>NICF_comb_assmDRAFT_10001628_pt1 | contig 17603 bp, 18 predicted proteins | sample NewIslPassag4_SG_FD_11279 | JGI IMG/M metagenome (IMG submission 11279) | reverse complement strand
CCCGCCGATCCTTTGAGAAAGGAACGGCGGGCTCTTCATGGAAGTGTACGACGACACGGGGGTCGGCAGGAGCGACGGAGAGGGGGTCATCCCTGCCGCTCTTTTCGACGGGAAAGCCTAGGAGGAGAGCTTATTGAAGCGTTTGGTCACAACGATGATCGCGATCGTCATTTCCCTTGTGTCTTTTCCTTGCCTCGCTCAAGAGGTCGCACGCGAGCGGTTTGAAGTGGACTTCGGGGGCTTTTTGAGCACCGCTGAGATCACCTATCCGGCCGGGGAGGAGGGGCCTTTCCCGGCGGTGATCCTGATTCCGGGATCGGGCATCACCGACTTGGATCATACGGTTGTCTCGCCCTATGACTTTGGCCCCGGGGGGCCGGTGCAGCTTTCGGCCAATTTCCGAGCTCTCTCCGACGGCCTTTCCCAGCACGGGTTCGCAGTCGTCCGCTACAACAAGCGATACGTCACGGGGCCCAACCAGGTGGACGCCATGCGGTTTTACCAGCTCACGCTCGCCGACTTTCTCGCCGACGCCGAGGCGGTGGTGGAGGCGGCCATCGCTCACCCTAAAGTCGACGGCCATCGTCTGTTTCTTTTCGGCTGGAGCGAAGGGAGCACATTGGCAGCAACCCTCGCAGCCGAGCGGTCGGACGTCGCCGGTTTGATCCTGCAGACGCCCGTCGTCTTCCCGTGGAAAGAGACCTTCGCCTACCAGGTGCTGGAGGTGGGCTGGCCGTTTCTTCTCAGCTTTGCTGAAGAGGGTTACATCACCGCTGGCTCCATCAGCAAGGCGATGACCTCCGACGCCGGCATGGTGGCCAAGTCGGCGGCGAGTTTCGTTGTCGACCAAGGGGCCTGGTTTACGGGCCAGCTTGCGGTGAACACCGCTCTCGACGCCGATCAGGATGGAAGGCTCAAGATCGGCTCCGAGCTGACCATGTCGGCTCTCCTTGAGCTCGTGAACGCTGCCTTTGAGCCCGGTGGTTACCTTGCGATGTACGCCCCGGAGAACGGGCTGCCGCCCGTGGGCGACCGGGTCGGAGCCGTGCGACCGCCGGTGCTGATCCTTCAAGGCGGTCGTGATGCCAACGTACCGCCTCGGGGCGCCGAGGTGTTGTACGACGCGTTCAAGGCCGCGGGGCATCCCGACGTGACGTTGCGCATGTATCCAGAGTTGGGACACTCTTTGGGAGAGGCGTCAAGCGTCCGAAACGACAACTTTAGACCCATCGCACCAGGGCCCATTGAGGACGTAGCCGCTTGGCTGAAAGCGAGAGCGGGGACCCGGCCGTAGCCGGCCCCGCTCTCGCTTCTCTCGGTTAGGTGTCGTCGACGCCGTCCTTTCGGCTGCCCGGCTTGAGCCTGCCAGCCTTGATCAGCGCCTGCCGCAAAAGGTACTCGATGTGAGCATTGACGCTTCTCAATTCGTCGGCAGCCCATTTCTCCAGCGCGGCGTGTATGGCAGGATCTATCCGGAGCAGAAAGGACTTTTTCTTGCTCAATGGGATCTCCTCGGATCAGTAAATCGTCCCGGCATTGACGATCGGCTGCGGGTTGCGATCGGCGCAGAGGACGACCAGTAGGTTGCTCACCATCTGGGCCTTGCGCTCCTCGTCGAGGTCAACGATGCTCCGTTTCGCCAGGTCCTCGAGAGCCATCTCCACCATGCTGACGGCGCCTTCGACGATCTTGTGCCGGGCGGCGATAATCGCGTTCGCTTGCTGGCGCTGAAGCATGGCGCTGGCGATCTCGGGAGCATAGGCCAGGTGGCTGATGCGGGATTCGATCACCTGGACGCCTGCCTTGCTCAGGCGCTCCTGGATCTCCGCCGTCAGCTTTTCGGAGATCTCTGCCGCGTTGGCCGACAAGGAGAGCTCGCCCTCCACATGGGCGTCATACGGGTAGTTCGTCGCAAGGCCGCGCAGCGCCGCTTCGCTTTGCACCTGGACGTACTGGGCGTAGTCGTCCACCTCAAAGAGGGCTTCGGCCGTGTCGACGACGCGCCAGACGACGACGGCGGCGATCTCGATGGGGTTGGAATCTTTGTCGTTCACTTTGAGCTTGCCGGTCTCAAAGTTGCGCACGCGCGTCGAAACTTTGGTCTTGGTGAAAAAGGGGTTGGCGTAGCGAAGCCCGGCCTGGCGCACGGTGCCAGCGTATTTACCGAAGAATTGAAGGACCTTGGCCTCGTTGGGATTGACGACAAACAGGCCGCCCCAGGCGATGCCGATGATGACTAGCGCGACGATGGCGGAGATGATCGAGACCGTATGGTCCTCCCGGATGCTGCCGATCAGCCAGTAGATGGTCCCGGCAGTCAAGGCCAAGAGCAAGGCGACGACGGGAAGACCAGGCAGAGTTTTGCGTTCGAACTCACGGATCATGATGGCGCTCCTTTCTCAGCGATGATTCGCGTGGCGGTAGGCTCCGCTACCAATATGATATCACATGGGTATCATTTTGGAATCCTTCTTTTGGGACGGACCTGGTAAAGAGGAGCCGGTCCGGCATGACATTTGTCCCTTTTGGTTCCTAGCGCAGTGAGATACATTAACGTGAGAGCGGCGACCAATAAGGGGGGAGGCGCGCTCGGTGTCCTTGAAAAACGACCGATTCTTGAGGGCTTGCCGCCTTGAGCCGGTGGATCGCACACCGGTCTGGTTTATGAGGCAAGCCGGCCGCTACCAGGCTGAGTACCGCAGCCTGCGCGAGCGGTATACGCTCCTTGAGATCTGCCGCGAGCCCGAGCTATGCGCACAGGTGACGGCGCTTCCCGTCCGGCAGCTGGGCGTCGACGCGGCGATCCTTTTTTCGGACATCATGGTGCCGTTGGGGCCGATGGGGATCGACTACGAGCTCAAGGAGAACGTCGGCCCCGTCATCGAGAATCCCGTCCGCACGCTGAGGGATGTGCAGGCGCTGCGCCCCCTCGAGCCGGCGGAGGATCTCCCGTATGTCCTCGAGACGATCCGGCTGCTCGTCCGAGAGCTGGATGTGCCGCTCATCGGCTTTGCCGGCGGGCCGTTTACGCTGGCGAGCTACCTCATCGAAGGGAAGCCGACCCGAACCTTTATCGAGACCAAGACCTTGATGTATTCGGAGCCCACCGTATGGCACCAGCTGCTCCAACGCCTGACGGACGGCGTCGTGCGCCATCTGCGAGCGCAGGTCGAGGCAGGGGCCCACGCTCTTCAGATCTTCGACAGCTGGGTGGGCGCTCTTGACCCGTGGGACTACAGGACATACGTCCTGCCGCACATGCGCCGCCTGTTTGCCCAGACAGCCGACTTGGGCGTGCCGAGGATCCACTTTGGGGTTGGGGCTGGCCACCTGCTGCCGTTGATGCGCGAAGCAGGGGGCGAAGTGATCGGCGTCGACTGGCGGGTGCCGCTGCCCGTGGCTTGGGAGCAGGTGGGTGAAGGCGTGGGCCTTCAGGGGAATCTCGATCCCGTCCTGCTCTTTTCGCCGGAGGAAACCCTAAAAGCGAGAGTCGGTGCGATCCTGGAATCGGTCCGGGGGCGCAGGGGACATATCTTCAACCTGGGCCACGGCGTCCTGCCTAAGACGCCTCCAGACGCGCTCAAGCGGGTCGTCGAATGGGTCCATCAACGAGGAGGCGACGAACGTTGAGTGAGCGTCCGATCGGCGTACTCTTGACGGCGTACGGCACCCCGGAGTCGCTCGACGACGTGGAACCCTATCTGACGCATATCCGGGAGCATTACACCTACATCAAAGGCGACAAGAAGCCGTCGCCCGAGATGGTGGAGGATCTTCAGCGGCGCTACCGGGCCGTGGGCGGCAACTCGCCGCTTACGGCCATCACGAGGCGCCAAGCTGAGGCCCTCGAGCGGCGCCTGAACGATGGGGCAGAAGCGCCCCGCTTCAAAGTTTTCGTGGGCATGAAGCACTGGCATCCCTTCATCCACGACACCGTGACGGCCATCGCCCACGAAGGGATCGACAGGCTGGTAGGGCTTGCGCTCACACCCCAGTACTCCCGGATGAGTGTGGGCAGCTACCGGCACGAAGTGGAGAAGGCAATTGAAGCGACCGGCAAAGAGATCCGGTTGAGCTTCGTCGAGCATTGGCACGATCGCCCCGAGTTCCTGGACGTCCTCGCCGATCGAGTGCGGCAGGCGAAAGCTCTCCTGCCTAAGGAGGTGCGGGAGGAGGCCCCGGTGGTGTATACGGCGCACAGCCTACCCGCCCGCATCTTGGAATGGAACGATCCGTATCCCAGGCACCTGGAGGAGACCGCCCGGGGCGCGTCGGAGCGAGCCGGGGTGCGTACGTGGCGGATCGCATGGCAAAGCCAGGGCGCGACGCCCGTACCATGGCTTGAGCCGACCTTGGTGGAGACCATCGATGCATTGGCTCGCGAAGGAGCTCGGGCCGTGATCGTCTGCCCGGCGGGGTTCGTCGCCGACCACCTCGAGGTCCTCTACGACATCGACATTGACGCAAAGGCTCAGGCCGAAGCGCTCGGCCTGACTCTGGTCCGCACGGCATCGCTCAATGACGATCCGGCGTTCATCGACGCGCTGGCGGTGGTCGTGCGTGATCACTTGCGGGGAGCGTCGCTGGGATGAAAGTAGCGATCGTCGGGGGCGGGATCTCGGGCCTTTCGGCCGCGTACCAGCTTGCCAAAAGGAGCCGGGAGGCCCATGTCGCCGTCGAGATCGTTCTCTACGAATCGGAAACACGTCTTGGAGGCAAAGTGCTTACGCGGCGCGGCCCGGGGCTGATCATGGAGGGCGGTCCCGATTCGTTTCTCGTCCGCAAGCCTTGGATGAGAGAGCTCTGCGTCGAGCTCGGCCTAGAGGAGCATCTGGTCTCTCTGTACGAGGGCCGTTTGCCTACGCTGATGCGCTACCGCGGAAAGCTCAGGACCATCCCTCCGGGCCTTGCGATGGGAGTGCCTAAGGACTGGCGTTCCGTCTTCGCCTCCGACCTCTTGTCGTGGAAAGGGAAGCTGCGCCTTGCTGCTGAGCGGTTTATACCCCCGCGGCGGGACGACGGTGACGAGACGATCGCCCAGTTTGCCCGGCGAAGGCTTGGGAGGGAGGCGGCCGAGCGTGCCCTTGAGCCGATGCTCGCCGGCATCTACGGCGGAGAGGCGGAGCGTCTCAGCCTTCTGTCGACCTTTCCCTCACTGGCCGAGACGGAGCGGCGCTACGGAAGCCTATGGGCGGGAGCGCACAAAGCGCGCGCCCGCGGCGTACCGAGGGGAGCTGAAGCCGGACGTTCGCTCGAGCCCGCGCCGAGCTTTCAGACTCTAGCCCTAGGATTGGACGCGAGCATCGACGCGCTGGTTCGCAAGGCTCAAGGGGTGCGCTTTGAGACGGGCCGGGAGGTCATCGCGTGCGAAGCAGCGACGCCTTCAGGCGATGCCGGTGCGAAGGAGAGCGTTGAAGCGACCGGATCGAGCCGGCGGCCCGGCGCCGCGCGCTATGCCCTGAGGTTCGCCGACGGGACGGCTGAACTGTTTGACCGTGTGGTCTTGGCTACCCCGGCTTCGGCTGCAGCGAGGATCCTTGCCCAGGTCGCACCGGAGGCCGCCGCCGAGCTTCGGAGCATTCCCTACTCGTCATCGGTCTCGGTCTACCTGGCCTTTCGCAAAGAAGAGGTCGCTCATCCCCTCAATGGATCGGGCTACCTATCCGTCGCAGAGTCCCGGGATAATCCGGTGCGGGGGACGACGTGGGTCTCTTCCAAGTGGCCTCATTGCGCGCGGCACGACATGGTGTTGATCCGCTGCCACATGGGAAGAATCGGCGGGCTTTCTCCGATGGAATGCGATAATGAACTGGTCGTCAAAGAGGCCCGGGAGGAGCTTCGCCGGATGGTAGGCATCGAAGCGGCACCGGTGCTGACCCACGTCTTTCGCTGGCGGGAGGCTTTTCCTCAGTATCTCGTGGGACACTTGAGCCGGGTAGCGGCGATCGAGAAGGCTCTCCCGCCCGGTATCTGGGTGACCGGCGCGCTGCTGAGGGGAGTCGGACTGCCCGACTGCGTCCGTCAGGGGCGCGCCACCGCCGACGCGGTCTTTGAGAGCCTGCGCACGCCGTCGTGATTGCCTCTGAAAAAACATCGTCGGCCGCAGGCGGCTTTGGGCCGTCGCTCGCACCACCGAGTCGGGCGGCGAGGAATGACGTTCGCGCGCGCCCAACGCGGTGGCTAGGGGATTAGGGGGTACGGTTCGGAATGGAGCTTGGCATTTATACGTTCGTGGAGAACACGCCCGATCCCAGCACGGGAAAGGTGCTTTCACCGGAGGTGCGGGTACGCCACCTGCTGGAAGAGGTCGTCCTTGCCGATGAGGTGGGACTCGACGTCTTCGGCATCGGTGAGCACCACCGGCCCGAGTACGTCTCGTCGGCTCCCGCCGTGCTTCTGGCCGCAGCGGCGGCGAGGACGAAGCGGATCCGGCTTACGAGCGCCGTCACGGTCTTGAGCTCCGACGACCCGGTTAGAGTGTTCCAAGATTTTGCCACCCTCGACCTAATCTCAGGCGGCAGGGCGGAGATCATGGTCGGCCGGGGATCGTTTATCGAATCGTTCCCTCTTTTTGGTTACGATCTCGCAGACTACGACGAGTTGTTTGAAGAGCATCTCGCCCTGCTCCTTAAGGTGCGGGAGCAAGAACGCGTCACCTGGTCGGGCAGGCACCGGCCCGCGATCGCTGACCGGGGGGTCTATCCCCGGCCGGTGCAGAATCCTCTCCCCATTTGGATCGCGGTGGGAGGGACGCCGCAATCGGCCGTCCGGGCCGGGGCTTTGGGCCTGCCGATGGCGCTGGCCATCATCGGCGGGCTTCCCGAGCGGTTCAAACCCATGGCGGAGCTGCACCGGAGGGCGGCGGAACGAGCAGGGCATCCCCGGCCCCGGCTCAGCATCAACTCGCACGGGTTCATCGCGGACACGTCGCAAGAGGCTGCCGACGTCGCGTTTCCTTCTCTGAAGTACCAGATGGACCGGATCGGCAGGGAGCGGGGCTGGCCGCCGATGACCCGGGCGCAATACGACGCCTCCATCACCTTGAGAGGCGCCAACTTCATCGGCAGTCCGCAGCAGATCGTCGAGAAGATCCTCTTCCAGCACGAGATCTTTGGCCACGACCGGTTTTTGCTCCAGCTTACGGTAGGCTCGCTTCCCCACGAGAAGGTGCTGCGGGCGATCGAGCTCTTCGGCACGGAGGTGGCGCCGGCGGTCCGGCGCGCTCTGGCGAAATAGGGGAGCCCTCGCCTTGCCAAGCTGGCCGAGAGAGAGCGAAGAAAGAACGGCTGGAAGACCCATAGGCCCCCAGCCGTATAGAGACTTTTTTTGGAAAAGCGCTGTTAGAGAGCGCCCGGCTCACTTTGCCGCTCTCGCGGCGGCCAGAGCTTTCTCGTAGTCCGGGTGCGACGTAACCTCGGGCACGTACTCGACGTACGTCACGGTGTCGCTGGAATCCACCACGAAGACAGCCCTAGCCAAAAGGCGCAGCTCCTTGATGAGGACGCCCCACTGAGTCCCGAAGGAAGCGTCGCGGTGGTCCGACAGCGTGACGACGTTCTCGACCCCGGCCGCGCCGCACCAACGCTTCTGGGCGAAAGGCAAGTCCATGCTGATGGTATACACCTTCACTCCCGGCAGCTTGGTGGCTTCTTCATTGAAGCGGCGCACCTCGGCGTCGCACACTCCGGTGTCAAGCGACGGCACGGTGACAAACAGCCTGACGCCGGAGGTGTCTTTGAGCGTCACCGTCGACAGGTCGTTGGCGACGACGGAGAAATCGCGAGCCTTATCGCCTACCTTGACCTCGTCTCCCACCAGGGTGACAGGGTTACCTCTCATCGTAATGTTGGGCATGTCCATCCTCCTTGAACGGTGTCGTCATCGGGGGCGGCGCTCGCCGCCTAAGGCACGACATTAAGTTTCCACATCGGCAAGCAAAGACCTTGGTGCATTGCTGAATCCCTTCGGGGAGCCGGCGTCGGCGGCGGTAAGAGGATCGCACGTGTCTATCGATCCTTTCCGTCCAGCCCAAGCCAGAGTTTCAAGGCTTCCGGTCTTGTCAGCCGCCGATTCCCTTGACTCCCGCAGGGCGGCTCTCCCGCGCGCTGGGGCCATCCAGCGCGAGGCGCCGCTCGACGCGGGCGACTAAAGCGGAGATGGCCGAGGTCATGATGAGGTAGAGGATTGCGGTGAGCGTGTAGATTTCGATGGGACGAAAGGTGCGCGTCACCACGATCTGCGAGCGGCGAAGGAGCTCCTCCAGCGAGATCACGCTGACGAGCGAAGAGTCCTTGAGCATCGCCACAAACTCGTTACCGAGAGGTGGGACGATTCTCCGGAAGGCTTGGGGGAGGACGATGAGGCGGACGACCATTGAAGGTTTAAGTCCCAGGGCAAGACCGGCCTCGCGCTGGCCCCGTTCGACGGAGAGAATTCCGGCGCGTACGATCTCGGCGATATAGGCGCCGGAATTGAGGCTGAGAGCAATGATCGCCGCCGGCCACCTCTCGATTGACGTGCCAAGGAGCGAGGGTAGTCCTAAGTACACGAAGAGCAGCTGCACCAGGAGCGGCGTCCCGCGAAAAAACTGCACGTAGGCGGAGGTCGTCCATTTCAGCAGCCGGTAGCGAGAGAGCCGGCCCAAGGCGACAGCGGTGCCGATCAAGCAGCCGATGCTCACGGAAGCGACGGTCAGGGCTAACGTCACGCCCGCTCCCGCGAGGATGTACTCGAAGTACCGGCTGATCAGCTGGTAGGCGCCGGTGAGATAGGCCACCATGGTCTACGCCCCTCGCCGCGCTGAGCCGCTTTTGCGCTCGGGCCGCCGCCTGCTGCGCTTCAATTCGCGCCGAACCATTTTTCGTAGATCGCGTCGTAGGTGCCGTCGGCCTTGAGNGTGGCCAGCGCCCGGTTGATCTCTTTTAGCAAATCCGAGCGGCCCTTTTTGACCGCGATCCCGTAATATTCGACCGTGAAGGGGCGCCCCACCGTCTTGAGCTGACCGGGATTGGCGGCTGCCTCCTCTTTGGCGACGAGCTCGTCGGCGATGGCCGCGTCGGCCTGGCCGGCCTTGAGCGCCAGGAATGCGGCCGGCATCGTGTCAAAGGTCCGGACGTCGGCGCCTTGGATGGACTCGGCGGCGAAATGACCGGTCGTGCCGATCTGCACCGCGATTCGCTTTCCGGCCAGATCGGCAGGCTGCTGGATCCGGTCGTCGCCGGCGCGCACGACGATCATCTGTCCCGTCGCGAAGTACGGGTCGGAAAAGTCCACGGTCGCCGCTCGCTCGTCGGTGATCGTCATCGCCGAGATCACCACGTCGTAGTTACCATTGATGAGGCCAGGGATGATTCCGTCCCACGCCGTGTTGATGATCTCCACCTCGCGGCCCATCACTTCGCCAATGGCCTTGATGAGGTCGATGTCAAACCCCGCAGGCTCCAAAGTGGTCTCGTCGATGAACTCGAACGGGGGATAGGCGACGTCCGAACCCACCCGTAGCTTCGGAGTTTGAGCGATGCCGCCCGTGCAGACCCCTAAGACCAGCAACAAGCTGCAGGCGATCAAGGCAACGTGCTTCATCCCAGGCCCCCCTCATATGGAGTAGGTATGTTCGGCCGAACACGCGAGCCTCGCGGGTGCCGGCCGAAAGAGGTGTTTGCTTGCCGATTCGACGCCGGTCACCCCTCACCTGCCTTTGTGTTAGCAAAACAAAGATAATAACGATTGTTATCCAAGGGGCGAAAGCAGCGGCTTTCGCCCATGGCCGCAGGGGAAAATCTCCGTGAGAAAGAACAGCTCAACCGTGGCGGAGCGTCGGCGGCCTTAGCGGGGCTCGCGGGCCCGACGGCTGCTCAGCCAAGACGATCAAGTGCAGCATGGAGTGGCGCCGATGACACCGGAAAAACCGACCATCGCCGATATCGAAGCCGCGCGACAAAGGATTGGTCCGCATTTGATCCGAACCCCGTTGCTTGAGTCTTTCACTTTGGGCGAGCTTTGTGGCCGGCAAGTCTTGTGCAAGTTCGAGAATCTGCAGATGACCGGCTCGTTCAAAGAGAGGGGGGCGCTCAATAAGCTCCTCACGTTGAACGAGGTTGAGCGAGGGCGCGGCGTGGTGGCCGCGTCCGCAGGCAACCATGCGCAAGGGCTGGCCTATCACGGCCAGAGGCTCGGGATCCCCGTGACCATCGTCATGCCCCTCTACACTCCGGTGGTAAAGGTGGTCCACACGCAGAAGATGGGAGCGAGGGTGATCCAGGTCGGCGAGAACTTTGACCAAGCGCACGAATACGCCTGCGAGCTCGCGGAACGCGAAGGGCTTACCCTGGTGCATCCTTTCGACGATCCCGACGTGATTGCAGGTCAAGGAACCCTCGGTTTGGAGCTGCTGGAAGCTGAAGAGTTTGACTCCGTCCTGGTCCCGGTAGGAGGCGGGGGGCTCCTTGCCGGAATCGCCACCGCGCTAAAAGCGAGGCGACCGTCCGTGCGGGTGATCGGCGTCGAGGCGGAGCTGTGCGCCAGCATGCAGGCGGCACTGGCCGGCCAACCGTTCCAGGCGCGGGGCCGCACCATCGCCGACGGCATCGCGGTGCAAAAGGTGGGAACGCTTACGACCGCGATCGCCCGGGAGCTGGTCGACGGCATGGTCGCGGTCAGCGAGGGCGAGATCGCGCACGCCGTCCAGCTTTTGCTCGAGATCGAAAAGACGCTGGTCGAAGGGGCGGGCGCGGTCGGGCTTGCGGCGCTGCTCCACCACCGCTCGGAAGTGCCGGGTGAGCGCAGCGTCATCCTTCTGAGCGGCGGTAACATGGACATCACCATGCTCGCCAAGATCATCGAGCGCGGCCTGACTGCGGACGGGCGGCTGACGCGCCTTGTAGTGCGACTGCCCGACATCCCTGGAGCGCTCGCGGCGGTGACGGAGTGCATCTCCAAGGAGCGGGGCAACATTCGCGACGTCGTCCATCACCGGACCTTTAGCAATACGCCCCTCGGCGAGGTGTACGTCGAGTTTACGGTAGAGACCCGCTCTCACGAGCACGTGGCACAGATCGAGGCGGCGCTAAGGGCCAGGGGCTACGACGTGCGAAGGCTCGCGCTCGCGGGAGATGGAGAGCGATGAAGCGGCCGCTTGCGGTTCCGCAGCGGCTCGTTAAGAACTGCGAAGGCTATCCCGAGCGGATGGAGTGGTTGAGAAGTTTGCCTGAAACCGTCGTATGGCTTCAGGAGCGATGGGCGATTCGTGTCGGCCAGCCCTTTGACGAAGGGGAAGGCAGTTGCGCCTGGGTCGCCCCCGCCCGGCGCGCCGACGGGAGTGAGGCGGTATTGAAGCTTGCCATGCCTCACGATGAGGCTGAGCATGAGATCGATGCGCTTACATACCTTGCGGGCGATCCGACGGCCGAACTTTACGAAGCCGACCGGGAGCGTTGGGCGATGCTGCTGGAACGGTGCGTTCCGGGGACGTCCCTTCGCCGTCTGCCCCAACCGGAGCAGGACGAGGTGATTGCGGGCCTGCTTCGGCGTTTCTGGCGNGAACTCAACGAGCCTCACCCGTTTCGCCCCTTGTCGCACATGACTGTTCGCTGGACCGACCAGATCCTCGCTCGCCGGCACGCCTGGCGCGACGCCGGGCTTGTCCAGCAGGCGCTTGAGCTCCTTGCGCTCTTGCCGCACACCGCCAAGCGGCAGGTGCTGCTCGCCACCGACCTGCACGCCGGAAACGTCCTCCGAGCGGCACGCCGACCCTGGTTGGTCATCGACCCCAAGCCCTTCGTCGNCGATCCGGCTTACGACGGGACGCAGCACCTGCTAAACTGCGTCGAGCGCCTTCGGGCCGATCCAACCGGGCTCATCCACCGCTTTAGCGACTTGCTTGAGGTGGAGGAGGAAAGGCTGAGGCTTTGGACCTTCGCGCGGGTGGCATCGGAAAGCTTTGACGCCTGGGCCCCCGACGTCCTCGATGAGATCGCTCGAGCGCTCGCTCCTCGTTGAGCCGGTCGGGCCTTTCGGGCCTAAGCTGATTCGCGCACCACGAGTTCCGTGTCGAGGACGACCCGCTTCGCCTCAAGCTGCTTTCCTTCGATGAGGCGGAGCAACATGCGGATCGCGGTCTGTCCCATCTCTCGGATGGGCTGGCGGACGGTGGTGAGCTTCGGCCGGGTGTGCGAAGCGATGGCCAGGTCGTCAAAACCCATCACTGCGACGTCATCCGGTACGTTGACCCCATGCTCCGCCAAGGCCTGCAGAGCTCCGGCGGCCATCAGGTCGTTGGAGCAAAACCACGCGTCCGGCAGTTCCTTTCTGCTCTTGAGCCACTCTTTGATCAGCGCGTACCCGGTGGGTTGCTGGAAGTCGCCGCGGAGGACCAGGCTCTCGTCGTATGCAATCCCTGACTCTTCCAGCGCCAGCCGGTATCCCCGCAGCCGGTCACGGGCCGACTCGATCTCGAGCGGTCCCGTGATAAAGCCGATCCGCTTGTGCCCTTTGGAAATGAGGTAACTCGTCGCCTCCAGCGCCGCCCGCAGGTTGTCGACGGTGACGTGGGGAAAGCCGCTGCCTTCTGAGCGGTGGTCGACGATCACCACGGGCAGCGGCGCCTGGCCGCGTAGATTGCCCAGCATTTTGTCTTCCGCATGGCGCGGCGTCACGACCACGACGCCGCCGTGACGCATTTCGAGGATCCGCTGGACGACGTTCTCTTTGGACCTGCCTTGCGTGGTGTAGAGTACTAGGTCGTAATCGCGAGAGAACGCCTCCGCTTCAACGCCTTCCAGGATGGCACAGTAAAACGGCGAGCTGACGTCGGGGACGATGAGCGCCAGAAAACGGCTCGCCGGCTGGGTTTTGCTCTTGGTGGAGCGGCTTGGATCGTAGCCCAGCGCCGCCATGGCTTCGAAGACTCGCCGGCGAGTCTCTTCGCTCACCTGGCGGTGGCCGTTGATGGCCCTTGAAGCGGTCGAAGGGCTGACCCCCGCCGCCCTTGCCACATCTCGCAAGCTATACCGCAAGGGAAGCCCCCCCCGTTTCACAGGCTCTAGAGGGTGTGAGGTACATGATTCACTGCGAGGGGGCGTTTTCCCTATGAGCGAAGGGTCCAGGCTCTAACAGCCCGGGACGCGCAGTTTCTCGCGCGGAGGGCGGCGCTTTGCGCCGCGGAAGAAGCCGCGGGCAAGGGCCGCCCCTTGCTTTCACGGGTGGAGCGTCACTCAGCCGGGGAGCCGAGGAGCGTCGGGACGATGGCGTTGACGTTCTCGATCACTTCCGAAAGTGACCGGCGGTTGGCGACGAAGTCGGCGACTTGCGTGTTCATCACGGAGAACACCTCCGCCCACTTGGCCACTTTGGGATACGTCCGGGCGTAGGCAGCCGCTTCGACGAAGACGACCTTGTTCGCGGGCGGCTCGCCGGGGACGATGAACGCGTCGGAGAGGGCGACGCTGCGCCGGATGGGGAATTGGCCGAGGTCACGGCCTGAGACCGTCTGCACCTCCTCTGACGCCAAGAACTTGACGAACGCGAAGGCAGATTCTTGGTGGGCCGAGGTCTTGAGGATCCCCATCCCTTGGCCACCCGCGTACGTAGCCCGTTCACCTTGAGGGGAGAGGGGGATATGCGTCGCGTCAAAGTCGATCAACCACCGGCCGCTGGCAGAATCCTTCCAGAAGGCGCTGGGCGCCCAGGCGCCGATGGGGTAGAGGGCAATCTTCCCTCCGGCAAATGCCGCCGGCGGATGGGGATATCCGAAACGGGCCGCTTCACCCCAGCTCATGTTGACATCGGGCTGGCTGATCGCCTTCCAATACTCCAGGGCCTCGCGGGCCGCCGGGGTGCCCAAAGCGGGACGCATGCCGTCCTCGGTAAGCAGATCCGCCCCGTTGGCCCACACGAAGGTGGCCCAGTGCGTGTGGCCGTTGGCAAAGCCGTACTGGTCGGGGAGCCCGTCCCCGTCGGCGTCGACGGTGAGCCGCTTGGCCGTCTCGTACATCGAGCTCCAGGTCATAGTATCATCGGGATACGCCATGCCCGCCTCGTTGAAGAGGGCTTTCGCGTAGAAGACCGCGTTGATGTCAAAATCGAAAGGAAAAGCGTACTGCACACCCTCCCGCGTCTGCCACATCTCAAACGCGGCTGGGAAGACATCGTCGTAGTCAAAAGTGGTATCTCGCTCGATCATGGGGTTGAGATCGGTGAAAATGCCAAGCAAAGAGAGCTCGGTGCCCCATTCCGAGCTGATCGCGACCACATCGGGGGCGACGCCGCTGGCCGCGGCCAAGATGATGCGCTCCTTAAGCTCCGCCCACGGCACCATAAGGCTTTCAACTCGGATCCCGGTCTCCGCCTCGAATTGACGGATGAGGGGATCCAGCTGCTGCTGGCGCTCCGGGTTGTTCCAATGCCAGAAGGTAATCGTGGTCTGCGCCGTTGCCGGACTCGCCAGGAACAGGGCAAGCGTCCAAACCCAAAGCCATGCTGCTCGTTTCATAGTCCTTCCTCCTCAATCGTGTGAAAAGTATGGGTCATCGGTCCTATGGTTCCATTGAGGAAAAATTTATCCTTTCAAATTGTAAGGAGGGAAGTTTTATTTATTATGAGGGATGGCAGGGCCGATGTCAGCAACTTTCCGATAGGGACGATGCTAAGTTACGAGGTGACGCGGGTAACAGAGGCGAACCTAGCTTTCATGGTACACATGCGCCGGAGGCAGCGCCGACTGCTGGGGGCGAGGCCATTCTGAGCTAAGGAGGATGAAAAGAGTGATCGGAATGCAACGCTTTGATGAGTGGGTAAGAACCGACGTCAAAGTCCGCTGGCCTTTGATGATCGCCGCGGTGCTCTCCTTGGCGCTTGGGATAAGCGGCTTGCCGGCGATGGCCGCTGAAGGCGGCAGGCTCGTGGTGACGGGTGAAGCTGAGGTCAAGATGGCGCCTGATTCGGCTATCTTTCAAATCGGCGTCGAGACCCGCGCGCAAACGCTCGAGGAGGCGCGGGAGGCCAACGCGGCCGCGATGAAGCGGGTGCAAGACCGGCTGATCGCGGCGGGGGCGGATCCCAAGACGCTGCAGACGCAAGGGTTCAACGTCCAGCCGGAGTGGCGCTACGACGAAGAGAGCCACTCTCGCGTCCTCGTTGGGTACTGGGTGACCCACACTCTGACGGTGACCGTAACGGACTTAGCTCAACTCGGCGCCTTGCTGGACGCCGCGATGGCTGAGGGAGCCAACCGGGTCTACGGCCCCACTTTTGCCGTCCGGGACACGGAAGCTTTGGAGGCGGAGGCATTAAAGGAGGCGGTCCGCAAGGCGAGGGCAAAGGCCCAGGTGCTGGCCGAGGCGAGCGGCACGTTTCTCAAAGGAATCGTGGAGATCCGGGAAAGCGTGAGCGCTCCGTACGCGCCTTACGCTCGGGCGGCTTATGCCGCACTGGATGCGGCGGAGAGCGTGACGACTTCCATCGCTCCGGGCGAGGTGACGATCTCCGCCTCAGTGACGATCACCTTCGAGATCTGACGTCGGGGGTTTGAATCTCACGGACATCGAGCCTCACTGCACAGTGCGGTGGGGCTCGATCCGCGCCGCAAGCTTGCCGCGGCGGTCACCGTCGCGTGGCCCGCGGCAGCCGGGACGAAAGCGAAAGCCTGTGCCTCCCCGCGGCGCACAGGAAGCCAGTCTCGCCGCATTCAGCAGGTCCTCTCTCGCCCTTGTTGGAAACCATTACACATCGGGATCCAGACCCGGGCTCTTCGGCCGGTGAGGCGTCCGCCCGCGGCCTAGAGAGGGAATATTGTCAATACACCATCGGGAGGTCGACCAGTGTGAAGCTCGGCGTTAGTACGTACAGTTTGCTCCCGACGATCAGGTCGGGAGAGATGAGTGCCCTTGACTGCATCCAGTGGATCGCGGACAACGGCGGTGAACACGTGGAAATCGTCCCCTTTGGGTTTACGCTCAGCGACAACCCGGCGCTCGTCGATGCTATCCGAGAAAAGGCCGCGGCGGTGGGGATCGATGTGTCGAACTACGCGATCCTGGCGGATTTTCTCAAGCCGGACCAGGAGGCGTACGAAGCCGAGATCGCTCGGGTTCAGCGGGAGGTGGACGTCGCCCATCGATTGGGCGTCAAGTACATGCGCCACGACGTGGCGGCGTATCGGCGCCCGCTCGAGCAAAACTCGATCATCGACTTCGAGCGCGAGCTTCCCCGGATGGTGGAGGCGTGCCGCCGGATCGCCGACTACGCGGCGCAATACGGTATCACCACGACGGTCGAAAACCACGGCTTCTTCGTGAACGGCAGCGACCGGATCATTCGGTTGATTCACGCGGTGGACAGGCCCAACTACCGGATGACGCTCGACACGGGGAACTTCTGGTGCATGGACGAGGATCCGGTGGTCGGCACGAAAAAGACGATCGAGTACGCCGTCATGATCCATCTCAAGGACTTCTATTACCGCAAAGCGCGAAGCTTCTCCGGAGAAGGAGAGCTCTTCCGCTGCGATTCGGGTACGTGGTTTAAGACCTACACGGGCAACCTCCTGCGGGGCGCCATCGTCGGCGATGGGGACATCGACCTGTGGGAGTCGCTCGGCACCATCAAGCGGTCCGGTTATGACGGTTACATCTCCATCGAGTTTGAGGGGAAAGAAGAATGCAAGGCGGGCACCAGGATCGGCCTCGAAAATGCCCGCCGGATGTGGGAAGCGCTGTGACCTGATAGGGAGAAGGAGATGATCGCATGCAAGATCGAGGGCGCGATGACGATCGCCGGCACGAGCTCGCTACGCTCGGCGGCGGCTGTTTTTGGTGCTTGGAGGCCGTTTTCAAGGAGGTCCAGGGCGTCGAGCGCGTCGTGTCGGGTTACTCGGGCGGCCACGTGCCCAACCCCTCCTACGAGGCCGTGTGCACCGGAGAGACCGGCCATGCTGAGGTGGTCCAGATCACCTTTGATCCGCAAGTGATCACGTACCGGGAACTATTGGAGATCTTCTTTGAGATCCACGACCCGACGACCCTCAACCGCCAAGGGGCGGACGTCGGCACGCAATACCGTTCCATCATCTTTTACCACACTCCCGATCAGCGGGAGACGGCGCTTGGGCTGATTCGAGAGCTTGAGGAATCCGGAAGGTGGCCCGATCCCATCGTCACTAGGGTGGAGCCGTTTACGGCCTTTTACCCCGCCGAAGCGTATCACATGGACTACTTCTCCCGAAATCCCAACCAGCCGTACTGCCGCTTCGTCATTGCACCCAAGGTGGGCTCGTTCCGGAAGAAGTTTGCGGCCAGGCTCAAAGCGCCCACATCCATCTGAATCATTGAGGACCGAAAAGGTACTCCACAGCCGCGGAGAGGTACGGGTGGACGTAGTGCTTTGCGAAGTAGGACGAGGTGAAGACAATGATGGTATTGTCGAGCCAACTGCGGAAGTATCTCTTCACAAACTCGGATGGGTTTCTCAAATAGCGGATTCCGGCGAGCACATGCGCCAGGGCACTGATGACGGCTGCCAGTCCTAGGTTCATGTACCAGGCATCGAAAGGCATCGCGTTCCACCTCCTCTGATGGAAGGCGACCGGCGGGCGGCTTCTTGCGCCACCC
>NICF_comb_assmDRAFT_10001627_pt1 | contig 17606 bp, 14 predicted proteins | sample NewIslPassag4_SG_FD_11279 | JGI IMG/M metagenome (IMG submission 11279) | reverse complement strand
GCGAGCCTCTCCGGCAACCTGGCGACCATGGGGCCGGGAGTTCCCTACGCCGCCGCCGCGAAGTTCGCCTACCCCGATCGGCTCGCCGTCGCCTTCGTGGGCGACGGACGCGTGCGGGAGGACTGGGCACCAAGCGGACCGTGGCGGAGAGGATGGTGACGAGCGTCCCTTCGGAGCCCACGAGGGCGCGGGCGATTTGCGGTCCTCGGGGATCGAGCAGCGCCGGGAGGTTGTAGCCCGAGACGCGGCGGGGAATGCGAGGGAAGCCCTCCCGGATCGCACGTTCGTGGCGGCGAACGAAGGCGGCGATCGCGCGGAAGATCTCGCCCTGCCTGCCCTCGAGCCTCTGGAGCGCCTCCATCTCGGACCACGTGGTCGATCCGACCGTGAAACGCGCCCCGTCGTAGGTGGCGATCTCCAGCTCCTCGACGTTGTCGGCGGTGCACCCGGCCAGCATGGAATGCACGCCGCAGGAGTTGTTGCCGATCATCCCGCCGAGCGTGCAGTGGGTGTGGGTTGCAGGATCGGGGCCGAACGTCAGGTGGAACTCCTCCGCGCGCCCGCGCAGGTCGTCGAGGACGACCCCCGGCTCCACGCGAGCTGCTCGCACAGCACTTCCATGGGGTAGCTCGTGAATCCCCCGCTCGCGTAGAGCGGCACCTCCTCGCGCACCGCGCCCAGAAGGTGCACGAGGGGGAGATCGAAGAGCTTGGCTTTGAGATCCCATAGGGCGGCGTCGATCGCGGAGATCGCGGAGGCCACGACGCCGGAAACACCGAGATTGCGGGCGTTTCGGACCAGGCGATTCCAATTCGCCTCGACCGCGAGGGCGTCCGTGCCGACGACGTGGGTGGCGAACTCCCAAACGAGGGGAACCGCCGCTGCGCTGGTGTAGGTGTAGCCGAAGCCTCGTTGGCGACCAGCGCTCACGTGCACCGCGACGAGGGTGGTCGCATCCCAGGCGAGGGTTCCATCGGCTTCGGGTCGGTCAGTGGGGATGCGATAGGCGGCAGCCAGCACTTGGCGGATGGGCTCGCCGTTCACGTCCGCTTCCGTCTCTGCGCCGCGGCGACGAGGCTGGCCCCTGCCGTGGCGAAAAGCAGCTGGCCCAGGTGGCGTCGGAGCCAGACCTGGGTGCTGGTCTGGCGCGACCGGAAGTCGAATGGTCCGTGCGCTCCACGGTCTCCCGGGATGGGGGTGTCCACATTGTCCCGATCGTGACGACTGGGGTGGCCCGGAGGGAGATCCTCGGTCTGCTGCGAATTCCACGCGTGTCGCGCGAGGTAGCGGTCGAGCAGGCCCGGTGCCATGCGCTGGCCTACGATGGCGAGTGTCGTGCTCCAGCCGATCCAGACCTCCCGGCGAGGGCGAAGCGCGGTCCGCACCGCGACCTCGGCGATCAACTCCGGTTGGTCGATCGGCGGGACGGGCTGCGGATGACCCGACGGGCGGTTTCGCACCACCTCGAACTGGGGCGTGTTGACGGCGGGTAGCTGGAGCATCGAGACGCGGATGCCGCTGCCCTCGTGGAAAAGCTCGCTGCGCAAGGAGTCGGTGAACGCGCGGATCGCCGCCTTCGACGCGCAATCGGCGCTTTGGAGAGGAATCGATCGGTAGGCGAGCGCCGATCCGATCTGCAGGATGGTGCCGCGGTTTCGGGGCCGCATGGGGTGGAGGGCCGCGAGGGTTCCGTGTACGTAGCCGTCACCCAGATGTCGATCCCGCCCCAGGTGGCGACCACCTCGTTGGCTGCGGATTGGACGGCATCGAAATCCGATACGTCGAGCGGGAAGACGAGAGCTCTCGCCCCCAGGCGGTGGAGCTCCGATTCGGTCGCCTCCAGTCCGTCTCTCCCGCGGGCGATCAGCGCGACGCTCGCGCCCTCTGCCCCGAAGGCGCGTGCGATCGCCCGTCCCACGCCGCTCGACGCGCCGGTGACGACAGCGATCTTGCCCTCCAGCCTTCGGCGCATTCCGCTTCGAGGTTGCGTGTTCGGTCGCCTGCGGGCAACTGCTCGTGCTGGAAGGCACCGGTTGAGCCGCGCAGGTGCGACTTCGCCCATCCGGGTGGGGCAACGCGATGAAAGGAGGCGTTCGCGACCACCTCCCGATCGTCGCTGCCGCGCACGTGTGCTCGAGCAGCGCGCAAAGCTTCAGCCGTGCGCGGGGACGATCCAGGGTGCGGCGAAGCGCGGATCGAGGCCGTCGTAGCCCTGGGCGGCGATGGCGGGGCCGAGGTCGTCGCGGAGGCGGGCGAGGGCGCGATCGACGAAGCCGGTGACGTGGTCGCTGCCAGGTAGCAGGTCGAGGGCGATCTCCCGCACACCGGGCCGAAGCTCGCCGCTCGGCTCGAAGGCCGCGCGGGCGGCGTCGGCGAGGCGGTCGGCGGGGAGCGAATCCCACGTCGCCTCCAGGCCGACGAGGGCCCGGGCGAGGCGGGTGAGATAGAGGTCGCCATAGCGCACACGGGCCAGGCCGGCATCGCCCCAGGCCTGCACCACCATCTCGCGCGCCTTCGCGGGGTCGAAGCCGGTCTGCTGGAATGCGCGCGCCACCGCCTCGATCTCGTCGAGCGCCTCGGAGGTGAACTGAAGCTCGGCGAGGCTGGAGAAGGCGCGGGTCTGCAGGGGGCCTTCGCCCTCGGCCGGGACGACGAAGCGCGGCCTGCGCTGAAAAAGTGCGCGCAGGCGCTCGCCGAGTTCCCCGTCCGGGAGGAAAGTGCCGCGGTCGATCTCCAGCGGGAGATCCTTGCGCATGCGGTCGGCGCGCCACCGAAGCTGCAGCACGCGGGTGAAGCCGATCTGAAAGATGCGCTTGAGGGCGGTGGTGGCGATGACGTGGGCGGCGCGGACCTCGTCGTCTCCGGCCAGGTGCTCGAGTCCCACGGAAAGCGTCTGGTGCACCGACTCGAGCGTCCGCCGCACCTCGGGGATATCCGCCGGCTTGACGTTGTCGGCCACGAGGGCCGCGTTGAGCACGGCCACCAGTTCGAGTTCGGCGGAGTCTCTGCGCTGCGGGCCGACGTGGGCCATGGCGCGCGCAAAGAGGCTCGAGGCGTCACGCGGCGCCAGGTAGTAACCCGGGACGCTCGCCGGCAGCCCTGCGGGCGGGGGCAGCTCGGCGGAGAGGTCCACCCGCGCGTAGAGGCTGGCCGCCTCCTCGGGAGAAGGGAAGCCGAGATCGCCGAGGCGGGCGTTCCGCCACCTGAGGGCCATCTCCTGCAGCTCGCTGTCGAGCTCCCAGCGGATGGCGTAGAGGAAGCGCCCCGCCATGAAGGGATCCTCGGCGTAGAGCGTGTCGATCAGGCCCTTGGCGAGGGCGTAGTCGGGGCCCTGCGGCGGATAGACGAGGAGGAAGCGGCCCTCGGGGGTCCGCTCCACCGGGCCGAGGAAATCCTCCTCGGGCTCACCATCCTCCTCGAGGTCGATGACCCGGACGATGCGCCGAAAAAGCAGCTCCTGGATCTCGATGTCCAGGGCGCGCAGCTTCTCCTGCAGGTACTCGTCGCCCTCCTCCCGCGCCACGCGCAGCCAGTCGAGGATGCGCTGGGGCTGGAGCTCGTAGCCCTCCCAGGCGTCGAGGTCGATGAAGGTGCGGAACTGCGCGGGGCTGGAATAGGCGACGAGCGGGCCCGCATCGTCGAGGCCGATCTCGTGGATGGTGAAGTAGAGATCCTCGGCCGGAAGGCTCTGGACCAGCGCCTTCGGATCGGGATGCTCGAGGATCAGATCGAGGCGCCTTTTGCCCTCGAGCCGGGCAAGTGCCTTTCGCTCCTCGACGAAGCGCTTCGGCTTCACGCTCGGTGTCTTAGGCCGCCTTGACGACCTTGTTGGCCTTCAGGCAGCGCGTGCAGACGCGGACCCGCCGGACGGTTCCGTCGACGATGGCCCGGACCCGCTGCAGGTTCGGGAGGGAGCGACGCTTGGTCTTGACGTTGGAGTGGGAGACGTTGTTCCCGACCTGGGGACCCTTGTTACAGATCTCGCAACGACGCGCCATTTCCAAACTCCTAGGTGGACGCCTCTCGGCGGCCGGCGGGCGGAAAGAGATCCGCCCAGGGGAGCGCGCAACCTAACAGAAAATCCGCGCCGATCAAGGGGATGGCCACGGCGCCCTCACCGCGGCAAGGACGCTCATTTCTTCTCCAGCCAGGACTGCGCGATGGCGGCGGCCCGCAGCCCGGAAAGCAGGCTGCCCTCCAGGCCGAGACCCGGGAGCGAAAGCCGCGACGCCCACAGCGTGCGGCGCAGCGGACCGGCGAGGGGCAGACCCTCGATGCCGAGAAGACGCTTGTCCGCGACCTCGTAGCGCATGGGCGTTCCCTCCCACACGCTCTCGTGCCGCGCGTGCCGCTCGAAAAAGGGGAGGACCTGCCGGACGGTCGCCCGCAGCTCGGCCAGGGCTGCATCCCGCTCGGTGCCGATCGAGAAGTTGGCGGTGGCCGTCACGGTGAAGAGCCCGTCGACCTCCTTGCCGGCCGCATCGCGCGTGCGCTCCACCGAAAGCAGGACGGGCTCCTGCCCCAGCTGCAAGAGGGCCAGCGTCCCCAGCCCGGGGGGAAGGCCCCGATGCGGGAGGACGAGGTTCCAGGTGAGGCGGCGGGCGGCGGGGACCAGGCGCTGCGAGAGGATCTCGGCCCTGCGCCGGGCGCTGCCTGCAAGAAGCTCGGCCGCGCGATCGGGTGATAGAGCGAGGATGCCGACCCGTGCTCGGTGCGAGACGGTGAGGCCGGTGAAGCGAACCCCGGCGAAGCCGCCTCTCTCCACCTCGATGCGCTCGATCGCGGCCGGCGGGTCGACGAGGTCGCCCCGATGCGAGGAGATGAAGGCGCGCAACAGCCGCCACAGCCGCGGCGAGGGTTGGTGGCAGGGCAAGGAGAGCAGGGGCCAGAGCGTACGCGCCAGGCCGATGGTGCTCTTCGGCGCGGGCGCGAGCAGATCGTAGAGGTCCCGGGCCGCGTCCATCAGGGGGCCGGAGGGCGCCTCTCCCTCGACGGCCGACTGAAGGCGACGCGCCGGGCCACGCAGCTTCCAGGCCTCGAAGAAGGATTTCGGCGGCAGAAGCGCCGCGGCCTCGAGCCACGGCCGGATGGGAAGTTCGATCGACTGCAGCTCCTGCCACCACCGCGGGCCGCCTGGACCAAAGGCCCGCTGTAGCTCGCGCGTTCGTTCCTCTTCCTGCGGTGGCAGATCCAGCCGAGCATCGGGGAGGACGAGTTGCAAGCCGCGAGCGTGGGGAACGATGGTGCGGCCGAGCTGCGGCATCATCCCCAGCTCGTCGATCAGCGCGTGGAGCGCCGGAAGCGAGCGCGGGGAGGGCAGAAGGTCCGGCGTATTGGGGAGGAGGAAGCCTTCCTCCTCGCGATCCGGCCGGTCCCTGCCGTCGTCGACGTGCAGGACGCGCAGCCCCCGCCGGGCGAGGACGGCGCCGGCGACCACGCCGGCGAACTCGCCTCCGACGATGGCGACGTCGTAGAGCTGAGTGGGGCGTTTGGGTGCGCTCACGGCTCTCCGGGCTCCGGGTTGCGCAGCGAGGCCTGGGCCCAGGCGGCTTCCGGCAGATCGAGGATGGGCCTTCCTTCCTCCACCCGGATCCGTCCCTCGGCGAAGAGCCGCACCACCCAGGGCAGCAGCCGGTGCTCCTCCTTCTGCACGCGCGCGTGAAGCGATGCCTCGTCGTCGCCCGGGAGGACGGGGACCGCCGCCTGCGCCAGGATCGGCCCGGTGTCGGTTCCCTCGTCCACGAGGTGGACGGTGCAGCCGGTGATGCGCACGCCGGCCTGGAGCGCCTGGCGAGCGGCGTGCAAGCCCGGGAAAGAGGGAAGGAGGGCGGGGTGGACGTTGACGATGCGGCCCTGCCAGCGGGAGACGAACCACGGGCTGAGGATGCGCATGAAGCCGGCGAGGACGACGAGTCCTACGCCGTGCGCCTGAAGGTGGCGGTCGATCTCCGCCTCGAAGGTCTCGCGGGAAGGATGGGCCTTGTGGTCGACGAGGATGGCGGGGATGCCGGCCTCGCGCGCCCTCTGGAGCGCCCGCGCGCCGGGGACGTTGCAGATCACCGCGGCGATCTCGGCGCCGAGGCGTCCATCCTGCTGCGCGGCGATGAGCGCCGCCAGGTTCGTGCCGCTGCCCGAGGCCAGGACTCCCACGCGAAGCATGGCCGTCATCTACCACGGCCGGCCGGGCGCATCACCGAAAAGCGCAGGTCGGTTCGCCCTCGGCCTCTTCGATCACTCCGATCCGGAAGGCCTCGATGCTGCGTTCGCCGAGCCGGCGAATGGCCTCGTCGGCCTGCTCCGCGGGAACGACCAGGGTGAAACCCACGCCCATGTTGAAGGTGCGCAGCATCTCCTCGTCGGGGACGTTCCCGCCCTCCTGGATGCGGCGGAAGATGGCGGGGACTTCCCAGGTCGAGCGGTCGATCACCGCACGCACGCCCTCGGGAAGGGTGCGGGGCACGTTGCCCGGAAGCCCGCCGCCGGTGACGTGCGCCATGGCGCGGATGTCGATGCCGCCCTTGCGCAGCTCGAAGACGTGGCGGGCGTAGATGCGCGTCGGCTCGAGGAGGACGTCGGCCAGCGTGCGGCCGCCGAGCTTCTCGTCTGCCTGGTCGAGGGGAAGGGCGAGGTGCTCGAGGAGGACCTTGCGCGCCAGCGAGTATCCATTGGAGTGCAGGCCCGAGGAGGCCAGGCCGACGATGACGTCGCCGGGGCGCACCCGCCTGCCGTCGACGATCTCGTCGCGCTCGACCACGCCCACGCAAAAGCCCGCCAGGTCGTATTCGCCGGCGGCGTAGAAGCCGGGAAGCTCCGCGGTCTCGCCGCCGACGAGAGCGCAGCCCGCGAGCCGGCAGCCCTCGGCGATCCCCGCCACGACCTGGGCCGCCTCCTCGGCGCTGAGCTTGCCCGTGGCGTAGTAGTCGAGGAAAAAGAGAGGCTCGGCCCCGGTGCAGGCCACGTCGTTGGCGCACATGGCCACCAGGTCCTGACCGACGGTGTCGTGACGGCCGGTGAGGAAGGCGATCTTGAGCTTGGTCCCTACCCCGTCCGTGCCGGAGACGAGGACCGGGTCGCGGTAGCCGCGCGGCAGCGTCACCAGGCTGGCGAATCCTCCCACACCCGCGAGGACTTCCTCGCGCCGGGTGGCGCGGGCGAGGGGCGCGATCTTCTCGACCAGGCGCTCGCCCTCCTCGATGTCGACGCCACTATCACGATAAGTAATGGACATGGCCGCTCCGTTCGGCGCGGTGGTAGCAGAGGCCCGGGTGGCTGGCAAGACGCCCGGGCGCGGCGGGCGGGCCACCGAGCGTCTTGGCGCTGGCGCGTCGCCGTGCCGCGGCGTCATTCTGCGCTGTCGAACGACGCGGCGCAGCTTCGCTTCGGGGTCGGGGGCAGGCGCCGGCCGGGACGCCCCGACCGGCTTGACGCGCTGCATGATTGAAACCCCGCGCCGATGCGTTGTAATGACGCGCCCCATGGCCTGGTTCCGAAAGGAAAAGCCGAAGGTCCTTCCCGACAACGGCGAGACGCGCAACCGCGCGCTTCGCGTGGACGGCCTTTGGTGCAAGTGCGAGGGCTGCGGGGACATCCTCTACAAGCCCGACTACGAGAAGGCCTGGAACGTCTGCCACTGCGGTCACCACGGCACGCTGCCGGCGCGCCGGTATCTGGACCTCGTCCTCGACGAGGGGAGCTTCGAGGAGCACGACCAGAGCCTGGCGCCCCTGGATCCGCTCGACTTCACCGACTCCAAGAAGTACCGGGACCGCGCCCGCGACAGCGCCAAGAAGCTCGGCGAGAAGGATGCGTTCATCGCCGGCATGGGCCGCATCGAGGGCCGGCTCGTCTCCATCGGCACCTTCAACTTCGCCTTCATGGGCGGCTCGATGGGTTCGGTGGTGGGCGAGAAGGTGACGCGGACCTTCGAGCGGGCCATCGAGAACCGCTGCCCCGTGATCGTCTTCTCCGCCTCGGGCGGCGCCCGGATGCAGGAGGGGATCTTCTCGCTGATGCAGATGGCCAAGACCTCGGCGGCGGTGGCGCGCTTCCGGGAGATCCGCCAGCCCTACATCAGCGTGATGCTGCACCCGACGACCGGCGGCGTGGCCGCGTCCTTCGCCTGGCTCGGTGACGTGGTGCTGGCCGAGCCGAAGGCGCTCATCGGCTTCGCCGGTCCGCGCGTGATCGAGCAGACCATCCGCCAAAAGCTCCCCGAGGGCTTCCAGCGCTCGGAGTTTCTGCTGGAAAAGGGGATGATCGACGGCATCGTCACGCGCGAGCAGATGAAGGCGCGCATCTCCCGCCTCCTAGGCCTGCTCGGCTGAACCGCCATGGATCTGAGCGCGGCGGGGATCCTCGCCCGCCTCCCCGAATCCACGATGCGTCTGGGGCTCGAACGCATCCAGGCGGCCTGCGACGCCCTGGGACGGCCGCAGTCGGCTTTCCGCTGGATCCACGTGGCGGGGACCAACGGCAAGGGATCGACCTGCGCCATGCTGGATGCGGCCCTGCGCCGAGCCGGAAAGCGGGTGGGCTTTTACTCGAGCCCGCACTTGGTCTCGTTCAACGAGCGCATCCGCATCGACGGTGAGCCGATCTCCGACGAGGCTCTCGACGCCTCCATGCGCCGGCTCTGGGATGCGGGGCCCTTCGTCCGCGATCCTTCCGATCCCTCGGCGCTGACCTACTTCGAGGCGGCAACCGCCCTGGCCTTCGACGCCTTCGCCCACGCCGGCGTGGAGATCGCGGTGGTGGAAGTCGGGCTGGGCGGTCGGCTCGACGCCACCAACCTGGAGGGCAAGGATCTCCTCGCCGCGGTCGTCTCGCGGATCGCCCGGGACCATACCGCCTTTCTCGGCGAAGACCTGGCCGACATCGCGCGGGAGAAGGGGGCGATCGCTCGCCCGGACCGGCCGCTCGTCCTCGGGACGCAGGAGCCGCGCGCGCGCGCGGCGATCGCCCGCCAGGCGGCCGAGATCGGAGCGCGCCTTTTCGACGTGGAGGCGGAGACGAGCCTGAAGCGGACGGCCGAGGGCCTGGTCTACCGCGGCCCCCGCTGGGAGCTCACGGGGCTCCGCCTCGGCCTCCTCGGTCCTCACCAGGAGGAGAACGCCCGGCTGGCCCTGGCGGTGCTGGAGCTTCTGGGCGTGTCGCCCGAGGCGGCGCGCGAGGGGCTTTCCCGGGCGCGGTGGCCCGGGCGCCTGCAGGTGGTTTCCGAGCGCCCGCTCGTCGTCCTCGATGGCGCCCACAACCCCGACGGCGCCCGCGCCCTGGCGAGGGCCTGGCAGGCACTCTGGCCCGAGCGAAAGCCTCACCTGGTCTTCGGCGTGCTCTCCGACAAGGACGCCCGAGAGATGACGGGCGCGCTCTTTCCGCTGGCCGAGACGGTGCAGCTTTGCGCGCCGGCGTCGGGCCGTGCGGTTTCCTCGGAACGACTCGCGGAGCTTTTCGGCGGCACGCCCCACGACAGCGTGGAGGCGGCGCTTCGGGCGGCCCTCCGCCAGGCCGGCCGCGACGGAGCCGTGCTCGTCTGCGGCTCGCTCTACCTGGTCGGGGAGGCGCTACGCATCCTCGGGGCCTGAGGCCCGGTGGCGAGTGTTCCTAGGTTTCCCATGTGCGCCATTTGCTCGAGGCAGGCCCGAGCGGCCCCACCGTCGACGAGGTCGAGGCGCGCTCCCTGTACCGGGAGCAGACCTACGAGGTGCAGACCATCGACGGCTGGACGCTGGTGATCACCCGCTTCGAGCCGACGCCCCAGCCCTTCTTCCAGCCGATCTTCGGCGAGCCGCTTCTGCTCGTGCACGGCTTCGCGCAAAACCGCCATGCCTGGACGCGCGGGCAGTTCGTCAAGAACCTCCTCTTCTTCGGCGCCGACCTGCACATCCTGGAGCTGCGCGGCCACGGGCGGAGCTCGATCGCGCTGCAGCGCGAGCGAGCTCGCCTGACCGGCAAGCTTCCCGCAGACCTCGACTACGGCTGGGACATCGATAGCTACTTCCTCTACGACCTGCCGGCCGCGGTGGAGGCGGTCAAGCGAACGACCGGCCGCTCGAAGATCTTCCTCTGCGGACATTCGATGGGCGGCATGCTCGCCTATGGCTACGCCGGAATCCGCGAGGACCTGGAAGGGCTGATCACCATCGGCGCGCCCTGCGAGTTGGGCAAGGGCTTTCCTCTGCTGCGGATGCTCGCCGCCGCCGCGCCCTCCCTGACGCTGACGCTCGATGCCGCCTTCGCGATCTTCAGCTTCGCCCGCACGCAAAGCTGGGAGGCGGGCAAGCTGCTCGCGCGGCAGCTTCGCGGGCTCGGCCTGGCGCAGCTCGCCGATCGCGTGGAGCCGCGAGGGACGCGGCCCGAACCTCTCCGCTTCAAGTACCTTCCCATCGACGACGCGCTGCGGTGGCTGGGCTCCATCCTCACGCCGGAGGTCTTCGAGCGTTACCAGGAGGCGGCCTCGTGGCTCTCCTTTCTGACCAATCCCTCGCGGATGACGCTCGAGGACGTCCGCTGGCTGCTCGAGCACGGCGGCGAGCGAGAACCCCGGGGCGTGGTCACGCAATTCGCCAAGTGGATCCGCCGCGGGCAGCTCACCTGTTATCGCACCGGTTACGACTTCAAGCGCAACTTCTCCAAGATCGACGTCCCCATGGCGATCATCTTCGGCGACCTGGATCGCCTCGCCTCGGTGCAGAGCACCGCAGCCGTCTACCGCGCGGCGAAGTCGGAATACTTGCTGTGGCGGCCGGTGAAGGGAAACAGCCACGTCGAGCTGACCATGGGGCACGACATCCGCCAGGTCTGCTACGACGTGAAGAACCTCGTCGACTTCGCGGTCAAGCACCGCGGGCGCAGGCCCTCGTTGCCGCGGCTGGAGTCCGAAGGCCCGCGCGCGTGAGAGCGGACACATCCGCCGGATGGCGGCACGACTGGGCGCGCGAACGCGCGGACGTACGCGGCGGGCGAGCGGCGGAGGAAGCCGGTGCGGCGCTTGCCGGCACCGGGCACCGGCGAGGCGGGGACTCACGGCGGTCCCGGCTTTCGGCGGTGAACCGGGGAAGCGCACCGGAAAACTGGAGGAGAGGAGCGCATTGCGCTAGGAGGCAACTGAAGCCGGCTGCCCGGATCGCGTCGCTCCCTCCTGGTGGAGGTGCGTCCGAGTCCCGGGAAGCTCGCAGGCAACGGGAGGCCTCCATGCCCACCTTGCTCGGTCTGGTCTTGCTGCTCGCCTCGGCGTCCACTCCCCCGGTGCTCGAAGATCTCACCCTCGAGCCCCAGGAGGAGGGCGCGGTGATCCGCGTCGGGATCCGCGGCGCGCCGAGCTTCACCACCTCCGAGGAGCCGGGGCTCTTCTTGGTGGACTTCACGCGCGTCGAAGGGACGCCGGAGGTCCGCGGGGATGCGCGAGCGCCGGGCGTCCTCGGCGTGGCGACCCTGCCGCGGCCCGAGGGCCTGCGGTTGCGCGTCGAGCTCGAGCGATGGGCGCAGGCCGAGCCTCGTCTCGAGGAAGGTGCGCTCGTCATCCGCGTCTTCCGCCGGCCCGATGCCCAGCCCTCCGACGACCCCGCCGAAGCCGTGGCCACGGCGATGGAGGGGCTGGCCGAGCAGGTGGCGCGGCTCGGGAAGGGATTGCGCGACCTGACGGGGAGCCCGGCAGAGGAGGCGTCGGCGGCCCCGGCGGATGCGGCCACGTCCGTTTCGGCCGCCGTGGCGACGCCCGCCGAGAAGGAGGCCCCGGCCGAGGCGGCGGCGCCGTCCGAATCCGCGAAGGTGGCCGCGCCCAAAGCGTCCGCAACCACGAAAGCGCCTCCGACGCAGGTGGCGAGCTCCGAGCCCGAGGCGAAGCCGGCGCCGCTACCGGCTTCCGCCGCGGCGGAGTCGGTCGCCCGAGTGACGGGCCGGATCACCGCCGAACTGGTACGGCTCGGCTTTCGCCCCACGCCCTCGGGCGCCCTGGTCCTCGTGGCGCTGGAGGGGGAGGGCGAGCACCGCTGGGAGCAGCGCGACGGGCTGGTCATCCTGGAGCTCGCCGGGACGCGGATCCGCCGTGCCAACGACCGCCGTGCCCTCGACACCTCCTGGTTCCAGACGCCAGTCGGCTTGATTCTCCCCGTCGAGGACCGCGCCGCGGGGACCACCCGCATCGAAATCAGGCTGCAAAAGCCCGCGCAGGTCCGCGTGGAGCGCTCGGGCAACGAGATCACGGTCGCGCTGGCGGAGGCCTCCCCCGCGGGGAACTGAGATCGCGCTGCACCTCGCTTCCGAGCTCCCCTTCGCTCTGGCGTCGGCCCTCTTGGTCTGCTTATCTGCCCGGGTGCGCCGCGCAGCCCGCACCGCAGCTCTGCTGGTCCTGCTCCTCGCTTCGCTTCCCGCGGCGGCGGTCGAAGCCGAGGGGCCCGTCGCCCGCGAGGGCTGGGTGAACTTGCGCGCCGACCGGCTCGTCCGGGACGAGACGGGACTCTTTCTCGCCGAAGGCGACGTGCGAGTGGTGGTGGGGCGCGTTCACCTCTCCGCCGACCGTGCCACCTACGATCCCGAGAAGCGCTTCGTCACCGCCGAGGGAAAGGTGACGCTGGTGGACGGCCGGACCGTCGCCCGCGCTCGCTCCGTTCGCATCGACCTCGTCCTCGATACGGGTGTGCTGGAGGGCGTGGCGGTCTTTCAGAAGAAGGAGCCGCAGGATCCCGAACTCCTCCTTCGGGCCGAGGACGCGGCGGAGTTGCGGGCGGCGGGAAGAAACGAGGCGATCCTCTACGCCGAGCAGGTGGTGCGGCTCTCCGACGGCAACTACATGGCCGTCGGCCCCAGCGCCACCATCTGCGATTGCCCGGGCAAGCCTGACTGGGAGGTGGGGGCGCGCAGCGTGACCCTCACCGAGGACGGGCGGCTCAATTTGCGCTGGCCGGTCTTCTACGCGCGGGGCGTCCCCGTCTTCGCCGCGCCCTTCTTCTCCATCCCGCTCACCGACGAGAGGCGTTCGGGGCTGCTCGCGCCCAACGTCAGCCTCCTCGGTCGGCGCGGCCCGGGCTACGAGCAGCCCTTCTACCTGGTTCTCGGCCATTCCTGGGACCTGACCGTCAGCCTCGGCTACTTCTTCGGAAACTCGCGCGACGCCACCGACCCGCAGGGCAATCCCGTCCGTGGGCCCGGCGGCGAGCCGCTTCGCGAGGAGGTCGCCTTCCGCGGCCCGCGCACCACCCTGGAGCTGCGCTGGGCGCCGCGGCTCGGCACCTCGGGGCGCGGCTTCGTCGCCTACGGCTACGACCAGAGCCTGGTCTCGCCGGAAAACCTCCGCGCCAAGCGCATCACCAACCCGGGCGTGGGCGACTACGTTCCGCACCGCTTCGGGATCCAGCTCGACCACGCCGACGACTGGGGCAGCGGGTTTTCCGACCGCGTGGCGATCAACCTCGTCTCCGATCGCAACTTCATCCGCGACTTCACCGACGACATCGTGCTACGGGGCGAGGAGGCGCTGCGTTCCACCGCCTGGGCGGGATGGCGCGCGGGGCCGCTGCTCCTGCTCGGCGAGGCGGAGTATTTCCAGGACTTGCGCCCAGCCTTTCCCGACCGCGCCTCCGTTCCACCCGGCTACGTGGAATCGATTCGGCTCTTCGGACACAACCAGCGCGATACCTTCGCCCGCATTCCCGGCGCGGCGGTGGATCTTGCGCGCCTGACGCTTCCCGGTGGCCTCGGGCTCTCGTTGCACCTGGGGGCCACGCGCTTCGCGCCGCTGACCGCACGGGGCTTCGGCGACTGGGGCCGAGACGGGCTGGGCCCGGGCGACATCGGCTATCCCGGCCCCGACCCGGATGGAAGCGAGCGCGATGGCATCCTGCAGGCGGGTGAGATGCCCGCGGTGCAGCGCTTCTCTCTGCGCCCCACGCTCTCGCGCTCCTTCGTCTTCGGGCGCTTCCTTTCATTGACGCCCTACGCGGGCTGGCGGGAGGAATTCTACGGGTACGAGCAGACCTCCGGCGGCGTCGCCGGCTGGGGGCTGTTCGGCGTGGAGGCCCGCTCGGAGCTCTCGCGCCATTACGGCGGGGTCCGCCACGCCTGGATCCCCATGGCCGAGGTTCGCCACCTCCTCGCCGGCCACGAGACGCGCGCGCCCTCCCGCGTGTACGACGAACTCGATGCCCGTCCCTTGCGCTCCGTGACGCAGGCGCGCGTGGCGCTGGGGACGCGGCTGGACGTCTCCTCGGAGGTCGGCCTCGATGCGCGGGTGGGGCAGGACGTCCGGGCGTGGCCCGACCCCGACCTTTCCGAGACCTTCCTCGATGCCGCCTTCCGGCTGGGGCCTCTGGCCGGATCGGGGATCGTCCGCGTGGACCCGGAGACCTGGCGCATGACGGAGGCGGTGACGCGGGCATCGCTGACCGCCGAGGCCGGTCACCAGCTCCGCGCCAGCTTCCGCCGAATGGCCCGCGAGGGATCCGCTCGCATCCTCGCCAGCCCCGACGCCCTTTTTTCGGACCCGGATTTCTTCCTGGAGGTGCCGCCGGCGCTCCTGGATTCTCTGGAAGCGATCGGGGCGGGAGCGACGGTGGTGCCCTTGCGGGGGTTGACCTTGTCCTACGACCTCTTGTTTCTTCCGACGCTCACGCGCGCCCGGCTCCTGGAGCAGCGCGCGTCGGTCGGCTACGAGTCCGGCTGCAGGTGCTGGCGGGGGGCTCTACATTTCGCCAAGCGACGAAACGAGGCCCTATCCGCCTGGGTTTCTCTGGAACTCGCCTCGTTCTGATCGAGAGGTCCGGATGGCGACGAAGGTTCTGGTCAGCGACGAACTTTCACCCACAGGGATAGAGATTCTCCGCAAGGGCGGCCTCGAGGTGGACGTCCGGGTCGGGCTCCCGAAGGAGGAGCTCCTCCGCATCATCCCCGATTACGACGCCCTGCTGGTCCGCTCCGCCACCAAGGTGGATCGCGAGGTCCTCGAGGCAGGCACCAAGCTCCGGCTCGTGGGCCGCGCGGGCGTGGGCGTGGACAACGTGGACGTCCACGAGGCCACGCGCCGCGGCATCGTGGTGATGAACACGCCGGGGGCGTCGGCGGTTACGGTGGCCGAGCAGACCTTCGCCATGATCCTGGCCATGCTCCGCCACATCCCTTCCGCCACCGCCTCGGTCAAGGCGGGCAAGTGGGAGAAAAAGCGCTTCCAGGGCCGCGAGGCTCGGGGCAAGACCCTCGGAATCGTCGGCATCGGCAACATCGGCGCGATCGTCGCGCAGCGGGCCCAGGCCTTCGGCATGAAGGTGATCGGCCACGACCCCTTCATCTCCAACGAGGCGGCACTCAAGCTCGGCGTGGAACTCGTGCCGCTGGAGGAGCTCTGGTCGCGCTCGGACGTGGTCTCGTTGCACGTGCCCCTGACCGAGCAGACCCGCCACCTGATCAACGCCCAGACGCTGGCGAAAATGAAGCGCGGCTCCTACCTGGTCAACGCCGCCCGGGGCGGGGTGGTGGACGAGATGGCGCTCGCCGAGGCGCTGCGGTCCGGGCACCTCGCCGGCGCCGCGCTCGACGTCTTCGAAACGGAGCCGCCGCCGCCCGACCACCCGCTCTTCGCGCTGGAGAATTTCGTCGCCGCCCCGCACCTCGGCGCCTCCACCCAGGAGGCCCAGCAGGTGGTCGGGGAGATCCTCGCGGAGCAGGTGGTCGATTACTTCACGCGCGGTGAAGTGCGCAACGCGGTCAACGTGCCTTCGGTCTCCGCCGAGGTCCTCGAGGTCCTCGGTCCGTGGCTGGATCTGGCGGAGAAGGTGGGCGCGCTGGCCGGGCAGCTCTGCGAGGAGCGCGCCTCGAAGGTGACCATCGAGATCGCCGGCGAGCTCTCCAACCACCCGGTCCGCCCGCTGACGGCGCAGGTCCTCAAGGGCATGCTGCGCTACTTCACGCAGGATCCGATCAACGAGATCAACGCGCCGGAGCTGGCCAAGGAGCGCGGGCTGGAGATCGCCGAGGTCAAGAAGGCGGAGAGCCCCGATTACGCCTCTACCATCGGCGTACGGCTGGAGGGCAGGGATTCCTCGCTGCTGGTGGTCGGGAGTCTCCTCGGCAAGCACGACCCGCGTATCGTGCGCGTGGACGACTTCGTGCTGGATGCGGTTCCCAGCGGAAATCTCCTGGTTTTGCGCAACGAGGACGTGCCCCGGATCGTGGGCATGGTGGGCATGGTGCTCGGCGACGCGGGGATCAACATCGCGCGCATCCATCTCTCCCGCGTGGCGCCTCGCGGGCAGGCCTTCTCCATGATCAACGTGGACTCGGAGGTCCCGCCCGAGGTGCTCAAGAAGCTGCGCTCCATCCCCCACGTCCTTCGCGTCACCCCCATCAAGCTGTAGGCAAGGCCGATGGCTCGGAAATTCAATTTCAACCCCGGTCCCGCTGTCCTTCCCCTTCCCGTCCTCGAGGAGGCGCAGCGTCGCCTCGTCGATCATGGAGAGGGTCTATCCGTCCTCGAGATGAGCCACCGCAGCTCGACCTTCCAGGCGATCCTCGACGACGCCACGAAGACGCTCGGGCGGCTTCTGTCTCTGCCGGACGACTACGACGTGCTCTTCTTGCAGGGCGGCGCGTCGCTGCAGTTCGCCATGGTGCCGCTCAATCTCGGCCCGGGCGGCGCCTACGTGACGACCGGCGCCTGGTCGGAGAAGGCCTTCGCCGAAGCGAAGACGGTGGGCGATGCGGTGGAGGTCTGGAGCTCGAAGGAGGGCGGATACCGCCGCGTGCCGCGCCCCGACGAGAGGATCGAGGTGCCGTCGGGCGCGCCATATCTGCACATCACCACCAACAACACGATCTATGGCACGCAGTGGCAGCACGTCCCGGACTCGCCCGTTCCGCTCGTGGCGGACATGAGCTCGGATTTTCTGTCGCGGCCGCTGGACGTCTCCAAATTCGGTCTCTTCTACGCGGGCGCGCAGAAAAACGCCGGGCCATCGGGCGTGACCATCGTCGTTGGGCGACGCTCGATCCTGGAGAATTTCTCCGGCTCGCCCACGGTACCGAAGGTCCTCCGTTACCAGACCCACGCCAAGGCCGGATCGCTGTACAACACGCCTTCCACCTTCGGCATCTGGCTCTGCTGCCTCGTCTTCCGCTGGATCGAGGAGCAGGGGGGCCTTCCGGAGATGGCCCGGCGCGCGGAGAAAAAGGCGGCCATGCTCTACGAGGTCATCGACCGCCGGCCCGACGTCTTCCTCGGGCACGCGGAAAGGGAGAGCCGCTCCCGCATGAACGTGACCTTCCGCCTGCCGACCGAGGAGGCGGAGAAGCGCTTCCTCGCCGAGGCCGAGGCCGCCGGCTGCATCGGATTGAAGGGGCACCGTTCCGTGGGCGGGATCCGCGCCTCCATCTACAACGCCCTGCCCATGGAGGCGGTGGAAACGCTGGCCGCGGTCATGGACCGCTTCTCCCCCTGAAGACGGGCGCCGGCCGGGATGTCGGCGCCCGGGGCCGCTCCCACCACCTCCGGACTGCCTTTTTTTCCCTTCCGTGTTAGAAGGCGCTCTTTGTGCGAATGGAGCGAGCCCCATGTCCAACGTGGTGGTAGTCGGCGCCCAGTGGGGCGACGAGGGCAAGGGAAAGATCGTCGACCTCTTCAC
>NICF_comb_assmDRAFT_10001625_pt1 | contig 17612 bp, 15 predicted proteins | sample NewIslPassag4_SG_FD_11279 | JGI IMG/M metagenome (IMG submission 11279) | reverse complement strand
TCAGAGACATGCCGAGGGGGACGGGGCCGAAGTTGATCTGGCTGGGCACGCAGGAGATGCGAGCGCCGGCACCCTGGCCGGTGAGGCAGGCGCGCAGGCCGTTGTGAGGAGCGGCGCGCTCGCCGCTGGCGAAGATGACGAGGTTGGCCTGGTAGGAGGTGGGCATCCTGGGCCGGAAGGCGAGGGTGAGCTGGATCTCCTCCTCGCCGTTGGGGGCGACGGGGATGGGCTCGTCGACCCGGGGCTCGCGATACTCGAAGACCTCGCTGTCGGAGGTCAGTCCGATCTGGGTGATGGAGACGGGCTTGCTGCTGACGTTGCGGACCCAGAGGTAGCCGATCTCCTCCTCCTCGATATCGGTTTCCGGGAAGCGGAAGCAGGTGGTGAGGGGGACGCGCTGGCCGTTTTCGTCCTCGTAGAGGACCTGGAGTGCATAGTCGACCGCGGTGGCGGTGATGTGAATGCTCTCGACGGTGTTCTGGCCGGGGTCGAGGAGGGGGAGGGTGGTGGTGGCGACGCCGGTGATGTTGTCGGCGCGGAAGGTGACCTCGACCTCGATGGAACCGCCGGGCTCGATCTCGGCCGATTGACCGTTTCCGACGATCTCGGCCGAGAAGAAGGCGGCATGACGGTCCTGGAAGTTGCCGAGGGTGATGGTGGTGGGGACGTCGAGGTGGTTGGTGCAGGAGAAGGAGCCTTTGCGGCTCTCACCGACGACGACGTAGCCGAGGTCGAGGCGGGTGGGGTTGCAGACGAGCTGGCTCTGCGCGGAGCGGCCGATGAGGCGAACTCTCTTTTCCGGCTCGCGCTCGTTGGTGGTGAAGACGACGAGGGCCTCGAAATCGTCCTCGGTGGAGGGCTGCATGGCCACCTCGAGGAGGCGGCGGTGCCCCGGGCGGAGTTCGAAGGCGCCGGAGGCGAGGGAGAAGGGAGCCGGGATGCCCCCGACGTCCTGAACCTTCACGTTGAGGGTGGCGTTGCCGGTGTTGACGACGTAGACCTCGGGCGCGAAGCGGCTCCCGACGGTGACGGTGCCGAAATCGATGGCGTAATGGGCCTCGCCCTTGGGGTCGGCGATGACCGCTGCGCCCTCGAGGGTGAACCTGGGGCTGAGCGGATTACCGCTTGGTTCGCTGCAAGAGCAGGCTGCGGCGAGAACGGTCGCGGCCGCCGCAGCCAGGAAAAGGGAGCTTCGTCTCATGGGCTACCTCTTTTCTGACCGGGGGCCAACGAGGTCGTTGTCCGGACAGGAAGATGTGCGTGCGATCCGGATCGGATGAGTGGCGGCGTGCGCGCCTCAGAAGAGGCCGACGGTATGGCCGCTGGCGTCGAGGCCGATCGAGTGCGCGGCGGGGACCCGCGGCAGGCCCGGCAGCGTGTTGATGCTGCCCATGTACGCGACCACGAAGCCCGCGCCGCGGCGCTGCCGCAGATCGGTGACGGTGACCTCGAAGTCTCGGGGCCGGCCGCGCAGCTTCGGATCGTCGGAGAGGCTCGAGGCCGTCTTGGCGACGATCACCGGCGCCTCGCGCATTCCTTCTTCCTCGGCCCGGCGGAGCGCCGCGCGCGCGGCGGAGGTGTAGCGCACGCCCGAGGCACCGTAGATTCGCGTGGCGATCGCCTCGATCTTCTCCTCGAGTCCGGCTTCCAGAAGGTAGAGGGGACGGTAGTCGCCGCCGCGCTCCGCGGCCTCGAGGACCGCCTGCGCGAGCTCGAGGCCGCCCTCTCCGCCATGCGCCCAGACCTCTGCGGGGCAGAGTCGGAGGCCCTTTTCCTCGGCCCAGCCGCGCAGGATGGCCAGCTCCTCGGAGCTGTCGTCCGGGAAGCGGTTGAGCGCCACCACCGGGTCGTAGCCGAAGAGGCGCACGTTCTCGACGTGCTTGTCGAGGTTGGCAAGCCCCGCGCGCACCGCCTGCGGATCGGGGCTTTGGTAGGCGTCGGCGCCGCCGTGGTAGCGGAGGGCCCGGACGGTGGCCACGAGCACCACCGCCGCGGGTGCGATGCCGGCCGTGCGGCAGACGAGGTTGAAATACTTCTCGGCGCCGAGGTCGGTGGCGAAGCCGGCCTCGGTGACCACGTAATCGGCCAGGCCCAGGGCGAGGCGGGTGGCCCGGATCGAGTTGGTGCCGTGGGCGATGTTGCCGAAGGGCCCCATGTGGACGAAGGCGGGTTGGCCTTCCAGCGTCTGGACGAGATTGGGGTGCAGAGCCTGTCGGAGAAGGACCGTCATGGCGCCGTCGGCCTGCAGGTCGCCTGCGGTGACGGGCGCGCCGTCGCGGGTGTAGCCGACGAGGATCCGGGAGAGTCTCGCCCGTAGATCGTCGAGGTCGCGGGCCAGCGCCATGATCGCCATCACCTCGGTGGCCACCGTCAGCTCGAATTCCGCCTCGCGCGGAACGCCGTGGGCCGGACCACCGAGCCCGACGATCACGTGACGAAGGGCGCGGTCGTTGACGTCCAGGGCACGCCGGTGCTCGATGCGCCGCGGATCGAGGCCGAGCGGGTTGCCGTGGTGCAGGTGGTTGTCGGCGAGGGCGGCGAGGAGGTTGTTGGCCGCGGTGACCGCGTGGAAGTCGCCGGTGAAGTGGAGGTTGATCTCCTCCATGGGGAGGACCTGGGCGCGGCCGCCGCCCGTGGCGCCGCCCTTGATCCCGAAGACGGGGCCGAGGGAGGGCTCGCGGATGGCGACTGCGACGCGCTTGCCCAGCATGCCCAAGGCCTGCGTCAGACCGATGGAGATCGTGGTCTTCCCCTCGCCCGCGGGGGTCGGGGTCAGGGCGGTGACGAGGACGAGCTTGCCCCGCGACGGAGGCGGCTCGACCGTCACCTTGGCCATGTGGGGGCCGTAGAGAAAGAGGTCGCCGGGCGCGAGGTCGAGGCGGGCGGCGATCTCGGTGATGGGGCGGAGGCGGGCGCGTCGGGCGATCTCGAGGTCGGTCATCGGCAGAATCCTCTCGTCGGGGTTTCCGGGCGGGTCATCAGGTTTTCGCGGCGGGGGTGAGTGAGGCGGGTAGCTCCCCCGCGGGGCGGTTCTCCGCCAGCCTTTCCGATGCGAGTGCCCGCGAGAAGTCGCTCCCCGTCGGGTTCTGGAAGAGGCGCAGGCCGAAGTGAGGAACCGCCGCCAGGATGTGGTCGAAGATATCCGACTGGATCGACTCGTAGTTCACCCAGCGTGTATCGTTGGTGAAACAGTAGATCTCGAGGGGAAGCCCCTGCTCCGTCGGTTGGAGCTGGCGCACCATCAGGGTCATTCCCTGGTGGATGCCCGGGTGCTGCCGGAGGTAGCGCTCGATGTAGGCGCGAAGCGTGCCGATGTTGGTCAGCCGCCTCACGTTGACGGGGATGCTCGGGTCGGTGGCGTGGAGGCGGTTGTGCTCCTCGAGCTCCTCCTTCTTCTGGCGGATGTAGTCGCGGAGGAGGCGGAAGCGCTCGAAGTGGTCCACCTCCTCCGGCGTGAGGAAGCGAATGGACGAGACGTCGATGAGGATCGACCGCTTGATGCGCCGTCCGCCGGCCTGCTGCATGCCCCGCCAGTTCTTGAAGGAGTGCTCCAGAAAGCGGTGGGCGGGGATGACGGTGAAGGTCTGGTCCCAGTTCCGCACCGTCACCGAGTTGAGCGCGATGTCGACGACCGCACCGTCGGCGTTGAACTGGGGCATTTCGATCCAGTCTCCCAGCCGGATGGAGCCGTTCCGGGTGACCTGGTAGCCGGCGACCAGGGAGAGGATCGAGTCGCGGAAGACCAGCATGATGATCGCCGACATCGCGCCGAGGCCGCTCAGCAGGAGCAGAGGCGAGCGGTCGAGGAGAGCGGCGATGGCGAAGATGGTGGCGGCGATGTAGGCGACGATCTTGGCGACCTGGAGGATGCCCTTGATGGGGCGCTCGGCGGCCAGCGGATTGAGGTTGTAGATGTCGTTGAGCGCGTCGAGGAAGGCGGAAAGGGACTGGACGACGACGAGGGCCGCGCAGGCCACCGCCAGTCGTTGCAGGAGCGTCACCACCGGCAGCGGAAGGGTGGTGAAGAGCGCGGCGCCCTGAAAGACGATCAAAACCGGCACCGCGTAGGCGAGTCGATCCAGGGTGCGGTGGCGGACGATGATCTGCGCCCAGCCCTGGGGGGTGCGGTTCAGGATCGCCGTGATCGCCGGCAACGCGGTCATCCGCACCAACAAAAGACCCGCCCAGGCGGCCAATCCCAGGACCGCGAGCGCGAGAGGGATCGCCACGTAGGGTCGTTCCTGGAGCCACGTGGTCAGCTCGCCCCAGGCGACGGCGAAAGAACCGACGAGATCTGCGGTGAGAAGGGGAAGGCGGAAGGTCATGGTCGACGACCGATCGCGCTCCTTCTAGCAGCCTGCGAAGTCGCCGGACAAGACTCGGGCGGCCGGGCGGTACCCGCGGTGGCATGGTGGGCCGGTGGCCGCCGGGAGTTCCTATTCCCGGAAGCGCTGGCGCGCCGACGCGGCCAGCGCCTCGCGAGCGGTCCGATGGGTATTGGGTCCGTCGTAGTGGGGATTGAGCCGAGGCACGGGATAGTTCCGGATCGCCTCCAGGATCGATTCCCTCTCGTCTTCCAGGATCGCCTCGCACTCGGCGTAGACGCCTTCTTCTCCCTCCTCGACCGCGTCGTGGTCGGCGAGCAAGGCCGCGAGCTCGCGGAGGAGCGCATGGTCGGGAGTGGGCACGAGGAGGGAGGCGATGGCGCCGTGCTCGATGCGGAGCTGCCTCGCCCGGGAGAGGGGCGCGCCCAGGCGATGGCGAGCCCGGGCAAGGAGGATCTTCTCCTCGATGCCGATGTGGCGGAGAAGGCCCGCGCGGAGCTCGCGGTAGGCGAGCTCGTCGATGCGATCGCGGGGCGCCATGGCCTTCTCGAGGAGGGCCTCGAGGCGGCGGTGGTCGGATTCGAGCGCTTGGCGAATCGAGGTCATCGAGCGAACCTGGGCATGAGAACGTGGTTTTCCAGGTGGACGTGGCGCCGCAGGTCCTCGTCGAGTCCGGCGAGGCCCGAAAAGAGGGTGCGGTAGCTCGCGCAGGCCCAATCCGGCACCGAAAACCCCTCCGTTGCCTCGTGGAGCTCTTCCAGAAGCGAAGCGGTCTCCAGGTGCTCGGTGCGCATGACGGAAAGCTCCGCCTGGATCGCCGCCTCCGGACCACCCGCCATGATCGCGGGGAAGAGCTTCGTTTCCTCGCGGTCGAGGTGGGCGAGGAGGTCGTCGTGCAGTCGCCGGGTGATTTCCTCCACCCGGGTGAGACGCTCGTTGCGCTCGCCGTGGACGCGGGCGACCTTCTGGGTGAGGGCAAGGAGGAAGGGGAGCTTGTCTCGCAGGGGCTCGTGGTAGGTCGCGACGATGTGGGCGACGAGGGCGACCGAGCTCAGATGGCGGGGATCCGGCTGCCCCGTCTCTCCCGTCCGCTCCACGGCTGCGCGGATCTCGCGGAGAAGCTCGTCGGGGTCGAGGCCCTGCTGTCGCGCCGCCTCGGCGAGGGAGCGATGCCCGTGGCAACAGAAATCGATGCGGTGCCGCTGAAGGACCGCCGCACTGGCCGGATGGTCGAGAACGAGGTCCGAGAGGATGGATTCGGTGGAAAGCATCGCTTCTCCTCTGTCGCGGGTCTCCTTCTTGCACCGCTCCCGTTGCACGGCGGGTGCCGCCGCGAACCCGCGGGAAGGGAAGATGGTAACGGTCGGTTCGGCGAGGTGCATGTCGTCAAGAGAGGCGGGCGGGGGCTCGGGGCCGCCTCGAGGAGGAAAGCGTGATCGAGATCGGATCTCGACCAGGCGCGCCGCAGGATGCGGTGGATTTGCTGCTGGATTGCCACGCCCGGATCCGTTCCTTCGCGCGGCTGGCGGCCCGGATCGCGGAGCAAAGCGGCGCCTCGGATCGAGAGGTCGCCGAGTCGGCGGCGCGCGTTCGACGCTACTTTGCACTCGCCCTCCCGCTGCACGTGGCCGACGAGGAGGAGAGCGTCCTTCCGCGCCTGGCCGGTCGCGACCCTGCCCTGGATGCGGCGCTTTCCCGCATGGAAGCCGAGCACGAGGGACACGAGGAGGACGTCGGGCGCCTGGTCGCCCTTAGCGGCGCGCTCGCCGAGGATCCGGGCGCCTTGCCCTTTCTGCGCGGCGAGCTCCAGGCGGTGGCGGATCGCCTCGTCCGCGCCTTCGACGAGCACCTGCGGGCAGAGGAGGAGGTCGTCTTTCCGGCGGTGCGGAAGCTCCTTTCGTCCGAGGAGCTCGAGGCGATCCTCGCCGAGGTCCGCGCGCGGCGCCGGTCGCCCTAGCGCTGCTGCGACAGGCTCCTAGGTGCCTTGGGGCGCCGTCCGCTCCCCGAAGACGGCGGAGCCGACGCGAAGGAGGGTGGAGCCCTCCTCGATGGCCACCTCCAGGTCGCCCGACATGCCCATGGAAAGCTGCCGAGGTTCGCCGAGACCCAGCTCCAAAAGCCGGTCTTGCACCTCGCGCAGGAGGCGGAAGCAGCGACGCGCCTCTTCGGGGTCGGGCGAGTTGGTGGCGATGGTCATCAGGCCCTCGAGCTCGAGTCGCCCGCTGCGGAGGATGGCGCGGGCGAGCGATTCCGCCTCCTCGGGGCGAACGCCGGACTTCGTCTCCTCGCCGGAGGTATTCACCTGCAGGTAGACCCGGATTCGGGCGTCGCGCTTTTCGAGCTCGCGCTCCAGCGCCTCCACCAGGGAGATCCGATCCACCGACTGGATCACCTGCACCTGGCCGACGATCTGCCGGACCTTGTTGGTCTGCAGGTGGCCGATCATGTGCCACTCGATGGGCAGGTCCGAAAGACTTGGCGCCTTCCGCAAGAGTTCCTGGACGCGGTTTTCGCCAAAGAGCGTGGCTCCGGCCGCGAACGCCTCGCGGATGCGTTCGGGGGGTTGGGTCTTGCTCGCCAGGAGCAAGCGGACCTCGTCCGGGGAGCGTCCCGCCGCCCGGCAGGCGGTTTCGATTCGCCGCCACAGGGCGGCGAGGTTGGAAGCGATCGTCGACTCTCGCTCGCTCATTCGTTCCTTCGCATCTCGAAGCTAGACTCGGGGCATGATCGAGCCCACGGGGAAAACGATCCGGGCCAACGGCCTACTCCACCGCGTCTGGACCTGGGAGCCCGAGTCGCCGCGCCCGGGAACCATCCTCTGTGCCCACGGCTTTCTGGACGTGGGCCGCTCCTTCCACTGGACGGCCGCCCGGCTCGCCGCGCACGGGCACCGGGTCGTGGCCTTCGACTGGCGGGGCCATGGCGAAAGCCAGTGGCTGCCGGAGGGCGCTTACTACCACTTCTTCGACTACGTCGCCGACCTCGCCGACCTCGTGCCGCAGGTGGCGACGCGCCCGCTGACGCTCCTCGGCCACAGCATGGGGGGCACGGCCAGCGCGCTCTTCGCCGGCTCCCATCCCGAGCTCGTCGATCGGCTCGTGCTGGTGGAAGGGCTGGGGCCGGAGGCGCCGGAAGGACTGCCGGGACCCGACCACGTTCGCCGCTGGGTCGACTCGGTGCGGGAGGCGAGAGAGCGAAGGCTTCGGCCCATGGCCTCGATCGAGGAGGCGGCGGAAAAGCTGCTGGTGCGCAATTCCGACCTCCCGCCCGACCGCGCTCGTCGCCTCGCCGCCTGGTCGGTGCGCGAGGTCGAGGACGGATACGTCTGGAGCTTCGATCCGGTGCATCGGACGAAGGGGCCCTATCCCTTCCGCCCGGAGGTTTTCCTCGAATTCCTGCGGGCGCTTTCCATGCCCGTCCTTCTCGTCGAAGGCGAGCGCGGCTACCGCACCCGCGATCACGAGGAGCGGGTGGCGGCGCTGGGGACCGCGCGGAGGCTGCAGATTCCTGGCGCCGGGCACATGCTCCACTGGACCGCGCCCGAGGCCCTGGCGGAAGCGATCGAACGCTTCGCCTCGGAGTAGCCGCGGAGAGCGGACCGCTCACCAGACCGCGCAGCGGCGGGCGGGGGCCATGGGCTGGCCGGTCTGGCAGGCGAAGGCCTCCTGGAAGGCGGAGAGGTTGGAGACCACCCCGTTGACCCGGTACTTGGGCGGCGAGTGAGGATCGGTGAGCACGCGCATCCGCGCGTACTCCTCGCGGACGTTGGCGCACCAGCTCTGCGCATAGGAGAGGAAGAACTGCTGGGCCTCGGTGAAACCGTGGACCGGCCGGTCTTGGCGATCGCTTCGGCTCTTCTCGAAGGCCTTCCAGGCGAGCTTGAGGCCGCCGATGTCCGCGATGTTCTCTCCGAGAGTGAGGCGCCCGTTCACTCTCAGGTCGCCGACCTCGTAGTTTTCGTACTGCTCGACCACGCACTGCGCCTTCTCCTCGAAGGCGCGGCCCGATTCCTCGCTCCACCAGGAGCGCAGGTTGCCGTGCGCGTCGAAGAGACGGCCCTTGTCGTCGAAGCCGTGGGTGAGCTCGTGCCCCATGACCATCCCGATGGCGCCGGCGTTGGCGGCCTCGGGCGCCTCGACCGCAAAGAAGGGCGGCTGGAGGATCCCCGCGGGGAAGACCATCTCGTTGCGCAACGCGTAGTAGTAGGCGTTGACGGTGTGGGGAGGCATGAACCAGTCGTTCGGATCGGGCGGCCGCCCGATGCGGGCGAGGTCGCGGCGGCGCTCGAAGGCGGCGGCCGCCATGCGGTTGGCGAGCTGGTCGTCGTCGACGAGGTTCAGACCCTCGTAGCTACGCCAGACCTCGGGGTAGCCGATCTGGTTCTTCAGGGTCTCGAGCTTTTCGAAGGCGCGGGCGCGCGTCTCTTCGTCCATCCAGTCCAGGCTGCGAAGGTTCTCGGCAAAGGCGTTCTCGATCCCCTCGACGAGGCGGCGGGCGACCTCCTTGCCCTCCTCGCCGAAGTGCTCGCGAACGAAGGCGCGGGCGAGGGCGAAGCCGACGGCGCGGTCGGTGGCCTCCAGGCAGCGCCGAAAGCGAGGCGCGATCTCCTCCTGGCCGGTGAGGACCTTTTGAAACTGGAAGTCCTCGCGGACGAAGGGCTCGGAGAGCGCGGGGGCGGCGACGCGCAGAAGATGCCAGGAGAGGTAGGCGGAGAGTTCGTCGGGCCGCCGGCTCCGCAGGATTTCGTCCATCCGGGTGAAGAAATCGGGGACGGCGACGTTGATGGCCTCGATCTCGGGGATTCCCGACTCGGCGAAGTAGACGTCCCAGCGGAAGGTGGGCGCTCGCTGCTCGAGTCCCTTCCGGTCGAGGCGGTTGTAGACGTTGTAGGGATTGCGCCGCTCGGCGCGGGGCATCGAGGCACGGGCGAGCTCGGCCTCGATGGAGAGGACTGCGTCGGCGTTGGCGGCGGCCTGCTCCTCTCGCACGCCCGCGAGGACGAAGACGCGGGCGACGTGCTCGCGGTAGGCCTCGAGGAGCTGGCGGGATTTTTCGTCGTCGCGCAGGTAGTACTCGCGGTCGGGCAGACCGAGCCCACCCTGGTCGGCCAGGCCGATCACCTGCTGCGCATTCGCGTAGTCGGGGGTGGAGCGAAAGACGAAGAAGGCGGCGGCACCCGCGTCGTGCAGGCGCGCCACGCTGCGCGCGAGATCCTCCGCGTCGTCGGATTGGATCCGCCCGAGCTCGGCTCGCACGGTGTCGAGCTCCTCGCGAGCGTCTTCCTCCATGCAGCTCTTCCAGAACGCGGCGAGCTTGTCGCCGTCCGGCGTCTGCATTCGACCCGCGGCGACGTCTTCGAGGATCCGGATCAGCGCCTGCTCGTTTCGCTCGCGGATCTCGGAGAAGCTGCGGTGCCAGGAAGGGCGGTCGGGCGGGATGGGGGTGCGTTTCATCCAGCCGCCGCAGGCGAACTGGTAGAAGTCCTCGCAGGGGTCGACGTCGCGGTCGAGGGCCTCGAGATCGACGCCGGAGCGCAAGGCGGCGATTTCCCGAGGGGTCTTCTTCTCGGCTCCCGTGCAGGCGAGCAGGATGGCTGCGGCAAAGACGAGGAGTCGATGGTCGCGCATGCCGCGGACCATAGCATGTGAACGCGCACCAACGTGGCCGTGGAGACGTTGCTCGTCTTCAGGGCGCGGTGGCGGCCGCGGATGGCTTCGCGTTTCGCCGCAAATAGTCGAGCAGGAGGCGCTGGTTTTCCTCGCTGGGGAGTGGGTGCCGGCTGAAAACCTGCGTGCGCGCGTGGGCGACCATGCGGTCCAGAACGTAGGGCCAGGCCTCCGCCGTGTGCAGCTTGGGCGAGGGGAGGTTGTGGCAGCCGCCGCAGTGCCGGACGAGGAGCCGCGCGCCCTCGCTCTCGGGCTCGGGGAGGTTTTCGGGCGTGGTTCCGCCCGGGACGAAGGCGTTGCCGACGGGGCCGCTTTCCAGCCCGATGAGCGCCACGAGGGCGGAGAGGGCGGAAAGAAGCAGGCCCAAGAAGATCAGGACCAGGAATTTCCCCTTGTTGTTCGGCCCGGGTGCCGGGGCCTGTGCGCGCTCGTCGGCCATGGCGGCCTGGATAATGCCGCCAGGCGCCGACTGCAACGGGCTCTTAGGGGAGGATTCGCTCGGTGCTCCGCCTCCCATCGCGCAGGCGCAGGCCTCGAAGCTCCACCCACTCCACCGAGGGGAGGATGCCGCTCTCGCGTGTCTGCACGAAGACCCGTTCCAGGCGAGAGCGTTCGCCGTCGATCTCCACGATGGCCACGGGCTCGCCGGATTCCAGGCGGACGGTGATCGGGCGGCCGGCGAGCGAGACCAGGGCGAAGACTACCTCTTCGGCGGAGGCGCGCGAGATCTCGACGCCGTAGGCGAGGCGGCGCTCGAGCGTCGAGAGCTCCTCTCGTCGGCCGCCGTCCTCGTTCAGGATCCAGTAGACGGAGATGGGAGAGCGCGTGTCGAAGCCGTCGGATTTCAGCCGCGCGTCGTAGGCGACGAGGTTGGCGTTGGTGCTGCGCTCGATGACGAAGAGCCGCGCCTCGCGAACCTCCTCGCCCTTGCGGACGGAGTAGCCGACGGCGAAGCCCAGGGCGATGGAGACGGCAAAGACGGTCAGGCGCATCGCTTGCAGCCTAACACGAGGGCCTGCCGCGCACGAATGCGCCGCTGGCTGGCTGCCTTGACGTCGACGGTGGTGGAAGGTAGCGATCGCCCCTTTCCGAAAGGAGAGTCGGGATGAGACGACTGCTGGCAGCCCTGGTCATGTGTCTCGCCGCGCCCGCCGCGGCCGACGAGGGGATGTGGACGTACGACAATTTCCCCTCCGACGCGGTCGCCGCCAAGTACGGCTTTGCGCCCACGCAGGAGTGGCTGGACCACCTCCGGCTCTCCTCGCTGCGCATCGCCCGGGGCTGCTCGGCGAGCTTCGTCTCTCCCGACGGCCTCGTCCTCACCAATCACCACTGCGTGATCGGCTGCGTGGAGGAGCTTTCCACGCCCGCGGAGAACCTGGTCGACGAGGGCTTCTACGCGCCTACCCTGGAGCAGGAGCGCACCTGCCCGAATTTCGAGCTCAACCAGCTCCGTCGCATCACGGACGTCACCGAGCGGATCCACAAGGCGACCGAGGGCAAGGAGGGCAAGGCCTACGCCGAGGCGCTCTCGGCGGAGATCTCCCGCATCGAAACGGAGTGCGCCAAGAGCGAGGACGTCCGCTGTGACGTGATAGCGCTGTACAACGGGGGCCTTTACCACCTGTACGAATACAAGCGGTATCGGGACGTGCGTCTGGTCTGGGCGCCGGAGGCCTCGGTCGGCTTCTTCGGAGGCGACCCCGACAACTTCCAGTTCCCGCGCTACAACCTGGACGCGGCCTTCTTGCGCGCCTGGGAGGACGGGAGGCCGGCGAAGACCGAGCATTTCCTCCGCTGGTCCCGGGTGGGCGCGCGCGAGGGTGACCTCGCCTTCGTCTCCGGGCATCCGGGCGCGACGAGCCGCCAGCTGACGGTGGCCGAGCTCGAGGCCGAGCGGGACCACGGGCTTCCCGAGCGCCTCTTCTATCTGGCCGAGCTGCGGGGGATGCTCACCGAGTTCCAGAACCGCGGGCCCGAGCAGCGGCGCACCGCGGGCACGCAGCTTTTCTACGTGGAAAACAGCTTCAAGGCGCTCAAGGGCCGGTGGCAGGCGCTGGTCGATCCCGCTCTCCTGCAGCGCAAGCGCGACGAGGAAGCGAAGCTGCGTGCCTGGGTGGAGGCCGATCCCGAGCGGAGGAAGAAGTTCGGCGGCGCCTGGGACGCCATCGCCGAGACGCAACGCGAAAACCGTCGCCTGATCGACGAGCACGCGATGGTCGAGGGCAATCGCCGCGGTGCGCTGGGCTTCCGCAGCCAGCTCTTCCACTACGCCCGGCTCCTCGTCCGCGGGGCCGAGGAGCGGACCAAGCCCACGGAGCAGCGGCTGCGCGAGTTCGGCGACGCCAACCTTCCGGCCATCGAGCAGGCGCTGGCTTCGACCGCGCCGGTTCACGCCGACCTGGAGATCGCGCAGCTCTCCTTCTCGCTGACCAAGCTGCGCGAGCAGCTCGGCCCGGATCATCCCATCGTCCGGGAGGTGCTCGACAAGGACTCGCCGGAGAGCCTGGCGAAAAAGCTGGTGGAGGGCAGCCGGCTGGGCGATCCCAAGGTGCGGATGGAGCTTTGGCAGGGCGGCAAGAAGGCCGTGGACGCCTCCGACGACGCGATGATCGCCTTCGCGCGGCGGATCGACCCGCTGGCGCGCAAGGTCCGGGCCGAGTACGAGGCGAGGATCGAGTCGGTGGTGCGGGCCAACGCCAGCGCCATCGCGCGGGCCCGTTTCGAGGCTTACGGGACGAGCACCTACCCGGATGCCACCTTCACCCTCCGCCTCTCCTACGGACAGGTGAAGGGATGGATGGAAAATGGTGAGCCGGTGGCCCCGCTCACCACGATGGCGGGGCTGTTCGAGCGCGCCACCGGCGCGGAGCCCTACGCTCTTCCGGAGCGCTGGTGGAAGGCGAGGAGCAAGCTGGACCTCTCCACGCCGATGAACTTCGTCACCGACAACGACATCATCGGCGGCAACTCCGGCTCGCCGGTGGTGAACTCCCGGGGCGAGCTGATCGGCCTGATCTTCGACGGCAACATCCACTCGCTCGGCGGCGAGTACGGCTTCGACCCTGCGACCAACCGCGCGGTCGCGGTGCACAGCCGGGCGATCGTGGAGTCGCTCGACAAGGTCTACGGTGCCCGGCGCATCGTCGACGAGCTCGTCTTCTCGGAGGAGAAGGAGACGGCCAGGCGGTAATCGGCCTGCTACGGCGAGGGATGCGGGGTGGGGGAGCGCGCCCCCGGGAACTCTCTCGTGCCTGGCCCTCCGTCGCTCCTCTGGAGATCGACAGCGTCCGGATGTAAATAGGCAGGCGGCGCTCGCCTGCCCACCCGGCGCAAGCCGCCTTTCGGTGCTCATGCTTTCGGAAGGAGCGAGCGGGGCGGCATGCTGCGGCCCCGAGCGCACCGGGCGGTGGGCGAGAGTGGAGGTGCAGCATGAGACGCCCCTGGGCTGGCCCCGATTCCCCACGGATGTTCCAGAACGACTTCCTCGACGCATTGTCGAGGGTCCACTGGGCATTCGTGCCCCTGCTCTACGTGCCTGCGGTGATCTGGCTCGGCTGGACGAGCTTCCAGAAAAGCGACCTGAGCGCGGCCGGGTTCGCCGGCCTCTACCTCGCCGGCATCGTGATCTGGACGCTGACGGAGTACTGGCTGCACCGGACGTTTTTCCACTGGATCCCGAAGACGTCGTGGGGGCCGAAGATGCATTTCTTGGTCCACGGCGTTCACCACGAGTGGCCGCACGACCGGTTTCGGCTGGTGATGCCCCCGGCCGTCAGCATCCCGCTCTTCTTCCTCTTCCTCGGCCTGTGGTCGTGGATCTTCGAGGACAAGGGCTGGGCAGTGCACGCGGGGTTCGTGACGGGCTACATCGTCTACGACCTCACGCACTATTACGTGCACCACGGCCGACCGAAGGTGCGCCTGCTGCGCAAGCTGCAGGGGCATCACATGAGCCACCACTTCAACAAGCGGTACCTGAACAAGCGCTTCGGCGTCTCGAGCCCGCTCTGGGATTACGTTTTCGGGACGCGCAACTGATTCCGGAGCCCCCTTGACCCCGGACGAGATCCGAGGACGGCTACTTTCCGAGGAGGCGGTCGCCGAGCTGGCGACCGCCCTCGTCGACGATGCGCTCGCCGTCCCGCTGCGCGAACTTCTCTCTCCACCCGCGCTGGCCAACGAGATCGTCGAGGCGCTGCGCGCCTGGTTGAACTCCACGCCGGCGCACGAGCTGCAGTTGGCCTGGGCGGCGCGGGCGCGAAAATGGCTCGCTTCCCAGCGGCGACGCTCGGCCAGCTCGTCGGGCGCGCCATCGAGGAGGCCTGCCTCGACCTGGCGGCGAGCCCTCACGTTCCCAGGCGCGAGACCGTGATCTTCCTGTTGGACCGCGAGCCCTTGCGCGCGCTCTTGCGCGAGCTGCTCGTGGACGCGCTCGTCGCCTTCGGTCGCAAGGTTGGCGCACCCGTGATGGCCAGCCCGGTGGGGCGAAGGCTCGGCGGGTTGGGCTCTTTCGTTCGGGAGCGAGCTCGCGGCACGGCTCTGGCCGCGTTCGCCACGGACGTGGCCGACCGACTGGCGGACGAGGTGGAGCGGCAGATCGAGCGGCGTGCCGCCGAATTCGCCGACGCCGCGCTCTCGGGGCTGGTGGCGCGGCTCGCGGACATCCTCTCCGATCCGGCTCGGGCCGGTCAGCTCGCCTCGGCCCGCGAGGCCCTCGTCGACGGGCTCTTCTCCCTCGAGGCGCGGGAACTCGCCGACGAGCTGGAGCGCTCGGATCCCGCTCGCCGGTCGACCCTGATCCGGCGTGGCCTGGGCGCGTGGGTGGCGACCGACGAGGCGGCGGTGTGGATCCGGGCGGCGATCGAGGGGCTTGTCGACGAGATCGGCGATCGCCCGCTGGGCGAGGTCCTCGCCGAGCTGGAGCTCCTGGAGAGTTTTCGGGGGATCGCCCTCGCCTCCACCTCCCGCCGGTTGCGCCGATTCCTGGAGGGCGAGGCCTTCCAGGCCTGGCTCGAGCGGCGCCTCGCCGCCCAGACGGCCGCCTGAATCCTCCCACTAAGGCAGCTCGCGGCGGATCGTCCCCGAGCGGAGGACGAGGATCTCCGGCGGAGCGAAGAAGTTGCCCTGGAAGAGGTCGTAGCCCCAGTCGAGGGCCCGGCGAAAGGCGCCGGGCGTCTCGATCTTCTCGGCGAGGAGGGTGATCCCGCGGTCCCCCAGGCGCCTCGCCTCCTCCAGCGGATCGGAGCGCTCGTCGAGAAAGTCGACCTTGACGATGTCGGCGAGCCGCACCAGCTCCTCGAGGCTCTCGTGGAAGACGAAGTCGTCGAGAGCGATGACGTAGCCTTCCTCCTTGAGGGCCTTGCAGGCGGCGACCACCTCGGGGGTGGGACGGACGGTTTCCAGGATCTCCACCACCACCCGATCCTTGGGGAGCTGGCGCGCGAGCCCCTCCAGCAGCGGGCGCTCGGTGAGGTTGACGAAGGCCCAGCGACCGGGGGAGAGGCGGTCCAGGCCGAAGACGTGGAGGCTGTCGTGGACGAGGCGCTCCACCGCCTCGTCGGCGTCGGGAAAGTCGAAGTAGTTCTCGAAGGGGTTTTGGCGGAAGAGGAGCTCGAACCCGTAGATCCGCAGCTCGCGGTCGAAGATCGGCTGTCTCGCCACCTGGGCCTCGTTCATCCTCGGTTTCGCCTTTCCCGCACCGGCGTCATGGGCCTCCTCTGAAACGAAAAGGCCGGCGGCCCGAAATGGCCACCGGCCTTACGAACGAGATCCCTTGCCGGCTCAGGTCGGATCCGGCTTGGGGGTCTTGTCGGTGCTCGGCGGAAGCTGCGGCTCCGCGATGTACTCCTCGGGGATCTGCCCGGTCAGGGTCTTCAGGAAGGCCACGATGGAGTCGATCTCCTCCTTCTTCAGCTCCTTGCCGAGCTGGTGGTAGGCCATCAGCCGGACCGCCTCGTCCAGGCTCTGCACCGAGCCGTCGTGGAAGTAGGGCGCCGTCTTCTCCACGTTCCTGAGCGTGGGCACCGAGAACATGAACTTGTCGCCCTCGTTCTTCGTGACTTCGAAGCGGCCGAGGTCCTTGTCCGACGGCCACGGGTGGACGAGGCCGAGCTTCTGGAACATGGTGCCGCCGACCAGGGTGCCCATGTGGCAGGTGGCGCAGCCCACCTCCACGAACTTGAGGAAGCCCTTCTTCTCCTCCTCGGTGAGCGCGCTGTCGTTGCCGGCGAGGAAGTCATCCCAGCGCGAGGGCGTGGTCAGGCCGCGCTCGAAGGCACCGATCGCGATGCCCACGTTCTTGAAGGTGACGGGATCCTCCTCGCCCGGGAAGGCCTTCTTGAAGAGTTCGACGTACTCGGGGATGGACTTGAGGGTCTCGACGACGCGCTTCTCGTCCGGCATGGCCATCTCGACCGGGTTGAGGATGGGGCCGAGGGCCTGCTCCTCCACGTCCGCGGCGCGGCCGTCCCAGAACTGCAGGTGGCGGCCGGCGGCGTTGTAGACCGTGGGCGAGTTGCGAGTTCCGACCAGCCCCCGGTGCCCCGGAGAGACGGGCTTGCCGTCCTGACCCCAGTTGCGCAGATCGTGGCAGCTGTTGCAGGACAGGTCGTGGTTCTTCGACAGGCGCTTGTCGTAGTAGAGCATCCGGCCCAGCTCGATCAGCTCCTGGCTGGGGGGCTCCGGCCCCTTGTCGATGCGCTTGGCAAGCGGCGGCCCGAAGGCCGCGAGCAGCGCCCTGTCGATCTTCACCTCGGCCTTCGCCTCCTGGGGCTTGGCCTCCTCCTTCGCCGGCTGCTCGCGCTTGCACGCGGTGACCAGCGCGAGACCGGCAGTCATGCCGATCACGAGTTTCCGCATTTATTTCACTCCGTCTCTCGAAGGTCCAAAATCCTAGCCCCCGCGCGGGGGATTGTCGAGGTTGCCATCCGGTCCACGGATGCGCGAGCCTTGCCGACGTTGCAGGCGCTCGCACGACGACCGGGCCAAAAGAGGCCGACGCCGAACGACTCTTCGGCGACGGGCTGGCGACGGGCTCTCAGGCGGCGATCTGGCGCAGGATGTCGAGCTCTTCGAGCGCCTTTCCCGCGCCCATCACCACCGCAGAGAGCGGGTCCTCCGCGAGGAAGACCGGTAGCCCCGTCTCCTCGCGCAGGAGGACGTCCAGATTTCGCAAGAGCGCACCGCCGCCGGCGAGGACGATCCCACGGTCGGCGATGTCTCCCGCCAGTTCCGGCGGCGTCCGCTCCAGCGTGACCTTCACCGCCTCCACGATCGCGTTGATCGGTTCGGAGAGCGCATCGCGGATCTCGTCCGAAGAGACGGTGAGGGTCCGGGGCACGCCCGCGACCAGGTCCCGGCCCTTGATGTCCATGGTCAGGACCTCGTCCGTCGGGTAAGCCGTGCCGATTCCCATCTTGTTGTACTTGCGCTTGATGTGCTGGATGATGGCCTCGTCCATCTTGTCCCCGCCCACGCGGACGGAGCGCGAGTACACGATGCCGGCGAGGCTGATCACCGCGACGTCGCTGGTTCCGCCACCGATGTCGACGATCATGCTGCCGGCCGGCTCGGTGATGGGGAGGCCCGCGCCGATGGCGGCGGCCATGGGCTGCTCGAT
>NICF_comb_assmDRAFT_10001623_pt1 | contig 17630 bp, 10 predicted proteins | sample NewIslPassag4_SG_FD_11279 | JGI IMG/M metagenome (IMG submission 11279) | reverse complement strand
CATTCCGCCGGCCAGATGGTGTATCCGCCGCGCACCAGCACGATGGCCGATCCTTGCGCCTTGATCCCCCGGTTGTCCCGCGGGAANAGAAGCAGATGGTTTTTCTGCACGGCCTTGCCCGGCCGCAAATCTTCGCCGGCCGTCAGGTCCGACGCGCCTTCGCCGTCGTCGCTNATGACTTCCGCTTTGCCGGAGCGCAGAATCACTTCGGTGCCGCCCGACACGACCAGCCGCTCACCGTTGTTCAGCGTGACGATGGCGAGGGCGGCCTGTCCGCCCCCGAAATTGCCCGCCGCCTTGCGGATGGCTTCGTCCACGTAGCTTTTGGTGACGATGGGATCATTGGCGGATCCCGGCGCGTTCGTGGTGATCAAACCGTCCGCCTGTGAAACGACGACCGTGCCGATGCCAAGGCCGCTGCCAAACAGAGCCGCGGCCAACGCGATTTTTCCCAAATTTCTTATCATTGTGTCTCTCCTCGCCCATGCAAACTACTCAATTATACCAATTCATTGTCGAAAAGGTTTCGTCAAATACTTTTATCCAGTGGAAACTGGCCTAAACACTTTTCCGCGGCGGCGCAACGCCCAAATACGTATTGACAGTACCATGCTTTCCGACAAACACGTCAAAACGCAAATCGAATAAACGTTCAGCCAGTTACTCAAAAATAATAAGAGAAGTCCAACAAGTTGCACTCCTGCCCCTATGATTGTAGACAAATTGGCATATCTAGACAGACCGAGCGGAGAAAGGGAAGGAAACCCCAGCAAGTACACCGGAAGCGCCAAAACGACCAGCGGCAACAGCGCCCGAAGAATCGGCGCCGCCCCACGAAATTCTTCTCCAAAGATGAACTCGCAGATCGAATCCGCAAATATACCGACAGTTAAGGTAGCGGCCAATACCGGCGGCATGATGATGATCAGAATCTTTTTAATCAATTTGTAGTTTTTATTCACGATCATGTATGGATACAGACTATCAGCAATAGGAGAGAAGCCGCTCCTTATGGTTTGCACCAGCTTGTTTGCCGACGTGAAATGGCCAACCAAATGGCTGGATGGGTACATCAAGCCAATAAGAAACACATTTGTGGCATCGTAAATTGATACGGCGATTCTCGAAAAGAAAAACTGGGCCGATTTTGATATTGTTGAAAACACATCATATAAATTGACAGGGACCAGCTTCAGTTTCAAGACTTTAAAGAGATGAGAATATACAAAGACCAAAATGATGATGACGGCGAATATATTGAGAAGCGGGATGAGATGGTACTGTTCTCTCTCTTTCAAAAAAACTAGAATAAAAATTGTAAAAATGAATTTCACCAACACTGTCCAAAAAGTGATAAATTTCATCCGTTCCAAGCCGCGATAGAGAAAATCGGGAAGCATGGAATTACAGGAAGCCAATGCAAAGTACAAAAGAATTAGAGAAAAATGATCGCGAATGGCTGGCACCAACATCCCGATTAACATAAGCAAAACAAAAGAACTCAAGATGAGAATCAACTTGGAACCAATAACGGAAATTAAAATTTTTGATACCCGTTCTTTATCGTCCCGGTGTCTGGAAACTTCGGCCGTCGCCGACAGAATAAAACCAAAATCAATGAACAGCTGAAAATAAACAATAAAAGCAGAAGCAAATCCGATCAGTCCAAAATATTCGGGGCCCAAGATTCTAGACTGGTATGGAATTGTAATAAAACCAAAAAAATAGTTAGAAAATATTAAAATATACAACATGATAGTGTTTGAAAACAGGGTGCGCAAGTTTTTTTCCCGCAGAAATATCACACCCCTTCACGACCTTCAACTACTTGTTTGATCAATTGTGCAACTTTGTGGGAGGCCTTTCCATCATCAACAAGCCCTAATGCATTTCTAAATTGCTGTATTTCCGACTGATATAATCCAGCGTCAAATCGCTCAATAATTTTAATCATTTGATCATTGTTTTCAGCTAATGGAAACGGTAAATCACGCAAATCAAAATAAAAGCCTCTATCTTGTACATAATCATTAATGTCCGTTGCATACAAAAAAACCGGTTTGTCCGCCAAGATCGCTTCGAACATGCTGCTCGAATAATCTGTAATCAATACATCACTAACAGCCAAGAGCTCATACATGTCGGGATAATCCGAGGCGTTCACCACGCGTTCCGAATAGAGAAGCCGACCGCTTTTGTTGGCAATGATGGGGTGAAGACGAACCAATATGATCCACTTCCCACCAAATTTCTTCTGCAGTGCATCGATGATCCCATGACAATCAAGATCATAAATTTTGATCTCTTTGTCTGCCCTAAAAGTCGGGGCATAAAGCGCTAACCGCATTTCGGGTTGCAAGCGGAAATGTTGCTTTACCTTTTCATTTAGTTGCGAAGAGTTGTTGAAAAGTATATCGCATCTTGGCGAACCGAACTCTTTGATTTCACCGGAATACCAAAAAGCTCTTCGATAAATTTCGCTGCAAAATCGTCCGTTGGAAATGAAAACATCTGCCAAACGGGAATCATGTTTGGCGTGCATGACATAAACTTCGTTTAGCGAATGTTCTACGTCTGCCTCCACCCGTTTCAAAGCGACGCCACCATGCCATGTTTGGATATAAAATTGATTTTTTCTTTTTCTGACCGAAATGTTTTTCCGGCAATTGTCAATCCATACTTTTGATGTGACCAATTCATAGATATACGCCACTGAATTATATTTGACCGGCTTTATTTCCGTCGGCAATGTACCCTCTTGCCCTTTTTTAACCGCCCATACAATCTTCAAGCCGGATCCTAGCAATCTTTCGACAATGTATTTTGCATGATCTCCATAACCTTTTCCATAATAGTTTGTAATCAAAATCTTTCGGGAATCGACGGGAAATATCCGAAAAACGTAATACAAAGGAATTTGAACGATGAAAAACCATTTTAAAAGCAAATTTTTCATTATTCTGATCATTTTACCGGATCTCATGATAAAGTCACGTCCGCCGCGTTCGCAGAATCTCCGCGAGTTTTTGTTCGATCTTTGCTTGAGCGATCACATTGGACCATAAAAATGGTCTGGGGTCAAAATCCGAAAAATAATTGTGAGCCTTGATTTCATCAAGATTTAGGTCCAAGTTTCGGTTTAGTTTGTAAAAGGAGCAATTATGTTCCTTCTCAAATTGTCGTACCCATTCATAATCTGTTGTGATCACTTTCAATCCCAAGGCCAGATATTCCAAAAGTTTTGTTGAAGTTTGGATATTGTAAGGATAGATATCGGGAATGTAGTTGATGCCGTAGATCGCTTTGCTTGCGATTTTTGGCACCTCAGAGTAAGGAACGGCCCCGGTAAATATAAACCTCTTGTCATTTTTAAACAACTGATAGATATCCGAATCGACATCTCCCACAAGACAAATCGTACATTCTCCGATTCGGTTGGTCTCAGAGAATTTTCTTAGAAATTTATCCATTCCCCTTTTTTTACTAATTGAACCTACATACACAAAATCATATTCCTTGTTATCGGACTTGTTGACTTGGAGAAAAGCCTCATCGATTCCCATATCTCTAAGACAATACTCTATATTTTCACGAAATGGAAAACCACGCATTACATTCTCGTTCAAAAATATTCGTAATTGTGGTTTTTTGTTGAACCAAACTTTCAACAAGTTCTTCATTTTGGGAAACGGTGCAACGGACAGTGATGCATATTCATGTACCAGCACTTGATTCTCGGAAATTTCAACGCCACCGAAGCCTTTGAATTCCCATATGACGTCGTACCCGGAAATATCACATTCATGAACATATGCATCATGCGCCTGAAATCCTGGAACCTGGTTGAAATACTTCACGTATGCATCGATTTCAGGTCGATACGCGAGACCGTCTCGCAAAAAAATAATTTTGATCAATGGAGTTCGCTCCTCACCCTTGTCAATTATGGTTCCACTTTCGTTTCCGACATATGTGTGTCAAAATAAGTCGACAAAATGGGGTTCATATCCAAATCAAAGATGGCCACATTCACCCCTCTCTTTTTTTTCGAATACTCGACTCCGTCAATGATTATGGAAGAAGCATCGCCCTTGTCATAACCCGCGGATCGAATGGAAAACGGCTTCTGCAAAAAGATATCGCCTAGTTCCGGGTGATTTTCCGCATTGATTTCAATGGCCGCATGGTTATCGATTTTTTCGAAAACCAGTTGTCCTTTGTTCAACACCGCTACATAGGAACCTTTGTAGCCCAATTCGTCAATGCGCGAACCGAGATTTCTCAAATAAGTCTTGTTCTCTTCCCCCATTTTGTTCATTGCGTCGTTCCTTACCGACAAAATAATGATATGATCCTGGTACCCCTCCAAAACATCCCGCAGTTTAACCAGTTTAAACGGTTCATTCGACGATAGTTCATTTTCCATAAATTCAGAATCAAACACGAATCCCTGAACCCTCAGAAGTTCCAAGGCTTTTTCACGCTCACCGACAGCTCGATAGGCATTGGCCGCATAAAAGTAGGACATTTTATCCAGTCTCAAGGGCCTTCGATCCGGGATCGTGACGTTTTTCCACCGCTCAAACCAAGCGGAATACTCTTCATAAAGCGAAACCATTTCTTTCGCAAATGAAACGGCCTGATCCAGGCGGCCCACGCTCTGCTCATGAAGCAACTCTTGATGTTTCACATCAAGCAGGCGATCGTAAATGTTGACGTTATGTCGATCATGATCTAAAGCCTTTTCCAAGCGTATTTCGGCTTCCTCAATCATGCCCGCACGCATATAAAGACTTGATATGATCATCAAGCTGAAGGAGTTACCGGGTTCGAGCGATTCGGCACGGTTCAGGGCTTCAAGCATGCTAGCCAAATCCGATTCACGTTGCAGCGTTTCATAAAAAAAAGCGTGCACATCAGCGAGTCCCAGCAAGTAATCCACATTCAGCGGATTCATTTTGCTCGCATAAGAATACTGATCGAGGACCATATTGACGTCGATGGCACCGGTCTGATCATAAAGCTTCGCCACGGCCCTGTTCGCTTCATAAAACCGAATGGAGAAAAACACAACGATCAGCGCCAAAATGGAAATACACAACCGCCATGCTTTCGAACTCCAGTGCAGAAATTGGCTTCTCGACATCAGAATTTTCAATTTATTTTTAGAAAATCCTCTCGGGTGCAACGAAACACCCATGGAAAAAAGATAGAAGACGATAAACCATACCGAACCGAAAGAAAAATCAAAGTCGATTCCCGCATGCGCAAAGATGAACAACAAAGACAAAAAAGAGCCCACTGCATTTGCTCGAAGTTCCTGATCTTGCTCCTGCATGGTCCGGAAAAAGAGCAGAACGAAAAGACCAAGCAAAGAAGCTGCAAAGAAGCTGAACCCAATCCACCCGGTATTAAGCAAAATATCCAGATAGCCATTATGAATTTCATTATTGTAGTAAGGCAACGACTGATAGCGTCCGTAAACAAATTTCCATCCTTCCCCTCCATATCCGAGTAAAGGGGACTGTTTGCTGATCATCCATGCATCTCGATAAACATGCAGTCTTCCCAACACACTGCCGGCGCCCAGATTGATATTGGACACCCGTTCCTGGATCTGCTGGGGAAGCAGTCCGTATATAAACCCTTTTTTAATAAGATCCAACACCAGCAGGGCGCCAGTCGAAAGTGAAAATACGGGCATGACCAACCGAAGCCAACGGTGGGAGTCCCATCTGTTCAGGAGACGTTCCAAGTCCATTTTCCTTCCCAATACAAGATGCAGGCTCCCAATTGCGATCATGAATATTGTACCAATGACAACCGCCAGCAAGCCAGGCGTGGAAGCACCCGACTGTTCTTGTGCAACCATGTTTCGAAAGACAAAAATACCCGAAAGAAATGAAAAAGCCGTGTAAAGCACGTAGAGCAACTGCTCTCTGAATCTGAGACAAAAAAGACCAATGAACCATACAATAGGAATGAGAAGCCACGCGCCCCTGGAATAGGAATGCAAAAAACCAACTACAGACGCCGTCAAAGGTATGACAAAAAGCAGAAGGGATGGCCATTGCGGACGTGTCTTGGACAAATGGGCCAAGGCGAAGATCCAAAATGCCCCTACAATGACTGCAAACGTGTTGGCATACTGAAATGGTCCCGTCGTCCGGTCGCCGACCATAACATCTTGATAATCGGTCCACCCCCAGACGCCAGCCAAGGCAAAAAACGAAATGATCCCCCCCATCAAACCAAACACATGCGAAAACCATTTTTCTATTTGCTTATCATGTCGAACCCATAACAACATGAGCAGAAAACAGATATAACTCGTCCAAGCAATCAAATGGTCGGCATTGCCCGCGGGAGATGCTGCCACAGCAAACGTTGCAACATACACAAAAGGCAAAAGAAACAGCCAAATATAAGGCGAGTCAAACATGCCGTTCGCCTTGTTGCTTTTGATTTTTCTTTTGAATTGGACAAAAAGCAACACTGACCAAAAAACAAACAAGAAGCAGATGAGAAATGAGATCAAATAATGGTCTTGACTGAAAAAAAGCCCTCTTCTGAACGGCTGATAAAGGAACAAAATGGCCAGTAAAAAAAACAGAACCCTTCTCATTCAGGCTCCCCTCCCGTTGTCATGAAATTTCACACTGCTTTCAATGATCATACAAGGCATTCAGTTTTCTGATCATTTCGTCAAGTCTGAATTTCTCCAAGAATAGGGAAAACGCGTTGTCTCCGAACGTTTTCATCAATTCCGGTGATGCCAACAACCGTTCGATTTTTTCAACACCTTGCATGGCATTGCCAGACTCGAACAAAAAACCGTTGAATCCATCGACCACAATCTCGTTATTGCCTGTGATATTCGTTGCTACGATAGGTAGTCTGTGAGCCAGAGCCTCGATCAAAGCATAAGGAAGCGCTTCGTTGGTGGAAGTGGAAAGAAAGATATCTATCGTTTTCAACAAACGGCCAACGTCTTTCTCGAAGCCGTGAAATTGAATGCGGTCCTGCAGCTTTTCGCGTCGCACAAGACATTCCAATTGTTTTTTTTCAAAGTCCCCGTCCCCAAAATAGATAAAACGAACATTTTGATGGTTCAGGCATATATGCTTGGCAATTTCATAGAACAATCGAGGATTCTTGTCGGGCGTGTATCGGGCTGCGCATCCAATTGTAATTGGATCGCCTTTTTTTTTGTAATCTCGCGCAATCCCGTTAGCTTCTTCGTCAGTAACACCATTATAGATAACAACAGTTTTTTCTTCTTCTATAATTTTATTCCGAACAGCAAAATCTTTTTCGCCTTGCGAAACGTTGATCGTTAAGGTCGTGAATTTGGATAAAATCTTTTCAAAATATGCATACATCCTTTTTTTTTGTCTGCTCAAGTATGCACCTTGAGCGGCATAACCATGCGGCGTGTAATAGATTGTTCCGATTTTTTTATGAAATGCCGCCAATCTGCCGATCGCGCCGGCTTTGGAGCTGTGGCAATGCACAACGTCCGGCTTGACGATTCTGATAATCCGGGATACTTCCAAGAAAGCTTGCCAGTCCTGTTTGGGTGACAGATTTCGGACCAGACTTTTCACCTCAAAGCATTTGATCCCTTTCTCGATCAAACCCGGAAGATGCTCCTTGAAGACATCATCCGCACGATTGGGGCTGTAAACAAGAAAAAAATCGTATTTTCGAGTCAATCCAGGATCGTTTAAAATATCTAAGATATGCCTTCTGACGCCCCCGCCCAAGGCCTCGCAAATCAACATGATTCTTTTTTTCATTTCGAAACCCCTTCGGCATTCTTGATCCGTCTGAATCTTTCAAGTCGCATTCCCCGGTAGGATAACATCAGGTAAAGAAACATCGGCAACAATGCCGTTTCATGTTTCAAGTAAGACCCAAAATCAGGTTCGAAAATTCCCTGTACAAACGAAAACGAGATAAGCCAGGCTATGCTCCAATCGACAGCCCGGTTCCCTTGACCGCTTTTTTTAAGAAAGCGAACCATCAGCAAAAAAGCGGAAATCGTCACGATATGCAAAATCGAAAACGCAACATGCTGCAGTCCCCCGTGCCGCATAACCTCAACTGGGATGAGCAATCTTAGCCAGCCGCTGATCCAGTTCACCAAATCGGTAAAAACGGATTGGTTCGGCAACAGGTTGTTGATCAACGTGACAGCTTCTGGGTCTCCCAATCGAGCGAGATTGACCCTTGTTCTCGCATCGGTTAGGTATATGCTATTTAGATATGCCGCAAATTGCAAGACAATGATGCCAAAAATGAGCAGCGAGTATTTGATGGGACGCGATAATTTCATGAAATACTTTCCAAAAAGGATGCGCGTCCTTTGGAATTTGATACCTAGTAGGTTGAAATCCTTTGTGATCATCAAAAAGAAAATCGCCGAAATATATAGAATGATAATCCAATAGTGCCTGAAAAAAAGGGCATACAACGCGGTCAAAACGATTACGGAAAAAACATGACCTTTGCGTTTCCGGTGAATCAGATGCAATTGCAGCGCAAGAATCATCACGACAATCAGATCTTTGCTTAATTGCCCCATGTAAATGACAAAGGGAACATTCCAGATCAATAGAAAAACGAAAATACCTTTGGACACGGGCACTTTCACAAGTTTGTAAATCGAATGCAAACAGAAAAAGGCGATGGTATAGCAGATGAGTCCCTGAAATAAGGGGGAATCGACAAAACGAAGACCAATAACATTGAAAAATCTGGCGGTATTGGCATAGGAATCGAAAAATCCAAGCGACTGATCAGAGAACATAAACCGCCAAATCGTTCTTGAATCATTGAAATATTTGTCCGGCAGAACCTGTTGCCCTGCGAATAAACCAAGCAGTCCCTCCAAATAGAGAAAGAAAAAGAACAGGGAGCTCCGTTTTACATGTATATCCCATTTCTTTCTCATCGAATGTCATTCCTTTTTTGTTTATCCTAGACACAGACACGGTTCTGCTTTTTCTGTTGTCAGTAAGCACCTTTGCCAAATAAGACGACCGGGATGGTCCGGAGCAGGATCTTTAAATCCAACGCGAAGCTCCAGTTCTCTATATAGTAAATATCCAAACTGACCCGTTCCTCGAATGGCACATCGCTTCTGCCACTGACCTGCCAAAGCCCGGTCATTCCCGGCCGAACATCCAGCCGTCGCCACTCATAATCGGAATATCTTTCCGCCTCATCGGGTACAGGCGGTCTCGGGCCGATCAAGCTCATATGTCCCAAAAACACATTGAGCAATTGGGGCAATTCATCAATGGAATATTTGCGCAAAAATTTGCCCAGTTTGGTCACTCGGGGATCCTCTTTCATTTTGAAAGCCGGTCCGTCCATTGCATTCGGCATCAGATCCTTTTTCAATTCCTCGGCATTGACGACCATGGAGCGGAATTTATACATGGTGAACGGAACACCGTTTTTACCAATTCGTTTTTGTTTGAAAAAGACGGGACCAGAAGAATCCATTTTGATCAAAACAGCAACGACAGCGAACACCGGAAGAAGCAAAATGAGTCCGATGCCCGAAAAAATGACATCAAACAGCCGTTTCAAAAACAGATTGAATCCCCTAAGAGGTGTTTTCACAACTTCCACAAAGGGGTATAGCTCGGATGATCTGAATTGGAGAGCCGTGGCTGATATGTCGTACATCTCAGGAATGATCTTGATGGTGAAGTCGTATTTTTTTAATTTACCCAACAATTCCTGAATGACGTTTCGTTCGGAAGGTATGGTGATATAGACTTCATGTACGTCATATTGCTTAAGAACGCTCTCCAGCCTCTGCAAATTCCCGAGCACGCGGTCATTTTTTTTCTGGTCATCAAGAAAACCTATCACTCTGCAACCGGTATGACGTTTTCTGGTCAGAAATTTTTCAATATCATGTCCGATCTTTCCAGCGCCGATAATGAGCACATTTTTTATCAGCTGATTTCGTTTTTGCAGCTCCCGAACCATAAGCAGGCCGACGAACCTTACTATGCAAGCGACTGCAAACATATATCCGGCATATCCAACAATGAAAATGCGCGAGAAAACAGCCGAAGTTTTGAGCAGGAAAAGAATTCCTACGGCAATCAGGAACGAAAAAACAACCGACTGGAGCAATTTGAAAAAATCGTCCGCCAAGGATATTCGCTCATGGAAAGAAAATAAACCTTTTTTAACACAGAAATAGGTGAATAGCACATAGATTAGTCCCATCAGATACATATAACTTCTTTGCCACGAATTAAGATTCATCCAGGTTTCCAAATTGAAAAAATTGATTTCTTTCATAACATAGCCTTGTAAAAACAATAAGTAGCCGATGAGAAGCAGCACATAGGTCAGAGTGACAAGAGATACACTGATCATCCGGTACTTGCGCCGTAACGAAAATTGCAATTTGGCGACGGATTCTGCCAGTTCCATGTTTTGTCTGGCCCCGACTCTTTCAACATTTGCCATTGTATTCATAAGATTCGCACCTCTTCGTCATGTAAGGACAAGAAACCAATGGATCGAATTATTCAACGTCCCACGATAGCTAGTGCCATCCACTTAATATCTTATAGAGAAAGCTTGGATCCGTCCAGCACGACTTCATCATCTTTCCATAATTTCCGGATAAAGATGATTGCCAAAGCAACCACGATTCCCGTCGCTGCACTCCCCAAAATGATCAAGAGTTTGTTCGGACCGACCGGCGTGACCGGTTCGATCGCAGCCTGTATGAAAACAGCGCTGAATTCACTCAACATTCTTCTAGAGCTGCTTTCATTCAAAGCCTCGGTTTCGTCGGCGGATTCCAACCGGCTGATAATCTCTTCGTTCATCTTGATCAGTTCCTGATGAAAGGCCAGTTCTGTTTCAAGCTTTTTCAGTTCTATAGCCGTTTGCGTTTTGATTTGAAGCAACGACTGATATACCGGATTAACTTGCTCCGTCTCCAGACGTAAAGTTTCAAGCTCTTCCGGTTTCAGCGCGCTTCCTCCCAACACATTGTGCAAAAAAGGCTGGTTCGATAATGATTGTTTGGTAATAAATTTTTCCGGCACTTGGTTCAACTGATTGTTTGTTTCTTCCAATGTTTTTCTTGCTGCAGAAATCGCTTGTTCCAACTCCGTTACTTTCATTCTGAGCTTGACGATTTCAATGGACCGATCGGAAATTTCGAAACGTTTTGCAAGCTGAAAAACCAACAAATTGGCAATTTTCGTAATGTCCTGGGGATTTGATCCCTTTACATTGATAACCATCACCTGAGTGCCGTTTGCAACCTGCAAGGAGATGTTTTCTCTCAAAGAACCGATCGAGTATCGATCCGGATCCAATTGAAGGCTAACCAAGATTTGGTTCAACGTCGAATCACTCTTCAAGGTTTCCACAAACGATTTTAGCATCGGCAGTTTCTCTTCATCACCAATTCTCGCCGTTGCCATCACTTCATAAATCGGTTTGAGAACAAAAAAACTGATAATGGCAGAAATCAACACTGCTGCTGCGGTGATGGTCAACAGAATGCGTCTACCGTCCCATATGGTTTTTAAAGTGTCCTTTAAACTGATTTCATAATCCATATGCTATGACCTCCCCCGCATTGAAGCAGCTCCATATCGACAATAACCACATCAAGTATACAAGTGAAAAGTTTGAGTGACAAGTGTAAGCACTTGGATGTGTGCTGCCTTTGTATTGATATATTCGTTTAACCTTCCTTCGCTGTAAGAACTCTTCCCCCAATTTTTTTGTTTACGCTACACACTCATCAGATCATTTTAGTATTTTATCTCACAATACCACGTACTTTCAGGTTCAACCATAAAAAGGCTTGCTCCGGCTTTTGGAGCAAGCCCACATCGCATCATCAATTCAAAGACCGGCTGACCAACCATGGAATAGTTTCGGTAGCAAGCAGCTTTTTGTAGCCGGATTTGAATTCAAGATAGATATTGATATTATAATCTTTAAAAGAAGTAATGGCGTCCATGTCTTTCTCGTCATCCCAAATCATTCTGAAGGAGTTGTTCCCGAGTTCCAGAGCAGAACCGCTGGCCGCACCTGCTTCCGGAAAATTGAATGTTTGGCTGTAGACGGCATCGCTGTAGTTGTCCGAAATTTCAATGACGATTCTCTGTTCGTCCGTATTCGCCTTGGTTAGCAGATCTTTTGTCAAGGTGTATTCAATATCAAAAATTGCTTGAGGCGAACTTACGTATTTGTACTGGCTGGTGACACGGCGAATGCTGAGCTGATAGGGATGCAAGTCAATTTGCTGCAGATGCTTCTGAATTTCTTTTTCCGGGGGAAGTTCAAACAGGCTGGCATTGACGTAACCCATCAATTGAGTTTCCGTTCCAGTATTGTTCTCAACAGCTTTGCCGATCACCAGTTTCAAATTGTCCGTTGGTACATTTTTGGGCAGCGTCGCCCAAGCATAAAGTATTGCGTTGCCGCCAGGCGACAACTTCTCCTTGATGTTTTCAAATGTGGCGTTGTAAACCGTACCATCTTCATTTTCAAAGTATCCCGCCAATTTTTGGAGATCCGTCGAACGGCTTTCCATGTTCTTTACATTGATCTGCGCAGCAACGATATTCGCATTGGAACCGCCAAACGTCATCAAGTGATTGATCTTAAGTTCAGAACGATAGCCAACATCATCAATGTTGTACAATTGATCAACTTTCACAAGCGGTATGGAATTGAACTTCCCACCGTTTTCAAATTGGACCAAATCCACGACTTCTGATTCGTCTTTTTGTTGAAGGGTAAATTTGACATCATTCGTTGCGAAGGTATAGGGAATGGAACTGACAGCTTGAATCTGAACTTGTTCGCCGGGGAGCAAGCCAACCATTTTGTTGTTTGTGCTGACAGCTCCGGGCTTTTCGATAGTATTGTTGAACAAGAACTTGCCGGAAAATTCGGGAATTGGCAACGTCTCATTGCTCGCATTTTTCAGCGTCATGTTTGCAATGATTAAATCGTTGTCTTCCAGCGGTAAGCGATTCAACGAATCGAGCCTGACTTCATAGATTCCGTCAATCGTGGTAAACGTGTAAAATTTTCCGATGTCATCTCCGCCGGTGACTTTTGTTTCAGGCAAATCAAAAATTGCAATGGGTACTTTTTTTGCTCCATCATTAATGGGAAGGAAAACGACCATTTTCCATTGCTCTTTGTTCGCTTCACTCGGAATCGACGAGGTCAGCTGGAATTCTTCTTCGGAAAGCGGATTGAGCAATGTGCCCTTGATGTTTTTGACGGTAAGAGGATAGTTGAGACCGTTGCCGGTCAGAATCGTGAATTCGTAATCAGGCAGTGTCAGGGCTTGTTTTCCGACATTTTTGATTTTCAACCTCAAATTGGGGCGATAGTATTTCTCGCTTTGTCCGATATTTGCCTGGACAACGGCCAATGACAATCTGGTGTCGCCCGCTGCAATAAGTCTATTCGAAGTTCCGGCCGTAATTGGATTATAGCTGGAAGGAACTTCGATTTTACCGATGACTTTACGAAAATTATCATAGGAGAAGTCCCATTGGACGAGATGGAAAACCAAGTCTGAGTATTTTACCTCGCTGCCAACCTGGCTGTAAAAAATGAGATCTTGGGCAGTTTTTGCGGTTATTTTTTTTACATCATTGGCGATCGATATACTGTATTTTGTCCCCGATTTGGAGTGAATTTCGAGCCAATAATCCACAGAATCAAATTCAGTATCCCCATTGTTATGAATCGTCAGGGTGACGCCCAACAGTTGTCCATTGTTTGAAGGCACAAGAACAAGATTGCTGATTTCAGCTTTGACATCTTTCTTTAAATTGACCGTTCCGATGGAATAACTTTTCATCGCTTCATTTTTTTCAGTCGCAGCAAATGCTGGGCCAGAAATTGAACACAGCATTGTAGAAAAGATTAATATGGCAAGAACAAGACGGAAATTTTCTCTGCCCACATTACCCATCCTCCATCTCAAGTTTCAGTGAACCATCAATTATGTTAGACGCATCTTCACTCCAAAAAGTTTCAATTGAGTCCGTATAATTGTGTAAAAATCTGAGTCTCCCAAAAATAAGGGGGAGCCATGTTCAATTCCCTCGGTTAGAATGGTGTTGGCAACGCATCACTCTAAGGAGGAGAATTTACATGGCCCAATATCAGATTACCGTAGATTCACAGCTTTTGCAGCAACTTTTTTGGGGAATTTCCCGGGATTCCGGTGTTGCCAAACTGCTCGAAACGATCTTGAACCTCCAAGCCCAAGAGATAGAACAACTCAAAGCCGAGCGATATGATCGAACCGACAAGCGCAAAGGATTCCGCAACGGGTTTTATCCCCACCAGATCCAAACCCGTATCGGGATCATTACGCTGAGTGTTCACCGCATCCGCGGCGACAAGTTCACGACGGAGCTGTTCATGCGCTACCAGCGCAGCGTACAGGCCTTGATCCTGGCCATGATGGAGATGGTCGTCAATGGAGTCTCGACCCACAAAGTCGCCCAGTTCATCGAAAAACTGAGCGGGACGCAGTTCTACAAATCCACCGTTTCGGAGCTGTGCAAACGCCTTTAGCTTTTACCCCGTTGTCATAAACTGGTACGAACGCCGATATCGCACACGGAATAGCTGGGAGACAACGAATCCGAGGCCAGCTGGACCGCCTTTCTCCGTTGGCTGAAGCAACGCGAGCTGCGCGGCGTTGATCTTGTGGTGTCCGATGGCCACGGCGGTCTGGTCCTGGCAATCCGCCAGCAGTTGCAGGGCATGACTGAGAGGAAGTTTTTGACATGGGCGAGTACTGCGAGTGGCGCATGGTCAGGCAGAAGCTTTCAGCTAAGGTAATACGAATTGTGTGACAGTACAATCTAACGGAGGGAGTCCGAATATACACAAAAATTTGGACTTGATCAAAGTTTCATCGAGGTTCTTGTAAACAGGCTGAATTAAACTTTGATCTAAGTTCTTCAAACACAAATTTGGATGGATATTAAACTTTTCTTGAAATTTTTTATTCAAATGGCGCGACAGAAAATTTTCTGCACCAGTTCAGCGTATTTTCGATCATCTATGGTAATAATAAAGAAGCGGAACGGAATACCGTTCCGCTTCTCCAGTCCGCGCTATGACGGACCTCAGTCGTGGAAGATCAGGGTGCTGACGGACTGTCCATTGCGAGCCGTAGCCGTCACGACAAATTGATATTTGCCGTCGCCGCCCAAGTCAACAAAGCGGATAATCCGGCCAGTCGTTGCGTCGATGGCAATATCAGCACCGCTGATTTCGGATACGGAGTAACGAACACCCACAAATTTGTCGTAATTGTAGATGTTGCTATCCGCGTATTCAATGCCGTAGTTGTCCTTCACCTTCAGATCCATGTAATCGGAGGTGTAGACGAATTGACCGGCACCAATATTGCTAGCTGCAACTTTCTTGTCGCCATTAGCGGACATGCTCGTAACTTCGACCGGGTCGTTCTTGACCGTTACTTTAGCCGTAAGGGTGATGGTGCCACCAGCCGCACGGTATACGACCGCAGTAACCGTCGTTTCACCCGCTTTGTTACCAAGCACATAACCCTTGTTGTTCGCGGCAGCATACAAAGCCACAGTCGGGTTAGCGGTGGTAATCGAAGCAATGCTGTCCGGGATGGCTACCGTGTTACCGGCGTTGTCCTTCACCGTCAGGCTAACGGTTTTGGCAACGGCGCTCGTTGACGGGTCTTTTTGATTGTCTTCCAGCAATCCGCTATCCAGTGCTGCATAGAGCGAATCAATGTCGTTCAAAGCATAGTTGAGCTCTACATTGGTCGGATCGATGGATTCGATGGATACGGTGACCGGATAGGTCAGGTCAATCCAATCGCCCTTAGCCGTACTGTATTCTTGCAGGGTGTACTTCAGCGTTGCGGTACCAAATTGACCTGCTACCGTATCAAACTTCTGACCGTCATTGAGCGCATCAAAATCATAGATATAATTAGTGCCGGCTGCAGTAATATTCGGACCACCAATTACCGTGATTCCGCTGCTTCCAGGTTCGAACTCATACTTCACACGGAACGTATTGGGAACTTGAGTTCCACCAAAGTCATCGCCGTATTGGTCCTTCACTTTAACTTTAAAGTCGGAATCAGCACCAAGCACTGCTTTCGCCGCAGGTTTCGTGTCAATCACAAGAGAAGTAGCTTTTCTCGCTTCATTGACCGGAATTTGCAGCGTGTCAAAGCTGTTGGCATACGGCGATTGAATGGAAGCAGTCACAAAGACATAGGATCTTGCAGGAGCCGTAACTTGCGGCAATGCAATTTTGCCTTTGTTCGGGCCTACCGTTACGATATACGGAGTGAACCCGCCATTGCTCGGGTCAGTGTTCACACCCTGAACCGTAACATTGATCATCGATGCGTTGTCCGCAATTTCTTGCGGCGTCAGTTGCTCACCGTTCGCGTCGTAAACAATCAACGGGACGTATTTGCCCGTATCCCCGGTGGCAAGGGTTCCGTCATAGCCAGGCAGTTCAACCTTATTCGGAACCTTGGAGGTAGCAACATCAAATGAAACCGTGCCGGAAGCAGATCCCACGTAGACGGTAATGGAGAACGTCTGGGATTTTTCTTCCTTGGCGTTCAGTCCAACGCGAAGTTCATACTCATCATCGCTGTCGAAGTCGTCCACATCACGCGTAACCTTCGCGCTGTAAGGAACAAGGTTGAAGTTGAACACCGGGTTCAGGTTTTGGCTCACCGAAACCGGGTTGCCGTATTGGTCGTACAGCGTGATTTGGGCAGTTGCCGTATCACCGGCCTTGAGCAGCGCATCTTTGCCATTGTCGTATTTGAGCTCGCTGATCTCCATCTTGGTGATGAACGGCTCGAAGCCCAGTCTGAACGTTTTGCTGGCCGTTACATGGTTGCCGTTGTAATACACATAGATCGGAATCATGGTTTGGCCAGGAATGACCGACGGGTCATTGATGGCCGTGTTGAGCGTAACGACCAACAGACCTTCGCTATCCTTGCTCAGACTCGCTCCCCACTTGGCATCGGTGGTAACCGTATAGCTGCCGGCGTGGAAGGATGCGATTTCGCCGTATTGGTTTTCCGGTCTCAGCTTGATCCGGGCTTTCGAGGACTTGGCAATTTCGTCACTGGTGGTCACGAACTCGATGCGGCTGACCGTTTCGTTTTCACCTTTGAAAGAAGCCGTTGCATTTTCGATTTGGTCGGCGCTCAAGCCGCCAAGCGTAACCGTGTAGTCGGCTTCATTGATCTTGGTGTTCTTCAGCGTCAGCGTAGCAACCTTCTTGTTGTCGGACCAGGTTACATCAGTTTCGACAGTAGCGTTGTTCCTCTTCAGCGTCAGCGTGGCTTTGCTCGTGTCAACGGCTTTGTTCAGTTGAACTTCAACTTTGCTGACACCCACCGGCTTGGCCGAAACCACGGACACTTTCTCCGGAGCGATGACACCGGTGTTGACAGCCACTTCGTAGGACACACTCACCAGGTCAGCGCGAAGCGCTTCGTCCTTGTAGTTGGTCGGAAGCGCAATGCCGACATTCAGAAGGGCTTGGATGTACGGAGCGGCCCA
>NICF_comb_assmDRAFT_10001608_pt1 | contig 17744 bp, 15 predicted proteins | sample NewIslPassag4_SG_FD_11279 | JGI IMG/M metagenome (IMG submission 11279) | reverse complement strand
CCCGCAAGCCGCAGCGAGCGGCGCGGCCCGTCGGCGCTGATGTACATGCCGCCGGGATACGGCCGCTTCGGCCGGATCGCGACGACGTACGAGCGGTCGATGTGCAGCCGCGCGAACAGCGCGCCCGTCTTGTCGATAAACGGGTAATGGCTGGCCGCGACGGCAAAGGCGCAGCGCACCTTATGGCCGTCCGCCGTCCGCACGACCGCGCGGACGCCCTCCGCGTCGATGCCGGCCGCCGTCGTCCGCTCATGGAAGCGCACGCCCAGCCGGACGGCCTCGTCGAGCATCCTGCGCATGTAGCGCAGCGGATGGAAGCGCGCCTGCTTCCGCATGACAAGCGCCGCCGCGGCGTCCACGGGCACCGGTATGTCAGCCGCAAGCTCGCCCTCGATCCCGAGGGCGTCGTAGGCGCGCAGCTCCTTCTCCAGCTTCCCGACCGAACGGTTGTCCGTGACGTAGACGCAAGCGTCTTCCTCCGCCCACTCGCAGTCGATGTCCCATTCCCGCACCCTGTCGCGAACGAAGCTCAGCGCGTCCCGGTTCGCCTCGTAATACAGCTTCGCCTTCTCCCGGCCGAAATGGGCGATCAGCTCGTCGTAGATGAGATGGTGCTGCGCCGTCAGCTTCGCCGTCGTATGCCCCGTCGTGCCATGCAGCACGCGCGACGCCTCGAGCACGACGACGCGCGCGCCCTCCTTCGCGAGCAGCCATGCGGCGGTCAGGCCCGTGATGCCGGCGCCGACGATCGCGACATCGGCGTCCGTATCTTCCGTCAGCGGCCCGAACGCCGGCAGCGGCTCGGATTCGATCCAATACGACAGCGCGTTCTCCGGCAGCACGGCGTTTCCTCCCGTCATTCCCGCGGCATCCTCCTTCGTCATTTCCGAATAAAGGGACTCGTGCTTGCGCGGGAATAGTTTCTCTTGCCGGGGCAGGCTTCATACCGCGCGGCGCCTACAGTTCGAGTTCACGGGTATCGGTCAAAACAAACGCTTCACCGTTCAAAGCGGGGAGCGGCCCAGAACCGGCAGCTCTTCCATCTCTCCGTTCTGCCTCAGCGTGAAAATGCGAAAGTGCCGTCCGGTCATCGGAGATTGGATCGAGATCGCTTGCGGTTTTTGCACTCATCGTTCATTGCGGACGGGCCGGTTCTCTCCCGATCCGCCCGGCCCGATGTGCGGCAGCCCGAAAATGCGCGCCGCTCAGCCCATTTCTGCCGCTTGCCGCACCACATCTTTGCGCCATTCATAAGATAAGTTGACTGTATCCCTTAACCTTGTAAACCATTACTTTACAGGCAAGGAGGGGTGACAACTTGAAGGGCAGCGAGCACAAAAGCAAGTTTCTTCTGACGCAGCGCGAGCGGGAAGTGTTCGAACTCCTTGTGCAGGACAAGACGACACGCGACATCGCGCAACAGCTGTTCATAAGCGAGAAGACCGTCCGAAATCATATATCGAATGTCATGCAAAAGCTCAACGTCAAAGGCCGTTCTCAAGCGGTTGTCGAGCTGATCAAGCTCGGGGAGCTCAAAATATAGCGTAAACCGTCAAACGGAACCTTCTGTTCGCTCCTCCCTTGGGGAGTGGAGGGAGGTTTTTTATTGCGGCCGCGCTGCGGCGGGACAAGCGCCCGAAAGACGGCGAAGCGCCCCGAACCTTGCGGTTTCGGGGCGCTCCGATGCTCCGCCCGGCCGGAAGTTACAGGCGGGACGCGCGCAGAATGATGACGAGCAGAATGAAGAGAACGAGAATCGCTCCGGTGTCCGGGCACCGTTTGACCGGCACGCAATGATAGCCGACGGTGCCTGCCGCGCCGTACATGCCCGGATGGACGGCCGCGTAAGGATGATGCCCGACAGCACCCGCCGCGGCCGCGCCGATGTGCAAGTCGGCGCCGAATCCCGCCGCGCCCGCTGCGCCCAGATTGCCATAGTCCGCCATGTCCCATGCACTCCTTCACTGTTTTTTTGAAGTTGGTGGATTGCACATTGACAATGTATGCGCAGGGGACATCCGCGGGATGGCAATCCGCCCACCGCAAGCAAAAATAGGTCCTTGCCCCGCCCGCCGTCCGCTTCAGGTGTTGATTTTGAAATGAAATTCGGAATGTCTGTACACCAGCGCAAACCGGGAGTCGGACGACAGCACGCTGTCCAGATCTTCAGGCGTGAACAGAAAGTAGTCGTTGTAGAGCGGATAACCGGCCCCGTAATAGTAACAAAGCCATACCAGCTTCGAACAGTAGATGGAGCTCCACGGATCTTCGAGCGGCACCGCCGGAGAGAACGAGAACGGCGGCATGATGAGTCCTCTCGCGTAATTGTCCTGGCAGGCGCGATGATACCCGATCGCGTAACGCGCGGCGCCGTCGGCGAGCCAGCCGGGAATCGGCCGGTAGTGCGCGTGTCTCGGATGCTGCCTGAAGAACTCGGCCGCCGGCGCGCGCCTTACATATGGAAACGTCATGACCGCCTCGACGATCGTGTCCGGACCGACGGCGATCGCGCTGTGGCCGAGGAAGCCCGCCGGCACGGCCAGCACGTTGTCGCACGCCGTCAGCACATCGCCCGGTTTGAGGACGCGGTAAGCCTGACTCATCCGGATCATCACCCACACCACTATATGCGGCATGGGCGAATGTCGTGCCACGGATTTTTCGTTCCGGACGAATCAGCCGTTCACGATTTTGCCGCCGTTGATATGCAGCGTCTGTCCGGTCATGTACGTCGAATCGCCGCCGGCGAGGAAGACGTAGGCCGCGGCGAGCTCGGACGGCTGGCCGGGACGCTTCATCGGCGTGTCGGCGCCGAACGTAGCCGTATCTTCCGCCGCGAAGGTGGACGGGATGAGCGGCGTCCAGACCGGGCCGGGCGCGACCGCGTTCACGCGGATGCCCTTCGCGGCCAGGTTTTTGGCGAGGGCGCGGGTGAACGCGACGACGGCGCCCTTCGACGCCGAGTAGTCGATCAGCGTCGGATTGCCCTCGTACGCGGTGACCGACGCGGTGTTGATGATCGCCGCGCCTTCCTTCAGATGCGGCAGCGCCGCCTTCGTCAGGTAAAACATGCCGACGGCCGCGGCGTGGCCGATGCCGCTGCCGCCGCCGGTGATGACGACGGCCTTGCCGGTCAGCTTGCCCGCCGGCTTGTAAAGCGGCGATTCGATCTCCGGATGGGGCCGCATTTCGGTCTCGGTACCGGGCTGCCGCGTCTGATGCTGCGGCGGGAAGATCTGCGTGGTGCCGGACATGGTCATTCGCCTCCCGGGATGTTGTGCGGATCGGCGGAAAGTTCCGCCGTCAGGCTTAGGTTGGGATAAACGGAAGGCCGCCATGCGCCGCCGCCCCCGCCTTGGCTGCCGGCCAACCGAGTGGTAAGATAGTTGCGAAACCGGCAAACGGAAAGAGGGGATCGTGCGTGTTCGGCAAATTGGCGATTTTCGGCTTGCTCTGGTTTCTGCTCGGCAATCCGATAGCCGCCGTCGTTGTGCTGGTCATCATCCTGTACATTCTCGACCGCCGATTCATCGGGCTGTCGCCGAGCCTGCTGAAGCCGGTCAAGCGGGCGCGCCGGATCGGACAGCTCAGGCAGCAGCTTGCGCTCAATCCGAACGACATGTCCGCGCGGATGGAGCTGGCGCATCTGCTCATCGAGCGGAAGGCCTACGGCGAGGCGCGGCGGCTGCTCGAGCCGGCGGCCGAGACGATGGCGCATTCGGCCGAATACTGGGACGATCTCGGCACCGCGCTGCTGTTCACCGGCAGCCGGGCGGAGGGCGAGGGCGCGATCCGTCGGGCGCTGGACATCAACCCGCGCGTGAAGTACGGCCAGCCTTACCTTCGGCTCGCCGCGGCGAACCGCGACCGGCCGGAGAAAGCGCTGAAGCTGCTGGACGAGCTGCGGGCGATCCATTCCTCTTCCTGCGAGGCGTATTATCGAATGGGCCTCATCTACAGAAATCTCGGGCGCAGGGAAGAGGCGAGGCGGTCGTTCGACGAGGCCGCCGACATCTATCGCACGCTGCCCCGCTACAAGCGCCGCGAGGAGCGGCCGTGGGCGATCAGGAGCCGGTTGGCGAGGCTGATTACGTGACCGGCACGGAGCGCGCGGCTCATCCGGCCGCACGGTTGCGGCGCGTCCGCCAGGCGTGCCCGGATCGGTCCGACGGGACGGCGGCCGGCTGACGGCATTGCGCGGAGAGGAGACTGGCTATGGCTCGTCTGTTGGATGGACGGACGGAACAGTTGATGCGGGCGCTGGCGAAAGGCATGCCGCGGGAGCTTCTCGCGCGGGGGCATGACCTGTATCGAGGCGGCCGCATTCTTGTCATGGAAGTGGTCATGAATACGATATACGGCGCGGTGAATGACGGTTCGGTGCACGCCGTCACGCTCGACGCGGACGATATGGCGTACAGCACGTGCACCTGCCCGGCGGAGGAAGCGTGCGCGCATATGGCGGCTCTTTTCTTCCGGTATTGCGAAGCGGAGGGCGTGGACGCGGATACGGTGCTGCGCCTCATGACGTCGGGCGAAAGCCCGGACGCGGACGGTTCGGCCGGCGGGCCGGGCGAGGCGGGAAGTCCGGAGGCCTGGGCGGAATGGTTCGCCGGGCGGTACGGCGCCGTATGGCAGCAGTGCCGCCATTCGCTGCATCCGCTCCAGCCGGTGCTGCAGGAGGCGAAGGGCAGGGCGCGGGATTGGCCGTACGAGATGCGGCGCCTTCACTGGCTGCAGACCGTGCTGCTCGTGCTGGAGCAGGCGGAGCGCGCCTTCGCCGCGGCCGATCCGTCGAACCGCTATTATTACGAGCTGTCGTTCACCCGTTCCGCGGAACCATGGGTCCGGCATTGGCTGGAACTGCTGGACGAGACGGGACCCGTGCCGGCAAGCGAAGCGGAGGAGCGGTGGCTGCGCGCCATCGCCGCCCGGCTGCGCGGCGCCGCGCTGAACGGCGGTTTCACGCTGCTGCGCTGGGATGAGCTGTATGTGGCGTGGTGGGATCATTTTGCCGGATGGCGGGAGGCCGTGCGGGAAGAGCGGCGCGAAATCGGGCGTCTGGCGGAGGAGATTGCCGGCCGGGACGCTTCGTCCGCTTCATCGCCGCGCGCGGCCGCCGTCCTGACCGCGCTGGCGTTCTTCCTCTTCCGATCGGGCGATCACGACGGCGCGATCGGCGCGATGAGGCGCACGCCCTTCGACCGCACGTCGCCGTTCGCGTGCAGATTCGCCGAGCGCTGCCTTAAGGACGGCGATTTCGGCGCGCTTGAGCGGTGGATGATGTTTCTGCATGGGGAGCTGCGGACAACCCGCAACGGCACGGCCATGAAGGCGTTCCTCAAGCTGTGCCGCGAGGCGGACGAGCGGCAGCCGGCAAGTCCGCTGTGGGTCCGTCTGATGCGGGAATGGCTGCCGTTGTCCTACAGCGAGCTGTCGGCGCACTATATGGCCTGCGGCCGCCGAAGGGAATGGATCGATCTGCAATTGGCCATGGGCATCCGGCCGGAGGATCTCGATCCCGGCCACCTCCGCCTGATCGCGAAGGAGGCGCCGGAGCTGCTGCTGCCGCTGTTCCATCGGGCGGTGGACGAGGCGGTGCGCACCCGCGGCAGGCTCGGCTACCGCGCCGCCGTCCGGCATCTCAAGCGGCTGGAGAAGCTGTACCGCGCGGCCGGCCGGGAGGAGCGATGGCGCCGGTTCATCCGGGAGTTCCGCCTCCGCCACGCCCGGCTGCGCGCGCTGCAGGAGGAGCTGAAGTACGGCAATCTGGCCGGGGATTGATTCGGAGATTGGCGGGTCGGCTCCAGGGCGGCGGCAACCCGTCCGTCAGGCTTCCCCGGACAGTTCGTCCAGCGTCTTGCTGAAGCTCGGCGCGAAACGCTCGAGGAACCATTCCGCCTCGGGCAGCGCCAGCCGGTCGAGCGAGGCCTTGATCTGCCGCCGGGCGACCGCGAATTCCCGGTTGCCCGATGCCAGCTCGACGGTGCATTTCAGGTAGGCGTCCAGCAGATCGGCGGCCTTCAGGTATGTTCGGAGTTCGGCGTCTTCCGCGGCGCGGAGATCATCCCGATTTTCCTCCCCGGCCCCGGTATGTCCGCCGTCCGATTTTTCGCCGCTCTGATCGGTTTCGCCTTGCCATTGCTGCCACTTTTTTCCCCTCAGAAATGGCGCGTAAGCATCCTTCAGCGGATCGGGCACCATGGCGGACAGCCGCTTCGCGGCCAGCTCCTCGATCTCGCGGAAGCTTTCCAGCATCCGCGGATTGTGATGCTTCACCGGCGTCGGGATGTCCCCCGTGAACACTTCGGTCGCGTCATGGAACAGCGCGAGCACCGCCGCGCGGTCCGCGTTCAGGCGCCGGCCGAAGACGCGGTTGCCGATCTCGCACAGCAGATGCGTGAGCAGCGCGACGTGGAAGGAATGCTCCGCGACGTTCTCGCGGGTCGTGTTGCGCATGAGGCTCCAGCGTTCAATGTGGCGCAGACGGTACATATACGCCAGAAAATGACTCTCCACTGCCGCCGACTTCCTTTCTGCTTCCCGAATGCGAAATTTGGAATGGATGGCCGTATCCGTCCGCGCGCCGCTGCCGCGGACGGCACAGCACTATTCTATCATATTTCTTGATGCCCGCCGGCGCGTTTTCGACCGGGACGAGATTCGACCCGGCGCATGCAAATGTGGTAAGATAGTCTGGCGAGCAATGTTCCGAGAGAGGAGCCGGCATACATGATGGATCAATTTGAAGAGAGCATATACCAACTGGTTGTCGAGACGTCGACCAACCTGCCGGGCGACGTGCGCCGGGCCATCAAGGCGGCGCAGGAAGCGGAGGACCGCGCGACGCGGGCGGGGCTGTCGCTCAGCACGATCGCGTCCAACATCACGATGGCGGAATGCAACGTCTCGCCGATCTGCCAGGACACCGGCATGCCGACGTTCTTCCTGCACGTGCCGGTCGGCGCGAACCAGATCGTCATGAAGGAGAAAATCCGAAGCGCGATCGCGCGCGCGACGAAGGACGGCAAGCTGCGCACGAATTCCGTCGACTCGCTGACGGGCGCGAACTCGGGCGACAACCTGGGCCCGGGCACGCCGGTCATTCATTTCGAGCAATGGGAACGGGACGAGATCGAGGTCCGGCTCATCCTGAAGGGCGGCGGATGCGAGAACAAGAACATCCAGTACAGCCTGCCGACCGAGCTCGAGGGGCTGGGCAAGGCCGGCCGCGACCTGGACGGCATCCGCAAATGCATCCTGCACGCCGTCTACCAGGCGCAGGGCCAGGGCTGCAGCGCCGGCTTCATCGGCGTCGGCATCGGCGGCGACCGGACGACCGGCTACGAGCTGGCGAAGCAGCAGCTGTTCCGCCCGGTCGACGACGTGAACCCGGTGCCGGAGCTGCGGCAGCTTGAGGAATACATCATGGAGGCCGCGAACAAGCTCGGCATCGGCACGATGGGCTTCGGCGGCAACGTGACGCTGCTCGGCTGCAAGGTGGGCGCGATCAACCGGCTGCCGGCGAGTTTCTTCGTCTCGGTCGCCTACAACTGCTGGGCGTTCCGGCGCCAGGGCGTGCTGCTGGACGGCTCGACCGGCGAAATCCGGGAGTGGCTGTATCCGCGCGGCGACGAAGTGCCGATGACCGAAGCGGAGCCCGCCGCGCAAACGTCCGCGCAGCCCGCCGACGCCGAACAGCGCCGCGAGATCCGGCTGAAGACGCCGCTGACGGAGGAGCAGGTGCGCAGCTTGCGCGTCGGCGACATCGTCATCCTCGACGGCGAGATTCACACCGGCCGCGACGCGCTGCACAAATATCTGGTCGACCACGATTCGCCTGTCGATCTGAACGGCGCGGTCATCTACCATTGCGGTCCGGTCATGCTGAAGGACGAACGGGGCGAATGGCACGTCAAGGCCGCCGGTCCGACGACAAGCGCGCGCGAGGAGCCGTACCAGGGCGACATCATCAAGAAATTCGGCGTGCGCGCCGTCATCGGCAAAGGCGGCATGGGCAAGAAGACGCTGGCCGCGCTCAAGGAGCACGGCGCCGTCTACCTGAACGCGATCGGCGGCGCCGCGCAATATTACGCGGAGTGCATCAAGCGCGTCAACGGCGTGCATTTCCTCGAGTTCGGCATTCCGGAGGCGATGTGGCATCTGGAAGCGGAGGGGTTCGCCGCGATCGTCACGATGGACGCCCACGGCAACAGCCTGCACGCCGACGTCGAGCACGACTCGCTCGCGAAGCTCGAACAGTTCAAGGAACCGGTCTTCAAGTGAAAAGCCGCACCCCTGACAGCAGGAAAGCGTGATTCCCACGAACACATTCAAGACTTGCGCGTTCGCATTCAACAGGTGGTATGACCGACGGATCTCTCTGCTGACCCCGGGAGCGCTGCTCCTGGGGTTCTTGTGCTCCGACGCGCTGATCGGCGGCGTGCCGCTCGTGCCCTGGCTGTTCGCGTACATGACGTTCGCGATGGGATTGGGGATACGCGCGCGGGAGATCAGGCTCGCGTTCACCCGGCCGCTCCCGATGGCCGCGGCGCTTGCCGTTGCCCATATCCTCATGCCGCTGGCGGCATGGGGGGCCGGGAGCGCGGTGTTCGGCGCGGACTCGCCGTACGTCGTCGGATTCGTGTTGCTGACGCTCATTCCGATCGGCATCTCGTCCCTGGTGTGGGTCGACGCGTCGGGCGGCCGGCCGGCGCTGGCCGCGGCGCTCGTCACCGTCAGCTCGCTGCTCAGCCCGCTCATCGTGCCGCTCGGCCTAGATCTGATGTTCGGCGCAGAGATCGGACTCGACACGCACGCCATCATGCTGGACTTGCTTCTGATTGTCGTGCTGCGCGGCGTCAGCGGGCGGCGGGCCGGCCGCGGGCCGGCGGGAGAGGCTGTATCGGATCGGGAAGGCTGAGCCTCGAAGAGGGGGAAGACGATGCACAGTTTCCGCGCGCGTCTTGCGACAGTCATGATCGGGCTTGTCGGAATCGCGGTAACGGCCGCGGGGCTCTATATGGCCGTCGCGTTCGAACGGAGCCATTATGGCGCCATGCGGGACAACCTGGTCCGCGAGATCGGTCTGATCGAAGACGCCCTGGACTGGCAGCCGGCGGACGGCGCCGACGCTTACGCGCGGTTCACGGAACGGGCGCGCCATTACCGCGGGATCACCGGCGCCCGCGTCACGTTCATCGCCGAAGACGGCACGGTGCTCGGCGATTCGGATCACGATCCGCCTTCGATGGAGAACCATCTGGACAGGCCGGAAGTGGCGGAAGCGCGGCGCGCGGGCATCGGATACGATGTCCGGCGCAGCGACACGACGCGCCATAACATGATGTACGTCGCCGTGAAGCGGGATGCGGGGGAAGGCGGCGGGTATATCCGTCTTGCGCTCGACGTGAGCGAGGTCGAGCGGAGCATCCGGCGGCTGTGGCTCGGGCTGATCGCAGGTTTGCTGCTGCTGCTGGCCGTCGCGGCGGCGGCGAGCTGGCGGATCGCCCGCGGCATGACGAAGCCGCTCGAGGCGGTCATCCGCGCGGCGCAGCGCATTCGCGGCATGGACTACGAGGCGCGGGTGGACATTCGGGCGCGTGGCGAGATCGGCGAGCTCGGCCGGGCGGTCAACGCGATGGCCGAGAGCCTCAAGCGGCAGATGATGCGCATCCGGCAGAAGGAAAGCCAGCTCGAGAGCGTTCTCGAGAACATGACGAGCGGCATCGTCATGATCGACAGATCCGGCGCCGTCCTGCTCCTGAACCGGATGGCCGAAACGCTGCTCGGCATATCCGCCGAAGCGCTGCTCGGCCGGCATTATTCGGAAATGCGGCACCAGTACGAACTGACGGAACGGATCCGGGGCGCGCTGGAGCGGCGGGAGCATCTGCGCGAAGAGCTGACGTTCCATTACCCCGAAGAGCGGCAGATCGAGGTCAATTTCGTGCCGATCGAAGGCAGGTACGATGCCGGCGGGCTCCTGCTCGTGCTGCAGGACATGACCGCTTTCCGCCGGCTCGAACGAATGCGGAGCGAATTCGTCGCCAATGTCTCGCACGAGCTGAAAACGCCGATCGCCGCGGTCAAAGGGTTCGCCGAGACGCTGCTCGCCGACGCCGGCGGCGATCCGGAGACGCGGCGCTCGTTCCTTAAAATTATCCACGACGAGAGCGACCGGCTGAACCGGCTGGTGAGCGACCTGCTCGAGCTGTCGAAGATCGAGTCGCGCCGCGCGCCGTTGCAGTTCTCGCCGGTCGAACTCGGGCCGTTCGTCGCGAACGCGGTCGGGCTGCTCGCGAAGGAAGCGGAGCGGAAGAACATCCGGATCGAGGCGGAGGTCGGCGAGGAACTGTACATTGAGGCGGATGAAGATCGGCTTCGCCAGATCGTCGTGAACGTGTTGTCCAACGCGATCAATTATACGCCCGAGGGCGGTCTGGTCCGCATACAGGTGGAGCCGGTCTCCGCCCGGAACGCCGACGCGGGAGGGTCTCTTTCGGCGGACAACGGGCGGCAAGCGGCGGACGGCGATCGGTGCGCGGCGGAAATCGGGCGGCTTGAACGATCCGGCGCGGCGGCCGGCGCTTCCGGCACATCCGGCTGTCCGGACCCGTCCGGCGTCTCGGGACAGCCCGCCGGGAACGGCGGAGTCTCGCATCCGGTTCCGCGGGACGCCTCATCCGGCGGCGATTACGACGCGGTTCGCATCCGGATCTCCGACAACGGCATCGGCATTCCGAAGAAGGATCTGCCGCGCATCTTCGAGCGGTTCTACCGGGTGGACAAGGCGCGCTCCCGCAGCTCGGGCGGCACCGGGCTCGGCCTGTCCATCGTGAAGCATCTCGTCGAGCTGCACCATGGCACCATTACGGTCGAGAGCACGGTCGGCGTCGGCACGACCTTTACGATCGAATTGCCGGTTCTGCAGGAAAGCGCGGGAGAAGCGGGGCTGATTTTACATTAGCTTAACACTTCGAAGGACCGGCCGTGGTATAGTGGTATGGTAGAGTCGATGATTCCACGGTTTCGGGGGCCGGTCATGGCTGAACGCATTCTGGTCATCGAGGACGAGCCGACGCTGGCGCGTCTGCTGTCGTACAATCTGACGCAGGAAGGATACGAGACGACGGTCGCAAGCCACGGCGGCGACGGGCTCGAGGCCGCGCTGCGGCAGCCGTTCGATCTCATTCTGCTGGACATCATGCTTCCGGGCCTGAGCGGCTTCGAAATTCTGACGAAGCTCAGGCAGCAGGGCGTCCGCACGCCGGTCATCATCCTGACGGCGCGGAACGCGGAGGATGAAGTGGTGCAGGGACTCCGGCACGGGGCGGACGATTACATGACGAAGCCGTTCGGCGTCGCGGAGCTGCTGGCCCGCGTCGACGCGGTGCTGCGGCGGTCCAGAAGCGGCGAAGCTGCGCCGCGCGCGGAGGAGAACGTCATCCGCGTCGGCAATCTCGCGATCTATCCCGACCGGTACGAAGTGACCGCGGGAGGCGAGCCGGTGCGGCTCAGGCCGAAGGAGTTCGAGGTGCTGCTCCATCTCGTGCAGCGTCCGGGCGTCGTCGTGACGCGGGACGAGCTGATGAACGTCGTGTGGGGGTTCGACTATATCGGCGGGCAGCGGACGGTCGACGTGCATGTCAGCTCGCTGCGCAAGAAGCTGGAGCTGGGCCCGCATTCGGTGCGGATCGAATCGATTCGCGGGGTCGGTTACAAGCTCGTGTTGCCGAAACAGGAAGGCGTGCCGGGCTGATTGCGCGCTCACACGCCTTCATTTGTTTTGCTCCGGGACAGCATCCGCTTCTGGTACGCCTTCGGCGAGCAGTCGTTGTATCGCTTGAACATTTTGTAGAAGTGGGCCATGTTCGGGATGCCGATCATTTCCCCGATCTCCGAAATGCTCCTGTCCTCCGTCAGCAGGATCCGCTCCGCCCACTTGATCTTGCGGAAATTCACGTACTCCGTGAAGGACAGTCCGACCGCCTTCTTGAAAAACTTGACGAAGTAGTAATAGCTCATGTTGGCGAGCCTGCAGACCTGGTCCACCTGAATGCGGCCGGTGAGATTCGCCTCGACGTAGTCGAACACCGGCTTCAGCCGCTGCAGATCGAAGCTGTCGAGCTCCTCGAGCATGCGGCGGTTGTCGTTGCGCAGCAGGAGAAGCAGGATGCGCTTCAGCAGGATGTTCACGGCCAGCTCGTAGCCGATCGACCTGGCGGCGGCTTCTTCGAAGATGCGTTTCACGCAATCGGCGATTTCGGCGCGCACATCGGGCTGCTCCCGGAAAATGTAGTTCAGCCGGCTGAGCGGACGCTGCGTCTCGCTGAAATAGCGGAGGTACGGCATCGTGCTCGCGTCGAAGAACTTGTCCAGGTCGAACTGCAGCACATAATAGTCCAGATTCCGCGTAAGCGACCGGTCGCAGTGAAGCTGGTTCGAGCCGATCAGCACCATGTCGCCGGGACCGATATGGTGCTGTTCGTCTTCGACGAGGACGTGCAGTTCGCCGCTCACCACGAGCAGCAGCTCCACTTCCCGGTGATAGTGCCACTTGATGTACAGATTGTCGGTGCGGTGCGGGCGGAAAATTTTCAGCGACAGCAGCGGATTTTCGTATTCGACTTTCTCCCTGTAAGCCTCCACGGATCAACACCGGCTTTCACAAAATCGCATAAATGTGCAAACGTTTTATCCTTTGACATATCCCAATTTTACCTGTTGGAAAGACCAAAAACAATAGTAAGAACAGGAAGGAATTTCAATTATAAACTTAACATTGTATGGAACTTCAGGGGGAAATGTTCGTATATTCTATTGAAAGCGTCGGATTGGGCAAGGAGGGGAAGGATGGAATTGGAAGCGCTGTTCTGGACATGTCTGATTGTCGGCATTGTCTATGCTCTCGTCACGATCGTCTTCGGCGATGTGCTCGGCGATCTGCTGGACGGGGCCTTTGAGTTTCTGTCGGCGGACGGCATGGACTGGCTCCATCCGATGACGCTCGTCGGCGGCATCACCGTGTTCGGCGGCGCCGGCCTCCTGCTCGACCGGTACACGGATCTTGCCGCATGGGGCGTCATCGCCTTCTCGCTGCTGGCCGCCGTCGTCATCGGAGCGGGCGTTTATTTCTTCTATGTCCGGCCGATGAAGTCGACCGAAAGCTCGACGGGGTATTCGCTCGAGGAGATGGCGGGCAAGGTGGCCGAGGTGCTCGTGCCGATTCCGGCCGACGGATACGGCGAGGTGATGCTCCGGATGGGAGCGGCCGGGGTGACGAACCGGACGGCGGCAAGCTTCGACGGGGTGCCGGTGGAGGCGGGCGCCCAGGTGGTCGTGGTCGAGGTGAAAGACGGCACGCTGTATGTGTCCAAGCTGGATTCCGATTTTACAGGCGATTTTACGAATGAGAGGAGATAGTGCGCATGGCATGGATTCCGATTGTTGTCATCGTTGTGCTGGTCGTGCTCGGCCTGGCCTTCTGGGCGCGCTACAAGACGGTCGGTCCGGACGAGGCGATGATCGTCACGGGCTCGTTCCTCGGCAGGCGCAACACGCTGGTTGACGAGGGCGGACGCAAGATCAAGATCGTCCGCGGCGGCGGCGCGTTCATCCTGCCGATCTTCCAGCGGGCCGAATTCCTCTCCCTGCTGTCGCACAAGCTGGACGTGTCGACCCCCGAAGTCTACACCGAGCAAGGGGTTCCCGTCATGGCGGACGGCGTGGCGATCATCAAGGTCGGCGGTTCGATCGAGGATATCTCGACGGCCGCGGAGCAGTTTCTCGGCAAGCCGATCGAGGCGCTCAAGGCCGAGGCGCAGGAAGTGCTGGAAGGCCATCTGCGCGCCATTCTCGGCTCGATGACGGTCGAGGAAGTGTACCGGAACCGCGACAGGTTCGCCCAGGAAGTGCATGCCGTGGCGGCGAAGGACCTGAAGAAGATGGGCCTGCAGATCGTCTCGTTCACGATCAAGGACGTGCGCGACAAGCACGGCTATCTCGAGGCGCTCGGCAAGCCGCGCATCGCGGCGGTGAAGCGCGACGCCGAGATCGCGGAGGCCGAAGCGATCCGCGACGCGCGCATCCAGAAGGCGCGCGCCGAGGAAGAGGGCATGAAGGCGGAGCTGCTGCGCGACACGAACATCGCGGAGGCGACGAAGGAGAAGGAGCTGAAGGTCGCCGCCTTCAAGAAGGAGCAGGACATGGCGCGGGCGGAGGCCGACCAGGCGTACGCCATCCAGGAGGCGCGCACGAAGCAGAGCGTCGTCGAAGAGCAGATGAAGGTCGAGCTGGTGCGCAAGGAGCGCGAGATCGATCTCGAAGAGAAGGAAATTGTGCGCCGCGAGAAGCAGTATGACGCGGAAGTGAAGAAGAAGGCGGACGCCGACCGGTACGCAATCGAGCAGGCGGCGGAAGCGGAGAAGGCAAGGCGCATCCGCGAGGCCGAGGCGATGCAATTCCGCATCGAGGCGGAGGCGAAGGCGCTGGCGGAGCAGAAGCGGCTCGCCGGTCTCGCCGAGGCGGAAGCCGAGCGCGCCCGCGGTTCCGCGGAAGCCGAAGTCATCCGGCTGCGCGGCCTCGCCGAAGCGGAGGCGAAGGAGAAGCTGGCCGAAGCGTTCGAGAAATTCGGCGAAGCGGCCGTGCTCGACATCATCGTCAAGATGCTGCCGGAGCTCGCGGCGAAGGTGGCGGAGCCGATCCGCGGCATCGACAAGCTGACCGTCGTCGATACCGGCCGCGGCGAAGGCGCGGCACGCGTCAGCAATTACGTCACGTCGCTCATGGCGACGGCGCCGCAGATGCTGAAGGACGTCTCGGGCATCGATGTCGAGGGGCTGATCAGGGGGCTGACGAACCGGCTGGCCTCGGGCGCGCAATCGGCTTTGCAGGCGGGCGCGCAAGCGGGTTCGCGGTCGGAGGGCGGCGCGGAAGAATAAGCCGGCGGGTTTCCGCGCCGGGCCGGTCATATGGCGCGGCGGACCGCCCGTCATTCCGGATGGACAACGGGGAACCGGAGGGTGACTTCGGTTCCTTTTCCTGTCTCGCTCTTGAAGGCGATCGTGCCGTTCATCGCCTCGATGATGCGGAACGCTACCATCAGGCCGAGGCCGGTTCCCTTCGTCTTGGTCGAGAAATAGGGCGTCCCCAGCTTCGCGATCTGCTCCTCGTCCATCCCGCTGCCGCTGTCGCGGATGCGGATGACCGCCTGATCGCCTTCCCGGCACGCCTGAATCGCAAGCTCTCCGCCGTTTTCCATCGCCTCGATGCCGTTCTTGATGAAGTTGATGATCGCCTGCTTGAACCGCGAGGAATTGCCCTCGATATGGAGCTTGTCCCGCACGTCGAACCGGAGGGCAACGCCGTTCAGCGAGGCGTGCGGCGTCATGATGGCGTTGATTTTCTCCAGTTCGTCGGTCAGATCGAGCACGGTGAATTCATCCATGTCCGGCTTCGCGAACGTGAGGAAATCCGTGATGATCGCCGAGGCGCGGTCCAGCTCCTCGATCGCCATGTCGTAGTAGCGCCGGTTCGACACTTCCCGCTCCGCGAGCAGTTGCAGGAAACCGCGCGTCACCTGCAGCGGGTTGCGGACTTCGTGGGCGACGGAGGCGGCCAGGTCGCTGATGACCTTCAGTTTCTCCGCGCGCTGCAGCCTGCGGTTGTAATCCTCGCGCTCCTTCACGTAGGCGGCCAGTTCGGCGTGATGGCGGGCGATTTTGCCGGACAGGATGACAATCAGCGAGACGATGAGCGCGAGGGAGCCGAATTTCCACAGAAACGGATCGTACGGCTCACCGCTGAAATAGTACAGGATCAGGTCGGCGGCCGCCGCCGATGCCTGCATGAACAGGCCGGCGGACAGAACGGCCCCGTGCCGGTCGCCGCGGACGGCGGCGTTGACGGCCAGCGCGGCGGTGATCGTGAACGCGGCCAGCATCAGCGGGCCGTCGAAGGAGCTTCTGATCAGGTTGTAGAACGGTTCGAGCCGGCCGGGCATGACGAGATACAGGACGAACAACACGACGCACAGAGCGGCATAGCCCAGGGTGGCCTGCCGGAACCGGGTGTAGAACGGATACTTGCCCTGGAAGACGATGTCGGCAAAATACATGAACGCAGGGGCCGCGGCGAACAGCGCGATGTCGTAAGCGGCCGGCAGCCAGGCGGCGCGTTGCGCAAACAGCATGCGGGGAAGGGGCGAATTGGCGAAGATGAACGTTCCGGCGATCATGGCGATCACCGAGAGGGACAGCCAGAACCCGCGCATGCCGCGCGCCAGAAAACCGGTGCAGGCCAGCATGATGAATCCGATTGTGAACAAGCTGATGCTCAGCACCAAATTGTGGATTTCCGATCGGATGAATTCGGCGGTGAGCGGCCCGAATTCGCCGACCCGTATGACAGAGTTAATNCCCGCGTGTCCCGCCGCCGTCTCGATCCGCAGAAGGACGGAAGAAGGGTACGGCTCGTCCGGCAGCGGCAGAAACAGTTTGTGCAGCTCGAACCGGTCCGTGCGGGCCGATTCGTGGAGCAGCTCGCCGTCCGCATAGACGGCCAGATTGCGCCCGTACAGCCGGTTGATCAGGAGCGCCGGCTGACGCCAGGAATCGGCAGGCGGCAAGCTGAAGCGGACCCATACGCCCGACGCGTCCGCGGGCATCCGCGGCAGATGACCGGCGGACAAAGCGATCCATGACGAAGCTGAATCCAGCGGGCGTTCGAGATTGCCGTCTCCGGAGCGGATCCATTGGATTTCCCATTCCCGGACCAGCTGCTCCGGCCGCCCCTCCGCGGCCTCCGCCCGATGGACATGGCACAATGCGAAAAAGATTGCCGCAAGCAGGAACCCATACCGTGATGCGCGCAAGTCTTCATCCCCAGTCTCAATCCATGAATGTGTTCCCGCACGCCGGCCGAAGCGTCCGCGGGGAGCGCAAATTCATGATGAACGCGCGAGAGGATCAGCCGGAGGTCTGGCCGTTGAGGCTGTCGAAGAAGCGGCTGATCGCGTAGCCCGCCGCGCCGCGCACCGCCGAGTGCTCGCCGAGTTCGGCGAACAAGAGGCGCATGCCGTTCCGGTGGTGGGCCTGGGTGCGGTGTTCGATCTCGCGCTCGATGGCGCCGCGCACGAATCGTTCGGCGATGCTGATCCGGTTGCCGAGAATGACCGCTTCCGGGTTGAAGATGTTCACGATGTTCGCGATGCCGATGCCCAGATAGCCGCCGATCGTCTCGAGCACGCGCGCGGCGTTCCCGTCGCCGCTCTCGGCGGCGGCGCACGCCGCTTCGAAGGAGGCGTACGGTTCGCCCAGCTCGAGCAGCGATTTCTCGGACGCGTACAGCTCCCAGCAGCCGAGATTGCCGCAGCTGCAGCGGCGGCCTTCCGCCTCGATCGACATATGGCCGAGCTCGCCCGAGAATCCGGATGTTCCGCGGTACAGTTCCCGGTTGATGATGATGCCCGTGCCGATGCCGATCCCGACGCTCACATAGATCTGATCGGCGAAGCCGCGCCCCGCGCCGTAGCGGAGCTCGCCGGCGGCGCCGGCGTTCGCCTCGTTGTCGATCACGCACGGCATATGGAACCGTTCTTCCAGCATCCGTCCGAGCGGCACGTCCCGCCACTCGAGATTCGGCGCGAACAGGATCGTCCCGCCGCCGTCGACGATGCCCGACACGCCGACGCCGATTCCGACGATGCCGTAGCGGCTCGGCGGCGCTTCGGCGATCAGCCCGCC
>NICF_comb_assmDRAFT_10001605_pt1 | contig 17765 bp, 17 predicted proteins | sample NewIslPassag4_SG_FD_11279 | JGI IMG/M metagenome (IMG submission 11279) | reverse complement strand
TCCCCCGGGAGGTAGCTTCCCCCTAAGGCCGCCCCCGCCAAGTAGACCCGGTAGCTCACGGCCCGGGGAAAGTAGTCCAAGAGGGTGAGGACGAGCCCCGGGACGTGCCGCCCCTCCAGGCCCAAAAGGTGCGCCCCCCGGCCACCCCCGGCGTAGACCAGAACCTCCCCCCTGACCCGCCCGCCGCCCTCGAGGACCAGCCAGGGAGGCTCCCAGGCGAGGACCCGGCCCCTTAGAAGGGGAAGCTCCTCGGCGAGGCGCGCCAAAAGGGGCCTCGGCTCCAGCCAAAAGGCCTCCTCCAGAAGCACCCCTTCCTTCTCCCAGCGGTGCTTGAGCCGGGAAAGCCTCCCCGCCACCTTGGGCCGGTCCTCCTCGGGCACGGGGCGGAAGACCCCGAGGTGGAGGGGGACGAAGCGGCCGTAAAAGGCGAGGGCCGCCTCCAAAGCCCTTTCCCCTTCCGCTGAGAGGGTGAAGCGCCTCCCCCTAAGGGGGTTCACCAGGGCCACGGGAGGGCGGCTCGCCTCCCCCAGGGCCTCGGCCACCACCAGGACCTTCCGGCCCCTTTCCCAAAGGAGGCGGGCCAGGGTGAGCCCCGCCACCCCGGCCCCCAGGACCACCACCTCGGCTTCCCGGAGCATGCCCTAAAACCGGTACCCCTCCCCCTCCTTCCGGCAAAGCCCCCGGGCGGCAAGCCCTTCCAGAAGCTTTTCCGCCTCCTCCTCAGGCAAAAAGGCCGAGAGGTCCCCCGGGCGCAAAACCCCGCCCCGCCGCCAGGCCTCCCGCATGGCCAGGCGCTCCAACGCCGCCAAGGAAGGCCCCCGGGAAAGAAGCCCTCCCTGCCAGCGGGCAAGGCCCAGGTAGCCCAAAGCCCCGCCCCCTAGGGCCAGGAGAAACCCAAGCCCCGTGAAGCGGAAGGTGGCGAAAAGGAGGAGGAAAAGGGCCAAGGCCACGCCCAAGGGGAGGATGGACCGCATCCCTCCACCCCCTCAAGCCACGGGCAGGGGGATGGGGGCAGGCTCCCTCGCCCCCACCACCTCCCCGAAAAGGAGGTGGGGCGTGGCCTGCTTGATCTCCACCTGGTAAAGCCCGGGCACGGGGGCCTGGGCGGCGGGGATGAGAACGGGGTGGTTCCCCCGGTCGTGCCCCTGGACGAAGCCCTCCTCCTTGGCCTCGCCCCGGACCAACACCTCCCCCGTCTTCCCCACCCACTCCAGGTTCCTGCGGTAGCTCCACTCCTTCTGCTTCTCAATGAGGCGCATCAGGCGCTCCACCTTCACCTCCCGGGGCAGGTCCTGGAAGTGCTTGTAGGCGGGGGTGCCGGGGCGGGGCGAGTAGATGAACATGTAGGCCTGGTCGTATCCCACCTCGTCGTAGAGGGAAAGGGTCTCCTGGAAGTCCTCCTCCGTCTCCCCGGGGAAGCCCACGATGATGTCGGTGGAAAGCACGGCATCGGGGAGGGCCTCGCGGATCTTCCGGATCCTCTCCAGATAGTGTGCCCGGCGGTACTCCCGGGCCATGCGGCGGAGCACCCGGTCGGAGCCCGACTGCACGGGCAGGTGGATGTAGCGGCAGATGGCGGGGGTTTCGGCGATGGCTTGGATGATGTCATCGGTGAAGTTCACCGGGTGGCTCGTCAGGAAACGGACCCGGGGGATGCCCATCCCGCCCACCATGCGGAGGAGCTCGGCGAAGGAGGGGAAGCCCGGCTGGTCCTTGCCGTAGGAGTTGACGTTCTGGCCGAGGAGGGTGACCTCCACCACCCCCGCCTGCTTCAGGAGCTCAATCTCCTTAAGGATGAGGTCGGGGTGGCGGGAAACCTCGGGGCCGCGGGTGGTGGGGACGATGCAGTAGGTGCAGTGGTGGTTGCACCCCCGGATGATGGTCACGTGGGCGGAAAGCGCCCCCTTGGGAGGCGGGGGAATGTAGTCCAGGACGTCCTCTCGGAAGGTGAGGTCCCAGAACCTCTCGTTCGCCTTCAGGGCCTCGGGCAAGGAGGTGAGGGCCCCGGGGCCCAAGAGGACGTCCACCCCGAACTTCTTCGCCATCTGCTGGCCCTCGTCCAGCTGGGCCAGGCACCCCATCATCCCGATGAGGAGGCCCCGACGCTCCTTCTCCTTGCGGAGCTGGCCCAGGAGGGAGCGCACCTTCTCCACGGGCTTGCCCCGCACGGCGCAGGTGTTCACCAGGACGAAATCCGCCTCCTCCACCGAGTCCACGAGCTCCCACCCGAGGCTCACGAGCTCGCTCGCCACCAGGTGGGAGTCGTACTCGTTCATCTGGCAGCCGTAAGTAATGATGTGCGCGCGCATAGCACCTCCCGGGCGACCGGGGGGATCCCGGGCCCATCCTTCCCAGGATAGCAGGAAGGGTAGCATGGAGGCATGCGCCTCCGCTTTCGGGAGAACGGGCCCTACGTCCTGGACCTTCCGGAGGGGACCCCCTTCCGGTGGAACGGGGAGGAAAGGCGCCTAGACAGGGCCAAGCTCGCCCTCTGCCGCTGCGGCCGGTCCCGGGAGAAGCCCTTCTGCGACGGGAGCCACAAGGAGGCGGGCTTCCTTGCGGAGAAGGGGGAGTTGGAGGTTCAGTAGAGGAACTCCCGGATCTCGTACCGGGAGGCCCTGAGGCCGAGGCGACGCACCGCCTGGGCCCACCTTTGGAGTTCCCCCTCGAGGTCCTCCAAGGGAGCAAGGCCGAGGGCGGCGTACGGGGTGCCGGGGTCCTCCCGGAAGGGGGAGAGGTAGACCACGTCCCCTCTCCCCAAGGGAAGCTCCGCGAGGAGGGCGAGGCTTTCCCGGAAGTGGGCCTCGGCGAAGGCCTTTCCCCCCGCCCCCACCATGAGGATCACCCCCACGGAAAGCCCCGCCGCCTTCAACGCCTGGACCAGGGGCAGGACCTCCTTGGGGTGGCCGGGCTTCCGGAGGAGGGCGAGGAGGGGGGCGTGCCCCGTCTCCAGGCCGATGTAGACCCGCCGGAGGCCCATACCCCCAAGCCTTTCCCACCAGGAGGGGGCTTTCTTCAGGCCGGTGAAGAGGTCCAGAAACCCCATCACGGGCTCCCCGGGGAAGTGGGCCCGCACGAGCTCCAGGAGGGGAAGAAGGGGCTCGGAGAGGGCGAGGGCGTTCCCGTCCGCGAGGAAGACCCCGCGCCTAAGAAGCCTGCCCCGCCCGAGCAGGGCCAAGACGGCCTGGATGTGCTCCCGGAAAGCCTCGGGGGTTCGCTTCTGGAAGGGGCGGTCCTGGTAGAAGCTACAAAAGGCGCAGCGGTTCCAGGTGCACCCGGTGGTGGCCTGGAGGACCACGGCGAGGTAGGCGTCGGGGGGAAGGATGCTGACGGGCCAGGCGTAGGCCCTGCGGTAGGGCGTGGGGTCCAGGAGGCCCTCGGGGGTCCAGCGGAGCACCTCCTCCCGCCTCCTTTCGTCCCGCAGGTGGGCCTCGGCCAGGTCCAGGACCTCCTGGTAGACCCCAAGGGCCTCCTCGGGGGCAAGCCTTCTCCGCCTCCTCTCCCCTTCCCGGTAGCGGAGGTGGAGGCTCCCGTCCAGGGCGCGCTTGTAGGTCTTCCCCTCGCGGAAGTAGTGGTAGGGCCTTCCCTCCCGGTCAAAGGAAAGGACCCGCCTCCCCAGGGAAAGGACCGTGGCCTCGGGCCGGAGGAGCTCCATAGGGCTAGAATAAGCCCCGTGGCCGTCGCCGCCCTCAAGGCCCTCCTTTCCCCCGAACGCCTGAGGCGCCTCACCCCCCTGGGCGGGTTTGAGGCCCGGGTCTACACGGACGGCGAACGGGTTTACAAGGTCTACCGCAAGGAGGAGGCCCACCTGGCGGGCCTCGAGGCCCGCCGCATGGCCCGGGCGGGCTTCGGGAGCCTGGTCCTCGCCGTGATCCAGGGAGCGGAGGGGGGCGTCCTCGTCACCCGCCGCTTCCCCGGAAGGCCCTTCGCCCCCGAGGCCTTCACCTCCAAAACCCTCGCCGCCCTCTCCCACCTCTTCCTCGCCCTCCACCGCCTGCCCGAGCCGGGGAAGGTCACCCAAGAGGAACTCCTTTCCCGCCTGGAACGCTTCGCCGAGAGCCTCCACGACCAGCCGGAAGCCCTCTCCCTGGTCCAGGCCCTGAAGCGGGAGGTGGGCCTCGCCGCCGGGGTGGAACGCCGCTTCTGCCACCGGGACGCCTGGGCAGGAAACCTCCTCCTCAAAGCGCCGGGGGCGGAAGGCCCCGAGGTCTTCCTGGTGGACTGGGTGCGCTCCGGGGGGGACGACCCGGCGCGGGACCTCGCCCTCCTGAAGACGGGAAGCCTAGACCTCCTGGGGGAGGAGGCCGCCCGGGCCGCCCTCTTCCGCATGGCCCGCCTCTACCCCAAGGAGGTCCGGGAGCGCCTCGCCTTCTACGTCCCCCTCACTTACCTCCACGACCTCCACTGGTTCCGCACCAAGGAGCCCCAAGGCTTCCCGCAGGCCCTGGAGGAAAAGCTCCCCAAGGCCCTCGCCTTCTTCCGGGACTTCTTCCCCCGAAGGGGGGCGTGGTAGGCTCTTGCCGATGAGGATCACCCTGGTGGACCACCCCCTGGTCCAGCACAAGCTGGCCCACCTCAGGGACAAGCGCACGGGCCCCAAGGACTTCCGCGAGCTCGCCGAAGAGGTCGCCATGCTCATGGCCTACGAGGCCATGCGGGACCTGGAGCTGGAGGAGACCACGGTGGAGACCCCCATCGCCCCCGCCCGGGTCAAGGTGCTCTCCGGGAAAAAGCTCGCCCTGGTGGCCATCCTGCGGGCGGGGCTCGTGATGGTGGAGGGGATTTTGAAGCTCGTCCCCCACGCCCGGGTGGGGCACATCGGCCTCTACCGGGACCCCGAGTCCTTAAACCCCGTGCAGTACTACATCAAGCTCCCCCCGGACATCGCCGAGCGCCGGGCCTTCCTCCTGGACCCCATGCTGGCCACGGGAGGAAGCGCAAGCCTCGCCCTCTCCCTCCTCAAGGAACGGGGGGCCACCGGGGTCAAGCTCATGGCCATCCTCGCCGCCCCCGAGGGCCTCGAGCGCATCGCCAAGGACCACCCCGACACCGAGGTGGTGGTGGCGGCCATAGACGAGCGCCTCAACGACCACGGCTACATCGTCCCCGGCCTCGGCGACGCCGGGGACCGGATCTATGGCACCAAGTGAGCTGCTGGAGTTCCTCCACCGCCTGGGCGTGGCCAACCCCTACGGGCGGGGCTGGCTCACCGTCCTCCTTGTCTTCTTCCTGGCCCTCCTTTTCACCTGGCGTTTCCTGCCCCACGTGCGCCGCTTCGCCCTGAAGGTGGGCTGGGCGGACCAGCCCAACGAAAGGCGGCTTAACCGGGAGCCCCTCCCCAACGCCGGGGGGCTTGCCCTCTACGCCGGGGTGGTGCTCGCCTTGGTGGTGGCGGCCTTCTTAAGGCCCATCCTGGTGGAAAGCGTCCTCATCCAGGTGCTGGCCATCCTCCTGGGCGGGGCTTGGCTTGTGCTGGTGGGCTTCATTGACGACCAGTTTGGCCTTCCTCCCCTCTTCCGCCTCTTCGTCCAGACGCTTTCCGCCCTCCTCCTCGTGGCCGTGGGGGTGCGGTTTGAGGCGGCCTTCGGCACCCCCTTGGACCCTCTCTTGGGGCTTTTCCTCACCTGGCTTTGGGTGGTGGGGATCACCAACGCCCTAAACCTCATGGATGGGCTGGACGGCCTCGCCGGGGGATCGCCTACATCAGCGCCATAAGCCTCCTCTTCGTCTCCGCCCAGTTCCCCTACTGGGCGGCAGGGACGCTGGTGCTTTCCGCCCTGGCGGGGGCCTCCTTGGGCTTTCTCCGGCACAACCTCCACCCAAGCCGCATCATCCTGGGGGACGCGGGGGCCTACTTCCTGGGCTACACTTTGGCCGCCACCGCCCTCCTCGGCAACCTCAAGCTCACCACCTTCCTGGGCCTCCTCCCCCCGGCGCTCTTCCTCCTCCTCCCCATCCTGGACACCACCCAGGTGGTGGTGCGGAGGCTCCTCAGGGGGCAGAACCCCCTCTCCACCCCCGGCAAGGACCACATCCACCACCGCCTCCTGGCTCGGGGGCTTTCCCAAAGGCGGGTGGCCTTCCTCCTCTGGGGGGCGGCCCTCCTCTTCAACCTCCTCGCCATGGTCTACCTGGGAATGCCCTGGGAGGCCATCCTGACGAGCCTTCTCGCCACCTCCCTGGGCCTCGCCTGGGTCACCTACCGGAGGCTTAGGGCGCTATGGAGGGGGGAATGAAACGCGTGGTCCTCGCCTTCGGCACCAGGCCCGAGGCCACCAAGATGGCCCCCGTGTACCTGGCCCTCAAGGAGGTCCCAGGGATCAAGCCCCTCGTCCTCCTCACGGGCCAGCACCGGGAGCAGCTTAGGCAGGCCCTAAGCCTCTTCGGAATCCCGGAGGACCAAAACCTGGACGTTATGCAGGAGCGCCAGGCCCTCCCCGACCTCGCGGCCCGCATCCTCCCCCAGGCGGCCCGGGCCCTCAAGGAGATGGGGGCGGACTACGTCCTCGTCCACGGGGACACCCTCACCACCTTCGCCGTGGCCTGGGCGGCCTTTCTGGAGGGGATCCCCGTGGGCCACGTGGAGGCGGGCCTAAGGAGCGGCAACCTCAAGGAGCCCTTCCCCGAGGAGGCGAACCGCCGCCTCACCGACGTCCTCACCGATCTGGACTTCGCCCCCACCCCCCTCGCCAAGGCGAACCTCCTTAAGGAGGGGAAGCGGGAGGAGGGGATCCTGGTCACGGGCCAGACCGGGGTGGACGCAGTGCTCCTGGCCGCGAAGCTCGGGCGGCTTCCCGAGGGGCTCCCCGAAGGGCCCTACGTGACCGTGACCATGCACCGCCGGGAGAACTGGCCCATCCTCGCCGAGCTCGCCCGGGCCCTAAGGCGGGNGGCGGAGGCCTTCCCAAACCTCACCTTTGTCTACCCCGTGCACCTGAACCCCGTGGTGCGGGAAGCGGTCTTCCCGGTGCTCAAGGGGGTGAGAAACTTCGTTCTCCTGGACCCCCTGGAGTACGGCCCCATGGCGGCCCTTATCCGGGAAAGCCTCCTTTTGGTCACCGACTCCGGGGGGCTGCAGGAGGAAGGGGCGGCCTTGGGGGTGCCGGTGGTGGTCTTAAGAAACGTAACAGAGAGGCCCGAGGGGCTTGAGGCCGGGATCCTGAAGCTTGCGGGCACCGACCCGGAAAAGGTCTATCGGACGGTGAAGGGGCTTTTGGAAAACCCGGAGGCGCTTTCCCGCATGCGGAAGGCCAAGAACCCCTACGGGGACGGAAAGGCGGGCGAAAGGGTGGCGAAAGGGGTGGCCTGGCGGCTTGGCCTTGGGCCTAGGCCTGCGGACTGGCGTCCTTAGGCCAGGGGCGGAGGAGCTGGAAGACCCCCACGGCGAGAAGGGCAAGCCCCAGGACGAGCGCCGCCCTCCGCCCCCCCAAAGCCTCAAAGAGGAAGCCCGTGAGGTAGGCGCCCAAGGGTCCCGTGCCCAGCATCACCAGACTGTAGACCGCCATGACCCGGCCCCGAAGCCGGTCCGGCACGGAAAGCTGGACCAGGGTGTTGGCGTTGATGAGGACGGAGATCATCCCGAAGCCCCCCACGGCGAGGAAGAAGGGCACGAGTCCGGGAAGCTTCAGGGCAAGGCCCAGGTGGGCCAGGGCCAGGGCGAAGAGGCCGAGGACGAGGCGCCAGGGCCTGGGCCTGCCGGTGAAGGCCATGATCAAGGCAGCGAGGATCGCCCCCACGCCCACGCTGGAAAGGAGGAAGCCGTACCCCGTGGCGGAAAGCCCGAGGACGAGGCGGGCGTAGGCCGGCACCAGGGTCTGGAAGTTCATGCCCAAAAGGGTGGCGAAGAGGATCAAGCCCACCACCCGCCGCACCACGGGGTGCCCCAGGACGAACCGGATCCCCTCCAGGGCCTCCGTCCACCAGCGCCCCTGGACGACCCCGTTCCCCTCGCCTCGAGGCAGGCGGGAAAGCACCCAGAGGATGGGCAGAAAGGACAGGGCGTTGGCGAGGTAAGCGGCCCCCATGCCATAAAAGGCGATGAGGAAGCCCGCCACGGCAGGCCCCACGAGGCGGCTCGTGTTGAAGCCAAAGGAGTTGAGGGCGATGGCCCCGGGGTAGCGCTCCTTCCCCGCGAGCTCCACGGTAAAGCTCTGGCGCACGGGCTGGTCCATGGCGTTCAGGGCCCCGTAGAGAAAAGCGAAGAAGAGGACGTGTTCGTACCGCACCCAGCCCGTATAGACCAAAAAGGCCATGGCCAGGGCGAGGAGGGTCATCCCCCCCTGGGTGAAGCGGAGGAGGTCCCGCTTGGGGTAGCGGTCCGCCAGGACCCCGGCGGGCAGGGAGAAGAGGAGGGAAGGCAGAAACTGGAGGGCTACCACGAGGCCGAGCCGCTCGGCGCTTCCCGTGAGGAGCAGGACGAGCCAGCCCTGGGCTGCGGCCTGCATCCAGGTGCCCATCTGGGAGGCGAAGAGGGAAAGCCAGTAGCTCCGGTACAGGGGGTCTTTGAGGAGGGCGAGCGCCAGCACCCCTCCATGCTAACCCTGACTGACCGGTCATGACACCCCGCCGGGCCCCGGGCGCCTATACTGAGACGTGTTCCAGCACGGGATCTACCTCCTGCGCCTAGCGGGCATCCCCCTTTACCTGGACCTCTCCTTCCTCCTCATCCTCCCCTTCTGGGCCTGGTTCATCGGGCAGAACCTGCCCCAGTACCTTCGGCTGTTCGGGCTCCCCCAGGACCCCGGCCTCTTGGAAGGGCCCTGGCCCTGGGTGCTCGGGCTTCTCGCAGCCCTAGGCCTCTTTCTCTCGGTCCTCCTCCACGAGCTGGGGCACGCCCTCGTCGCCCGGCGCTACGGCGTGAAGACCCGGCGCATCATCCTGTGGCTCCTGGGCGGGGTAGCCCAGCTGGAAAGAATCCCGCGGGAGCCCGCCAAGGAACTGGCCATCGCCTTGGCGGGGCCTGCGGTGAGCTTCGCCCTGGCCCTGGGGTTCCACCTGCTGAAGACCCCGCAAGGGGCCTGGGGGNTTTTGAGCCACTACCTCTTCCTGGTCAACCTGAGCCTGGGGCTTTTCAACCTCCTCCCCGCCCTGCCCCTGGACGGCGGGAGGGTGGTACCGGGCCCTCCTCGCCTTAAGGAAGCCCTACCTCCAGGCCACCCGGCAGGCGGTGGCCCTGAGCGGGGCCTTGGCCTGGGCCCTGGGGCTTTTCGGGCTTTTGGTCCTCAACCCCCTTTTGGTCCTTATCGCCTTCTTCGTGTACATGGCCTCCCGCACGGAGGCGGAGGCCACCCTTCTCCTTCAGGCCCTGGAAGGGCTTAAGGTGCGGGACCTCATGACCCAAGACCCCATCACCCTTCCCCCCGAGACCCCCGTGGCGGAAGCCCTGCGTCTGGCCCTTCTCTACAAGGTCTCCGGCTTCCCAGTGGTCCAGGAGGGGAAGGTTTTAGGGGTGGTGGGCCTCGAGGGCCTGGAGGGGGCAAGCTCCCTTGACCCCGTGGCCCGCCACCTCCTTCCCCCTCTCCTCCTCTCCCCCGAGGAGGATGCCCTTACCGCCTGGGAGCGGATGGCGGAACGGGGGTACACCCGGGCGCTGGTGGTGGAGGGGGACCGGCTTATCGGCGTCCTAGCAAAACAGATCTCCTCCGCGCCTTCCAGGTACGGCTTCTCGGACTTTCCAACCTTGACAGGCCCCAGGAGCCGGAATAACCTGGGGGCGCAAAACGATGCGGAGGTGAAGGATGAAGCGAGCCCTAGCCCTATTCGCCCTCCTGGCTTTAGGCGTGAGCGTGGCGCAGAAGCCCAAGGTGGCCATCGGCACCGGGAGCACCGGCGGGGTCTTCTTTTACTACGGCACCGCCCTCGCGGACATCCTCAACAAGGAGGGCGCGGTGGAGGCCCAGCCGGTCCAGACCGGCGGCTCCTACGACAACCTCCTCCTCCTCCGGGACCGGACCAACCCTCGGGCCAACATCTACTACTGCGCCCTCTCCACCTCGGACTCCGCCTACGTGGCCTTCACGGGGGAGGAGCCCCGCTTCAAGCAAAAGCCCGCCAAGAACGCCCGGGTCCTCTTCTACATGTACCCCTCCTTCATCCACATCGTGACCACGGAGAAGACGGGGATCAAGGTGGTGCAGGACCTTAGGGGCAAGCGGGTCTCCACCGGCCAGCCCGGCTCCAGCTCGGAGAACCTGGCCCTTCTTGTCCTCCAAGCGGCGGGGGTGAGCCCGGACAGCTTCAGCAAGCGGGAGCGCCTCCCCGTGGCGGAAGGCGCCAAGGCCCTGGCCGAGGGCACCCTGGACGCCTTCTTCTGGGTGGGCGGCGTGCCCACGGGCTCCTTGGTGGAGCTCTCCCAGACCCTCGCCCGCAAGGGGGACCGGCTCTACCTCGTCCCCATTGACCCCAAGAGCACCACGGCTCAGGTGGCCCTGAAGCGCTTCCCCGGGGTTTTGGACACCTTCACCGTGCCCAAGAGCGTCTACAACACCCGCACGGACGTGCCGGGGCTCGCCACGGGCAACATCTTCGTTTGCCCCGACACCCTCCCCGAGGAGGCGGCCTACGCCATGATGAAGGCGGTGTTTGAGAACCTGGACACCCTGCGCACCGCCGTGGCCTCCGCCCGGTACACGAGCCTCGAGGCCACCGCCAGGCTCTACGGCAAGTTCCCCATCCCCTTCCACCCCGGGGCGGAGCGCTACCTGAAGGAGAAGGGCCTCATCCGGTAAGGCCCCATGGCCGGTGCCCGGGGTCGGGAAGCCTCCCAGGCCCCGGGCCTTTTCGGGATAGCCTATGGAGCTAGAAACCAAAGCCCCCCCTCCCGCGCCCATCGGAAGGCTCACCCAGGCGGTCCTCGTCCTGGGGGCCCTCTACAGCCTCTACCTGGTCCTCCACCCCTTCACCCCCCTGTCCGGGCGGGAGATCCCCATCCTGGACATCGTCCAGCTTCAGCGGAGCACCCACGTCCTCTTCCTCCTCCTGGGTGGGTTCCTCGTGGCCTACGCCCTCCCCGAGCGCAAAAGGACCCTCGGGGCCTGGATCTACTTCCTCCTCTCCCTCATCCCCCTCTACCACCTCCTCTTCCCCCCACCCACGAGTACGCCCCTCCCGGGAAGCGTGAAGGCGCTCGGCCTCCTCTACTGGGCGGTGGCCGTCCTTCCCGCCCTCCTCCCCCCCCTTTCCCGGGCGGCAAGCCTCCTGGCCCTGCCCTTGGCCCTCCTGCCCACCCTCTACCAGCTCCGCTACTTTGAGGACCTGGTCTACCGGGCCGTGATCCCCGAGCCCTGGGACGTGGGCATGTCCTTCGGCCTCATCATGCTGGTCCTGGGGGTGGTCTACCGCCTCCTGGGCCCGGTGATGCCCGTCCTCATCCTCTTCTTCTTCGCCTACAACCTCTACGCCGACCGCTTCCCCGGGGCCTTCCAGGGCACGCCCCAGCCCCTGGACCTCCTCCTCGGCAAGACCTTCAACGAGACGGAGGCGGGGATCTACGGCCTCATCACCGGGGTCTCCGCCAAGTACCTGGTCTACTTCACCCTCCTCTCCGGGATGATCGCCGCTTTGGGCCTGGGCAAGGTGGTGGCCAACATGGCCCTAGCCCTAGTGGGCAAGCACCCCGCCACCCCCGGGCGGGTCACGGGCCTGGCCAGCGTCTTCATGGGCATGTTTTCCGGAAGCGGGGCCGCCGACACCCAGTTCGTCGCCGCCCTCACCAAGCCCCTTTACGAGCGGGCGGGCTACGATCGCTTGATCGCCGCGGGGCTCGTGGCCACCGCCGGGACCATCGCCCTCATCACCCCGCCCGTCTTGGGCTCCATCGCCTTCATCATGGTGGAGGTCCTTCAGATCTCCCTCCTCAAGGTCATCGTCATGGCCATCGGCCCCGCCCTCCTCTACCTCACCACGGTGCTGGCCTTTAACGAGTTCTACGCCCGCAAAGCGGGCCTCCAGGCCGTGGCCCCCGAGCTCGGCATGAGCCGCCGGGCCTATGCCCTCCGCTATAGCTTCATCTTCCTCCCCATCCTCCTCATCGTGGCCATGCTCTACCTGGGCTACGAGGTGCGCACCGCCGCAAGCCTCGCCCTGGTTCTTTTCGTGATCCTGGCCTACCTGGACCCCACCTTGAGGCCCAAGGGGCTTGCCCCCATCTTCCAGGGCCTCGCCGAAGGCTTCCGCACCCTCCTTCCCATCGGCACCGCCGTGACCGCGGCCAACCTCATCTTCGCCAACATGGTCATCTCCGGCCTTCCCTCCAAGTTCAGCCAGCTTCTGCAGCAGGCCTCGGGGGAAAGCCTTCTCCTCGCCCCCCTGATCACCGCGGTCTTCAGCCTGGTGCTGGGGATGGGCGTCCCCCCCACGGCCACCTACGTCCTCACCTCCGCCCTCACCGCCCCCGCCATCATCGGCCTGGCCGCCAAAAACTTCGCCGCCGAGGGGCTAGGCCAGGAAGCCGCCCAGCAGGCCGCCCTTCTCGCCCCCCACATGTTCCTCTTCTACTACGCCGTCCTCGCCGACGTGACCCCGCCCGTGGCCCTCTCCGCCTACGCCGCCGCCAGCGTCTTCGGCACCAACCCCCTCCAGACCGGCATCTACGCCGCCCGCGTGGCCCTCTCCAAGTACCTGGTGGGCTTCTTCTTCCTCCTGGCCTACTCCGGCACCGCCCTCCTCATCCTCCCGGTCCTGGAGACCGCCCCGCCCGAGAAGGCCTGGCCCCTCATCCTCTGGCGCTTCCTCGCCGTTGGGCTTGGGGTGGTCTACCTCTCCGCCTCGGGGGCCGGGTACACCCGGCGGGTCCTTAAGCGCTGGGAGGCCTGGGCCTTGGGGCTCTTGGCCCTCCTCCTCTTCGTGCCCCACCTCTACCTGAACCTCGCCGCCTTCCTCCTCGGGCTCCTCTTCTTCCGCAAGGGCAGGGCTTGACCGGAAAGGAAGGGTAAGGGTAGCGTGGAGGCGGACCCAAAGGAGGTGAGGCATGCGGAGAAGCTGGCTTGCGGTTTTGCTCCTGGGCGGGCTCGCCCTGGCCCAGAAGCCCAACGTGGTCATCGGCACGGGCGGGGTGGGCGGGGTCTACTTCTACTACGGCACCACCCTGGCGGAGCTCTGGAACAAAGCGGGGGTGGCCACGGCCCAGGCGGTCCAGACGGCGGCCTCCATTGACAACATCCTCCTCCTGGAGACCCGGACCAACCCCCAGGGGAACACCTACTACTGCGCCACCGCCCTACCGGACTCCGTCTACCTGGCCTACACGGGCCAGCACGAGCGCTTTAAGAACCGCCCCGCCAAGAACGTGCGCATCCTCTTCGCCATGTACCCCAACTACCTCCACATCGTCACCCGGGAAAGCGCCGGGATCCGGGTGATCCAAGACCTCAAGGGCAAGCGGGTTTCCACGGGGGCCCCGGGTTCGGGCACGGAGGTGGAAGCCCTTTTGGTCCTCGAGGCTGCAGGCCTTTCCCCCAAGGACTTCGCCAAGCAGGAGCGCCTCGGGGCCCAGGAGAGCGCCAGCGCTCTCTCCGAAGGGAACATTGACGCCTTCTTCTGGTCCGGGGGGCTCCCCACGGGGGCCATCGTGGAGCTCGCCGCCACCCTGGCCCGAAAGGGGGACCGGATCCAACTCGTCCCCCTCCCTCCCCAGAGCACCCCGGTCCAGGTCTTCCAGCGCCGCTTCCCCGGCGTGTCCGCCCCCGGGGTGATCCCCAAGGAGGTCTACGGCACCCGCGCCGACACCCCCACCCTCTCCTTCTGGAACTTCTTCATCTGCCCCGCCTCCCTGCCTGAGGAGGCGGCCTACGCCCTCACCAAGGCCACCTTTGAGAACCTCGAGGCCCTGCGCCAGGCGGTCCCCGCCGCCCGCAACACCACCCTGGAGAACACCGTCCGGTTCGTGGGCGGGGCCATCCCCTACCACGAGGGGGCGTTGCGCTACTTCCGGGAGGCGGGCGCCCTCAAGTGAAGCGGGCCCTTTTCCCCTGGGGCCTTCTGGCCCTGGGGGTTTTGCTTCTTGTGCGGCTGGTCCTGGTGGAGACGGACCAGGGCCGGCGGCTTCTTCTCCTCCTTCCCTGGAGCCGAGGCGAGGTGGCCTTCGTCAACTCGGTCACGGGAAGGCCCGTGCGCCTCTCCTTCTACCCCCTTTGGGACTTCCGGGGCTTCCGCGCCCTCACGGACCCGGAGACCGAGGCCTACTACACCGGGGGGGAGTACCCCTGGAACGAGGCCCTGGCCCGGGAAAGGCGAAGGGACCTCCTTTACTGCTCGGAGGTGGGGCTTTCCCTCGCCTTGGGCCCTTGGCGCTTTCGGGCGGAAGGAGGCTGCCTTAGGGTGCGCCTCCTCTTTCCGCCTTGAAGCGGGCGAAGCGCCACCAGCGCACCTTGGGCACCCCGAGGATCAGGACCTCAAGCCATCCCACGGGGCGGAAGCCCAGGCCCTCGAGGCTCCTCCGGGCGGGGAGGTTTTCCGGCCGGACCTCGGCGTACACCTCCTCCCACCCCCTCCCCAGGGCCACCAAAGCGTGGCGGATGAGGCCCCGTCCCCGGTACTCCGGGCGCACGAAGGCCCCGTAGGCCCAGGGCAGGGGCTCCGGGAGGAAGCCCCAGGGGAGGTGGGGCGGGGGCGGGGTGCCCGGAGGGCGGAGGAAGAGGTGGCCCGCGTACCGCCCCTCCACCCGGAGGACCACCCCGGGGTGGCCGAGGGCCAGGTAGCCCTCGAGGGTCCGGGCCAGGGGATAGACCCGGCCGTCGGCCGGGACCTCCTCGGGAAGCCCGGGGGGTAGGCCCTTCTCCAGCCGCTCCACCGTTACGGAGGGCCCCAAGGCGAGGGGGGGCCACCCCCCCTCGCGGCGGTAGACGAGGTAGCGCCTAAGCCTGAGGGGCGCCTTCTCCCAAAGCCCCATCTACCGCAGGACCTGGGGCACCACCCGGAGGGTGAGGGTCCGGCCTTGCCGCCAGACCTTGAGGGTCACCGCCTCGCCGGGCTTCTTGGCGTAGAGCACCTGGCGGAGCTGGGCCACGGAGGTGAGGGGCACCCCGTCGGCCTCCAGAAGCACGTCCCCGTCCACCCCCACCTGGAGGGCCTCCCCCGTGGGCAGCTGGATGTAGGCGAAGCGGGTGGGGGGCTTGAGGCCCGCCTTCTGGGCGGGGCTATTCCGCTCCACCTCCTGGACCATGAGGCCGGTGTCGGGGAGGCCATACTGCTGGCGGAGCCTCTCCGGGTAGAAGGAGAGGGGGATGATGGAAACCCCAAGCCGGGGCCGGCTTCGCACGATCTCCTCGGCGGTGAGGGTCTTCCCCGCCCGCATCTCGGGGAGGTACTGCTTCACCAGGTTGATGGGCAAGGCGAACCCCACCCCGGCGAACTGGGCCGCCCCGAACTGGCCCGTGGGGGTGAAGATGGCGGTGTTGATGCCGATGACCTCGCCCCGGGAGTTGAGGAGGGGCCCCCCGGAGTTTCCAGGGTTGATGGCGGCGTCCGTCTGGATCACCTGGGGCACGAGGCCCGACTCGTCCCCGATGGCCCCGGGGTTTTCCCGGATGGCGGAGACGATCCCATGGGTCACGGTGAACTCCAGCCCGAAGGGGTTCCCCATGGCGATGGCCTTCTGCCCCACCCGAATCGTGTCGGAGTCCCCCAGGACCAGGGGCACCAGGCGCTCCTTGGGGGCGTCCACCTTGAGGAGGGCCACGTCCAGGGGCGGGGCCGCCCCCACCAGGCGGGCCTGGTACTCCTTGGGGTCGTTGTGGAACTTCACCGTGATCCGGTCCGCCCCCTCCACCACGTGGTAGTTGGTGAGGATGTACCCCTCCTTGTCAATGACGAAGCCCGAGCCCGTGCCCCGCTGGGGCGGCACCTGGAGGAAGGGGGCGAAGAACTCAAACCCCGGGGGAAGCTGGACGCTTTGCGGCCGGGTGACCACGGAGACGTAGACCACCCCGTCCCCGTAGCGCTCCACGATCTCCACGGTGTTCCGCTCGTACTCCAAAAGCTCCTCGTCGGCGGCCTTGGCCGCCTGAGGGCTTGGGGCCTGGCCGTTGGAAACCCCCCACCAAAGGACCGCCCCCGCCATCAGGGAGAGGACCAAAAAGCCTAGGAAGGAACGCCCCAGGTTCATGCCACCACCTCCCAAACCCCACCTTACGCCCCCCCGGTTAGCCCGCCATTAGACGAAGACCACGGTGCGGTTTTCGTGGACGAGGATCCGGTCCTCCAGGTGCCAGCGCACCGCCCGGGCCAAGACGGTGCGCTCCAGCTCCCGCCCAAGGCGCTTCATCTCCCGCACCGAGTGGCGGTGGGAGACCCGCACCACGTCCTGCTCAATGATGGGGCCCTGGTCCAGCTCCTCGGTGACGTAGTGGGCCGTGGCCCCGATGAGCTTCACGCCCCGCTCGTAGGCCTGGCGGTAGGGGTCGGCCCCGGCGAAGGCGGGAAGGAAGGAGTGGTGGATGTTGATGATGCGCATGGGAAAGCGCGCCACGAAGCCGGGGGAGAGGATCTGCATGTAGCGGGCGAGGACCACAAGCTCCACCCCCTCCGCCTCCAAAAGGGCGAGGATCCTCTCCTCCGCCTCCTCCTTGCGGTCCTTCTCCACGGGCACGTGGTGGTAGGGAATGCCGAAGCGCTCCACCTCCTCCCGGTGGTCGGGGTGGTTGGAGATGACCAGGCGGAGCTCCATGGGAAGCTCCCCCACCCGGTAGCGCCAAAGGAGCTCCAAAAGGGCGTGGGCGGGCTTGGAGACGAGGATGGCCGTCCGCTTCCTCTCGGAGGCGTAGGCCAGGCGCCACTGCATCTGGAAGCGGCTCGCCACCACCTCCTGGAAGGCCCTTTCCAGGGCGGGGCGGGCCAGGTCCAGGTGGGAGGCGGTGAAGGCCACCCGCATGAAGAAGGTCCCCCCCTCGGGGTCGGTGGAGTGCTGCTGCAGATCGGTGATGTTGGCCCCGTGGGCGTAGAGGAAACCGCTCACGGCGGCCACGATGCCGGGCCGGTCCGGACAGGTGACGAGAAGCCTCGCCTCCTCCATGGGGGCTACTATATCCCCATGGAGGCGCGCACCACGGACCTCTCCGACCTTTACCCGGAGGGCGAGGCCCTCCCCATGGTCTTCAAAAGCTTCGGCGGAAGAGCCCGTTTCGCCGGGCGGGTCAGGACCCTTAGGGTCTTTGAGGACAACGCCCTGGTGCGGAAGGTCCTGGAGGAAGGCGGCGCAGGCCAGGTCCTCTTCGTGGACGGGGGCGGCTCTTTGCGCACCGCCCTCCTCGGGGGCAACCTGGCCCGCCTGGCCTGGGAAAAGGGGTGGGCCGGGGTGGTGGTCCACGGGGCGGTGCGGGACGCGGAGGAGCTTAGGGAGGTGCCCATCGGCCTCCTCGCCCTCGCCGCCACCCCCAAAAAGAGCGCCAAGGAAGGCAAGGGGGAGGTGGACGTGCCCCTTAAGGTTCTCGGGGTAGAGGTGCTTCCGGGAAGCTTTCTTCTTGCGGACGAGGACGGGCTTCTCCTCCTCCCCGAGCCCCCGAGCGGCGGCCAAAGCGGCGGATGAGGTCCTCCTCCTTGAGGGCGAGGAGGACAGGCCTTCCGTGGGGGCAGGCCCAGGGGGTCTCGCAGGCGAGGAGGGCGTCCAGGAGGGCCTGCCCCTGGGCCTTCCCCAAAGGGTGGCCCGCTTTAACGGCGGGGAGGCAGGCAAGGCGGGCGAGGAGGGCCTTGAGGCTTCTCCCCTCCCCGCGCAAGGCCTCCTTGAAGACCTCGGGGAGGAGCAGAGGATAGGGGTGGAGGAAGGAAGGGGC
>NICF_comb_assmDRAFT_10001604_pt1 | contig 17765 bp, 20 predicted proteins | sample NewIslPassag4_SG_FD_11279 | JGI IMG/M metagenome (IMG submission 11279) | reverse complement strand
TCACCCGGAACCGGGAGCGTTACGTACAAGGACTTCTGGTCGAATGTAACCGTGAACGATTTGGTACATAAAGTCAAGCACTAACTTTGGTATTGAGCCTTTTTTTTTTTTTTTTCTGCAAATTTTTACACTGGTTTGAGCCTCCGTTTACATTGCACTAACCCGCGCAACTTGGCAACAAGTTACGGTAAAGGTGAACACAACGATCAAGCTCAAGATCGGAGCTGTCGGGGGATAACGATGCGCACAGGTTTGAACGAGGGCATCGTCATCCGCGAGGCGATGGAGGACGAGTTGCGCGGATGCTGCAAGCCCATGCTCTCCAGCGCGATGCGGCGGACCGAAGCCCAACGACCCGAAGAGAAGCAGGTTTTCGTCGGGCACGGTGTCAGTTTTTCTTGCGGAATTGGAGGGGAATGCGTGAAAACGGAACTGCATTGCCACACAAACATGTCGGACGGCTCCATGTCCTTCACGGAGATCGCGGAGCTGGCGTTGGCGTCCGGCATCGGTTGCCTGGCCGTCACCAATCACGACACCACCAAGGGACTGAAGGAAATGATCCGGCATGGCGCCAAACTCGGTCTCGAAGTCATTCCCGGTATCGAGATCTCCGCTTACGACATCAAGCGGGAAAGAAAGGTGCACATTCTCGGTTACTGGATTGAGCCGAACCATCCCGCGCTGGAGCAACTGTGCGCGCCTGTCGCGGAGAAACGCCATGAGGCGTCGTACCGGATGGTTCAAATCATTCGGGAGGCCGGCTACGACATCACCTGGGAACAGGTCAAGCGGTTTGCCGCAGGGGGAACGGGCGTCTACAAGCAGCATATCATGCACGCCCTGATGGAGTGTGGCTACACGAAGGCGATATACGGCGAACTGTACGACAAGCTGTTCCGCCGCGGCGGAAACGGGAAAACCCCCGGTCTGGCCCACGTGCCGCTTGCGTATGCCGATCCGATGGACGCCGTTCGGGCAATCCGCCGGGCGGGAGGCGTTCCCGTTCTGGCCCACCCGGGACAGTACGGGAACTTCGAGCTCGTGCCGGAGCTTGTGGCCTGCGGCCTCGTAGGCATTGAAGTTCTGCATCCCCACCACGGCCCGGAGGAAGAAGCGAAGGCCAGGGAAGCCGCGGAGCGATTCAACCTGGTCATGACGGGCGGCTCCGATTTCCACGGATTATACGGCGACCGGCCGGCCGCCCTCGGTTCGAAGGATCCCGGCGCAGCCTGCGTGCGCGAGCTGAAGCGGCGCCGGGACAGCCTGAGTCCGAAATCGTAAATCCGGGAGGGACGGCAGGATGGAGGAGAACGTCATCGTCGATCAGCTGATCGCGGACATTCAGGCGGGAAAATACGAGCCCGGCGACAAGCTGCCCTCCGAGAACGAGATGGCGGATTTGTTCAAAGTTCCGCGCATGACGGTGCGGAAAGCTTACCGAAGGCTTCAGGAACTGGGATACATCAGCGCCCGGCAAGGAAAGGGCAGCTTCGTGATGGACCGGCACCGACCGATTCCCCTGGTCCTGTCCGGCAGCGAAAGCTTCAGCAGGAAAATGCTCGACCGGGGCTACGACTACGAATCGCGGAACGTGTTCTGCGAGCCCATTCCGTACAACGATCACATTTACCGGTTCCTCAAGGCCGACGAAGGCGATACCGTGTTCAGAATCGGGCGGCTCAGGCTGGTCGGCGGCAGCCCGATCGCCCTGCACATCTCCTACGTGGCCGAATCGAAGTTCCGGAACATCCGGACCGAAGGCCGCACGATCACGTCGATGTACACCTACTACAGGGAGAAAGGGTACCGCCGTCTCGCTTCCACGGAGAGCAGGTTAAGGGTGGTGTTTCCCGGCAAATTCGAGCGGGACATCCTGAGCTGCTCCGTACTGATCCCGCTGCTGGTGGTGGAATCCGGTTGCGTGGACGAGGAGACCGGCACCGTATTGGAGGCTTCGAAAAATTTGTACCGGAGCGACTACTTCACCTATGTGCTGGAATGAGGGGGGACACGGACATTGAAGCGGAGACGGCGGACGGAGATTTTGATCAACGGTTCGAGGGACATCGCGGCGCGGCTGGCCGGGGAGATCCTGGAGCGGCATGAGATCAGGACAGTGGAGGAGCCGAATTGCGGCTTGGTCATGCTGAAAGTCAGGGAAACCGCCCGGAAAAGTCTGTTTTACCTCGGGGAAGTGCTGGTCACCGAGTGCAAGGTGCGGCTCCATGGCAAGACGGGCTTGGGCATCGTGGCGGGGGACGAGCCGGAGCTGGCTTTCCACCTCGCGGTCATCGACGCCGCATACCGGGCCGGAGTCCGAGAGACGGAAGGCTGGGACGCCGTGCTCGAAGACGAAGCGGAGAAAATCGCGTCGCGGCGCGCGGCGTTCAATCGCGGCGTGCTGAGAACCCGGGTGAATTTCGAAATCATGAGCGAAGGATGAGGTCGATTCATGACCACGATGTTTTTTGACAGCGTCCATGATGTTCAGCGGGCGTTCCGAAAACTGGTGGACGCGATGTCCAGGCCGGGGCTCGTCGTTGATCTGGGCGAGCAGGCGAACAAGCTTGAACCGGTCGGACCGTGCCTGTCGTCGACGCTCCTTGCGGCGATCATGCTGATGGACACGGAGGTCGCCTTCCACGTGTGTTCCCGGCATTGCGCGGAAACGATCGGGCTGCTCAAGGAGCTGACCAACGCCAAAACCGCGGCAGCGGGCGAAGCGGATTTCGTATTCGTCCTGCGGGATTCGGCGGATGGCGGGCTGGAGGAAGCGATTCGGCGGGCGAAGAGCGGCGATCTGATCGATCCGCACCTGTCGGCCACGATCATCGTCGAGGTCGAAGAGGTGGCGGAGGATGGCGAACTCAGGCTCACCGGTCCGGGCATCGACGGAGAGCGCTTCGTCCGCATCGGAGCCGAAGGCGATTGGCTCGCGGCCCGCGAGGAGAAGAACAGGGAATTCCCGATGGGCGTCGACATGATCTTCGTCGATGCGCGACATCGCGCCGTGTGTCTGCCGAGAACGACACAAATCGCCGCAAGGGAGGGTCGGAAATGGGTTATGTCGCGGTAAAAGGCGGAACCGCCGCCATCGAGGAATCGATCCGGCGCCTGAAATACGAGCGGTTGAAGAAGGGAACGGTTCTCAAAGTCCGGGATATCGAGGGCGGCATGAGGGGTCTGATCGACCAGATCATGTCCGAGGGCAGTCTGTACGACGAGACGCTGGCGGCGCTCGCGATCAAGCAGGCGGAAGGAAGCCCGGAGGAAGCGGTGTTTCTGCTCCGGGCCTACCGATCGACGCTGCCGCGGAAGCATTACGCCCGGACGATCCGGACGGAGCGGATGGCGGTGGAACGCCGGATATCCGCCAGTTTCAAGGACATTCCGGGCGGGCAGATCCTCGGGGCGACGTACGATTTCACGCACCGGCTGATCGATTTTGAGCTGATGGAGGAGACGGAGGAGACGGCGCGGGCGTGGCTCCGGGAGTTCGCGGAGAGCGTCGGGGACGCCGGAAGCGGCGGAATGAACGACGGGATGGCCGAACGCGGCGATGCGAGTGGCGGGGCTGCCGTGTTCGGCGGCGCGAGTGGGGGATCGGCCGGCGGCGGCCCGGACGCCGGCGCGCTAGACGGTCTGCCCAAGGTGTCGGACTATCTGCGCAAGGAAGGACTGCTGCCGGATTGCGAGGAGGACAACCGGGAACCGGACGACGTGACGAGGCGCAGCCTCACCTTCCCCTCGACCCGCAGCCAGCGGCTGCAGGTGCTGACGAGGGGGCAGACGGGCGCCATGACGTCGCTCGCCTACGCGGTCATCCGGGGATACGACGTCGTCCACCCCACCGTCGGAGAACTGAGGGTCGGGCATCTGCCCGTCTATATCGCCGATCCCGTCGGTTCCGAAGATTCCGACGCCGCCGGCTCGCAGGCCGATCCATCCGGCGAATCCGACGACGACTACTACATCGGCAACGTGAAGGCGACGGAAGCGGAGATGCTCATTCCTGTCGTCACAGAGAAGGTTCGCGGGAAGAAGGAGCTGGAGTTTCAGATCGGCTACGGCCTCTGCTACGGGCAGAACGAGACGAAGGCGATCGCGATGGGCATCCTCGACTACTGCCTGGAGGCGAAGAAGCCGGGTGTTCCGACCCACGACGAGGAGTTCGTCTTGTTGCACATCGATTCCGTCGAGTCCACCGGGTTCATCTCCCACCTGAAGATGCCCCATTACGTCACGTTCCAGTCGAAGCTGGACAGCGTGCGGCGGACGAAACGGACAACGGGTAATGCGAACGACGGAGAGCGGACCGGCGCGGCCATGGAGGTGATCCGTTCATGAGGCAAGCGTACAACTTCGCGTTTTTCGACGAGGGGTCGAAGCGGGAGATCCGCCGGGCCGTGCTGAAAGCCATCGCAATACCGGGCTACCAGGTGCCCTTCGCCTCCCGGGAGATGCCGATCGCCAGGGGCTGGGGGACGGGCGGCCTGCAGCTCACGCTGTCCCTCATCGGCCGGGACGACGTGGTCAAGGTGATCGACCAGGGATCGGACGAATCGGTGAACGCCGTGAGCATCAAGAAGCTCATCACGAAGACGACCGGCGTCCGGACCGTCGAGGACACCCGCGAGGCGACGCTCATCCAGTCCCGGCACCGCATCCCGGAGGTTCCGCTCGGGGAAGGGCAGATCCTGGTCCTGCAGGTGCCGCTGCCGGAGCCGCTCCGGCCGTACGAGCCGAGCGAGCGGGAGACGAAGAAGCTCCATGCGGAGAAGGAGTACAGCGGCGCCTGGCTCATGTTGTTCGAGCAGATCGTGAAATACGGGATGACGGCCACCGGGGCGGATCACCCCGTGATGGTCCACGGCCGCTATGTCATGGCGCCCAGCCCGATCCCGCGGTTCGACAACCCGAAAATGAACTTCTCCCGGGCGCTCATCCTGCTCGGGGCGGGCCGGGAGAAGAAGGTGTACGCGGTGCCGCCCTACACGCGGGTTGTTTCCCTCGACTTCGAGGACGTTCCGTTCCGGACGGAATCGTTCGAAGGCGTCCGCTGCCGGCAATGCGGCGCCGAGGGCGTGTTCATGGACGAGCTGGTGGACGAGGAGACGGGCGAGGTCTACCACCAGTGCAACGATACGAGCTACTGCCTGGGCCGGCTGAACCGGCGGGAGGTGTCCTGATCCGATGACGGAATCCCCTCTTCTGACCGTGCGCAACCTGACCAAGCGGTACGGAACGGGATGCGTGAACTGTCTGGGTCCCCGACCGGCGCGGCTCATGAAAAACGTCTGCCCGGAATGCGGAACGGTGACGGCTTGCCGGGACATTTCCTTCGATCTGTACCCCGGTGAAGTGTTGGGAATCGTCGGCGAGAGCGGCAGCGGCAAATCGACCCTGATGCGCTGTCTCTATTTTGAAGAAGAAGTCACGGAAGGCGAGGCCTACATTCGGGCTTTCGAGGACGGCAAGCGGAACGTGTTCCGGGAGTCGTCCCAGAAGAAACGCTACATTCGCAACCATCTGCTGGGCAAGGTGTACCAGAACCCGCTTCTCGGCCTCAGGATGAACTTCTCGTCCGTCGGCAACATCGCGGAGAAGCTGATCGCCGCCGGCGTCCGCAACGTCGGGCGCATCATGGCCCGGGGCGAAGAACTGCTCGCCCATGTCAACATTCCGGTGCACCGGATGAAGGAAGTTCCCGCCCATTTCTCCGGGGGAATGCAGCAGCGGGTGCAGATCGCGAAGGCGCTGTCCACCAACCCGCCAGTTCTGCTGCTGGACGAGGTGACGACGGGGCTCGATCTGATCGTGCAGGCCAGCGTGCTGGATCTGGTCAAAATTCTGCAGCGGGAGCTGAACGTGGCGATGATCGTCGTCTCCCACGACCTCGCCGTCATCCGGATGTTGGCCGACCGGACGATGGTCATGCTGAACGGCGCGGTGGTGGAGCAGGGATTAACCGACCAAATTCTGGAAGATCCCCAACATCCCTATACGCAGGAACTGGTCCATTCCCTGCTGTGACGGCGGAACGCCGGCGGAGAAACCAGAGGAAAACGGGGGATACGGCGTGCATCTCATTACGAACGGACGGATCGTCACCGAAGAAGCGGTACTCGAAGGCTACGACCTTCTCATTCGGAGAGACCGGGTGGCCGGGCTCGTCCGGACGGGCGAACTGGACCCGCCGGATGGAGCGGAAGTGCTGGACGCGAACGGGGGGTATGTCGCTCCGGGATTCATCGATCTTCATTCGGACTACATCGAGCACATGGCGGCTCCCCGGCCCACGTCCCTCATCGATTTCGAGCTGAGCCTCCGGGAGACGGAGAAGGAGCTGATCGCCCACGGCATCACGACCATGTTCCACTCCCTGTCGCTGCACAAATCGTTCGGTTACGCCTACAAACCGATCCGCGAGCCGGAGAACGTCCATCGGCTCATCCACTACATCTCGCAAATGCATCACAAAAAACATCTGGTCCGCCATCGCTTCCATGCCCGCCTGGAAATCGACAATTTCGGCGCTCTGGAGGTGCTGGACGCGTACATCCGGGAGAAGAAAGTGCAGCTCCTGTCCTTCATGGACCATACACCGGGGCAGGGGCAGTACCGGGATCTGGAAGTGTTCCGGAAGACGGTGAAAGGCTACGACAACATGAGCGACGAGGACATCGACCGGCTGATCGACCGGCATCGGACGAAGGAGAAAATCACGCTCGACGGGCTGAAGGCGATTGCCGATCTTGCCCGGGAGCACCACATCACCGTTGCGTCCCACGACGACGATTCCGTGGAGAAGCTGGAGCTGGTGCGAAGCCTCGGGGCGCGGATCAGCGAGTTCCCGATCACGCTGGAAATCGCCCGCAAGGCGAAGGAAATGGGGATGTACACCGTTGCCGGGGCGCCCAACGTGCTGCTCGGGGGATCCCACAGCGGCAACCTGTCAGCGGCGGAGGCGATACGCCACCGTTGCATCGACATCCTGTGCAGCGACTACTACCCCTCGTCCATGCTGCATGCCGTGTTCAAGCTGCACCGCGAGTGCGGCATGGATCTGGCGGAAATGTTCCGGCTGGTCACCATCAACCCCGCGCGGGCGGTGAACATGGATGACGAACTCGGCTCCATCCGGGAGGGGAAGAAGGCCGATCTCATCGTCATCGAAAACATCGAATCGGATTTTCCCGTCATCACGGCGGTCTTCGTGGACGGGAAGCTGATCCAGAAGACCAATTACCGAATTTAGCCGGGCTGCAAGGCCGGGGAGGAACGTCCATGGAGAACATTCTGGAGATCGAAGGCTTGTCCAAGTCGTTCACGCTGCACCATCTCGGCAAGCGGATTCAGGCGGTGCGGCGGGTGAACCTGCGCGTCCGGGAAGGGGAGTTCGTGGGCATCACCGGGAAAAGCGGGAGCGGAAAATCGACGGTGCTGAGATGCATTTACCGCACCTGCCAGCCCCGGGAAGGCACAATCCTGTATCGCTCCAGGGCCTACGGCCCCATCGATCTGGCGAAGGCTTCGGAGCGGAAAATCATCGACCTCAGAAAACGCGAAATCGGCTACGTATCCCAATTTCTGAACGTCATGCCCCGGACAACGGCGAAGGAGCTGGTCCGGCAGGCGATGGTCGAGATGGGACGGAACGCCGAAAGCGCGGAAGCGGAGGCGGAGAGGCTGCTCGAGCATTTCGAGCTGGATCCCGCCTTGTGGAACAGCTATCCGTCGACATTCTCGGGAGGTGAGAAACTGAGGCTTAATATCGCCAGGGCAATGGCGAAGCGGCCGAGACTGCTTCTGCTGGACGAGCCGACGGCCAGTCTGGACGAAGCCTCGAAGAAGAAGGTGAAGGTCCTCATAGAGAAGCTGATGGAGGAAGGCGCGACGATTTTGGGCATTTTCCATGATCTCAAATTCATGCGGAGTCTGTGCCACAGGGAATACGTCATGCGGGACGGACAATTGTGGCCGGCTTCAACGCTTTTGTCCGGGGAGGAGTAACGGATGAGAAAGGCAATGTCGGTCGTGTGCGGTCTGGCGCTCGCGCTGCTCGCGTCCTGTTCTTCGGCCGGGGAAGCGGCGCAGGGGAAGGGCAAAGACACCCTCACCATCGCCTGGTACCCCAACGAATCCGGGGCGGAGCTGAAGGAAGCCCGGGAAGAATTCGGCAAGCTGATCGAGCAGGCGACGGGCAAGAAAGTCGAGCACAAGACGACCACCGACTATGTCATCGCGATCGAGTCCATCGCAAACGGCAACGCCGACCTGGCGTATCTCGGACCGCAGGGTTATGTCGAAGCCCACGACAAGAACGGGAACGTGCGGCCCCTCGTCGTGTCGAGCGGCGCGTCGGGGACGCTGGATGACGCGGTTTATTACAGCTGGCTCGCCGTGAAGAAGGAAGACGCGGATCAGTACCGGGATGCAGACGGCTTCAATCTCGATCGGATCGAGGGAAAACGGTTCTCCTTCGTCTCCACCAGCTCCACATCCGGGTTCAAGGTGCCTTCCGCAGGCATCGTCAGCCATTTCGGCAAGAAGGAACAGTACAAGGATCTCAAGGCGGAAGACCTGCTCGAAGGCGGCAAAGGAAAGTTGTTCAGCGAGGTGCTCTTCGGCAATTCCCACCAGGGGTCCGCGGTCAATCTGCTGACCGGCAAGGCGGACGTGTCGGCGTTTTGCGACACGTGCGTCGACAACTATGTGGAGCTGGTCGAAGGGACGGCCAACCGGCCGGGGGCGGTCTACGCGATCAGGGACGACGCGGTGGAGCCGTTCAACACGCTGCGGGGACGGGAGTTCGTTCTCATCTCCGTCACGCCGGTGCTCAACTCGCCGTTCGTCGTCAATCTGGAAACCTTGAGGGATCATGAAATCGAGGCGATCAAGAAAATGCTCATGTCCGACGAGACGGCGAACAATCCGAAAATTTTCGTCCCCGAAGACTCCGGGTTCACCGGATTGCTCAAGAAGACGAAGAACGAACGGTTCGTCGAGGTGGATGACGCCTGGTTCGACCCGATTCGGGAGTTGTCGCAATGACTCGCGCGTTCGGCCGAGGAACGGAAGGAGGTTCGCCATGACCGCGCTGCTGGAAATCCGGGAGTTGTCCAAGTTCTACGGCAATGTGGAGGCGCTGAAGGACGTCTCCTTCTCCGTGCGCAGAGGGGAATTCGTCTCCATCATCGGTCCGTCGGGCGCCGGCAAGTCCACCCTGCTGCGCTGCGTCAACCGCATGGTGGAGGCGAGCCGGGGCGAGATCATCTTCGACGGGATCCGGGTTCTGGAACTGGGAAGGAAGGAATTGCGAAAGCTGCGGACGAGAATCGGCATGATCTTCCAGCATTACAATCTGGTCAACCGGCTGACGGTCATCGAGAACGTGCTGCACGGCAGGCTCGGCTACAAGTCGGCCATCGCCGGCGCCCTGGGGCTGTTCCGCGAAGAGGAGAAGGCGCAGGCGATCGGCATATTGGAGAAGCTGGGCTTGAAGGACCAGATGTACAAGCGGTCGGACCAGTTGAGCGGCGGGCAGAAACAGCGCGTCGGCATCGCCCGGGCGCTCGTGCAGAATCCGAAGCTGCTGCTCTGCGACGAGCCGATCGCGTCGCTCGATCCGAACGCCTCCCGGATCATCATGGATCACCTGAAGGACATCTCCGTCACGATGGGCATCACGGTGCTGGTCAATCTCCATCAGGTGGAGGTCGCGCTCAAGTATTCCGACCGGGTGATCGGCGTGAGCTCGGGGCGCATCGTCTACGACGGTCCGCCGAAGGAGCTGACGGCGGAACAGATCCATCGGATTTACGGAACCGACGAAGGCGGGCTCATCACGGACATGGGTGGCCGGTATGCCGCCGTATGACCCGATCGTCAGGAAGAGAGCCGCCGCGATCGGCTTCCTGCTGATTCTGGCCGCGCTTGCAGCCGCCGCGATGGCGATCACGGAATTCAGCGTCACCCGGGGACTCGCTTCCGTTCCGAAGGCCGTTCTGTGGGGCTTCTCCAATTTTTATCCCGATCAAGCGGCGCTGGAGAAGCTGCCGGACATCCTGGACAAGTTGCTGGATACGGTGCTCATGTCGGTCGCCGCTGCCACGGTGGCGTCGGTTTTCGCGTTCGTGTTCGCGCTGTTCGGCTCCCGGACGACGATGGCAAGCGGCATGTTCGCCCGGCTCGCGCGGGGTGTGGCGACGCTGTTTCGCAATATCGACGTGGCGGCATGGGCGATGATTCTCCTGTTTTCCTTCGGACAGAGCGATCTGACCGGATATTTCGCGTTGTTCTTCTTCTCGTTCGGATTTCTGACCCGGGCGTTCATCGAGACGATCGACGAGGTGAGCGGCAGTTCGGTGGAAGCGCTCAGGGCCACGGGGGCCGGTTTTGTCCCGATCGTGGTCCATTCCGTCATCCCGTCGGCCCTTCCCCTGATGTTAAGCTGGTTGTTGTTCACGATCGAGACGAACATCCGCAGCGCCACGCTGGTGGGTATTCTGACGGGAACGGGGATCGGATTCGCCTTCAACCTGTACTACAAGAGCCTGAATTACCACGCGGCCAGCCTGGTCGTGCTCGTCATCGTGGCGGCGATTCTGCTCATCGAAGCGGTCTCCAACCATGTGAGAAGGGTGATTCTGTAATGGAAGGCAAGGGTCCCGACAGGCAGAAGCGGGTCGTCCGCTCGACCGGTCTCGCGCTCGTCCTGCTGACGTGCGCGGCCTTCTTCACGCTGGACGGCAAGGACGTGTCCGTCCTTCAGGGCGTCCGGGATACGCTGCTCAACATGAAGACGATGTTCCTCATGCCCCGGATGAGCCATTTCGGCTTCGGGGAAGCGCTGCGGCAGGTCGGCGTCACGCTTGGGCTGGCCTTTCTGACGACGCTGTTCGGCGCGTCGCTCGCGCTCCTGTTCGGGCTTCTGTCCGCGAAAAATTTGACGTCGAAGCGCGCGTCCGCGGTGATCAAAGGGTGCGCGGCGTTCATCCGGGCCGTGCCCACGGTGCTCTGGGTGCTCATCTTCGCCGTCGCGGCTGGGCTCGGCAGCGTCGCCGCCGTCATCGGGATGACGTTCCACTCGCTGGGCTATCTGGTGAAGGCGTATTCCGAATCGTTCGAGGAGATCGACGAGGGCGTCATCGAGGCGCTGCGGGCCGGCGGCGCGGGCTGGTGGCAGATCGTGTGCCAGGCCGTGATCCCGTCCTCGCTGACATATCTGGTGTCCTGGACTTTCTTGAGGTTCGAGATCAATTTCGCCGTCGCCGTCGCCATGGGGGCCGCGGCGGGCGCCGGGGGAATCGGCTTCGACATGTTCATGGCGAGCGCGTTCTACTTCGACCTGCGGGAAATCGGCGCCATCACGTATTTCATCCTCGTCTTCGCCGTCGCGCTGGAGCTCGTCGCCGCCCGCCTCAAGGCGAACATGAAGCTGAACGTGTGAGGAGCGAGGCGGCGGGTCAACGGTCTCGGGGGCCTGTCTATCCGCGGAATGTCGTCTGTCTTTCGGACAACCGCTCCCGCTCAAGCAGACCGCGCAATCAGAATCATGCATCGCCAGGACTCCAAGAATGGCGGAGTCCTTTTCGTATTATCGGGTCAGCCGGAATTTCCGGTTGGCCTTTTTTCATGGCCGGGTTACGGTCCGGGAGGGCAAGGATACTTGTCATTATGTAAAAATCAGTAGTCAATAAGTAAATGACTATTGACAATATGCAATGTATCCTTTACAATCGGAACTGTAAAGAACGACAACGGCTTCCAGCCGAACCAAAATCATCTCAAACCACAATTTTGTCAAGGAGGAATTTCCAATGGCTCTGATTCTCGCGTACCTGCTCGTGTTGATTCTCGCCGCCACCCCGTTCTTCGAAGTGATCAGCGTCATTCCGCTCGGCGTGCTCGCCGGCATGAACGCGCCCGCCGTCGCGCTGATCGCGTTCGCTGGCAACATGGCGACGATTCTCCTGCTCATCCTGCTGATCGACCGCATCAAGCTGTGGATTGAGCGGCGTCGGGCGCGCAAGGGCATCCGGACCGAAGGCAAGCGGGAGAAGCGCGCCGCGGCGATCTGGAAGAAGTACGGCCTGCCCGGCCTGGCGCTGATCTCGCCGATCACGGTCGGCAGCCACCTGGGCGCGATCATGGCGATGAGCTTCGGCGGCACGCGCCGGCAGATTACGGTGTGGATGACGGTCAGCATTCTGGCGTGGACGGTCGTGGCGGGCGCGCTGGCGCATTTCGGCATCAACCTGTTCTTCGAGCAGACGGGGCGCGAAGGACTGCTGGTCAGCCTGCTGCAGGCCGGCCAATAAGAAGCGGTTGTAGAAGTGGAAGAGGCGTTCTCGCGGGAGCGCCTTTTTCCCCTGTCCACGATCCTTGACATTCTGTACAATCCGGTTGTCATTATGTTAAGTTTTGTAGTGAAGGCGGGAGAAGATGGCAAATCTGACGGAAGGCATTGCGGACGAGGTCCGAATCAACATCAAGGAAAGGATACTGGCGATGCTGGAGAACCGGGTACGAGAACTCAGGGCGCGATTCAGAATGTCGCAATCCGATCTCGCCGAGAAGGTCGGAATCACGCGGCAGACCGTCGGGTTGATCGAGAAGGGCGATTATTCCCCTTCCGTGGTGCTGGCGCTGAAGCTGGCGAAGGTGTTCGGGACGACGGTGGAAGAGGTGTTCTGGCTGCGCGATCAATCCGGGGAAAAGGGAGAGGGCAATGATTAGGCAAATCGTTCGTTCGCCGCTGACCGTCATGTTCATTCTGGCGGTGTTCATGGGACTGCTGGGCCTGGGCGCCGCCGCGCCGGAATTTTTCGAGGAGTACGATCGCATCATCCTGACCGTGACGGCTGTGATCGGCGTCGGCTTCTTCCTCCTGGTGATGATTCACAACCGCCGTCATCCGTCCAGCAAGATCAGCATGGCGACCTGGACGCCATACGAGTTCAAGGAGGAAGACGAGGGGCTGAAATGGATCACCCTCCAGGCCTGCCGGAAGGTGTACATGTTCTACTACTATGCGATCCCCGCGGCGGCGCTCGTCATTTTCTTCTTCGGCGACCGACGGTTCGTGCCGTTCGCGGCGCTGTTCCTGATGGGGGCGATCCAGTATTTTATCTTCTGGCGGGAAGAGCGGAAATACAGCCGGGGGCAGGATGTTGACGAGGACGAGGAGTTTTGATGATCCGTCGCGATCCAACTCGCCGATAAGACTCAAGGCAACCGAAGCATAAGGTGACGGAGAAATGGTGATAAAAAACTACAGCGATTTTGTCGATTCCCTTCTGAGCGCGGGCTTTTCCATGGGAGGCGGGAACAGCGGGGGGATTTTTGCCGTGGTTCCATGGAGCTGGAACGAGGCTCCGCCCTATGAAACGCCCGTCCGTTGGCATACCGGCGATCCGGAAACCGACCCCTGGGAGTGGCGGATGCGCGTTCTGGAGGAACGGGACGACATTGCTTACGCGAAGCTGTTTTTCGGCAAGAGCGGGTATATCACGAAAGCATGGTATCCGTATTTTTTGGCCGCAAGGCGCGGCGGCAGAAGCTTGATGGAAGAATACGAAGACGGCAAGATAAGCCGCTCCGCGAAACGGATATACGACGTCATCTCGGAAAGCGAAGCCATTCCGCTTCACGAAATCAAGCGGATCGGCGGTTTCTCCGGGAAGGATTCCTCCGGGTTTGACCGGGCTCTGGTTGAGCTGCAAATGAAGATGTTCGTGACCATGTGCGGAAGGCAGCCGAAAATATCCGGCGCGGGAGAGGCGTACGGCTGGTCTTCCACGGTGTTTTGCACGGTTGAACGATTTTTCGGCGAAGAGGTGATGATGCAGGCGGAAAACATCGACGAGCGGGAAGCCGTGGAGAAAATATCGCAACAGATTTACAGATTGAATCCGGAGGCCAACCCGAGAAAGATCGCAAGATTTATCAAGGGCTGAAATGGCGGCGCTCGTCGCATGTGCACATCCCCCATTGCCTGTCGGGAAGCGTTCGGGCCAGCTTGACAGATACGATAGGGGGGTATACTATAAGGGTCGACGGGGGTGAGGGGAGTGGACGCGACGCATGACGCCGCGGAGCATGTCCATGCGCATCCTGATCACGGGACACATCGGAGAAGCCATCATCCGGAGAAGTTCAAGTCGGAGATCATCACCCGGCTGAACCGGATCGAGGGGCAGATCCGCGGCATCAAAGGGATGATCGAGCGGGACACATACTGCGATCACGTGCTGAACCAGATCTCGGCCGTGCAGGCGGCGCTGAACGGCGTCGGCAAGCTGCTGCTGGCCGGGCATATGAAGAGCTGCGTGGTGGAACGGATTCAGGAAGGCGATCTCGACGTCATCGACGAACTGCTCACCACCGTGAACAAGCTGTTGAAATAAGGCGAAGGAGATGACAGCCATGACGAAGGTGACGCTGAATGTGAAAGGCATGTCCTGCAGCCATTGCGTGAATGCCGTGGAGAAGGCGGTCAGGCAGGCCGGAGCTTCGGGCTCGGTGGATCTGGCCAGCGGCACGGTGACGATCGAATACGACGAGAGCGCCGTGACGCTGGAGCAGCTCAAGCGGGCCATCGAGGATCAAGGCTACGACGTCGTCTGACGCGTCGTCCGGCCGGGGCGGACCGTCCGGATCGGCGGAGCCGGCGGCCGCCTCGAGGGATTTTTTCTTGGTTGAGATTATACCCTGAGGGGGTATATTCCGTGGAGACGGAAGAAATCCGGGAGACGAAGCAGGCGCAATTTCAGATTACCGGCATGACCTGCGCGGCCTGCGCGAACCGGATTGAGAAGGGGCTCAGCCGGCTGCCCGGCGTCACGAGCGCCGCCGTAAACCTTGCGATGGAGACGGCGCGCGTCGAATACGCGCCCGGAGCCGTGACGGTCGAGGACATCGTCCGCAAGGTGGAGCAGCTCGGGTATCGGGCGATTCCGAAGGAGGAGCGGAAGGAAGGAGCGGACCACCGGCGGCAGGAGATCGTCAGGCAGATGGTTCGCTTCGCGGTGTCGGCCGCGCTGTCGCTGCCGCTCTTGTGGGCGATGGCCGGTCATTTCGCCTGGGCGTCGTTCATCCCGGTGCCCGCCTGGCTCGTGAATCCGTGGGTCCAGCTTGCGCTCGCCGCGCCCGTGCAATTCGCGATCGGCGGGCCGTTCTACGTCGGCGCGTGGAAGGCGCTGCGCAATCGGAGCGCCAATATGGACGTGCTGGTCGCGCTCGGCACGTCGGCCGCGTTTCTGTACAGCCTGTTCCTGACGCTGGAGTGGGCCGCGGCGGAAGAAGCGCATCACGCGCCGGATTTGTACTATGAGACGAGCGCGATGCTGATCACGCTGATCGTGCTCGGCAAGCTGCTCGAGGCGCTCGCGAAGGGGCGCTCGTCCGAGGCGATCAGGTCGCTGATGGGGCTGCGGGCGAAGACGGCGCTTGTGATCCGCGGCGGCGAAGAGATACGGATTCCGGCGGAGGAAGTGGCCGTCGGGGACCTTGTGATCGTGCGGCCGGGCGAGAAGATTCCGGTCGACGGGATCGTGGAAGAGGGCGTCTCGGCGGTGGACGAATCGATGCTGACCGGGGAGAGCATCCCCGTGGAGAAGCGGTCGGGGGACGCCGTCATCGGCGCGACCGTCAACGGCAACGGGATGCTGCGGGTGCGGGCGACGAAGGTCGGCCGGGACACGGCGCTCGCGCAGATCATCCGGGTCGTCGAGGAGGCGCAGGGTTCCAAGGCGCCGATCCAGCGGGTGGCCGACGCGATCTCGGGCATTTTCGTGCCGATCGTCGTCGGCATCGCGCTGCTGACGTTCCTGGTGTGGTATTTCGCCGCCCGGCCCGGGGAATTCGCCGTCGCGCTCCGGAACGCGATCGCGGTGCTCGTCATCGCCTGCCCGTGCGCGCTCGGCCTCGCGACGCCGACCTCGATCATGGCGGGCTCGGGCCGCGCGGCGGAGCTCGGCATCCTGTTCAGGGGCGGCGAGCATCTGGAGCTGACGCACCGGATCGACACGGTCGTGCTGGACAAGACCGGCACGGTGACGAAGGGCAGGCCCGAGCTGACGGACGTCATCGCGGCCATGCCGGACGAGGCGGCGTTCCTGCGGCTGGCCGGCGCGGCCGAGAAGCCTTCCGAGCATCCGCTCGCCGAAGCGATCGTGTCGGGCATCGCCGCGAGGGGCATCGAGCTGCCGGCGGCCGAGGCGTTCGAGGCGATCCCGGGGTACGGCGTCCGCGCCGTCGTGGACGGGAAGGAAGTGCTCGCGGGCAGCCGCCGGCTGCTTGCACGGTACGGCGTATCGACGGAACGGGCGGAGGAGGCGATGGCGCGGCTCGAGGAGGCGGGCAAGACCGCGATGCTGGTCGCGGTCGACCGCGCGTACGCCGGGATTGTGGCGGCCGCCGACACGATCAAGGAGACGTCGCGGGACGCGGTGGCGCGCCTCCGGAAGATGGGTCTCGAAGTTGTCATGATCACGGGCGACAACGAGCGGACCGCGCGCGCGATCGCGCGGCAGGCCGGCATCGATCGTGTGCTCGCGGAGGTGCTGCCGGAGGGCAAGGCGGAGGAGGTCCGGAAGCTGCAGGCCGAAGGCCGCAAGGTGGCGATGGTCGGCGACGGAATCAACGATGCGCCCGCGCTCGCGACGGCCGACATCGGGATGGCGATCGGCACGGGCGCGGACGTCGCGATGGAGGCGGCGGACGTGACGCTGATGCGCGGCGATCTGAACGGCATCGCCGACGCGATTCTGATGAGCCGCCTGACGATGCGGAACATCCGCCAGAACCTGTTCTGGGCGCTCGCCTACAACTCGCTCGGCATCCCGGTCGCGGCCGCCGGGCTGCTCGCGCCTTGGGTGGCCGGCGCCGCGATGGCGCTCAGCTCGGTGTCGGTCGTGCTGAACGCGCTGCGGCTGCAGCGGGTGAAGCTGCGCGGGTAAGCAAGACGGAAGCCTGGCTTGAGCGGGACGGAAGCATGGTTTAGGCGGGACGGAAGCATGGTTTAAGCGGGACGGAAGCATGGCTGTCGACGAGAGGGCCGCCTTCGCGGGCGGTCCTTTTTTTGTTGCCCGGGCTTCACGTCACGATTCTCCCGTCGGCTGCCCGCGGCGGGCGGCGGCCCGGGACCGCAGGCTCAGCCCGGACAGCGCCAATGCCGCGAGCGCCCAGACGCCGCCGAAGTACCCGAGCATGGAGGCGGAACCGCAGCCCAGCACAAGCCCGCCCAGGAAGGCGCCGCCCGCGCTTCCGAGGTGGACGGCGGAGGCGTTGAGCGAAAGAACGATGCCGGCGGACGGGCCGGACAGCCCGATGAGCCGATGCTGTTGGGCGGGATTGAACGCGTAGCTGCCGATGCCGTACAGCGCGACGGCCGCGAGGAAAGCTTCCCGCGCCCCCCTGTAGCCGGGCGTTCCGTGCAGCGCCGACATGGCCGCGAGCGAAGCGGCCAGCACGGCCAGCGCCATGGCGATCGTTCCGGCCGGACCCATCCTGTCCGCGGCGTATCCGCCGAGCGCCGCGCCGGCGAATCCGGCGATTCCTCCGGTCAACAGCACCAGGCTGATCGTTTCCCCTTTCGCTCCGAGCCCGCCATACAGTTCGGCAATATAGGTGTACACGGAGAAAACGGCAACGCTCCACAGCAGCGTCGTGCACAAAGCGGAGAGTATCGCCGGACGCTTGAGCGGCGCGAGCCGATCCAAGAGCGGCGCCGCGCCGGCGGGCGGCATGGCCGGCAA
>NICF_comb_assmDRAFT_10001601_pt1 | contig 17773 bp, 10 predicted proteins | sample NewIslPassag4_SG_FD_11279 | JGI IMG/M metagenome (IMG submission 11279) | reverse complement strand
CCGCGCCCGGGTCCTCGAGCCGCGGATGGCTGATCGTGCGGAAGGCGATGCGCTGGGTCCGCTCCCGGAGAGCGGCGAGCCGTCCCGCTTGATCGGCGAGCTGCTGCCACAGGGCGGTCTCCCGGCCGGCGAGCGCGTCGCTCAGCGCGCGGACGGTCCAGTCGGCCGTATCCCACGCCGCGGCGTCCTCTGGCAGGCCGAGCCGGTGAAGGTCGGCCGCGATGCCGGCCGCGATCTTCTCGAGTCGGCCGATCAGCTCGGGATCGAGATGCTCCAGGCGTCCGGACACCTCGGTGGAGGCATCGCGAGCCACCATCTGGGCCGCGGCCTCATTCGCGATCAGTTCCTTGAGCCGCTCCACGGTGGGGAGCGCGGCCACGTCGGGGATCCGCTGGGAGGGCCGCGCTTTGCGCTGAGGTGTCTCCCCGGCGAGCAGCTCGACGAGCTCGGCCGCCTCACCGACGGAGATCGGCGGCTCGGCAGGCGCCGTGGGCGGCATGGGGACCGGCATCCACCGGCACTCCGCCTCCTCCCGCTTCAAGCGGCGGGCGATCTCGGCAAGGGTGCCCCGGTAGCCTGGGGCGATCTCCCGGTGGACGTAGGTCTCGGACTCACGCAGCGCCCGGATCCGATCGGTCAGCTCGGCGGCCGTGCGGCGGGCCTCCTCGAGCCGGCGGCGCGCCGCGGAGATCCGCTCGGCCTGCAGCCGGGGGTCGTAGCCGGCGTACCGGATCGACAGCTCCTTGATGCCGGTCTCCAGCTCCGCGGAGCCTCCACGGCCCACGTCGGTCATGGAGACGCACAGCCCAGCGATCTCAGGTGGCAGCTTGTCGCGCAGCACCCGCAGCGCCTGAGCCTTCTGGCTGGTGACGAGGACCCGTTGGCCCTGGGCGAGCAGCGCCGACACCAGGTTTGCGATGGTATGGGTCTTGCCGGTTCCCGGCGGGCCTTGGACGACGACGCCGTTATCCTCGTTCAGCCGAGTCATGATCATGCGCTGTTCGGGGTTGGCCGGCAGCGGGAAGAGCGGGTCTTCGCCGAGCGCGACCCGTGCACCGCTCTCCTCCAGGAAGGCCATGCGCTCTTCCGGCTCCAGTGGCCGCACGAGCTGCGCGAGACCGAGGGGCGCTGTGGCGTCCGGGCCGGTCAGCGCGGTGAGCATTGCGTCGTAGTACGCGATCAGCGACCCCCGGTCTCGCCTGCGCAGCACCAATGCGGGCGCGAGCCGTACCTCGGCCACTTCGCCGGGGGCGCCGCCCGGGGTCCAGTCCGGCCGGTAGACAGCGGGCCGCTCGAGCCCGCGATCGCACCACGCCTGCAGGATTTCACCGGCCTCGTCGCGGAGCCCGGCGCCTTCGCCGTCCCGCGCCCGCTGGCGGAGTCGGTCGGTGCGCGCGGGGGTGAACCCGGGCAGATCTGCAAGGAGCTCCCGGTCCTGCAGTACGGGGGAGGCCTCGCCCAGCACCACCTCCACGCGTTCGGTGTCGGCATCCACCCGCAGGTGGACGCGGGTGGTGAGCAGGTGGTTGCGCACGCGAGTGCCGTCCGGTGCCCGCCAGAGGAGCAGGCCGGTCGCAAGTACCAGCTCGAGCTGGTCGTCCATCTGGGACAGGCGCGTGGCGATCGAGTAGAGCCCACGATGCCAGCGCTGCTGCCGGGCGCGGTCACGTTCCTCCTCCGCCCACGCCTGCCAGACGGGCAGCCAGCGGGAGTAGGCCTCCGTGACGTCCGGCCGGTCACCTATGGTCTCCTGCCGCCAGACGGTCGTTCCATCGTCGGAGAGCACCGGTATGCTCCGGGGCCCGATTTCAGCGAGCTCGGGGACGCGCTCGGGATCGGAGAGGTCCGGTGTGACCAGCCAGCCCTCCAGGACCGACGGGGGAACAGGCGGCGGCGTGAGCCGTACGTAATCGACGGAGAGCACCGCCTCGCCGGGGCCCGCCTGGACCCGGGGCGCGATCCCGTCCGGCAGGTCAGCCAGCCACAGCACCTCGCCGTACTCGTCGACGTCCCGGATCGGGATGCGCTGAGCCGAGGCGAGGTCGCGCAGGAACTCCACCATGCGGATGGTGGAGTCGATCAGTTCGGGATCGCGGGCTCTCGACGCCATGCTCATGAAAGGCCGTCCTCCTGTGGGGGCAGAGGGGGAGCAGAGGCGAGGTCGTTCGGGTGGGACGTCCGCCGACGGCGATCAATTGTACATGTGAATAAGATTAACAGAACTATATAGCGAAAATGGTGTAAGTTTGCTACTGATGTGTTTCGAGCGATATCGCAGGAGTGCACCGGGTCCAGGTCCGCCGGGGACATCGGATCGCCCTCGGCTGCGCCCTTGCCGCATGCGACGATCCCGGCGATCGGGGGTCTTTCGTGCGATCCGGAATCTCGCCGGAATGGCTGACTCGGCGGCCGTAGCTGGCACGTTCCAAGGCAAACCGTTACATTACCCGATCGCTGCGCGTTCGTCGATCAAGTAGACCTTGTGGTGAAGCCTGTTGCGGGTGTCGCCCGCAACAGGCTTCACGCTCTCCCGCCGGCCAGTGGGGAGCCGTGCGAGTGCAGAGCCTCCGATACCGGCCGGCCTCGCGGCCGAATCAGGCGTCCCGGCCGCGCAGCAGCGGGCGCAGCCGGTCGAGCACCGCCGGGTCCTCGATCGTGGACGGCACGGGGATGTCCTTGCCGGCGGCGATCTCCCGCATCGCCTTGCGCAGGATCTTCCCGGACCTCGTCTTGGGGAGGGCGTCGACCACGACCACCTCCTTGAAGGCGGCCACCGCGCCGATGTCCTGGCGCACCCGGGCCGATCAGCTCCTCGCGGAGCCGGTCGGGGTCGATCTCCACCCCGGACTTCAGCACCACGAACCCTTTCGGCACCTGCCCCTTCAGCGGGTCGCTGACGCCGATCACCGCGCATTCGGCCACGGCCGGGTGGGCGGCGAGCGCGGCCTCCATGGCGCCGGTGGAGAGCCGGTGGCCGGCCACGTTGATGATGTCGTCGGTCCGGCCCATCACGTACACGTAGCCGTCCTCGTCGAGGTAGCCGCTGTCCCCGGTGAGGTAGAAGCCCGGGTACCGGGACAGGTAGGACTCGACGTAGCGCTGGTCGTCGCCCCACAGCGTCAGGAGGGTGCCGGGTGGCATCGGCAGCCTGATGCAGATCGCGCCCTCGGTGCCGCGGGGCACCTCCGCGCCGTCCGGGCCGAGCACCCGCACGTCGTACCCGGGCATCGGGAGCGTGGGCGACCCGGGCTTGATCGGCAGCAGCTCCACACCGACCGGGTTGGCGGCCACCGCCCACCCGGTCTCGGTCTGCCACCAGTGGTCCACGACGGGCACGTTGAGCTTGGCGGACGCCCAGTGGTAGGTCTCCGGGTCGAGCCGCTCCCCGGCGAGGAACAGCGTGCGGAACCCGGACAGGTCGTACTTGGCGATCTCGCGCCCGTCCGGGTCCACCTTCTTGATGGCCCGCAGCGCCGTCGGCGCGGTGAACAGCGCCTTCACCCCGTACTGGGAGATCACCCGCCAGAACGCGCCGGCGTCCGGTGTGCCCACCGGCTTGCCCTCGTACAGCACGGTGGTCGCGCCGACGAGCAGCGGCGCGTACACGATGTAGGAGTGGCCGACGACCCAGCCGACGTCGGAGGCCGCCCACCAGACGTCGCCCGGCCCGATGCCGTAGATGCCGGCCATCGACCAGGACAGCGCCACCGCGTGCCCGCCGTTGTCCCGCACCACGCCCTTCGGCTTCCCGGTGGTGCCCGAGGTGTAGAGGATGTACAGCGGGTCGGTGGCGGCGAGGTCCACGCAGGGGGCCGGCTGCGCGCCCGCCATCAGCTCGTCCCAGTCGAGGTCGCGCTCGCCCATCTCCGCGCGGAGGCGCTCGCGCTGCAGGACGATGACCTTCTCCGGCGGACGCGCCGACGCGGCGATCGCCTCGTCCACGATCGGCTTGTACGGCACCACCCGGGTGGGCTCGATCCCGCAGGAGGCGCAGATCAGCACCTTCGGCGCGGCGTCGTCGATCCGGGCGGTCAGCTCCTTGGCCGCGAACCCGCCGAACACCACCGAATGGATCGCCCCCAGCCGGGCGCAGGCCAGCATGGCGACCACCGTCTGCGGCACCATCGGCATGTAGATCACCACGCGGTCGCCCTTGCCGACTCCGAGGTCGCGCAGCACCCCGGCGAACCGGGCCACCTCGCCGAGGAGCTCGGCGTACGTGTAGCGGGCCGCGTTCCCGGTCACCGGCGAGTCGTAGATGAGCGCGGTGCGGTCACCGTGCCCCGCCGCCACGTGCCGGTCGAGCGCGTTGTAGCAGGTGTTGAGCCGCCCGTCCGGGAACCAGCGGTAGAACGGCGGGTTGCCGTCGTCCAGCGCGCGTTCCGGGGCGCGCGACCACGTCACGGCCTGTGCCGCGTCCAGCCAGAACTTCTCCGGGTCGGACAGGCTCGCCGCATGGACGTCGTGGTACTTGCCCATCAGTTGCTCCCTCCGAGGTGCGCGTGTCCACCGGTGCGGGCGGCGCGGCGGGCCCGCAGGCGCGTTCGGCGGCAGGGAAGCATGGGCCAGCCGGTTTGTCTCGCCCCTTCGGGCGACTTTTCGGTGGATGTCACATTTGGTGCGGCGACCGCACCCGTTGGTGCGGTGACCGGCACCCGTTGGTGCGGTGACCGCACCCGCCGGCGGTCCGGCCCGCGGTGCGGCGGTGCCATCCGGCGCTTCCCGGTGTGCCGCGAGGCGCGTCTCCCCGTGGCCGCGAAAGGCCAGGCGCCGGCCCGCGCCGCCCGTGCGGGCGAGGATCGGCCCCTTCGGCTCGCGGTCGCGGCGCCGCGGCCCGTGCCGCTCGCGTGGGTGAGGGAGCGAGGGGCTCGTGATCACAAGAGCGGGGTCGACCGGCGTTCCGCCCGCGTGGGCGAGGGAGCGCGATGAGATGCGAGGCGTTCGCTGTTTTCGCGAGCTTTCCGCCCTAGATGATCACATAAGCGGTACCGTGCCCGGCATGTCGCGAAGATCCGCGCGGTTCTGGTGGGCGCTCGCGCTCCTCGTTTCGGCCGGGGGAGCCGCACATGACCTCTTCGCCCGCGACGAGGCCGTCGGGTGGGTGACCTCGACGCACGGGGTGTGCCCGGGGTGGGAGATCCACTCCAGGATGCTGCCCCTCATCGAGGTGCTCTGGCGGCTTCCGGTGCTCTGGTACGCCGGCCTGCCCGCCGTCACCCTGGGCCACCTCGCGTCATGGATCGCCGGGCGGTACGGCCGGCCGTGGTGGGGACGCGTGGCCTGCCGTGTGCTCGCCCTGCTCCTCCTCGCCGTCCACGGGACCGTACTCGCCGCGTTCACCGTGGACCTGCTCGTCGGCCGGGGCTGTGCGGAGCTCTGGGGAGGAGGGCTCGGAGTGCGGGCCATCCTCCTCCCGGCACTGGCCCCGGCCCTCGCCGCCGCGTGCATGCTCGTCGCGGCCCGACCCGATCGCCGGCGGTCCGGCGGGCCGGTGCGCCCGGCGATGCCCGGGTGATCCCGACCCTGCCCGCCGCTGTCTCCGGCCCGCCGCCGAGCCCGTTCCGCATCGTTTCGCCCCGCGGAGCGGGGGCCGGTGCTCGGCGACACCGCGAGAGCTCGTCGCGGCGGAGCGCGGTCGCCCCGGCGTCGTGGAACAGCGCGGCGCTCAGCGCGCCCGCGGCGATTCAGCGGGCCGGCGGACCGGCTTCGGCGATCCATGTGCCGCCCTGCCCATCGCTTTCCGCCGCCTTGCCCGGCCCGGTGCGAGACTGAGACCGAGGCCATGGCCTGCGGCTCGACGCGTGCCGGGCCTTGCCGGCGGGGGCGGCGGTCCTGGGCGCCGCGCCGACGGGCGGTGGCGGGGCGGATGCGCCGGAGGTGGTGCCCATGGCGGACGCGGGCGACGTCTTCGACGTGATCGTGATCGGCGCCGGTCCCGCCGGGGAGACCGTTGCCGCGCGCGTGGTACGCGGTGGCCTGACCGCGGCGGTCGTGGAGGAACGGCTCGCCGGCGGGGAGTGCTCCTACTACGCGTGCATCCCGAGCAAGGCGCTCCTGCGGCCCGTGGGGCTGGCGGCGGAGGTGCGCCGGATGCCCGGGCTGGAGCTGCGCGGCGCCATCGACACGGCCGCGGTGCTCGCCCGGCGGGACGAGGCCGTGTCCCATCTCGACGACGGCGGCCAGGTGAGCTGGATCGAGAGCGTCCCGGCGGTGTTCGTCCGCGGCCGGGGACGCCTGGCCGGGCCGCTGCGGGTCGACGTGACGAGGCCCGAGGGCGGCGTCCGGGCGCTGCGCGCCAGGCACGCGGTCGTGATCGCCACCGGCGGCGACCCGCTGATCCCCGCCATCCCCGGGCTGCGGGAGGCGCGCCCGTGGACGAACCGGGAGGCCACGAGCGTCCGGCGGGTGCCGAAGCGGCTGATCGTGATCGGCGGCGGGCCGGTCGCCTGTGAGATGGCCCAGGCGTTGCACGCCCTCGGGGCCGAGGAGACCACGATGCTCGTCCGCGGCGATCGCCTGCTCGGGCGGGTGGAGCCGTTCGCCGGGGAGCTGCTCGCCGACTCGCTCCGGCGGTCCGGCATCGACCTGCGGTTCGGGTGCACGCCGGTCCGCGCCGAACGCCCGGTTCCCGGCGGCCCGGTGACCGTGCACGCCGGCGACGGCTCGGTGGTGGAGGCGGACGAGATCCTCGTCGCCACCGGGCGCGTGCCGGCCGTGGCCGGCATCGGCCTGGAGACGGTGGGTCTGGAGGGGCGCGGCCCGATCACGGTGGACGCGAGCATGCGCGCGATCGGTGTCCCCGGCGGCTGGCTCTACGCGGTCGGCGACGTCAACGGGCGCAACCGGCTCACCCACATGGGCAAGTACCAGGCCCGGGTGTGCGGTGACGTGATCGTCGCCCGCGCCACGGGCACCCCCGACGACCTGCCCGGGCTCCGCGACATCGCCGACGACCTGGGCGCGCCCCAGGTGATCTTCACCGACCCGGAGATCTGCGCGGTCGGGCGCACGGAGTCCCAGGCCCGCGCGGACGGCTTCCGGGTGCGCGCCGTCGAATACGACATGGGCGCGGTCGCCGGCGCCTACCTCCAGGCCGACGGCTACACCGGCCGGGCCAAGGCGGTCGTCGACGAGGACCGCCGGGTGCTCCTCGGCGTCACCTTCGCCGGCCCGGGCGTCGCCGATCTGCTCCACGCGGCCACCATCGCGGTCACCGCCGAGATCCCCCTCGACCGGCTGTGGCACGCCGTCCCCGCCTTCCCGACCGTGAGCGAGATCTGGCTCCGCCTCCTGGAGGAGTACGGCCTGTGACCGGGTGGGCTCCGCCCCGGCCATGGTCCTCCTCGCGTCCGGAGCCGAGAACCGGCGGTGATGTCGGAGGGGCGCGCGCCATGCGCCCTCCGGTCGCCTTCTCGTCGTGATCGGGCTGACGTTGAGTTCCGCTTTCACCGATTACGCGCGATCGTGGCCCCTGCTTCCCAAGCCGTGCTGTGTGACCTGGGTGCGAACCGGCGAATCGGACGCCGTCTTCGCCGACCTGGTCCGCCGTTTCGGCGGCGACGCCGCCACCGGCCGCCCGGCGACGTGGCATGACCTGGAGGCCGAGGCGTACGAGGCGCCGGACGAGGACGCCGACGGAGCCATGTGGCCGCCCGCACCGGCGCGTGGACGGTCGTCATGGAACCGTTCGCCGGGGCGTCCGTCACCGGTCCGATCGCGAGCCGGCGGTCTCCACCACCCCCTACCTCAGCGACGACGGCCATCTCACCCATCGCGACACCGCGCATCCCGATGGACCTGTGAGGGCTGGTGCGCGCGCGGCGCATCGGCGAGCGGGGACGGCGTGGTGGACGGTTCACTCTTCGACGGGGCGGAAACGGATGTCGTGGTTGTCGCAGTCGGCGGCGCCGAAGCGCAACAGTCGCTCGCCCTCGGCGATGACGGCCGCCTCCTCCGCTTTGGACAGCGGTTCGAACAGGCGGATGTCCAGGGTGGCGGTGCTTTCGGCCCGCTTGATGGCCCACAGGCCGCGCACGAAGCCGTCCACGGTCAGTGTGGCGTCGATCCAGGCGTACTTGCGCTGGTGTTCGGTCACGATGCGGGAGCGGTCGTGGTAGCTGAGCACCACGTTGTCGAGCGCGGCCAAGAACCGTACCGGGGCGGGCACGTCCGGATCCGGGAGTGGCGCATCAGGGAGGTCGAACAGCTCCCGGCCGTTCTCGTCCCGGAAGGTGCGCAGGTGCGGTCGCAGCGGCTCGATGGCCTCCTTCAGCCCGGTCAGCCCGCTCCAGGCCCGTATGTCGCTGACCGTGGCCGGGCCGAAGGCCGCCAGGTAGCGCCGGATGAGGTCGTGTACCGACGGCTTCTCGGCTAGCGGCCGGCCCAGCCAGTGCTCGGCGAGCACGAACGGTGTGGCGCCGCGCCGTCGCCACAGACCATCGGGTGGCGGGTGCAGGACCGGCAGCAGGTGCTGGGCCGAGCGTGCCAGCGCCACCGGGTCTCGTCCGGGCCACCGCTCGGCCAGGGCCTTGCCCAGCTCGGGCCGGGTCACCGTGCCGGAGCCGATGATCTGGCGGGCGGCCTGTGCCAGCTCGGTCAGGTCGATGCCCGCGGTCTGGCGGCGGAAGACGCCGTTCTGCAAGGTGGCCAGCGGCTTGTCGAACAGCGGCCGGAAGCGCAGGTAGTCGTCGGCGGCCAGCAGGTGCTGGGTGCCCCGGAGCAGCATCGCCCGCACCACCTTGCGGTCATGCAGCAGGTGGGTCAGGTCCTCGATGTGAAAGCCCTCGATCCGTGACCACAGGCCGAAGTAGGGCGGGTCGGGATCCTGGCCCTGCAGGCCGACCAGGTGCTCGATCACCTTGAGGGGCGGCCAGTCGACCCGGCGCAACAGCAGCTGGCGTTCCAGTGTCGCCCGGTTGAGCGCTCGGCGGGTCAGGGTCCGCATGGTGTCCTTTCAGGTCGTTGACCGGGTCTCCAGCGGCGTCGCGAGGGGATGTTATCGACGCGCACCGACGTTCTCCCGGCACCGCTCGGAGCACCGGTGGCGCCCGACCCGCGCCCATGTCCGTGGTCTGCGGACCTGTGGGTGGGCGGCCGTATGGGGCGCAAAGGCCTCCGGCCGTGGAGAATGCCGGCCGTCTGACGGCCAGCGTTCCGCGTCAGGGCGGCGAACCCTCGCCTCTCTCCGGCCGCCGGCTTCCCATTCCGGCGCGCACGCGCAGCACGTCTGCAGCCCGAGCCGCGCACGCGCAGCACGTCTGCAGCCCGAGCGCGGATCGGGCGCGGCATGGCCTCCCAATCCGGTGTGGCATCCGGGCGATCGGCGCCGATGGCGCTGATCGTGAAATGGGAGCGACAAATGATCTTTGCGCGGGTATGGTGAACGGCCCGAGGGGCGGCTCTTGGACGCGCTTCCTTCTCTCCAATCCTGACGGCATAGCGCGTCCGCTCTCCGCCTCTCTTTTCGGCTTCATGGGGGAGGGCTGCCCATGGAACAGGTGGCGCAGATGCTGCTGAGGGAGCGGCTGGTGTCACCCGAGCTGCTCGCCTTCTGCCCGGCGCCGGAGCCCGCCGGGCCGTCCCAGGAAGCGCGAGCCGTTCCGCATCCCTCCACGGCGGACGGTGTGCTCGCGCTCGAGGCCGATCTGCTCCGGCTCGGCTACGTGCTGAGCGCGCCGCTGCGGAACCGCCTGTGCGAGCTGAGCCCCGCCGACCTCGCCCACGTCGGCCGGGCCCTCATCCACGGCCTGCTCGCCAGGGTCGGCGGGCACGTCGAGCACGTCCCGCTGTTCCGCGGCTTCCCGGACACGGTGCCCGCCGACACGCTCGAGTTCTACGTGCGCCGGGTGTTCACCGTCCTGCTGCAGCGGCCGGAGCAGCCGTGCGTCCTGTGCGGGAAGGTCGCCACCGTGCGCCCGGTCTCACCCTGCGCCCACCTGGTGTGCCGCGCGTGCTGGGACGGCTCCGACTTCAGCGCGTGCCCCATCTGCCATGGCCGGATCGACCCCGCCGATCCGTTCCTCAAGCCCGCCGGCGCGGGGTCCGCCGAGGCCGCCTCCGGCACGGTGCGGGTACCGGATCGGTTCACCCTGCTCGGGCTGTGCGACGATCCGGACGCGTGGGCCAGGGACACCCTCACGGCGTTGCTGTCCCGGCGGGGAGCGCCGCGGGCCGAGGACCGTACGGCCATCACCACGCTGATCGGCTGTTTCTGGCCCCGGTCGGCCGAATGGCTGCCGGACCGCATCCCCGCCCGCGAGAGCCGGGCCATCGCGCTCGCCGCCGTCGTCCAGCGCGGCTGGTTCGAACCGCTCGCCCGGCACATCGACTCGGCGACCGACGCGCTGCGCCTGCTCTGGACCCTGATGGGCGGTGACCCGGGGCTGCGCGGGCGCCCCCCGCGCCGCACCGGCATACCCCGGCCGATCCGCCGGGCGATCCTCGCCGCGCTCGACCGGCTGTCCCTGCCCTACCTGGTCGAGGACCTGCTCCGGTACGGCGAGGCGTGGAAGCGCATGGCCGAGGTTCTCCACCCGCATGAGTTCCACCGGAGGTACCCGGACGCGGCGCTGGCGTTCGCCGTGGTGCGCGGCACCCCCTTGGAGCGGGGCACGCCGATGGCCGACGCACTGCTCGCCCGGGCCGCGGCGTACCCGGAGGTCCTGTATCTGAAGGGCGGCCGGCTGCGCGCCCGCACCTTCGCTGGCCGGGTCGAGGCCGTGCTGCGGTCCGATCCGGCCCAGGCCCTCGCCCTGCTCGCCCGCCGCCCGGGCGAGCTGCTGCGGCGCACGGCCGACCTGGCGCGCCGCGTGCCGGCCGCCGCGCTCGCCGACGCCGTGCGTGCCGCGGCGCCACGCGTCTCCCCGGCCGTGCTGATCGCGACGCTCGGCCGGATGCGCACGCCGCCGGGAGGCACGCGCATGTTCCTCCCGCGCGGCGGGGCGGCGAGGCTCTGGGTCGAGCCGGACACCCGCGCGGCCCTCCCGGGCGCTGCCGTGGCCGCGGTCTCCGTGGCCCTCGCCGAGGAGCTGCTGCGCCGGGCGTCGGCGCTCGCGCCCGTCGAACGGGCGCTGATCGACGAGGAGCTCGCCGACCTGCTCGCCCCCATCGCGGAACGGTCAGCGGCCACCTCGCTGGTGCGGTTGCCGCGCGGCAGCGTCCGGCGGATCCCGCACGGGAACCGGATCCGGCTTTTCCTGCACTGGGTCCAGCCGGAGGGCGTGCAAGTGGATCTCGATCTGTCCGTGGCCCTCTTCGACGACCGGTGGCGGTTCATCGGGCTGTGCGACTACACCAACCTGCGGCTGGCCCGGAGCGCCGCCGTCCACTCCGGCGACCTGACCTCGGCGCCCGGACCGCTGGGCGCGTCGGAGTTCGTCGATCTCGACGTACCGGCCCTGCGCACCATCGGCGGGCGGTACGCGGTGCCCGTGGTGTTCAGCTACACGGGTGTCCCGTTCGACCTGTTGGACCGCGGCTTCGCCGGGTTCATGGAGACCCCGAAGGGGCTGTTCGACCCCCTCGCCGTACGGCAGCGGTTCGACCTGACCGGCTCGGCCAAGATCTACGTGCCGTTCGTCGCCGACGTGCGGTCACGGACGCTGCGGTGGGCGGACCTCACCGTGACCGCCTTCGGCCGGTTCCACAATGTGGCGCGCCACGGCGAGCGGCTCGCCCGGATCGCATCGGCCGTGGAGGAGGCCTTCGGGCGCGGCGCGCACGTCACCCTGTGGGAGGTCGCCCGCTGGCACGCCGCGGCGCGCGCCAAGGAGGTCGTGGTACGGCACCGCGACGGCACCGCCACCCGCTACGTCCGCGGCCCGCACGAGGATGCCGCCGCCTTCGCCGTCCGCATCGGCAACCGGTCGGGTGGCGAGGATGTCCGGTCCCTCGACGAGGGGGACTGCGTCGCCGATTTCGCCGCCCTGCTCCGGGACGACGCGCCGGTGGCCGACGGGGCGGAGGTCTACGCGCTGCACCCTGAGCGCCTCGACCCGGCGAAGGTGCGGTTCCTCGACGCCCTCGACCTCGTCAGCCGGCTCGCTCCGGCCGGGGCGAGCGTCGCCTCGGCCTGACGCGCTGCCCGGCCGGAGAGCCGGGGCATGCCCGAGGGCCGCCGGCCCGGCTTGTCACCGGGCCGGTGATAGGGCCGGACCTCGAGCGCGGCGCCGGCATGCCGCGCACGCCCGCCCCGGCACTGCGCACGACGGCCCGGCGGCCCGCCCGCAATCCGGCCGCCGCCGGCCTCGGCATGAGATGGGCGGCGCGCCTGGGCGCCGGGGGAGCGGCCGGCCCAGCTCGCAGGCGGAGGAGTGGCCGGCCCACCTCGGAAGGCCGAAGCGGCGAGCCCCGCATGGCCCGTGGGCGCCGGCCGGGCTCAGGACCGGATCGCGCAGAGCAGGCGGTTGTCGCCGTGCTGCCACAGCGTGCCGATCTCGGCGAAGCCGGCGTCCCGGAGCGCGCTGACGTGCGTGCCGAGCCGCTCGGTCTCGGGGGTGCCGTGGTCGCCGTTCTGGGACCTCGCGGCGCGGAGCGCGACCGCTTCGGCGAGCGCCGGGTCGGCGGTGACCGCGTCCCACCAGGCCGTCCAGTCCTCGGGCCGCCCGGCGGCGAAGCGCCGCCGCTCGTCGAACTCGCAGACGGCGCGCTCGAGCCTCGCGAGCGTCGGGGTGGCGTGTTCGTCCAGGCTGAGCTGATCACCGTCGAGGAAGAGGCCGCCCGGGCGCAGCACGGTGGCGAGCTCCTTGTAGACCGCGCGGAGGTCGGGCTCGGCCAGCCAGTGCAGCGCGGTGGTGCTCACCGCGGCGTCGGCGGGCCGGTCGAGGCCGAGCCGTGCGCTCCAGCCCGGGGTGCGCAGGTCGAGGTCGGCGAAGATCAGGCCGGGCACGTCCCCGTACGCGGCCCGGCCGAGCGCGAGCAGGACCGGGTCGGTGTCGACCGCGATGACGGTGGCCTGCGGCAGGCGCTGCAGCAGGCGTACCGCGAGCGAACCCGGGCCGCAGCCGAGATCGATGACCAGCGGGTCGGGCCGGCCGGCCCCGGCCTCCACCGCGTCGATCAGGACGGCGAACCGCTCCTCCCGATCGGGCATGTAGCCCTCCTGCTGGCGATCCCAGCGGTCGATCCACGCCTGTGCGACGTCCTTGGTGAGCACCCGAACTCCCTTGTAACTGACAAAATGGGCGTTGTCAGTCACACCATAGGGAGCCGAGGTGTAACCGGTCAAGTGAATTTCAACAGTCACACGGATCTGGTGGTGGCGGTGGTCGTCCAGCTCGTCAACGCGCTCACCGCTGGCGAGGCGCGCGGCCGGCCGTACACGCCACCGCAGGGGGAGGAGCTGGCCGCGGCCGTCACCGGCATCCTGCGCCCGCGGCCCCCGCGCGAGGTGAGCGTGGCGGAGGCCGCCGAGCTCACGGCGTACGCGCAGGAGTTCCGCGCGGTCTTCGAGGCGGTGGCCGCGGGCGACGTCGACGCCGCGGCCGAGCGGGTCAACCGGCTGCTCGCCGAGACGGACGCCCGGCCGCACCTGGCGCGGCACGACGGCGAACCGTGGCACCTGCACTTCCACGGCCCGAACGGGACGTTCGCCGCCGACTGGGCCGCCGGCTGCGCCACCGGCCTCGCCGTGGTCCTCGGCGGTGAGTTCCACGACCGGCTGGGGGTGTGCACGGCCCCGCGCTGCGACCGGGTCTTCGTGGACACCTCCCGTAACGGGACCCGCCGGTTCTGCTCGACCGCCTGCCAGAACCGGGTGAAGACGGCCGCGTTCCGCGCCCGCCGGGCGTGAGCCGTACCGCCCGCCACGGGCGCGGGGAGACGGCGGGCCCGGCGAGAAGCGACGGGGCGCGCCTCCGCATCCGCCGGAGCCGCCGGCTGCGCGGGCTCACGCTACGGCGGTACGGCCGCCGGCCCGGCGCCGCCTATCCCTGGCGTGAGCCCGCGCGATCCCCGCGCCCCCGGACGACCACGTGGATCGGCTCCCCGGTGCGCAGCCAGGCGACCGCGTTCTCCGCCTGGGTGAGCACGTAGCTCGCGGCCGAGTGCTCCGACAGGTAGGCGGCGTGCGGGGTGAACAGGATGCGGGGGTGCCGCAGCAGCGCCCAGCCCGCGGGCGGCGGCTCGACCGGGAGCACGTCCAGCGCCGCCCCCATGAGGTGGCCGGAGTCGAGCAGGTCGGCGAGGGCGTCGTGGTCGACCAGCTCGCCGCGCGCGACGTTCACCAGGGCCGCCCCCGGCCGCATGGCCGCGAGCTCCTCCCGCCCGAGCATCCCGCGGGTCTCCTCGGTGAGCGGCACGTGCAGGCTGACCACGTCGGAGGAGGAGAGCAGCTCGCGCAGGCCCACCCGGCGCACGCCCGGCGGCCACTGCGCGCCGCCGGCCAGCGGATCGTGCCCCAGCACCTCGCCGAACAGTCCGGAGGCCATGCCGGCCAGCCGCCGGCCGATGCGCCCCATCCCGATGATGCCGAGCGTCGCCGCGGAGATCCGCCGCGGCCGCTCGGCGGTGCCGTCCCACTCCCCGGCGCGCACCCGGCGGTCGAGGAAGGGGAGGCCGCGCAGCAGGCCGAGCGCCATGGCGAGGGCGTGCGAGGCGACCTCCTCCGTGGCCGCGTCGGGGACGTTCGCCACCCAGATGCCGCGCTCCCGCGCCGCGGCGACGTCCACCGTGTCGTACCCGGCCGACTGCGTGCAGATCAGCCTGAGCCTCGGGAGCCGGTCGAGCAGCTCGGCGGTCACCGGGCAGTAGCCGATGAGCAGGACCGCGGCGCCGGCCGCCTCCGCCGCGATCCGCTCCGGGTCGTCCGTGCCGAGGACCCGGACCCGGAAGCCGTGCCGCTCGAGCAGCGCCACCCCCGGGGCCGGGTCGAGCTCGGCCACGTCCGCGTAGACCGCGAGCGGGGCGTGGTCAGCCGGCGCCACCCTCGGGCTCCCGCACGTGCAGCAGGGTCGGGCGGTCGGCGCGGAACGCCTCCTCGAGCTCGGCGGTGAGCCGCTCCGGGTCCTCGATCGTCACCCCGTGGCAGCCCAGGCTCCGGGCGAGCCCCGGGAAGTCCGGGTGCCCGAGGTCGACCGCGAGCGGGGTGTCGCCGCGCTCCAGCATCTCCCGGCGGATCTCGCCGTACCCGCCGTTGTCCACGACCACCACGGGCAGCGCCAGGCCGGCCTGCGCGGCGGCCGCCAGCTCGGCGACGGTGAACATCACCCCGCCGTCGCCGTGCAGCGCGACCACCCGGACGCCGGGGCGGGCGAGCTTCGCCCCGATCGCCGCGGGCAGCCCGTACCCGAGCGTGCCGAGCCCGGTCGGGGAGAGGAACGCGGCCGGGCCGTACGCCGGGAGGTTGGAGAGCGCGCCGTAGTAGGCGGCCATGGTGCTGTCGCCGGCCACCACACCGTCCCGGCCGAGCGCCGCCGCCATCGCCTCGAGGATCGGCAGCCACGGGCCGCCCTCCCGGCGGGCGTCCTCCCGGATCCGGGCGCGCCACCGGGCCGCGCGGGCGGCCGCGTCCGGGGCGGGGGACCCGCCGTGCCGGTCGAGCAGCCCGGCCAGGGCGGCGGCCGCGTCGCCGACCACGGAAACGTCCGGCAGCGCGTTGACGACCGCCTGGTGGGGGTCGATGTCGATGCGGACCAGCGGGCCGGTGAAGCGCAGCGGCCCGTTCCACAGGTCCGAGGGCGCCAGCTCGGTGCCGACCGCGACCACCGCGTCGCACTCGGCGATGAACTCCCGCACGGACGGGTGGTGGATCCCGGCGCCGAGCGAGAGCGGGTGGTCCTCGGGCAGCGTGCCCTTGCCGTTCGCGGTCGTGATCACCGGCGCGCCGAGGGCCTCGGCGAGGCGGCGCAGCTCCCCCGCGGCCCCCCGGCATCCCCCGCCGGCGATGACGCCGGGCCGGGCCGCGCCCGCGAGGACCCGGGCCGCCCGGTCGAGCCGCTCCGGGCCGGGCGGCGCGGCCGGGACGGGCAGGGGAGCGACCGGGGTGACCTCGGCCCGCTGGTCGAGCAGGTCCAGCGGGACCTCCAGGTACGCGGGGCGCGGCCGCCCGGACCGCATGGCCGCGAACGCCTGCGCCACGGCGGCCGGGATCTCCGGCACGCCGGTGACCCGGTGCGCGTGGCCCACCACGGCCGCCATGGCGGCGGTCTGGTCCTTGACCTCGTGGAGGAACCCGTTGCCGTGGCCCGGGTGGGCGAGCGGCATGCCCGGGGCGATGAACAGCACGGGCACCGAGTCCGAGTACGCCTGCGCCGCCGCGGTGATCGCGTTGAGCGCCCCCGGCCCGGTCGTGGTGAGGCAGACCCCCGGCCGGCCGCTCACCCGGGCGTACCCGTCCGCCGCGTACCCGGCGCCCTGCTCGTGCCGGGGGGAGAAGTGCCGGATCCCGTGCCCGCGCAGGTGCGCGTAGATCGGCAGGTTGTGGGTGCCGGGGATGCCGAACACCACATCGACGCCGTGCGCCGCCAGCGCGGCGGCCAGCGCCTCCCCGCCGGTGACCGTGGTCTTCGCCGGATCGCTCATGCGCCTGGGTCCCCGTAGATGGCCTTGCCGAGCCACTGCCCGCCGTCGACGGTGAGCACCTCACCGGTGATGTATGCCGCGCGGTCGGAGAGCAGGAACACGGCGCAGTCCGCGATCTCCTCCGGGGTGGCGAACCGGCCCATCGGCACGCTGCCGAGCACCCGCTCCCGGCCGGCGTCGGTCGCCCACAGCGCGCGGCGCCCGCCCCCGCGGTGTCGGTCGGGCCCGGGGCGATGCAGTTGACCCGGATGCCCCGATCGGCCCACTCGACGGCGAGGGTGCGGGTCATCGCGAGCACGCCGGCCTTGGCCGCCGCGGAGTGCACGGTGCCGGGGTGACCGTGCCAGGCGTAGGTGGCGATCACGTTGAGGATGGCGCCGCGCCCCGCGTCGAGCATGTGCGGGGCCGCCGCCCGGGTGCAGAAGAACGTCCCGTTGAGCACGATGTCGACCACCGCGCGCCAGCCGTTCGGCGAGAGCCTCTCGGCCGGCACCACGAAGTTGCCCGCCGCGTTGTTCACCAGCGCGTCCAGCCGGCCGTACCGCTCCACGATCGAGTCGACGGCGGCGGTGACCGCGCCGGCGTCCCGGACGTCGCAGGCCACCGCGTCGCCGGTGCCGCCGAGCTCCTTCACCAGCCGGACGGTCTCCTCCAGCGGCTCCGGCCGCCGGCCGAGCACCACGACGGTGCCCCCCTTGCGGGCGTACTCGAGCGCGATCGCCCGGCCGATGCCGGAGCCGCCGCCGGTCACCAGGGCGACCCGCCCGGCGAAGTCCTCTCGGGGTGGTGTCATCTGTCCTCCTCGGTGGTCTGGTCGGCGAGCACGGTGACGAGCGCGTCGACGGCGAGCACGCCGTCCGGGCCGACGCGCACCGGGTTCACCTCGATCTCGCCGCACGCGGGCAGCTCGCAGATGAGGGTGGAGATCGCGACCACGGCGCGGATCAGGCCGTCGACGTCGGCGGGCGGTCCGCCGCGCCAGCCGGTGAGCAGCGCGTGGCTGCGCAGCCGGCGGAGCATCCCGGCCACGGTGGGCGGGTCCACCGGGGCGAGCTCCAGGGCGGTGTCCCGGTACAGCTCGGCGAGCACGCCGCCGGCGCCGACCATGACGACCGGGCCGAAGGTGGGGTCCCGCCGCGCCCCGATGATCATTTCGATCGTTCCGGCCCGCGTGTCCATCTCCTCGAGCACGTACCGGCCCGGGCCCAGGGCGGCCGACATCTCCTCGAACGCCCGGCAGGCGGCGTCCGCGTCG
>NICF_comb_assmDRAFT_10001597_pt1 | contig 17790 bp, 17 predicted proteins | sample NewIslPassag4_SG_FD_11279 | JGI IMG/M metagenome (IMG submission 11279) | reverse complement strand
CCTCGAGCCGGACCAGGTCCACCGCATCGAGGCCGAGCTGCTACCGCTCGCCTCTCCAGGCCAGTCGCGGCGGCTCTCGGCGCTGCTAGCGATCCACCACTCTCGCCAGGGAGAGCGGACTCCCGTCGAGGTCGTCGCCGCGCCCTGGTCGCCCTTCCCGGTCACGCTCGTCGAAGGACCGGTTTTCCCCGAGACGCCTTTGGGCCAGCCGTCGATCGCCTTCCTCGAGGTGCACTCCCAGAACCTGCCGGACGGCTTCCCGGCAGCCCACGTTCTGGGCCTGCCGGAGCTGCGCCAGGCGGGTCCGGCCCAGCTCACGTGGACAGGTCCAAGTTCCCGGATGGCCTCCATCTCCTTCCTCCTCGCGCCCGCCGAGGAGGCCGTGCTGCGGGGAACCATCGAGGTCGAGCTGGCCCCTTCCTTGCCAGAACCCCTCCTCCTCGACGTCGAGGCGACGGCCGTCGGCGCCTGCGAGGAGCCATGCGACTGGCCCTCCATCGACTGCCAGGGATGGGAGATCGTCCCGCCGCGCGCCTCCCCGCCGTACCGGGTGAGGGCCCTCGCCGAACCCTCCTCGGAGGAGCTGGAATGCCTCTGGGTCCAGCAATCCGGCACCACGACCCACTACCTTTCCGCGACGCAGGGCTGCCAGGAGGCGATCACGTGGATCCTGGAGGGGGACGTCGTCGAGGTCCTCGCGCGGGACAACGAGGGCCGGGCGGCGGTCTGCAGCCAGACCTACGTCCGCGAGGAAGAGCCGCCCGCCGGAGAAACCTGAGACCTTCGCCTGCCCTCAACCGATCGAGCCGGACGGGAGGGCGCCCTCGGCGTCCAGGGCGAGCGCGGTGTAGGCGCACATCGCCCAGAGGAGCACCGCGCCGGCCACCAGGGAGGCCAGAACCGCCAGCAGCAGGGCCCCCACCGGCGTGCCTCCCCCGAGGCCAGCGGCGACGATGCCGCCCGCGACGGCGCCGCCGATCGAGAGCGCGACGTTGACGACGAAGAGGGCGAGCAGATGGGCTGCGGGCCGCCGCGCCACCTGGAGGACGCTGCCGAGGAGCGCCTGCAGCAGGCCCTCCTTGCGCGCGCCGATCCGCGCCATCGCCGCCCAGGCGGCCACGCGCCAGAGGAGATCCCCCGCAACAAGCAGGAAGAAGGCGGGCAGGACGAGGGGCGCGGAGGCGGGCCCGGCGAGGATGGCCGCGAGGAAGGCCACCGCCGCGCCCAGCGAGGCGAGCTGCAGCAGCAGCCAGACCAGCACCCGAAGAAGACCGAGTCCGAGCAGCGGCGCGAAGAGCAGTTCGACGCCGCGCGCGAAGATCGGTCCCCAGGCCTCCACCCTCGCCCCCCGCATGCGCGCGGTGAGGACCGGCACGGCCCCCGCCCACAGGGCGAGTTCCACCAGGCCCGAAAGCAGCGCGGCGCAGAGGACCAGCCCGAACGCCGCGAGGAGCACCACGCCGTCGCCCTCCACGGCCTGCAGCGTCAGGAGCGTCGCCACGCCCCAGCCCGTCCGCGAAAGCAGGATGCAGCCGCCGAGCGCCAGGGCGAAGGCGGGCGCGCCAAGGGCGGCTCCCGTCGCCCGCGCCAGGACGCGAGAAAGGGGCGCAGCCGGCTTCCTCGCCCGGACCGGCAGCCCCCTTCCCGGCCGGATCAGCCTGCCCGTGACGGGGCGGTCCTCCACGCTCATTCCCTCCGACCGTAGGCCTCGATCTCGTCGCGATGGGAGATCGAGTATCGCACGAGCGCGCGGAGGATGCGGTTGCGCTTCACGTTGCCGAGGATGGTCTTGAGGTCCTCGTAGACGGTCGGGTCGTTGATGAGGGCGCCGAGCGAGCCCTCCCCCTGCTCGATGCGCGAGACGATGGCGCGCAGGTCCCGGGCGGCCGCGGTCAGCTCGCGCGAGAGCGTGGAGGTCTCCTCGGAGCCGTAGAAGAGGCCGTGCAGGAAGCTGTCCTCCTCGGTGCGCACCGCCTCGGCGAGGCTGCCGAGCTCGCGCGCGAGCTTGCCGAGATCGCGGACGACTTGCTGGCCCTCCGGGTCGCGCAGCAACGCCCCCGCGATCCCCTCGCCCCGTTCCACGCGCGCGAGGATCGCGTCCACCCGGGCCACGGAGGAGTCGAGGCGGCGGGCCAGGGCCGCGGTGGAGTCGAGGATCTCCCGCGTCTTCTGGCCTCCGCGCGGATCGTAGATCAGCGCGTGCAGCACGCCGTCCTGATCCCGGATGGCCTCCAGCATGTCGCGCAGTGCCGTGGCGAGCCCGACCATGCTTTGCTGGAGCTCGGGCGTGCTGATGGTCTCGGTCAGCTCGCGCAGGTCGGCGGTGATGGCCACCACGTTGTCGATCGCCTCGGCCCCCTTGCGGATGAGGACCGTGTAGTCCGAGCCGACGGCGGCCGGGATCTCGCCGCCGGGTGGGATGACCGGCCGGTCCGGCGTGCCCATCGAGATGTCGATCACCTTGTCGCCCAGCACGCCGAGCGAGCCCACCGCGGCCGTGCTGTTCTCGCGGATGCGGTCCGCGTAGCGCGCCAGCACGTTCATCTCCACCCGAACCCGCGGGTCGGAGGGATCGTCGAAGAAGGCGATGGAGGTGACCTTCCCCACCTCGACCCCGGCGAGGCGGACGGGCGAGCCGGGCTTGAGCCCGTCGATGGACTGGAAGGAGGCCGAGTAGCGGTATTGCTTGCTGAAGAACCCTCGCTCGCCGCCGAGGACGAAGATGAAGACCATCAGCAGGACGAGGCCGAGGGAGAGGAAAAATCCGACGCGGACGAGCAGCCGCCGCTCGCGCTCCATCATGGCGTGTCAGCTCCCCCCATCCCCTGCACGAAGTTGCGGACTTCCGGGATGGTCGATTCGCGGATCTCGTCGGGCGTTCCCACCGCGATGATCCGACGCTGGTAGAGCATCGCGATGCGGTGGGAGATCCGATACGCGGATTCCATGTCGTGGGTGACCACGATCGAAGTCACCTTCAGCTCCTGGTTGAGCTTGACGATGAGCTCGTTGATCCGGCGCGTGTTGATGGGGTCGAGGCCCGTGGTCGGCTCGTCGTAGAGCACCACCGCCGGGTCGATGGCGATGGCGCGGGCCAGGCCCACCCTCTTCTTCATGCCGCCGGAAAGATCGCTCGGCCGCATGTCCTCGATCCCGGGCAGGCCCACCATCTCCAACTTGTGCGCCACGCGGTCGGCGATCTCGGACGCCGAGAGGTGGGGGAAATGCTCGCGGATCGGGTAGGCGACGTTCTCCCCCACGGTCAGCGAGTCGAAGAGCGCCGCCGACTGGAAGAGCATGGCGATCTTGCGGCGGACGGGGAGGAACTCCTCCTCCGTCTTGCCGACGAGTTCCTCGCCGTCGAAGCGGATGGAACCGCGGTCGGGCCGGAGAAGGCCGATCAGGCACTTGAGCAGCACGCTCTTGCCCGTGCCCGATCCCCCGATCACCGTCATCGTTTCGCCGCGGCGGACGGAGAGATTCAGGCCCTCGTAGACGACGTTGTCGCCGAAGGCCTTCCACAGGTCCTCGAAGCGGATCAGCTCCTCGCCCGGCCGGGCGCGGAGGTCGTGCCGGGAAAGGGGTTCGAGGACGCGCTGGCTCGTGGTCGGCTTCACAGCGTCAGCAAGAGCTGGGTGAGGATCAGGTCGGCGACGAGCACGCCCACCGCGGAGATCGCCACGGTCTCGGTGGTGGCGCGGCCCACGCCCTCCGTGCCGCCCGTCGTCTTGAAGCCCTTGTAACAGCCCACGATGGACACGATCAGCCCGAAGACCACCGACTTGAAGATGCCCGAGGTGAAATCGTTGAGCTGGGCCGAGTCGACGGCGTTGCGGAAGAACTCCGAGAACGAGATCGCGTAGACGAGCTTCGCCACCACCGCTCCCGAGAGCAGCGCCACCGTGTTGGCGTAGACGGCGATCACCGGCATGCAGATCATCGTGGCGATCACGCGGGGGAAGACGAGCTTCTTGATCGGATCGGCTCCCAGGGCGCGGATGGCGTCGATCTGCTCCGTCACCTGCATGGAGCCCAGCTCGGCCGCCATGCCCGAACCCACCCGTCCACCGACGGTGAGCGCCGTCAGCACCGGCCCGAGTTCGCGCAGCACCGAGAGCGCGAGCACGCGACCGATGGCGTAGGCGATGCCGAACTTGGACATGAAGTAGCCGAACTGGACGGTGAGCACCATGCCGGCGAAGAGCGCCGTCAGCGTGCCGATGGCCGTGGAGCGAATGCCGATGTGCTCGATCTGGTAGACGATCGCGCCCAGGTCGATCCGCCCGCGAAACCCGCGCGTGAAAACCTGCCAGGCGAGCAGCGCACCCCCGCCGACCTGCTCCAGGCCGGAGCGCAGCGCGCCCAGCCCGGGCCCGGAGCTGCGGACGGTCCCGACGGCCGCCTCCCGCATTTATCGCCTCCCCGGAGCGTCGAAGCTCGCCACGACCCGACGGTAGGTCGGCAGGTGCTTCTCGAACGAATGCGGCGGCGCCAGGTAGACGAGGTCGAAGACGCAGCCGTCCTTCTTGAGCACGGTCAGCTCCATCTCGACCGGGACGCCGTCGAGCGTGGCGGCGACGCGGGTCCGCAGGGCGCCGCGCCCCGAGATCTGCAGGGCTTCCCTCTCGCGGACGACCCGATCCTCGAAACCGATGAGCAGGTGGTTGGTCAGTACCACCAGGCTCGGGTCGCCGTGGTCCTCGCACTCCGAGTTGACCGCGATCACCTCTCCGCCCGGGCCTCCCCAGGCGAGATCGTTGCCGGCGAAGGAGACGAAACGCCAGCCTTCCGCGGGCGCCTGGACGCGGTACACCACGTGAGGGCCCTCGAAGACGCCGTTGCGGTACACGCTGCTGCTGGCGCAGCCGGAGAGCACGACGAGGAGGCTCAGAGAAACGAGGGGAACAACTCGGAACATGGTCGAGGCGAGGCCGGCACGGCCCGACCGTGCGGCACATATCATCCCCCGCCCCGAGGCGCAAACTCTCCTCACACGCAGGGACAGAAGGGGGCTCGCTCCCTTGACTCTGCTCATGCGTTCAGCCAGACTTCCGAGCATGGGACCGCTGACGGAACGCCAGAAGGCCGTCCTGGATTTCGTGGTCGACTACATCCGGGTCCACCGCTTCCCGCCGACCGTGCGGGAGATCGGCCGCGCGCTCGGCATCCGGTCGACCAACGGTGTCAGCGATCACCTCAAGGCCCTGGAGCGCAAGGGCTTCCTGGAGCGGCGCGGGATGAAGAGCCGCGCCCTCGTCCCCACCCGCAAGGCCCTGGAGCTGCGCGACGCCGAGCTCGATGCCGGCCCGCTCCCCTTCGAGCGCACCGAGCCTGCCTCGTCCGGCACGCTGCGGATCCCGGTCCTCGGCAGGGTCGCCGCGGGCGCGCCCATCCTCGCCCAGGAGTTCTGGGAGACGACCATCGAAGTGGACCGCAGCCTCCTGGGCAGGAACGCCGAAGCGGTCAACTTCGCCCTCCACGTCACCGGCGACTCGATGATCGGCGACGGAATCCACGACGGCGACCTGGTGCTGGTGCGGCAGCAGTCCACCGCGCGCCCCGGCGAGATCGTCGTGGCGCGCATCGACGACGAGGCCACGGTCAAGCGCTTCTACCCCGAGGGCGAGCGGATCCGCCTCCAGCCCTCCAATCCGCGCCTCGCGCCGATCTACGTGGGCCCCGACGACGGCCGCGACGTCCAGATCCTCGGCGTGGTCGTCGGCCTCTTCCGCCAGTACGCGCGCGCCTGATCGACGCGACCGCTTCCAGCCCTCCATCGACGACGTGGGTAGCCACGCGCGGACCGGCTTGCGACCGGCGAAGGCCGCGATTGCAAAGGCCCCGGAATCCTTGCGGATTTCCGGGGCCTTGGTGGTGGGCGATGCTGGACTCGAACCAGCGACCCCCGCCGTGTGAAGACGGCGCTCTACCGCTGAGCTAATCGCCCGTAGGAGGCCGAGGGCATCGCCCTCGAGCGCCGCGGAGTATGCAAATCCCGACCTGCGGTGTCAAACGAAATCCCTGCCCTACTCGTCGTCGACGAGGCGCCGGGCGATCTGCAAGAGCTCGCTGCGGGAGGGAGGCGCAGGCGCGGCCGCCTCCTCGCCGATCCCCTCCTCCGTCAGGTTCCACGTCTCCCAAAGCCCCGACTCCTCGGCAAGCTCGGTGAGGAAGCGGCTGGGGCGGAGGATGTGGCGCTCGCCGTCGCGCGGAGCCGCGAGGACGGGGTGGACGAGATAGAGCTCGTCGCGGGCGCGCGTCAGGGCCACGTAGAAGCAGCGCCGCTCCTCCTCGATCTGGTTCGGGTCGGAGATCGAGGTCGCCGTGGGAAAATGGCCCTCCGCGAGCCAGACCACGAAGACCAACCGCCACTCCAGCCCCTTGGCGCGGTGGATCGAGGAAAGCGTGACGGACTCGTCCGGGGGCTCGGCGGCCACCACGTCCTCGGCGGCCAGCTCGGTCAACACCGAGACCTCGGAGAGGAAGGCGAGCGCGTCGGGGAACTGCGCGGCGTAGGCGGCGAGCTGGCGCAGGTCCTCCACGCGCGCGTCGGCGTCGACGAAACTCTCCCGGAGGTGGTCGCGGTACCCCAGGTCCAGGACCCGCTCGATGGCGGTGCCCGGCGCGGCGAGCGCATCGGGCGACGAAACCGCCTCCAGCGTCCTGCGGCACTGCAGCCACCCCGCCCTCGATCGGACCAGCGGCTCGGGCATCGTCGCCAGCCGCTCGGCGGTGCTCCCCTCGGCGCCGCGGAAGGCCTCCCAGAGCCGCTCCGCGGTGCCGGATCCGATCCCGGGGAAGAGGCGGACCACGCGGCGGAAGGCCAGCTCGTCGGCGGGGTTGGTGGCGAGCCGCAGGAAGGCGAGGACGTCCTTGACGTGGGCGTGCTCGAAGAAGCGCAGCCCGCTGCGCACCTCGAAGGGAATGCCGCGGCGCGAGAGTTCGAATTGCAGCTCCATCGCCTGGTAGTGCGCCCGGTAGAGGACGCCGATCTCCTCGAGCGGTACCCCCTCGTCGCGAAGCTCGAGGATCCGCTGGGCGACGAAGGCCGCCTGCTGCACGGCGTCCGCTGCCGGCACCACGACGGGCAAGGGCCCGTCGGCCCGCCGGGAACGGAGCTCCTTGGGATACTGGCGGACGTTGCGCGCGATGGAGGCGTTGGCCAGCGCGAGGATCTGCGGCGTGGAGCGGTGGTTGGCCGTGAGGCGATAGATCCGGCAGCCCGGGTAGCGGGCGGGAAACTCCAGGATGTTGGTGAGCTCGGCCCCGCGAAAGGAGTAGATGGCCTGGGCATCGTCCCCGACCACGGTCACGTTGCGCCGCTCGCCCGCCATCCGCTCCACGAGCTCGGCCTGCACGCGGTTGGTGTCCTGGTACTCGTCCACGAGGATCGCCTCGTAGAGCGACTGCAGCTCCGCGCGGACGGCTGCGTGGCCCACGAGGAGATCCCTCCACCGCAAGAGGAGGTCGTCGAAGTCCATCAGGTCGAGCTCGCGCTTGCGCTCCTCGTAACGCCGCGCCACCGCGGCGATCTCGGGCGCGAGCACCTCGAAGCGCGGATAGCGCCGCGCCAGGACCTCCTCGAGCGGCCGCTGCGTGTTGGCGACCTCGGAGAGGATGGCGGCCACCACGTCGCCCCGGGGGAAGCGCCGCTTGCCCACGGCGAGGCCCAGGTCGGCGATGCAGGCGCCCACCAGGTCGCGGCGGTCCTCCGCGTCGAGGATGCCAAAGCCCGGCGAGTATCCGAGCCGCTCCGCGTACCGCCGAAGGATCCGATGACCGATGCGGTGGAAGGTGCCGCCCTGCAGGCGCCGCGCGTCGAAGCCGGGCAGGTGCGAGACGAGCTGAGCAGCCCGGTCGAGCATCTCCTTCGCCGCGCGGTTGGTGAAGGTCAGAAGCAGGATGCGCTCCGGGGCGATGCCCTGCTCCAGCATCCTCGCCAGGCGGAAGACCAGCGTGCGGGTCTTTCCCGCGCCGGCGCCAGCGATGACGAGCACGGGTCCCATCGGCGCGTGCACGGCCTCGAACTGCTCGTCGTCGAGGTGGGCGCGGTAGTCGATCGACGAGCGGGCCGCGCTCCCGGTGGGCGGTCGAAGGCGGTAGGTGCGAGAGGACATCGGCGCAGCCGACGATAACGGCCCCTCGCCCGCCGTTCAACGCACAGCCCCTGCGGCAACCCGAGATGTCGGCCGCGGCCCCGGCGCCAATGTCCGCCGCTCCCGGCGGGTCCACGCCGGCCCACGATGACCCCCGCCCCGGCACGGCGGACATTCCGCTGCTCGGCCGGAACTCCGGAAGGCCGTGGCCTCGTTCAGGCGCGGGGGTGGAACCGGTCGTACTGCTCGCGCAGCCGCCGCGAGTTGACGTGCGTGTAGATCTGCGTGGTCGAGACGTCTGCGTGGCCGAGCATCTGCTGCACCGCCCGCAGGTCGGCGCCGCCCTCCAGCAGGTGGGTGGCGAAGCTGTGGCGGAGCTTGTGCGGCGAGATGGGCCGGTCGATGCCCGCCAAGCGGGCGAGCTTGCGGATCCGCTTCCAAACGGTCTGCCGGCTCAGGCGCCGGCCGCCCGGACCGACGAAGAGATGGCGGCTCTCCCGCCCCCGGGCGATTTGCGGCCGGGAGAAGCGCAGGTAGTGCTCCACCGCCTCGATCGCCACCATCCCCACCGGGACGATCCGCTCCTTGGCTCCCTTGCCGCGGGCGACGAGGTAGCCCGCCTGCAGATGCAGGTCCTCGAGGGTGAGGTCGCAGAGTTCGGAGACGCGCAGTCCCGTCGCATAGAGCAGCTCGAGCATGGCGCGGTCGCGCGCGCCGAGGACCGTGTGGGGATCGGGAACGGCGAGGAGCGCCTCGATCTCCGCCTGCCCGAGGACGACGGGGAGCGGCCGCCCGAGCTTGGGGCGGTCGACGGCCCGCGCTGGGTCGCGCTGCGCGAGGCGATCGGCGAGCAAGAAGCGGTGGAACATGCGGATCGCCGCCAGGTGCCGCGCCTGCGATCGCGGCGACAGGCCCGACCGAGCCAGAGAGACCAGGTGGCCGAGGACATGGGAGGGCTCGATCTGATCCGGGTGATCGATCCCCTCGCGGTGCAGGTGGTCGAGGTAGCGCTGCAGGTCGGAACCATAGGCGTCGACTGTCCGGGGGCGCAGCCCGCGCTCCACGCGGATGTAGGTGAGGAAGAGGTCCAGCAACGGTTCCAGCGGGCGTACCTCGGCGCTCATGCCCCTCATGCTACCCGCGGGGTCGGTCGCGCGCCGAAGGATGGGCTGTGGAAAGCCCGCGTCCGCTCGCGCATCCTGCGCGCCCTCAGAAATCGATCTTCCCCTTCCCCTGGCGAAGGATCTCGATCTGGTCGTCGACGAGCGAGACCACGGTGGAGGGCTCGAAGACCTGCTCGCCGCCGTCGATGATGAGCTCCAGGCCGTGACCGAGCTTCTCCTTGATGCTCCTCGGATCGTTGAGGGGCTCGCCCTCGAAGGTGGCCGACGCGGTGAGGAGCGGATGGCCGAGCCTCTCCACCAGGGCGCGCGGGATGGGAGCGTCGGTGATTCGGATGCCGACCGTCTTCTGCCGCGTCATGGCGATCTCCGGGGTCAGCGGCGTGGCGGGAAGGACGAAGGTGAAGGGTCCCGGCACCAGCCGTTTCATCGTCCGGTAGGCGAAGTTCGAGATCCGCGCGTACCGGGAGGCGTCCGAGATGTCCGCACAGAGAAAGGTGAGCGGCTTGCTCTTCGGGCGCTGCTTGAGCAGGTAGAGCTTCTCCACCGCCTTGCGGTTCAGGAGGTCGCAGCCGATGGCGTAATAGGTATCCGTCGGATAGGCGATCACGCCTCCTGCCTCGAGCGCGGCGACGGCGCGCTCGACGAGCCGGGGCTGGGGATGTCGGGGGTCGATCTCGAGGATGGGAGCCGCCATGCGTACGCTCCCAGACTAGCACTCCGCGCAGGAGGGCGCGCAACGGTTCGTCGCCCTCCCCGCGGAGCCAAGGTACGGAAAGAGTCGTGAAAACAGGCCGCACGTCGGGGCGGGATCCTAGCTCTCCTCTTCGACCTGCTTGCCCTCCTCGATCAGCTCCCGGACGCGCTGGCCGCCCTTGTGGCCGATCTCCTCGTAGAATTCGCGACCGCGCTCGCGGGCGACCTTCTCGCCGCCCATGTGCCCGATCTCCTCGTAGAACTCGTGACCGCGTTCGCTGGCGACCTTCTCGCCGCCCATGCGACCGATCTCCTCGTAGAACTCGTGACCGCGCTCGCGGGCGACCTTCTCGCCACCCTTCTTCCCGCCGAGCTTGCCGGCCTCGGAAACCGTCATCTTCCCGTATTCGGGACTCTTCGGATCCGCCATGATGCGCCTCCGCTGCGAAACATGAAGGGGGGATGGCTCGTGCCATCCCCTTGCCGCCCCTTCACTCGGGCGGGTTCTCGACGTTCTTGCCCGCGTTGATCAGCTCGCGGACGCGCTGACCGCCCTTTTGGCCGATCTCCTCGTAGAACTCGTGGCCGCGCTCGCGGGCGACCTTCTCGCCACCCATGCGACCGATCTCCTCGTAGAACTCGTGACCGCGCTCGCGGGCGACCTTCTCGCCACCCATGCGGCCGATCTCTTCGTAGAACTCGTGACCGCGCTCACGGGCGACCTTTTGACCGCCCATGCGCCCGGCCTCCTGGACGGTGATGTTTCCCTTTTCTTCCGCCATCGCTGCTCACTCCTTTCCTCGGGAGCTCAGGTCTCGGAGGCCTTCCCCTCTTCGATGAGCTCCTTCACTCTCTGCCCGCCTTTGTGACCGATTTCCTCGTAGAACTCGTGACCGCGCTCGCGGGCGACCTTCTCGCCACCCATGCGGCCGATCTCCTCGTAGAACTCCCGGCCGCGCTCGCGCGCGACCTTCTCGCCCCCGAGTCGACCCGCCTCCGAGACGGTCATCGTCCGCTTGTTTTCCTTTTCCGCCATTCTTCATCCTCCTCTTCATACAACCCATGGGGACGGTTGCAGGGATGCGCAAGCGTGGGCATGCGAGGGAGCGCATCCAGGACGGACGTTCGCCCGACGAGCGAGAACAAAAAAAAGGAGACGGTCCGAGGACCGTCTCCCTCGTGAATCCGACGTGTATGCGACCACTCACTCCTCTTCGTCGGAGGACGTCGTGCGCTTGCCTTCCCGGATGAGCTCGCGCACTTTCTCGCCGCCCCTCTTGCCGATCTCCTCGTAGAAGGGCATGCCGCGTTCGGCCTTGACCGTCTCGCCGCCTTTCCGGCCGATCTCCTCGTAGAAGGCGGCGCCGCGCTCGGCCTTGACCGTCTCGCCGCCCTTGCGGCCGATCTCCTCGTAGAACTCCCGGCCGCGTTCGCGGGCGACGGTCTCGCCGCCCTTGCGGCCGATCTCCTCGTAGAAGGCGCGGCCGCGCTCGCGCTTGACGCGCTCGCCGCCCTTGCGTCCCGCCTCGGCGACGCTCATGCCGCCCTTGGACTTCTTTTCCTCGGCCATGTTCGACTCCTTCCGTCAGGCCCGCCTAGCGGGACGTGCGCCTGCCGCGCCGGGCGCCGGTCTCCTTCGACTCGATCTCCTTGGCGAGCGCGATCAGCTCGCGGACGCGCTGACCGCCCTTCTTGCCGATCTCGCTGTAGAACTGCGGTCCGCGCTCGCGGAGCACCGTCTGGCCACCCTTGCGGCCACCGATCAGGCCGCCTTTCCGGCCGGCCTCGCGGACGGTCATGCTGCCGGCGCCGTTGCCCGGCTCAGGAGCCGCGCGCGTGGCGCGCGCCCTCGTGCTCGTGGTCGCCCGGGTGGTCCTTCGGGCCGTCGTGGTTCGTTTGCGCGTTGCCATCTCTCACTCCCCTCCTTCCACACGAGTCCCGGATTCGGTCGACTCGTTCGCTCGCCTCGCGGCATGCCAGGCGATCGCTTGCCCCATGTCCCTTCTCGTCGTGCGATCGATCCCCTCCCAGCCGGGACTCCCGTTGACCTCGAGCACCGTCGGCCCCGCGGGGCCGATGGCGACGTCGACGCCGGCCCAGTCCAAGCCAATCGCGCGCGCCGCGCGTACGGCGATCTCCCGCAGCTCGCGGTCGGGATGGATCTCCGTGGCTACACCTCCGATCTGCAGATTGGTCCTGAGCTCGTCCGGGGGAGCGCGGCGCTCCATGGCTGCCTCCACGCGGTCTCCCACCACGAAGAGGCGGAGGTCCCGCCCCCCGTGGTCCACGAAGGCCTGCAGGTAGATCGCCCCCCTTTCCTCGAGGAGCCGGGCCGCCCGCGCCCGCCCCCGCTCGTCGTCGCCAAGGAGTTCGATGCCGTCGCCGAGCGAGCCCCACTGCGGCTTGGCGATGGCCGGCGAGCCGACCCGCGCGAAGGCTGCCGCCAGGTCGCCCGGCTGCTGCACGACCACGGCGGGAGGCGTCGGTACCCCCGCCCGCGCGAGCAGCGCGCCGGTGCGGAGCTTGTCGCGGGCCGAGAGGAGAGCGTCCAGCGAGTTGATCACGAGATGGCCCTCCTCCTCGAGAAGCCGATAGGCGAGGAGCTGGACGTCGAAGTCGCCCCCCGGCCCGAGCCCCCGAAGGAGCAGGAGGACGTCGAATTCCTCCACGGGGAGCTGGCCGAAGCGGAGACGGATGCCGTCGCCACCGTCCACCTCCACGCCAATCGAGGCGGGCGCGAGGGCCGTGGCCGTTCCCAGCGACGCGCAGGCCCGCAGCAGGCTCCGGGAGGTCGGATCCTCCTGCGGATAGCCCGTGACCACGCCGAACCGAAGTTTCGCCCCCCCATCGCGTCCGACGCCCTCCTCGCCGGGCATTCGAACGGTAGCGTCGTCACGCACCCCTGCGCCGTGCAAGGACGCCACAGGGTGGTGAGAATCGTCACGAGGCCGAGATGCCACGAATGCCACGCTCTGTCCCCTTCGGAACAAAGCTAGGCAGTGATGGCAGGAGGGGAAGCCCTTTCGGAGCCTGCGCGCGGCCGCGCCTCAGAAGACCCCTGTCGTCGCCTCGTCCACGGCGCCCGCGGCGAGCGCCTCGCGCTCCCGGATGAACTGCAGCACGCCCTCCGCGGCGCCGCGCATGACCTCCTCCTGGTAGGCGGTCGACTTCAGCCGCTTCCCCTCTTCCGGATGGGTGATGAAGCCCACCTCCATCAGGATGGCCGGCATCTTCGCGCCGACGAGGACGAAGAAAAGCGCCTGCTTGACGCCGAGGTCGCGGACGCGGTCCTTGCCGTGGCTCTGCTGCAGCCGCGAGACCATGCCGCGCTGCACCAGCCGGGCCAGCTTCACCGAGTCGTCGGTGTTCGCCTTGGTGGCGAGGTCCGCCAGGATGAGCTGCAGGTCGCCCACGCCGCGCTCCGAAGAGGCGTTCTCGCGGGCCGCCAGGCGCATCGCGTAGCGGTCGGAGTTGAGGTTCAAGGTGTACGTCTCGATGCCATGGGCCTCGCGGTTGCGAGCGGCGTTGACGTGGAGGGAGAGGAAGAGGTCCGCTCCCTTCTCGTTGGCGAAGCGCGTCCGCTGCTCCAGCGAAAGGGTGCGGTCGTCCTCGCGGGTGAGCAGGACCTCGAGGCCCTCCTTCTGCAGATAGGCGCGCAGCTTTTTCGCCATCGCCAGTGTGAGGTCCTTCTCGCGGGTGCCGTCGGGCCCGATGGCGCCGGTGTCCTTGCCGCCGTGACCGGGGTCGATCACCACGCGCCGCACCTTCAGGCCGGCCACCACGGAGAGCGGAATCTCCCCGCCGATCAGCTCCTGGAGGGCCTGGACGCGGTGGCCGTGCGGCGGGGCCTTCCGGGCGCGCTCCGCACCTTCGACGCGATCGCCGACCGCCTGCCCGGCGCGGGCGCGCTCCGCAGCCTCGAGCGCCGCCAGGATCTCCACCGCGGAGGGCAGGTTGGAGCCGGGGATCGGCTCCTCGGCAGGCTGGCTCGCCTTCTGACGCTCGCCTGCCCTGCCGTCGGCCTTCCGCTCGGCGACCGCGTTGGCGGCCGGCCGCGCGGGCGCCCCCAGCTCGGCCAGTCGCTCGCGGGCGAGCGGGACCATGTCTCCGCGCGGGAAGCGCTTCACCATCTCCTCGAGCGTGGAGCGCGCCCGCGCGGCGTCGCGCTCGAAAAAGATCTCCGCCGCGCGGTAGAGGGCGTCGTCCGCCAGGTTGGACTTGGGGCAGCGGTCGGCGACGGCGCGGTAGCGGCGGAACGCCTCCTCGCGGTCCTTCGCCAGGAACGAGACCTTCGCCATCTCCGCGTGGGCGCGGGCGGCGTTGTACATGGCCGCGCAGCGCAGCTCCGGAGAGGAGAGCTTGCGGGCGGACTCGTCCAGCGCGCGGATCACCCGCTCCCACCGATCGCGGAACCGCTTCGCCCGGGCGTCGTCGACGAGTTCGAGGAGCGCCTTGCGCGCTTCCTGGTAGGCCGCCTCCGCCGGATCCGCCAGGGCCAGGCGCGGCAGGGCGATCAGGAGCCAGAAGGCCATTCGCCACGTCGAACGCATCGAGCGCACCATTCCACACTCCGGCACACCCTCCAAATTTTCCGCCGGCCGCCCTGTGGACAGAAGCGCTTGCCTTTCCCATGGGATTTGAGATAGAAATTCTCCTAATCGCACCGGAGGTGCAGGATGTCGCTTACTCGCCGTGCCCTTCCCTTCCTGATCGTCACGCTGGCCGCCTGCGGTTCCAAGGGCGTCGTTTCCATCGAGGGGACCTCGTCCACGCGCGCAAACCTCGAGGACGAATCCCACGGGCCCGCGCACCCGCAGCTCCTTCTCACCATCCGCGAGATCCACGCGCACGTCGTCGGAGCGCCCGCGGAGGAACCGCCGCGCAGGGACGGTCTCGAGTGGAGGACGAAGAACGGACACTGGCGCGTCGTCACCCTCGAGCGGCCCCGCACGATCGATCTGCTCCAGCTGCAGGAGACCAACATCCACCTCGGTCGCGTCGACCTGCCGGAGGGGAAGATCACCCAGATCCGGCTCTTCCTCGATGAGAACGGGCCGAACGAGTACGTGCGTCCCAACGGAACGCGCTGCCCCCTCGTGATCCCCTCCGCCGACCAGACGGGAATCAAGATCGTAAAGCCCTTCACGGTGAAGGCGAAGGAGGACGAGGAGGTCCGGCTCGTGATCGACTTCAACCTGAAGGAGTCGATCCTGCAGGAGGAGGGCTGCGTCTACCGGCTCTCGCCCGTCTTCAAGGTTCGCGTGATCGACTGAACTCGATCTGCCGACAAGCCCGATCGTTGCTCCTTGGGGGGCGCCGCGAGGCGCCCCGCTTTTTTGCCCCGAGGCACGGCGCTCGCCGGGTACATACGGCCCCGCGGCCGAAATCCGCCGCGGGAGACCGCCCCCGGCGGAGGCACCTCGCGGCCCGGGAAGATCGACCGGTCGCCCGCCCCTCGGCGGGAACGAGCCTACGAGCCGGCCGCGATCGGCCCGGATGCGGAGCCGGGCGCCGACAAATCGGCGGCACCGCGGGCGCGTGGGGTCAGGCGTCCAGGCGCTTCTTCCACTCGAAGAGAAGCGCGAGCGCCTCCAGGGGCGTGAGGCGCTCGGGCTCGAGTCGCCGGATCGCATCGAGGATCTCCGCCGCCTTCGGGTCGGGCGGCGACTCCTCGCCGAAGAGACCGAGCTGGGCGGGCTGCGGCCGGCCCCTGCCCTTGCGCGCGAAGACGGCCCGCCCCTGCGGGTCGAGCTCCTTGCTCTCCAGGTTGGCCAGGATCTCGCGGGCCCGGGCAATCACCTCTGGGGGGACGCCCGCCAGCCGCGCCACCTCGATGCCGTAGGAGCGCGAGGCTCCGCCGGGGATCAGCTTCCGCAAGAAGATCACCCGGCCGCCCTGCTCCGTGACGGCGATGGTGGCGTTCTTTACGCGCGGCCGCTCCTTCGCCAGCTCCACCAACTCGTGGTAGTGCGTGGCGAAGAGGGTCCGGGCACCCACCCGATCGTGGAGGTGCTCCGCCACCGCCCAGGCGATCGAGAGGCCGTCGAAGGTGGAGGTGCCGCGGCCGATCTCGTCGAGGACGACCAGCGACCGCTCGGTGGCGCCGTGGAGGATGGCCGCCGTCTCCACCATCTCCACCATGAAGGTGCTTTGGCCCCGCGCGAGGTCGTCCGAGGCGCCGACGCGGCAGAAGATGCGGTCGGCGATGCCGATCCGCGCCCGCGCGGCGGGGACGAAGGAGCCGGCCTGGGCCAACAGGACGATGAGCGCCGTCTGGCGGAGGATCGTGCTCTTGCCGGCCATGTTCGGGCCGGTGATCACGAGGATCTGGCGCTCCCTGCGATCCAGGGAGACGTCGTTGGGGACGAAGGCCTCGCCGCCGAGCGCCCGCTCCACCACCGGGTGCCGGCCCTCGACGATCTCCAGCGCGTCCCCCTCGTCGACCACGGGGCGCACGTAGCCGTGCTCCGCGGCGACGCGGGCGAAGGAGACGAGTACGTCCACGGTGGCGACCGCGGAGGCCGCGCGCCGGATCGCCGCCGACCTCTCGAGGATGCGCCGGCGAAGGTCCTCGAAGAGCTCGGCCTCGCGTTCGATGCGGCGCTCCTCGGCGGTCAGGATCTTCTCCTCGTAGGTCTGCAGCTCCTCGGTGGTGAAGCGCTCCGCGTTGGCGGTGGTCTGCTTGCGGATGTAGTGCGAGGGCACGAGGTGGAGGTTCGGCCTCGTCACCTCGATGTAGTAGCCAAAGACCTTGTTGTAGCGGAGCTTCAGGGAGGCGATCCCTGTCCTCTCGCGCTCGCGCGCCTCCAGGCGGGCGAGCACCTCCCTCCCGCTCGTGGCGAGCTCGATGAGCTCGTCGAGCTTCTCGTCCCAGCCCCGGGCGAACATGCTGCCCTCCCGGGTGGTGGCGGGAAGCTCCTGGAGGAGCGCGCGCTGCAGGTCCCCCGCCAGGTCCTCGAGGCCGACGAGCGCGTCGGCCTGCCCGGCGAGCAGCCGCGCGCGGCAGCCGCGCAGCATGCCCGCGATCTCGGCGAGGCGGCCGAGGGAGAGCCCCAGGTTGCGCGCGTCCCGGGCGTTGCCCACTCCTAGCGAGAGCCTTCCGAGCAGCCTCTCCAGGTCGGCGACGCCCCGCAGCGCCTCCGAGAGCTCCTCGCGGAGCGTCGCCCGCTCCACGAGCTCCTCCACCGCGTCGTGGCGCGCGCGGATCTCCTCGACGTCCAGGAGGGGCGCAGCGAGCCACTCGCCGAGCCGCCGGCCGCCCATGGCGGTGGCCGTCCGGTCGATGGTGGAAAAGAGCGAGCCCTTTCTCCGGCCGCCGTGCAGGGTGCGGAAGAGCTCCAGGTTGGCGGTGGTGGCCTCGTCGAGGCGGAGGTGGCGTTCGGGGAAGAAGGCCTGGATGCGGTCGACGTGGGCCGCCGCGTTGCCGCGCTGGGTCTCCGCCAGGTAGGCCAGCGCGGCGCCGGCAGCGGCGACCGCCGCCCGCTGTCCGCCCAGCCCGAACCCCTCCAGCGTGGCCACGCCGAAGTGGCGGCGGAGCAGCGCCTCCGCCCGGGCGTACTCGAAGGTCTCGGGCGCCTCTGCGGCCCGAACGGTCCCTTCCCCTTTCCTCGAGAGCCCATCCACGCCCGGACCGAGGAGGATTTCCCGCGGTCCGAACCGCGCGATCTCCGCCTCCGCGGCCGACAGCGTAGCCACCTGGGCGACCCGGAACTCGCCGGTGGAGGCGTCGAGGAAGGCGACGCCATAGGCGTCCCCCTCGCGCGCCACCGTCGCCAGGTAGTTCGCCGTGCGGGGATCGAGGATCTCCTCGTCGAGGACCGTGCCCGGAGTGACGATCCGGGTCACCTCGCGCTTGAAGAGCTTCTTTCCCCCCTTGA
>NICF_comb_assmDRAFT_10001596_pt1 | contig 17796 bp, 16 predicted proteins | sample NewIslPassag4_SG_FD_11279 | JGI IMG/M metagenome (IMG submission 11279) | reverse complement strand
TTTGCATGCAACCTGCTCGCCGTGGCTGCGATCACCGCCACGCAAGTGTTGCCACCGGCGCCTTTTTGGGACGGTCAAGCTGCCTACGAGCGCATCCTGGGTTATACACCACGGCTACTGCTTGGCTCTTTCCTCGCTTATCTTGTCGGCGAGTTCGCCAACGCCGCGGTGCTATCCCGTCTCAAACTGCTCACCCGTGGTCGCTGGCTCTGGAGCCGTACTGTCAGTTCAACCTTGGTTGGCCAAGCCTTTGACTCGCTCGTCTTTGTTACCATAGCCTTTATTGGGACGATTCCGGCCAGCAGCCTGCTGCAAACGATCATAACGAGCTGGCTTACGAAGTCGGCCTACGAGATAATCGCTACACCTTTGACGTACTTCGTCGTCCATGCGCTCAAGCGTGCCGAAGGGATCGACGTCTTTGACGAAGGGGTGAGCCTCTCGCCCTTCCGTCTTGATTAGCCTGTCTTGTCTCGTCACGACCCCTTGCGCACAGCTGGCTGCTGGGCCCACCTCTCACAAAGGCACACGAAACGTCTGAGGCTTGGCTTCACCGCGGATGTTCCCACGAGCGGCTGGTATCTCAGAACGGTAGTCCCAACCTGCTCTTGGAATGAACCCGGTGCCTGGAAGATAAATGCCTGCCGATCCATCGCCTAGCTATAGGCCAGTCGGCAGCGTATGCACCATATGGGCAGTGCCCTCTTATGACTCCAGGCAACTGCTCGAGGCGAGCCGCTTGGGCGTGACGAAGCTGAACTCCGCCCAAAACTGCCAATACCGCAAGCGCCGTTTGAAGTAACCAGGCGAGTGTTGCTCTTTCACTCGCTGGTGCCTATCTTGCTATCGCACCCACCCTCGGAGGATGGCGAGACCAGCACCGAGTGGGAAGAGTGAGATCACGAGTAAGACTGTTCCCACAAAGATGCCAATGGCATGGATCCAGCTTCCGATCTTCTGGAGGAGCGGGCCAAGGACGATTCCCATCAGAGCCTGGACGATCGGCTGGGCCTGTGGTGGTAAGGGCTGCGAGAGCACCTGTTGTGGATATCCCTGCAACCAGTTACCCCAGCTCGGTACAACCAGCAGCACGACACTGCCGACGGTAAACACAATGAGACCGAGGAGAATGACTGCAACGCCTGGAGATCGACGAGATGTCATCTCTCACCTCCGCTAGAGTAAGTAATCACTTTCATTCAGAGTATACCGTAGTCCGCTATCATGTGTCAATATCCCTGTATTACTGCCTTCCGGTGTCTCCGGAGTCGGCATCCGATGCGATCCTGATCGGTGATCTGGTCAATACGCTCGCCAGATAATGCTGCGCGATGCGGCATTGATCGTTCATTCGAGAAGGTAATGTCGACGGAACGCTGCGTTCGTCGGTGGTCTGGTAAACCGGCCAAGCAGCGTTGGCCGTCGATCGAACTGCAAGCGGCAGGCAGAGTGTTTGCCGCAGGACGGCTGTGGCGATCCAGCGATACACGACACGTGGCGTGCGATAAGCCGGAAAGATGTGGAGAGAGGGCATGATTGCCTTGAGGGCTGACATCCATAATGCGGCCTGGGCAACGTTCTCACTCCACCCCGATGGGTGGACAGCGCAAAGCAGGTGTGCGAGGATACCGTTGAGTTCTCCGTGCAGGTCATTCTGGCGAGCACCACTATGACGAGCAGTGGGATGCTAGTCTGCCGGAACGGCCAGGGTTCGGTAGAATTTGGCGCGGAGGTTATGCCCTCGCACGGGCGCGGCTTCACGCTGGTCTGGAGGAGCGCGAAGCCTGAAGGGGAGGGGCGGCGATGGATCTCACCACACTTACTGGCAAACGGCTGGCACTGATCTTTCCTGGGCAGGGGAGCCAGCACGTGGGTATGGGGAAGCGCATCCAACAACTCTCAGCGGCGGCCCGGCGCGTCTTNGCNCAGGCTGATGAAGTGCTTGGCTTTTCTCTCTCTCGCCTCTGCTTCGAGGGACCGGAAGCTGAACTGAACGACACGATCAATGCCCAGCCGGCAATCCTGACCGTCAGCCTGGCCTATCTTGAGGCCCTACGCGAACGGCTGCGTGCCCTAGGCACGACGATTCAGCCGGCGCTCGTTGCTGGCCATAGCTTAGGTGAGTTCTCAGCTCTTGTCGCCGCCGGCACCCTGAGTTTCGAGGATGCCTTGCGGATCGTACGCGAGCGTGGCCGGCTCATGAAGGAAAGTGCGCAGCAGCGACCTGGTGGAATGGCTGCAATCCTTGGCCTTGGCCGGGACGCGGTCGAGGACGTCTGCAAAGAGGCGAGCGTGCTGGGCCTCATCGTTGTCGCAAACGACAATAGCCCCGGTCAGCTCGTCATTTCGGGCGAAGAAGCTGCATTGCAGCAGGCAATGGAACTCGCTCGAGCACGCGGAGCACGGCGTGTTGTTCGCCTCAACGTGACGGTCCCTTCGCACTCGCCACTGATGGAGCGCGTAGCTCAGGCATTGAGCGATCTCCTGAGCCGCGTGCCGCTCCGTGAGCCAGACGTGCCCCTCGTTTCGAATGTCACTGGTCGCGTTGTCTCGCGCGTAGAGGAATTGCGCCAGGCGCTGGCTCAACAGGTGGCCCAGCCAGTACAGTGGACGACAGTGGTTCGTGCCATTGCTGACCAGGGTGTGACAACCTTTCTGGAAGTTGGGCCAGGTCAGGTGCTCACTGGTCTCGTGCGCAAGATTCGGGCCGATCTCGAGGCTCTCTCCGTGCACGAGCTTGCTCTTGAAGCGCCAGGGGCTGGAGCCTTGGACCACGACGTGAGTAACGAACGGCGACGTGGAGCCAACGGATAATGTTGTTGGGAAGGCTGTGAGACCGTGCACCGTGTTGTCGTGACTGGACTGGGAGCAATCACGCCGCTCGGGTTGAACGTGGAGACATTTTGGCGACGGCTACTTGCTGGCGAATCAGGGATCGACCGCATTCAGGCGTTTGATCCAAGCAATCTTGATGTCCAGATTGCCGCTGAAGTCAAAGGCTTTGACCCGCGTGACTTCATGGACGTCAAAGCGGCTCGACGGATGGATCGGTTCGCTCAGTTCGCCGTCGCCGCTGCGGGGGAAGCCATCCGCGATGCCGGGCTTGAGATTACCCCAGCCAACGCCGATCGCATTGGCGTCATGATGAACACTGGCGGTGGTGGCATCCATGCGATGGTGCGCGAAGTGTTGACCTTTGAGCACCGCGGCCCAGGACGAGTCAGNCCATTTTTCATTCCGATCTTCGCGCCGAATATGGGCGCATGCCAGGTCTCGATCATCTACGGCATCACCGGTCCAGTCATGGCTTCAGTTGCTGCCTGTGCTGCAGGCACCCAAGCCTTCGTCGATGCGTTGCGAATGCTGCGCAATGGCGAAGTTGATGTCATGATCGCTGGTGGTACCGAAGCTGGCCTGGAACCGGTTGCCATTGCTGCCTTTGCCAACATGGGTGCACTCTCGCGCCGCAATGAGGAGCCGCAGAAGGCGAGCCGACCGTTCGACCGCGATCGCGATGGGTTTGTCTTCGGTGAAGGCTGTGCAGTGATGGTTCTCGAGACAGAGGAGCACGCTCGCCGACGTGGCGCCCGCATCTACTGCGAGCTGGCTGGTGGTGCGCTCACTGCTGATGCCTATCATGTCAGCGCGCCTGCTCCGAATGGTGCTGGGTCAGCAAAGGCGATGGCGCAGGCGCTCGAGTGTGCCGGCTTGCGCCCCGACGATGTCGATTATATCTGCGCCCACGGCACCTCCACGCCCCTCAACGACGTCTCTGAGACGGTGGCAATCAAGGCGGTCTTTGGTGAGCATGCCTATCGCGTGGCCGTTAGCTCACCAAAGAGCATGATCGGTCACCTTGTTGGGGCGGCTGGGGCTGTGTCCGGCGTCGTCTGCGCACTCGCGATCCGCGACAATGTTGTGCCGCCGACAATTAACTTAGACAATCCTGATCCCGAGTGCGACCTTGACTACGTGCCTCACGTTGCCCGCCCCATGGCTGTTAACGTTGCGATGGCCAATGCCTTCGGCTTTGGCGGACAGAACGCGGTTGCCGTCTTCAAGCGCTACGAGGCATAAAGCATCGTGTCAACGGCGGCATTTGTCCGTGACTTCTCGTGGAGTTGCTTGGTTTCATGATCTAGAGCGGTCTTAGCGTGTTGAAAGGCTCGCCAGGTCCGTAAGGCTTGGTTTACTGTCGTAATCGCGCGTTCACTCGTGTAGTCGTGGAAATCCTGCCCTTCAACTCGGTTGGCATGCCCGACTGGANCGTTATTGCTCGGGATGGGCCAGAAGGACAACATACTTGCTGCCTGGCTCTCTCCAGATGGCTGCAAACGCAGCCATGAACTCGTTGTTTCCATCCCCTTGAATCGTCTTGGGTGTTAGCCTTTGGATAGGTCTCTCCTGCAACTTCACTGAGCCACAGTATCCTGAGCCGTAAAGTGCTTCANTCCGAAACCGGGAAGTAGNCCTGATATCTAGGATGTCGAGCTAGATGAGATCCATAGACGCCTCAGTNCGGCAATCGCTGCGTTTGCGCTCGGCGCGGGATGGTTACGCTATCTGCGGCGGACGCATACCCATTGCTAGGCGGCTCCTTAGGATAATCGAGGATGCGGCCCGCGGTGAACTCAAAGCCCCCAAAGCCGATCTGTTCGAGCAAGCCCTGTGCGTTGTCTTGTTCCAGCCAGTGGGCTATTCCCTAGGTTTTTGATACTCGGCATAAGCTGGGATCTCCTAGACAGGTTTTCTCGTGGTCATGGCCCTCGTTCAGATTGTGATGTCATCCGCCTCAAAATTCACACGGTAGCTCTCCAATTTCACTCCTGGATGCGAGCTTTGCGTCTGAAGGAAGGCGAGCTGGCAATGTGCTCCTCAGGCGCACCAGATATGGCGAGGCGTGAGCTGTAGAGGCGTGCAGGGGCTATTCGTTAACAGATGTATTGCTCGCCAACCGTCGAGCTAAATTTGTTGTTTTTCGACTTGCATACCAAATGAATGCTACTCCTGCTGCAACTACTGTTGCCAGGTAATATCTCCACACCCAATAATCGTCTCCATAGGCGAGTGGTTCGTAATTTGTTGTGAGTGGACTTGTACCTAAATTGATAATTGTCCATGCATACGTTGCCAGAACGATTTGAATAGGGGCAACAAGAAGAAAGAAACGCAATATGCGATAATACCGCAGCGGATTCATTTTGTTGGGGTAAATGCCTGCCAGTTCATAATTGGAGACCCAGACAGCTGGTGTCCATAATATCAGCAAGAGAATTTCCGAGAGTTTATGAGCGAATATAGGTCCCGTAATATATCCGATTATTCCTGAGCTGGGAATATCGTTCTTGGCAGAGAGATAGAAATCCTTTAGAAGAAAAAAGGAGCCAATTACAAGAATAACGAGTAGAACTTTATCGTTCTTGCGTAGTTGCTCTGGCGTCATTGGCATGAATATTCGGAATCGCCTCTTTTGCATATGCAAACCTCCCCGCAGTACGACGCTTGTCTCTGAATTCAGCGAGCGATCTTGAGTTCAGCTTCTGCGACTGGACAACGCGGCCACCGAGCGAGCAGGCGGGGAAAGCGACTGGTTTGGCGGCTGCTTCGGTTGCTCTTCTCCTATTCCCCTTCTTCTCCGTAGGCTGGATCGTTAATGCGTGCAAGCTGCGAACGTTAACAACCTAGATTAACCTGCTTGGTTCCATCAACCCCAAGCACCTGAGGATAACCGTAGTGGACTTCGCCTGTAAACGAATCCAATCAAAAGCATCGATGGCGAATATGGCCCAATCCATGTCTTCGTTCCGATGCTCGAGAGCGAGTGTTGAGTTCTTGCTTCGTGTCGATAGAGCCCCTGGGTAAACATGGGACGAAGAGCTACTGCCATGTCCAGCGCAGCTAAGCCGAGCATAGATTGATAGACGGATGTGCTACAAGCGAGTCCTCCACCTGGAGAATCTGCTTGTAGCAGGAATGTATCCAAAATCTTTTCTCTGCCCTAGCAAAGCTCGATCATGCTTTATTTGAATGAAGGTCAAAGATGATACTGCCTTGCGTAAGAAGATTCGCTGAGGCCAGCACATATGAATTCGCGCAATCTCCTCATCGTGCTGGATATCGCTTCTGGCGTGAGGTTGGGTTAGCCTGTTGGTTGCGCTGCTGGTGCTAGATGTTGCAGGAGGAACGAGGCAATCGCCTGCAGTGATGCCTGCGCTTGTGGCAGTTCGAGTGTGAGTTGCCAGACGTGCCACATTCGGGGAAAGATTGTTAACTCGACCACAACTCCAGCAGCCTGAGCCGCGGCAGCCATGCGCTCAGCATCATCCCGCAGGATCTCATCTTCGCCAGCGTGAAAGAGCAATGGTGGGAGCCCATGCCAATCGCCGTAGACTGGCGAGATCAGCGGATGGCGCGGGTCATGTCCATTAACATAGGAATGATCAAAGCGAGCCATTGCACGCGGATGCAAAACCGGGTCATCAGTCCGATGCTGCCGTGTTTTGCCGGCAGCTAAGTCGCCGACTGGTGATAAACATGCAGCGGCCGCTGGCAGCTCAGTGCCTTCGTCGCGGAGCTTCATCAATGATGCAATTGTCAGGTTCCCACCGGCCGAATCCCCAGCGATCGCGATCGCTGTTGGATGAATGCCGTGACGTAGCAGCCATCGGTAGGCTGTCACGCAATCCTCGAGTGCAGCCGGAAACGGATGTTGGGGAGCGAGCCGGTAATCCACAAGCAATGCCCGCGCTTCGAGAAGTTGTGCGAGAACCGTAACCATGTGCAGGTGCTGGGGGCTGAGTCCAAGGACGAATCCTCCACCATGGAGATACAACAAGACACGTCCAGGGACATGCCGTTCCGGGATGAGCCATTCACTGCGCACACCGTCAGCATCAACGGGTTCCCGCCGGACTGTTGGTGGCAGGCGGACACGCTGTCGCGCTTGCGCAAGCAGTCGATTCGCTAAGCTGAACGGGAGATAGGCTGACATGAAACGAGCAAGTCGAAGCTGTGCGCGGGCGTGTTGCTCCACGTCTGAATTCGTCAGCATCTACTCTTCTCCTTTTCTGGATAATGCTGGGAGGGTGTTTGACATCGCGACCAATGCCACGTAGCGACTCGCTCCGCGACCAGTGTTCTTTGGTTCTTTTCTCAATTTATCCTCCGGTAAGGTCCGCCAAGTGACCCGTTTCTCGTTGCTTCTCTGCGAATGATCGGTTATTCTTCTCTCACTGAGCTTATCGCAGTATACGGCATTGCTCCTCCATCAGCAACCAGCATAGGCTCGATACACGACCGTTTCGGCCGAGTACGTTCGGGAATGTGCGGGCCAATAGCTCTCGTCTGGTTATGAGTGGCTGACGTCGCCTTAGTGCATTGATCTCCACTATGCTAACTGGGGATACGAGAGCTTTGGTAAGGAATTCGCCTGCGCTGGTAGCACTCTCGGCCTTGTTCTCGTCCAAGGGGTGACGGGCTTAACGTCCAATTGCTGTGTGGCGACGCCATGTCTCTAGCAGACAGGGCGAATGCTCGGCTACACTGCGCAGGTATGAGCGCTAGCTGGGGCTTTGGGCGCTGGAGAGAGTATGAGTAGAGAAGGAGGGACGACGCATATGGTGATGACTCGTCGGGCGTGGCTTCGAGCTGTTGCCGGGCTGGCGCTTATGCCGGTAAGCGCGCTCCTGGCAAGTTGTGGCGGCCAGCAGACGACACCGACGTCCACCGCACCGGCGTCGGCGGCGACTGCAAGCATGACTACCCGAGTTGCGGCCGTTACGCCGACTTCGACAACAACGCCCGCGAACGTGGCAACGCCGTCCAGTAGAGCGACGCCAGCAAGTACTGCCAAGCCGGCAGGTCAGCAGGCGAGCACCATCAAAGCTCGCATCGCCCTCACCGCGAGCGATGCAGCATTGCTCATTGCCATCGATAAGGGGATGTTCCGTGACGTTGGCATTTCCGTCGATCTCGTTACAGCAACGCTTGACCCCGGGCAGGCGATCTCCTTGCTAGGCGCGCAGCAGCTTGACATTGTCGGGGGTGGGCTCAGTGGAGCCCTCGTGAATGGCGTCAAGCAAGGCGTCCCGCTCAAGATTACTGTTACTGAGACAGTCATTACTGCTAACTTCGGTGACTATCACGTGATCGGCGTCCCGAAATCACTCAGTGACTCCGGGCAGATCCGCTCAGTTGAAGATCTGCGTGGCAAGACGGTTGCACTTGTGACAAGTGGTGGCGGCGATGTGCTCGAAATGAAGAAGGTGCTCGAGCAGCATCACCTGACGCTCAAAGACGTACAGGTGCAGACGCTGCGGGCGCCAGATGTACCCGCAGCGCTGCAAAATGCTGCTGTCGCTGCAGGATTCCTGATTGAGCCATATGTGACAATCGCGCTGAAGCAGCTCAAAGCTGCAACAGCGCTGGTGCCAGGACAAGATATTGCTCAGGCATCAGGCATTGGCTTGCCACTGAATGTCCTCACGTTCGGTCCACGACTCCTTAACGATCGCCCGCTCGCGGTAGCGTTCCTGGTCGCTTACCTCCGTGGTGTTGCGTGGTACTTCGAGCGGGTAGGGAATGACGCAGGAAAGCAAGAGATTGCGGCTGTCCTCAAGCAGTACACGCCGCTAAAAGACGACCAACTGTACGCTCAAATGACCTGGCCGCCGATCGCTCGGGATGGGCGCTTTGCGATTAGCTTCCTTGACGAGTATCAGGCGCTCTGGCGTGATCTGGGTCAAATTCAGGCAATGATTCCGGCAAGTGATCTCGTCGACTTTTCATATCTTGATGAGGCGGCGCGGCAAGTCTAGGGGTAGCACGGGCCAGGAGGTACGGTATGGCTGAGCAAGTCGGAATGACGATAGTGCGGCGTGATGCGGCAGCCCGCTGGGAATGCGACGTTGACCTGTGCGTTGTTGGTGCGGGGATCAGCGGCGTCGCGGCTGCAATCACCGCAGCACGGCTTGGTCTCCGTGTCCTCCTGGCCGATGCGTGTCCTTGGGTTGGAGGGCAAGCGGTCGGAGTTCCGATTGGCACGATTGCTGGTCTGTTTAGCTGTGGCCCTGCAGAAACACAAGGCCTGTTGACACCGTTGCTAGCGACGGAGCTACTCAAGGCGCTCCGAGAGCGCGAAGCCAGCTGGCCGTTCTACTCACGTCGGGCACGAACGACCATCATCGTTTACGATGAGGCAGAACTGGAACGAACCTTCGAACACATGCTCAACGCGTGTCGGGTCGTGCTACTTTTGGGAGCGGTCGCCGATGTTGTCCAACGTGACGGTGCGCGCATCACGCGAGTACGCTTTGCTACGCGCTTTGGCGCGTGCGATGTCCAGGCGCCGTTCTTTATCGATGCCTCAGGCGATGCTGCGCTAACCTGGCTGGCCGGCGCTGCGTGTCGGGTGAGCACGCAGCCGATCTATGGTACCCAAATGGCAGTGGTCGGGCCAGTGGCGTTCCCCGCACGGGAAAACCCAGCTGATGTTGCCCGGCGAGCAGAGGAACTGCTGCGGGAGCACGGCCCGCGCTATGGGCTAACGCGCGAAGAGTGCCGAATCTTCCCCCTGCCGCCACGGGGATTGGCTGTGCTGAATGCTACGCATCTGCGCACCCCACTTGATCCTCTCGGGTTTTGGCAAGAGGCACGTGCAGCGCGTGTTGAGGTCGAACGAGCGCTCGAGCTCTTGCGGCGAGAATATCCGGCTGTATTTGGAGAAGCACGGGCGCGTCGGCTTGGTTTACCAGGAATCCGGCAGACACGGACAATCGTGGGCCGGGCCATGCTTACCCTTGAGGATGTCCAGACAGGGCGATGCTTCCCCGACGCGATCGCTCGGGCGGCCTGGCCGGTTGAGTTGCATGATAGCCAGGCTCACTATCAATGGCAGCCTTTGCCCGATGGGCATTACTACACCATCCCTTACCGCGCGCTCCTTCCGGCCGAACTCGACAACGTGCTCGCTATTGGCCGTTGCATCGATGCTGATCCTTTAGCGCTCTCAAGTGCTCGGGTAATGGGACCATGTGTGGGAATGGGTGTCGCTGCAGCCCATGCTGTTTCGCTCGCATACACCGCTGGCTGCCAACTTCCAGCGATTGACCTAGCGTCCTTACAAACGCATCTTGCTCCAAATCTAGAGGGCATTTATCCCTACGCTTAACTTGCTCTCTGTCTATACCCGCAATGCCGCTACCGTCTCCTCTCTTCTCCATGTTCCTCTTCTCTCGCCGTTACCGTCTGTGGCACCTTGCTTCCCAGCGAGTGCTTTCTTGCTTTCTGTGCTCAGCTTTCCGGTGATCGTTCGTTGAAGGTGAAACCTGCTGAGACTGAGCACCTGTAGACGCGATGATGCACGGGAGTGAGCGACATGCAGACGACTGCCGAGAGCTGAGAGTGGTATGTCATCTACTGGTCTCGTTCACGAAGGGCTCTGGAAGCACGAGAATGCAATGGAGAGCTAAGTGCCGTAATGACATACACCGGCTACGTAATCGTGTGCATGGTGAGGGCAGATGTGCTCTTGTTGTATGGTCATTCCTCCCTTGACAGGGTTGCTCTGCCCGACTAAGGTTGTCTGGTAGCGATATCCCCGCACAACTGAGGGTGGAAGGAGGTATTTCGACTGGCCGTGATCTCCCACCACTATTGAGCAACTAGCATGTCAGAGACTGAGGAGGATCTGCCGTGAAACCTGCTGCTTTCTCCTATTTTGCCCCGCGTGACCTTGATGAAGCGCTCCACCTCCTTGCACACCATGCCCCAGATGCAAAGCCACTCGCCGGTGGGCAGAGCTTGGTGCCAATGATGAATTTCCGTCTTGCCCAGCCACGCGTCCTCATCGATCTCAACCGGGTGGCAGCTCTATCGTTTGTCAACGATGCAAATGGAGTCCTTGTTCTCGGGGCAATGCTACGCCAGGCGGCGGCCGAACGTGATCATCGGCTCAGTGCTGCTGTTCCTCTCCTTGCTGATGCCCTACCACTTGTTGGGCATGAGACCATCCGCCATCGGGGGACAATTGGCGGCACGCTTGCCCATGCGGATCCTGCAGCTGAGATTCCGGCTGTCGCCTTGGCTTTGGGAGCTGAGCTCGTTGTGCGGAGCACGCGTGGAGAGCGCGTCATCTCAGCTGATCAATTTTTCCTTGGCCCATTGATGACTGCTCTTGAGCCAGATGAGATGTTGATTGCAGTACGTATTCCTCGCATGCCGCCGCGTACGGGCACGGCATTTCTCGAATTGTCACGCCGGCACGGTGATTTCGCAATTGTTGGCGTTGCTGCCCAAGTGACGCTTGACGAGAGTGGACGGATTGTGCAGGCAGCGCTTGCGCTTTGCGGCGTTGGGCCAACACCAGTACGGGCACGCCAAGCTGAAGCGGCGCTTGCTGGCGCGGAGCCGACCGACGAGCAGTTCCGCGCGGCTGGGGCTCTTGCCGCACAGGAGATCGATCCAGCTTCGGATATCCATGCCTCGGCTGACTACCGTCGACGCATTGCTGCTGTGCTTGTACGGCGTGCGTTAAGCCCAAGCAGCACAGCGTGCTCAGGGGAGGAGCTAGTGCCATGGCTGATCGACATCACATCACCGTGACAGTCAATGGGACCCCGTATGAAGCGACAGTTGAGTCACGGCTCTTGCTTGCTGATTTTCTGCGCGACCACCTTGGCTATGTTGGCGTTCATGTTGGTTGTGAGCATGGGGTTTGTGGTGCATGCACAGTGTTACTTGATGGCCAGACAGTGCGGTCATGCTTGCTCTTTGCTGTCCAGGCAGATGGTTGTCAGATTATGACCGTTGAGGGACTTGCGCAAGATGGCAACCTGCATCCCCTCCAAGAAGCATTTCGTGAAAAGCAGGCCATTCAGTGTGGCTTCTGTACGCCTGGTATGCTGCTGCGTGCCTATGAGCTATTGCAGCAAAATCCGCACCCAACACGGGATGAAATCCGGGAAGCGATTGCGGGCAACCTCTGTCGCTGCACTGGTTACCAGTTCATCGTTGAGGCAATCCAAGCGGCTGCTGAACGCTGGCTGTGACATCGCGATAGGAGGGACCAATGACAGCTCAAGCACCAGCACGAAAGTGGATCGGGCAGAGCATTCCGCGTGTTGAAGACCCACGTCTGCTCGTCGGGCGCGGCGGCTATGTCACTGACCTTGCTCTGCCAGGAATGGTCCATGCAGCGGTGCTGCGCAGCCCGTTGGCGCATGCGCGCATCATCTCAATTGATACGAGCAGGGCGAAGGCATTGCCCGGTGTCCTCGCCGTCGTCACGGGGAAAGACGTTACCGCGTTGACAAACCCGATGCCAGACTTTGGCCCTGACCCCTCGAAGCACACCTGGTGGGTATTGGCAGTCGACAAAGTGCGCTATGTCGGTGAGCCGGTTGCTGCTGTTGTCGCTACCGACCGCTACATCGCTGAAGATGCCTGTGAGCTAATCGATGTTCAGTATGAGCCACTTCCACCAGTGGTTGATCCGATTGCTGCGATGCAGCCAGGAGCGCCGCTTGTGCATGACGCGCTCGGCAGTAATGTGGTGTATCACCGAGTTTTCACCTTTGGTGATGTCGAACGCGATTTTGCTGAAGCGGACATTGTTGTGCGTGATCAACTGCGCTGGCACCGCTCCGGCGCGCAGCCACTTGAGACAGTCGGAGCAGTTGCGCAGTACAATCCCGCCACTGGCATGATGACGATCTACTGCAATTCCGTGACCTTTACCTTCCTGCTCTTTTTGGTTGCCAACACCCTCAAGATTCCATCAAACAAGCTTGATATGGTGCCGTGTCCAGCTGGCGGCAGCTTTGGCTCGAAGTTCTGGGCAGTGCGCGTGCCGATTCTGGCTGGGATGTTGGCGAAGCTGACCGGACGCCCAGTGAAATTCGTCGAAGATCGTCTCGATAACATCATGACCTCTGATCACCATGGCTCCGATCGTATCTATGAGGTCGAAATGGCCGCTATGCGCGATGGAACGCTGCGAAGTTTGCGCATTAATGTCATCGATGACTATGGAGCGTATATCCAATTTGGTGTTGGTACGCATGGCAACTCATTGGCACAAGTCGTTGGACCGTACAAGATCCAAAGCGTCCAATACGAGTTGACTGCCGTCCTGACAAATAAATGTCAACAAGGGGCGTATCGTGGATTTGGCTCTGAAGTGACCAACTGGGTCGTTGAACGGATGGTCGATCTTGTTGCTCGTGAATTGCGCATGGATCCGGCTGAGATCCGGCGTAAGAACTTTATTCAGCCACACGAGTTCCCCTACACGATTCCGACTGGCAACATGTATGACAGTGGTAACTATGCTGGGGTGTTAGACAAAGCGCTTGCTCTCGCCGATTATGATGGTCTCCGTGCAATGCAGCGCAAGGCCCGTGAAGAGGGGCGCTACGTGGGTATCGGGCTGATTACTGCCCAAGAACGGAGCGTCTTCAGCGCCACCGAGTTCTGGTTCTGGTTTGACCAGCCAACTGGTATCACCTCCAGCCCGGAAAGTGCAACGGTTCGGGTAGATCCGGCTGGCAACATCACAGTTACACTCTATTCCCAAGCTTTCTGGGGGCAGAGTCCAGAGACTGTTGTTGCTCAAGTTGTTGCTGAAGAATTCGGCGTCGATCCCAGTCAGGTGAGCGTGATTTATGGGAGTTCAGCGCGTGGTTTGCCGGCGACCGGTCCGGGTGGCAGCCGCTTCACCATTATGGTAACGGGAGCTGTACGTGGCGCGGCTCAACGTGTTAAGGATAAGATGCGCAAGATTGCCAGTCATCAGCTTGAAGCTGCTCCGGAAGATCTTGAATTCGTTGATGGCATGATTCGCGTACGCGGTGCGCCAGAGAAAGCCGTCTCACTTCAAGATGTGGCAACACTGGCATATCTTTTCAAGCTCGACTTGCCACCCGATATTGAAGAGAGTGGATTACAAGCCGACTACACGTTTGATCATCCCTACACAACCAAGCCGTCACCTGATCGCAAGAGCCTCGGTGTCTTTTATCCCTTCGTCGGTCACGCCTGCCATATCGCTGCCATTGAGGTGGACGTTGAGACCGGGCAGCATCGCTTCCTAAAGTACGTTGCGGTCCATGATGCTGGCACTGTTGTCAATCCACGCTCACTTGACGGCCAGATCATTGGTGGCGTGGCACAAGGGCTTGGGACGGCAATGTATGAACAGTACGTCTATGGGCCGGATGGCCAACTCTTGACCGGCAGTTATGCTGACTACCTGATTCCCACAGCTATGGAAGTACCATGGGTTGAGATTGACCATCAGGAGACACCGTCGCCGTTTACTCCTTACGGTATCAAGGGCGCTGGCGAAGGCGGTCGAATGATGACGCCAGCGGTTGTCTGTGCAGCTCTGGAGGATGCCCTTGCTCCCTTTGGTGTGCGGATCAATGAGGTGCCGGTCACACCAGAAAAGCTACTACGCTGGATCGATGAAGCCCAAGCGCGACGACAAGCCCGAACCGGTGATTGAACCGAGCGTGGAGGTGAAGCGATGTATCCGTTTATGGCAGAACGGCTGGAACGCGAATTGTACGAGGCGGGCATAGACCTGTTACTTGCTACCAGCCGGCACAATGTTCGCTATCTTACCGGTGGATACTACTTGCCAACCTTTCAGCGCCTTGAGCCAATCGGGCTGTCGCATTACGTGCCGATGCTGGTGATGCCCCGCCGCAATTTTGCCCAGAGCGTTTACATCGGAGTCTCCGTTCCAGATGTCGATGAGGTTCAGGCGCTAGAAGCCTTTGGCCCAATGTGGGTGGAGCAGCGCGTCTGGGTGCCCGAGTTGCGGCGTAGCGTTGCCGGGCTCGTGGCACGTGAGGCAGCGCGGCAGATTCGCGGGTTGGGACTGAGTGGCGGGACAATCGGCGTGGAGAAAGCCTTCTTGCCCCTTGAAGCGTTCGAGGTGCTACGGACAGAGTTGCCGGAAGCGACGTTCGTTGATGCCACGCTTGCCCTTGCTCGGACACGGGCAGTCAAGACGACGCGAGAGCTCGCTCTGATGCGTGAGGTTCATGAGCGGACGGCGCGAGCGATTCGAGCGACGCTCGAGGCTGGGCGTGTAGGAGAGACCTCTCGCGCGGTTGAGCAACGCCTGGAACGGGCGATGGTCGAGGAAGGAGTGCATCGCATTTTTACCTTCGCGGGGATTGGCCCAAGCTATAACCGGTTTCCGCGAGATATACCCTGGGAGCGAGGGCACATCCTGCAAGTGGATACGGTGGCAGAATACGATGGCTATCTAGCGGATTTGGCACGGATGGCCTCGCTGGGCGAGGCACCAGCTGTGGCGCAGGAACTCTTTGCTGCTTGCCTGGTGGTCCAGGAGCGGGTGCGAGGAGCCCTTGGCCCAGGCGTGCGTGGACAGGAGATCCATCGATTAGGCTGGGAAGCGATCCGGTCCTGCCGTTGGGCTGATGGTGGAAACTTCATTGCTCATGGACTTGGGCTCGTCAGTAATGAACTGCCGATCTTCAACGCTGAAGCTGTTGATGCGCTCGAGCCAGGGATGGTGGTGTCGATTGAGGCAGAGTATCGTCATCCCGAGGTAGGGCATGTCAAGCTTGAGGACACAGTCATCGTAACGGCGACGGGATGTGAGGGGATTGGCGACTTCGGGCGCGAGTGGTGCACTGTCGCCGAGTAGCTGAGAGAGCGATTGATGCGGGTCCTGATTGTTGGTGGTTCGCTGGGCGGCCTCAATGCGGCAGTCTGGCTGAGCCGAACTGGTCATGATGTCACGGTCTTTGAGCGGTCTGCTACGCTGCTGGAAGACCGTGGTGCTGGCATTGTCCTGCACCCGGCTACTGTGCGTCCCTTTGGCGGGAGCGATCCTACTGTGCTTCGCATGCTCGGCGTGCCGTTACGACGCGTACAGTATTTGAATGCAGCTGGACAGCTCGTTGCTACACGACCAACGAGCTGGTGGGCGACATCGTATGCCACGCTCTATCGACGTCTCCTCCAACTCATCGACGCTAGCTGTTATCAGCTCGATGCTACCTGTGTTGGTGTGATGCAAGACGAGTACCGGGTGAAGCTGCGTTTTGCCAATGGAACTGAGGCTGAAGGAGATCTCGTCGTGTTTGCTGATGGGGTCTCTTCTTTTGGGCGCACGGTGATTGCTCCGGGAAGTACGCCGCAGCATGCTGGGTATATTGCCTGGCGTGGCGTAGTGCCGGTGTGCCGCCTGAGCCCTCAAACACGGAGTTTATTTGAGGAGGCGATCACCTATGTCCTGCTACCCACGAGTCACATGGTCGCTTACCCAGTGCCTGACCGCGATGGGAGAGTTGAACCAGCGGCGCGACTGCTCAATTGGTTGTGGTATCGCTCTGTGTCTCCCGAGCAACTGGATGACCTGCTACTTGGACGTGATGGGCGACGCTTTGCACTTTCTGTACCAACTGGCTTCGTGGCCCATGAGCATATTGTGCGCCTGCACGTAGATGCGCAAGCCATGCTTCCACCTCCACTGGCCGAATGTGTTGCCCTGACGGACGAGCCGTTTATCGATGGCATTGCTGATGTCGCAGTACCGCGTATGGTGCGGGGACGATGTTGCCTGCTCGGTGATGCGGCGTTCCGGCCGCGCCCACATGTAGCAGCTGGTACGGCTAAGGCGGCCGAGGACGCCTTCCACCTTGCTCAGTCTCTGCAAGCGCATTCGGTCGGACTAGCGCAGGCCCTTGACGTATGGGAACAGCGCCAGCGACCACTTGGCCAGTCAGTCGTCGAGCGGGCGCGCTGGGCGGGTGCGCTGCTGCAATCGGGGCGCTGGCCACTGGGTGCGCTGCCACCCTTCGGGCTAGCACGCATAAGCGATAGTGCCCTTCCTATCTGATTCTTTGCTTCGCTACCCTTCTCGTCGCAGGTGCTTTCGCTGCTCTGCTGCGTCGGAACTGGTTGCGTTATCGCTTCTTGCCTGGGGTTCCAGTGTGCTCTGCCCGGTACGCGGGAGGGATTGGGAATGCCAACACGAGGTGAGGTAGGGGCGCCTGCCCTGCCTCAGTATGCGCGAGAGGGAAAGGCTCTCGGGTTGAAGAAGCGCGATCAGTTCGTATGCAAGGTGCGCGTTCGCTATCCGTGCAGAAGCTCCGGCAGTGTCGATGGTGATACATGACGCAGTGCTTCGCGGATGTCGTCTTCGAATTGCTGCACGTGCTGTGCCATCGCCTGGCGTGCAGCGGCGACGTCCTGAGCGACAATCGCGGCAGCGATCTGTTCGTGACCGCGTTGCGATGCCTCCATGCGTCCCGGCAGACGATCGGTTAGTTCCCAGGCACGTACCAGCACTTGCCCCAGGGGCCGACGTGCCACAGCGATGAGCTGGTTGTGTGCTGCCTCAACAATCGCCTCGTGGAAGGCGGCATCGTGCTGGGCATATGCCAGCGGCTCGTTGAGCGACCGGCGCATTGCCTGTAGCGCCTGCGCGAGGGTGGCAAGGTCGTCTGATGTGCGGCGTTGAGCAGCGAGCTCCGCAGCGGTGATGTCAAGCACGGCGCGCAATTCGAGCAGGTCACGCAGCAGTGTCTCGTCTTTGCCGGTTCGAATCCGCTCGAATAACACGGCGGGATCGAGCTGATTCCATTCGCTGGGTAACCGTACTCGTGTGCCGACCCCGTGGCGGACTTCGACGAGCCCCTTCTCGACCAGTGCCCGAACTGCCTCACGAACGAGGGCTCGGCTGACGCCAAGCGTGTGTGCGAGTTCGGTCTCGGTGGGGAAAGTGCTGCCAGGCGGATAATAGCCACCGACAATATG
>NICF_comb_assmDRAFT_10001592_pt1 | contig 17817 bp, 18 predicted proteins | sample NewIslPassag4_SG_FD_11279 | JGI IMG/M metagenome (IMG submission 11279) | reverse complement strand
TCTTCCTTTTGGGCGGTGCTTGAACGAGTCAAGTCCATCCCCAATTGGAAGAGGGTGTCGTCGTAGGCCATGTGACCCTCCCCAACCAGCAGACAGAGGTGACCCGCCCGCTCCTTACCCTTTGGGGTTCCAGGGAACTCCTTTGACCTTTGGGGCAGGGGGACGAACGGAGAGCACCCATATGCGATCAATGGGCTTTCTAATCAAGTGCAAAATTGCCTTACCCGGCAAATTTTTGTCGGCCGCGTTTACGAGCCGCTACGACGTTTGATTTGCTTGTCGTGCAAGGCCTTTTTCTGCGTCGCAGCTAGCCCTCAGCCTCGCTTTCCCGTATCTAAAATCGGTCACGAAACTGGGAGTTCAACATGCATCCCGAGTACGAGACTCTGCGCCTCGACGAGCCCGTTCCGCACGTCACCGTCATCACGATGAATCGGCCGCACGTCCTCAATGCGTTGAACACGCAAATGATGGCCGAGCTACGTGACTGCTTCGCCTCCTACTACGTCGATCAGGGCGAGACGCGCTGCCTCGTGCTCACGGGATCTGGCGAGAAAGGCTTTTGTGCGGGCGCCGACCTCAAGGAGCGCAACGGCATGTCGGACGAGGTCTGGCGGCGCCAGCATGCCATCATCGAGCAGGCGATTCGCGCCATCATGGATTGCCCGATCCCCATCATCGCCGCCGTGAACGGCGCAGCTTACGCTGGCGGCTGCGAGCTGGCCCTCGCCTGCGACTTCATCTATGCCGTGCCGCATGCCCGATTCGCCCAGACCGAGGTGGCGCTCGGCATCATCCCCGGAGCCATGGGCACGCAGAACCTGCCGAGGGCCATCGGCATCCGCCGGGCCAAGGAGGTGATTCTCACCGCCACGCCGTTTACAGCAGAGGAAGCTTTCAGCTGGGGCCTCGTGAACAAGCTGGTGCCGGCCGATCGCCTGATGACCGAGGTGCTTGAAACGGCAGGCCGTATTGCGGCGAATGCGCCTATTGCCGTCCGCCAGGCCAAGCGCGCACTGGACAAATCCCAGGATCTCGACCGGGCCAACGGCTACAGCTTCGAGATCGAGGCCTACAACCGCACGATCGATACGGAGGACCGCCGCGAGGGCATCCTGGCGTTCAACGAGAAGCGGAAGCCTGTGTTCAAGGGACGCTGAATTCTGCAACCAACGCAATGAGTGAGCTGAGATGACCACCGATCGCGCCGAAGCAGCAGTCACAATCTCCGTCGATCCCGAATGGCAGGACCTGCGCGACGGTGTCCGGCGAATTTGCGAGAACTTTCCCAACGAGTACTGGGTGAAGCTCGACCACGAATCGGCCTACCCGACCGAGTTCGTGAATGCCTTGACTGAGGCTGGCTATCTGGCCGCGCTCATTCCGGAGGAGTACGGCGGCTCGGGGCTGCCGCTGAGTGCCGCCTGTGCCATTCTTGAGACCATCCACGAGCAAGGCTGCAACGCCGCCGCCTGTCATGCCCAGATGTACACGATGGGCACCGTGCTGCGGCACGGCTCGGAGGCGCAGAAGAGAAAGTATCTGCCCGGCATCGCCTCGGGTGAGTTGCGCCTCCAAGCTTTCGGAGTGACCGAGCCCACCACCGGCAGCGACACCACGCAGCTCAAGACCCGCGCCGAGAAGAAGGGCGACCGCTACATCGTCACCGGCCAGAAGGTGTGGACGAGCCGCGCCATGCAGTCGGACCTCATGCTGCTCCTGGCGCGAACTACACCGGCCGATCAGGTCCGCAAACGCTCCGAAGGGCTTTCCGTCTTCATTGTCGATCTGCGGGAGGCCAAGGGCCGCGGCCTCGAGCTTCGGAAGATCGATGCGATGATCAATCACAACACCTGCGAGGTGTTCATCGACAATCTCGAGATCCCCGCAGAGAACCTCATCGGCGAGGAAGGTCAGGGCTTTCGGTATATCGTCGACAGCATGAACGCCGAGCGCATCCTGATTGCCTCCGAATGCCTGGGCGATGCGCGCTACTTCATCCGGCGCGCTACAGAGTACGCTTGTGAACGGGTCGTCTTCGGCCGGCCCATCGGCCAGAACCAGGGGATACAGTTTCCCATTGCACGGGCTTACGCGGAAACCGTTGCCGCCAGCCTCGTCGTGGCCAAAGCTGCTGCTCTGTTCGAGGCTGGCCGCGATTGTGGCGCTGAAGCCAACATGGGCAAGCTGCTGGCGTCCGAAGCCGCGTGGCATGCCGGCGAGGCCTGCATGCAGACTTTTGGCGGTTTTGCCTTCGCCCGGGAGTACGGAATCGAGCGCAAGTGGCGGGAGACGCGCCTCTATCAAACGGCGCCGATTTCGACCAACCTCATCCTCGCCTACATCGGGCAGCACGTGCTCGGCATGCCGCGGTCTTATTGAGCTAGCTCAACGGGTGCCGCTCGGAACGCGTTATCCGGTATGGTATCGTGCCCCAACACAAAAGTAGGAGGGGAAAGCCCGTGTCCTTATCATCGAGACTGCAGCGCCTTCTCGTCGCCACAGATCTTTCTGTTCGAGCCGAGCACGCTTTCAACCGGGCGGTTCAATTGGCGCTACAGAATAATGCCAAGCTGACTGTCCTCCATGTCATCCCCAGATGAGCTGGAACCCAGCTTCTCGGAAGCCCTGAAGCAACAGGCAAGAAAAGCGCTGGACTCCTTGGTTGCCCAGGCCATGGCAAAGGGGGAGCTGCAGATCGAAATCGCCATCAAAGGCGGGCTCGATCGCGAGCAGATCATGAAGCAGGTAGCGCAAGCCGCTGCCCACGGTGAAACATCCGTCGAGGTGCGCATCGAGCCTGGCAGCGTTTACGACATTATCAACGAAACAGCGGCGACGATCGACGCCGATCTCGTGATCTGCGGCGTCCATCGCAGGCTGATCATCGGCGACGAATGGCTTGGATCGACTATCGACCGCGTCATTCGCTTCGGTAACCGGCCCGTGCTCGTCGTCAAAAAGCCGGCGGAAAAAGCATATGAAAAAATCCTTGTCGGCACTGACTTTTCCGATCAGGCTGCAGAGGCCTTGAAGTTTGCTCTTGCGGCATTTCCTTCTGCTCACTTCACCCTGGTCAATGCGTTCGAGAGCACGCTTCCGGGCTTTCTCACGAGCGCGCACGCAAGCAGCCAGGCCATCGATAAGCGATTGGAGGAGCTACGCCAATTTTCAGAAACCGTGATGGCGCGCACCAAGGCGGATTTTGGAATTTCAGATCTTAAGGTCGACCAAATTGTGCGCGAGGGCGATGCCCTCGAGGTTCTCAAGCAGCTCGTCGAAGAGCGAGACATCGATTTGACCGTCGTTGGAACGCACGGTCGCACAGGATTGCGTCGCGCCATTCTCGGCAGCGTTTCCGAGAGCGCGATCGCAAAACTGCCGTGCGACGTGCTCGCAACCCGGCCAAAGACGATGTGAGCCGGAACGCTAGTCCGTTTTTTTCTCAGGCGCGGAGGGTTTGCCCCACTGAGAAATGTTGGCAAGCAGGTCGATGGGGACAGGGAATACGATCGTTGAGCTGCGCTCTCCCGCAATATTGATGAGCGTGCTCAAATATCTGAGCTGCAATGCATAGGGCGATTGCGCCAGCACATCGCCCGCTCGCCGCAGCATTTCCGATGCCTGCAATTCGCCCTCGGCGTCGATGACCTTTGCGCGCCGCAGCCGCTCGGCCTCGGCCTGCTTGGCGATGGCGCGCACCATCGTTTCATTCAGGTCGATATGCTTCAGCTCGACGTTGGAGACCTTGATACCCCAGGCGTCCGTCTGGGCATCGAGAATGTCCTGGATCTTGTTATTGATCTTCTCTCGCTCCGCCAACATCTCGTCGAGGTCGTGCTGACCGACAACTGAGCGGAGCGTCGTCTGCGCGAGCTGACTGGTGGCTGCCTCGAACTCCTCCACTTGGATCACCGCGCGCTCGGCATCGATCACGCGGTAGTAGATCACGGCATTCACGCGAACCGAAACGTTGTCGCGGGAAATCACATCCTGGGGCGGCACATCAAGCACGCGCGTCCTCAAATCGACTCGTACGAACTGCTGGATACCCGGGATAATGATGATAAGCCCTGGACCTTTGACGCCCCAAAACCGCCCGAGTGTGAAAACGACACCGCGCTCATATTCGCGCAGGATCTTGATAGCCGATGCCAGGATCAGCAGGATGATGAATATTGGAATAAGGCTCGTTGTTAGCGCGTCTGGCATGGCTCTTTCCCTCTCCTCAGCTTGTCTTTTTCACCGTCAGTTTCAGCCCTTCACGCCCGATCACCCGGACGCGATCACCGGGCGCCAACTCCATTTCGGATTCCGCTAACCAGATTTCCCCGTGCACCCGCACGCGGCCTTCGCGGCCCGACCATTCAACGACCTCCGCCGGGCCTCCAATCAGCTGCTCGGCACCTGTTTGCACCGTTTGTTTCCGCGACCGGACCGCAACTCCCACCACGCCCGCGAGAATGATCGCGCTGGTGATAGCGGCGCCGATCACCAAGGGCCGGGAGACCTCGAACTGAATATCCACCTCTTCGGGATCGAACAGGAACAATCCTCCGAGGATGAATGCCACGATGCCGCCGATTCCGAGGATGCCGAAGCTTGGCGTGAACGCCTCGGCTGCTAACAGCCCGATTCCAAGAAGCAGCAACGCCACGCCGCCGAGATTGACCGGGAGAACAGTCAAAGCCGTCAGGGCAAGGATCAGGCAGATGCCACCGATGACGCCCGGAAACAGCGCGCCTGGATTCAGCAGCTCGAAAATGATGCCGTAGATGCCGAGCAGCATAAGAATGAAAGCGACATTCGGATTGGCGATCACCTCGAGAACTTGCATGTGCCAGCTTGGCTCCACCTCGATGATGCGCCGATCGCGCGTATCGAGCGTGATGGTGCCAGTGCTCGTCGTGACCGTGCGTCCGTTGGCTTTTTCGAGCACCTCCCTCAGGTCCGAAGCGATGAAGTCGATGACCTTCTCTTCCTGAGCTTGGGTAGAAGTCAAAGTCGCGCCCTCGCGCACGGCTTTTTCGGCCCAATCGGCATTCCGACCTCTGAGCTCGGCCAGACCGCGGAGATACGACACCGCGTCGTTGATCAGTTTTCGCTCGGCTGCATCTGGCTCAGAGGCCTTGTCCTTCTTCTCGTTCGGGGAAGGCGTAATCCCGGGAGGGCCCATCTGAATCGGTGTGGCGGCGCCCAAGTGCGTAGCGGGCGCCATCGCTGCGAGATGAGCCGCGTACATCAAATAGGTGCCCGCGCTCGCCGCACGCGCACCGCTGGGCGCGACGTAACCGACAATTGGAATTGGCGATGCAAGGATCGCTTGGATCATGTCGCGGGTCGACGAGACCAGGCCGCCCGGCGTGTCGATGCGCATGATGATCAGGCTGGCGTTTTCGGCCTTGGCGCGTTCGACGCTCCTCTGAAGGTGCTCTACTGACGTGAAGCCAATCACGCCCTTGACGTCGAACACCAAAACGGGGCCGTCGCGATTTTGCTGTCCGCTGGTCGGGTGGACGAATATGAGCGCGAGGCCTGTCAGCAGGGCCAGAGCGGCGAGGGCAAGCCTGACGCCACGGCCACAAGTCGCCCCTGCCGATTGAAAGCTCTGCAATGACTGCCCTGATCTGAGGTCCGCTTTCATCTTTTCCCGCCGGGTTCCACGGTAGAAACTGATGCGGGCGCTACGGTTCCGCATCGGCAGCCCTCCCGACCAACGCCACGCGCCCATTCGATGGTCGACCCCAAGCCGGGCCTGTAGGATCGCAACCTTGGAGGAAAGATACCATGAAAATCGCGATTATCGGCGTCGGAGCGATGGGCTCCGTGTATGCGGCACTTCTGGCCTCCGCGGGCCACGAGGTGTGGGCCATCGATCAGTGGAAGGAGCACATCGATGCTATCCGGGAGAAAGGCCTTCGGGTGGAGGGGGCTTCAGGCGACCGCACCGTCAGGATAGCGGCCACGACCGACCCGGCGGATGTCCGCGACGCTGACCTCGTTATCATCGCCACCAAGGATAACGGCGTCGTCGATGCGGCCCGTTCGGCTCTCCAGGTGGCGAAAGAGGATGCTCCAATTCTGACGATTCAGAATGGGCTCGGCAGCGCCGACAAAGTGGCCGAGATCGTCGGCAGGAAGCGAGTTATGTTGGGTGTCGTCGGCGGCTTCGGCGCATCGATTCGCGCCCCCGGTCATGCCCACCACAATGGCATGGAGTTCGTGCGCCTCGGTGAGATGGAGGGAGGCCTCACCCCGCGCTTGGAGGCCGTGGCCGAGGTTTGGCGTTCCGGCGGCTTTCAAACGCTGACCTTCGAGGACATCCACAAAATGGTCTGGGAGAAGCTGATCTGTAACGTCACCTATTCAGGCACCTGCGCCTTGACCGGCCTTACAATCGGAGAGGTTCAGGCGAATCCCAGCGCGTGGAGCGTCGCGACCGCCTGCGCGAACGAGGCTTATCAGGTGGCGCGGGCGAAAGGGATCGCGCTCGATTTCGATGATCCCATCGCTTACGTTCGCGCCTTTGGCGAGAAAATACCTCATGCGAAACCTTCTATGCTTCTCGACCATCTCGCCGGCCGTCCCGCGGAGATCGACAACATCAACGGCGCAATTCCGCGCGAGGGCGCCAAGGTCGGTATTGCGACGCCGGTGAACTCTCTCGTCGTGGCCCTGCTGAAAGCAAAGGAATCGGCATTTGGAGCTGCGAAGGCCCCAGGCCAGAATGCTTAGCCGCGATGATAGGGATGGCCGGTCAGAATCGTCGCGGCGCGATAAAGCTGCTCGACCAGAATCACGCGGACGAGCATGTGGGGGAGTGTCATTTTTCCGAGTGAGAGCTTGAGATCGGCGCGAGCCAGCGCCTCGGCGCCATGGCCGTCGGGCCCCCCGATGAGAAAGGCAAGGCAGGAAACGCCCGCCTGCCGCTGCTCCCGCAGGTATCTGGCGAAGGCTTCGCTGGTCAGCTCGCGACCATTCTCGTCGAGGGCGATCCTGACTCCAGCGGCATCAACTTTGGCGAGCAATCGCGCCGCCTCGTCAGACTTCCGCGCATCCGCGTCCGATGCGCGGCTCTCAGGGATTTCGGCTACGTCGAAGGGGCCCCAGCCGACACCACGGCTGATCGCTGCCAGCCGATCGCGATAGCGCTCGAAAAGCTGGCGCTCAGGCCCCTCTTTGAGGCGTCCGACTGCTGCGATGATGATGCGCATGGGCCGCATCCCTCATCGCGGGACCGGCCCGCAACGATCAGGTCCGCAGCTGTCCGGCCCTCAATGGGCGCTTTCCGCCGGGCGCTCTGCCGACCACATCTTCTCCAGATTGTAGAACTCGCGCACCTCTGGACGGAAGACGTGGACGATGACGTCCAGCGCGTCGATCAGCACCCAATCGCACGCCTCCGCACCCTCTATGCGGGCGCGTCCGAAACCATGTTCCTTCAGCTTGCGCTGGATCTGATCCGCGATGGCTCCGACATGACGGTCAGAGCGGCCACTTGCGATCACCATGTAGTCACCGATCGATGATTTGTTCCGGAGATCGATGGTGACCACCTCCTCGGCCTTGGCCTCATCGAGCCAGTGGACGACGTGGGCGAGGAGCGTTTCCGAGTTCCTTCCTTCTGAGGCGAACTCGGCCGGAGGCACGCCCCGGCGGGCGCCCTCAAGAGCAGATTGCATCGTGTGGTGGATTTCCTTTCGCCATCAAGTCCCAATTTGGGTGCTGTTCTCCGCGTTGTTCACCATTCCGGTGGCGGCAACAGCCAACAAAGTCACCATTCGGGTGACCGTGCCAAGAATAAGTGGTTTCGATACTGATTTTCAACCCGAATTGATCGCGGAATTCCCATTTCGGGGCACGGCGTTGCCGTCCGGTCCGGCTAGACAGGGCTGCACATCTGTCGGAATTAAGCTTAAGCCTCTTCTTCCTTACGGCTTTCGCGTGAGAGTGCCGAGACCAGGCGGTGCCTTGCCTCAGGCATGGTCATGTCCCGCGGAAAAAGCACCCGCGACTCCAGGAATGTACCGGTGAGCCTCAAGCCATCAAGAATATCGCGGCGTGTCACGGGCCCGCGGTCAGGACCAAGCAGGAATTGAGGCAAAGGTAGCAGGCGGTCGCGGTAAGGCTCGCCGGCCGCGGCGGAGACAGCTCGGCCCGACTTGGGAGAGACCCATACAAGGTTCTCTGTTGTCCCCGTCGCAGCACAGGACTTGAGGTCGAGGCCGAAACCAAGCTCAGCCAGCAGATTGAGCTCCCAGCGCACGTAAAGCGCCGGCCAGATGCTGTTATCGTTGAGATAGCTCAGGACGAACAGCGTCACCTCGTAAATTTCGGGATGCGGATCCCGCTCCGGCAGCAGGCGGGCCAACGCGCAAAGAGACGTGAGACCCGTGAGAGCCAGCGGGTCCTCCATGGCCGAGGCCGCATAGCCCTTGCGCAGCTCTGTGGCGAAGTAGCCGAGGTGCTCGGCCAGCCGCGCTTTCCAAGTGGCCTCCACGTGATTACCGATCTGAAGTACCGGCCGCATGCGCCGGCTGCGCCCTCCGTGCACGAGCCCGAAATGGCGGCCATGATGTCGTGTCAGCAGCTCCACGACTGCCGCCGTCTCGCCATGCGGGCGGACGGACAAGACGATGCCTTCATCGGACCAATTCATCAGTCGTTCGAGGTGCTGCCGCAGTCAGCAGCTCACTCCTTGGGAAACTCGAGGCCCATCTCGCGGTAGCGCTCCGGGTCCTCGGTCCAGTCCTCCCGCACTTTGACAAAAAGGAACAAGTGCACCGGATGGCCAAGCAGCTCCGCAAGCTCCTTCCTGGCCTCCATTGAGATCTGCTTAACCGTGCGCCACCCTTCCCCAGCACGATTTTCCGCTGGCTTTCGCGCTCGACGAATATTGTCTGCTCGATGCGGACCGAACCGTCGCGCATCGTCTTCCAGCCTGTCGTCTCCACGGTGATGGAGTACGGCAGCTCATCGTGCAGACGGTCGTAGATCTTTTCGCGGGTGATCTCCGCAGCCAGCTTGCGGTCTGAAAGATCCGACAGCTCATCCGGGGGATAGTGCCACGGCCCAGGCGGCGCGACCTCCACCAGATAGCGCTTCAAGTCCTCGAGCCCGCTGCCAGTCAGCGCGGAGACCATGAATACCCGGTCGAACGCGATCCGTTTCGTCAGCTGGTCCGTGAGGACGAGAAGCTTGCTCTTGTCTACTAGGCGGTCGACCTTGTTCAGCACAAGCACCTTCAGCCCGTGCGCCTCGCCGAGCCGGTCGAGAATCCGCTCCACGTCCTCGGTGATCCCTTTCAAGGCATCGACCATCAGGACGACGATGTCGGCATCAAGGGCACCGGCCCAGGCTGCCTCCACCATTGCGCGGTCGAGCCGCCGTCGGGGCCGGAAAATGCCGGGGGTGTCCAAAAAGACCAGCTGGCTCGCGCCCTCGACCACGATCCCCCGCACGGGGATGCGGGTCGTCTGGACCTTTCGCGAAACGATGGTCACCTTGGCCCCGACCAGGGCATTGACCAGCGTGGACTTGCCGGCATTGGGCGCGCCGATCACCGCAATGAAGCCGCACCGCGTCTCGCCTTGGGGCCCGTAGCCCGCCACGGCCTCCTTGTCAGCCATGGGATGACTTCTTCAGGCCGGCATCGCCCCGGCGTAGCGCCTCCAGGCGAACACCCTCGCGCGCCAGCATCACGCTGGCCGCCGCTTGCTCTGCCTGGCGTTTCGTTGGCCCCTCCCCCCGCGCCGGCTCCCGGCCCGGGATGTGCACCTCCGTGACGAAGAGCGGCGCATGATCGGGACCGCTCCGCGAAATCTCGATGTACTCTGGGAGCGAGAGCCCTTGGCCCTGCGCCCACTCCTGCAGCGCTGACTTCGGATCGGGTATCGCTTCGGGCATGGCATCGAGCAGATCGCTCCACAGCGATCTCACAATCTTACGCGCAGTCTCGAAACCGGCTTCGATGAACACCGCTCCCAGGAGCGCCTCGAGAGCGCCGGCCAGAATCGTCTCCTTCTCGCGCCCGCCGCTCTCCGCCTCGCTTTCGCTGAGGATCAGGTACGGCCCCACCCCAACCCTCCGCGCGACGTTGGCACAGGCTTGCCCGCGGACCAGCCGGTTGAAGCGGCGGGCAAGCTCTCCTTCGCTGGCGTCGGGGTGCAGCTCGAAGAGCATATCGGCAACGGCGAGCCCCAACACTCGGTCGCCGACGAATTCGAGCCGCTCGTTGTCGTGCCGCGTCCCCCGATGCGACCGGACGCTTGCATGTGTCAAAGCGCGTTTGAACAGCTCACGGTTCTTGAACGTGTAGCCCAGTCGCGTCTCGAGTTCCGTCCTCTTCGTTCCGCGTCGCACGTCTGTTCAGCGCACCAAGGTGAAGAACCGCTCCCAGCGAATATCCCGGGGCCAGAGCCAGGGCGTGTAGAGCCGGAATGCGTCGGGATCGTCGAAGGCCGCCGAGAAGAAGATGATCTCCGCACGGCCAACGAAGTTCTCGAACGGCACGAAGCCTACACCCCACTGCGCACGGCTGTCCGTAGAGTTATCGCGGTTGTCCCCCATAACGAAATAGTGGTTCTCGGGGACCTTGAACACGCCCGTGTTGTCGAACGGACCGTTGGGCTCGGAATCGAGCACTCTGTATTTCACGCCGTTGGGCAGCGTTTCCTCATACTGCGGGATGCGACGCAACACGCCGTCTTCCTCGCGGGTGACGAAATCCTCGACGCGAACTTTGGGAACGGCCTGGCCATTGATGTAGAGGACACCGTTCCGCATCTGGATCTCGTCGCCCGGCAGGCCGATCACGCGCTTGATGTAGTCCGTCGAGTTGTCACGCGGCAGCTTGAACACGGCGACATCTCCCCGCTGAGGAGGCGACGCGAAAATGCGACCGGAAAACAGATTGAGTCCAAACGGAAACGAGTAGCGGCTGTAGCCGTAGGACAGCTTCGAAACGAACAGGTAGTCGCCCACGAGCAGCGTCGACTTCATCGAGCCCGACGGAATGTTGAAGGGCTGGTAAAAGAACACGCGCACTACCATGGCGAGCGCGAGCGCCTGAATGACGATCTTGACGGTTTCCCACCAGCCGCTTTCGCGCTTCTTGCCGGTGTCTGTGTTCAGACTCATTCTCGTGCTCCTGGGCGGCACGGATCCAAACCTCCGAGGACCGCGCTTTGCGATTTCCGGCCCGCTATAACCGTTCCGGAGAGGCAGCGCAAACCGACCCCTTCCTCTGCCACTCACTTCAACGCGAACTACCGTCGATCGGAACGCCCGAGATGATTACGATCGCCTGCGCCAACGGATAATCATCGGTCAGGGTCAAATCGATTCGGGCTGTGTATCCTGGAGGCGTGATCCGCTCCAGCTGCTTGGCCGCGCCACCTGTGAGGATCAGCGTCGGACGCCCTGACGGCAGATTGATGACACCCATGTCCCGCCAGAACACCCCCTGTCGCAAGCCGGTTCCGAGCGCCTTTGCGCAGGCCTCTTTCGCGGCGAAGCGCTTAGCATAGGACGCTGCGCGCTGGCTACGGCTGTCCGACTTCTGCCGCTCAACCTCTGTGAAGACGCGGTTCAGGAACCGATCTCCGAATCGCTCGATCGCGCGCTCGATACGCCTGATGTCGATGATGTCGTTTCCGAGGCCAAGAATCATAAGGCGTCAGGCACTCCTACGGCCTGCGACGCTTGCACGCGCCTCATCCATCAGAGCGCGCATCCGGCGCACCGCAGAATGGAGCCCACCGAAGATCGCCTCGCCGATCAGGAAGTGACCGATGTTGAGCTCAACGACTTGGGGGATGCGCGCCACAGGAGCGACAGTGTTGTAGGTCAAGCCGTGCCCCGCGTGCACCTCCAAGCCGGCCTCGGCTGCGATACGCGCAGCATTACGCAACCGCTCCACTTCGTACGCGACGCCCTTGGCGTCCTCCTGCAGCGCGCGCTCGCAATAGGCGCCGGTGTGCAGCTCGACGACGTCGGCACCAATTGCGGCTGCCGCCTCGATCTGGCGCTCCTCTGGTTCAATGAATAGCGAGACCCGGATGCCAGCATCCTTGAGACGCGACACGAATCCTGCCAGATGCTCCCGTCCGCCCGCGACGTCGAGCCCGCCCTCCGTCGTCCGCTCCTCGCGGCGCTCTGGAACAAGACAGCAGGCATTTGGCAGGTGACGCAGTGCGATATTCAGCATCTCCTCCGTGGCGGCCATCTCCAGGTTCAGCGGCCTGGTCAACTCTGCCTTGAGGCGCGCAATGTCCTCATCGGAGATGTGGCGGCGGTCCTCCCGCAAATGGGCTGTGATGCCGTCAGCGCCCGCCTCGACGGCCAAATGCGCTGCGCGCAAAGGGTCGGGGTGCCGTCCCCCACGGGCATTACGAATGGTGGCCACGTGGTCGATGTTGACGCCCAGCCGCTGATACGGAAGGTCCTGCCTCGGAACCATTGGATCTGCTGCCTCCTCAGTTCGAGCGCCCGGCCGCGCACGCCGGCCTCGCCTACCTGCCGTCAATCTGCAGATAAGCGTTGTACGTCTCGTTCTCAAATCTCACTCAAACGAGCGCTCAACATTGCTCACGACCGACTTCGTTCGCAAGCCGCTGATGATGCGGTTGAGATGCTCCAGGTCCCACACTTCCACTTCGATGAGCATCTCTGTGAAGTCGGAGGCACGCCTTACCATCTGGAGATTGTCGATGTTGCCATCGGCATCTCCGATCACTTGCGCGATTTGCGCGAGTGAACCGGGCTCGTTGATCGCTGTCACCCGCAGCTTGGCCGGGAAGCGCTCCGGCTTGTCAGGCGAGATATCCCAGGTGACGTCGATCCAGTTCTCCTTCTCGTAATCCTTGAGCCGCGGCGAATGGATCTGAAAGATCCGGATGCCCTCGCCCGGAATGAGCACGCCTACGACGCGGTCGCCGGGCACCGCTCCGCCTTCCTCGAAAGTGACGGGGATATCGTTGCGCAGTCCGCGGATCGGCAAACCACCCGGCCGCGAGCTCGTCGTATCATTCGAGTTGCCTGTGAAACGGAACTTGAGGCCGATCACCTTCGCCAGATTGAACCAGCCCTCCTGGCTCAGGGCATGGCTGTGGCGGTTCTTCGGGCGGTATGGCGCCGGCCGGCGCTCCTGCTCGGCGGCCTCGGGTGCGATGGCCTTTATCACGTCCGCGACCGGAAGCTCGCTACGCCCGATGGCTGCCAGAGCATCCTCGACCGTTCGATGCCCGAGGCGCGGCAGCGCCTTCTTCAATTTTTCGTCAGTGTACTCGACGCCGACTTTCTCGAGCCGTGCGATCAGCAATCTCCGGCCCAGCTCCGAGTATTGGCGCCGAAGCGCCTCGCGCGAAGCGCGGCGAATCGCAGACCGCGCCCGGCCAGTCACCGCAATCTGCTCCCAGGCTGCCGGTGGCGTCTGGCCCGCGGCGGTCAGGATCTGCACCTCGTCGCCGTTCCGCAGCACGGTGGAAAGTGGCATCTGCCGGCCGTTGATGAGCGCACCGACCGCCGAGTTGCCGATGTCGGTGTGCACCGCATAGGCGAAGTCGATCGGCGTTGCGCCGCGCGGCAGGGCAATGAGACGGCCCTTGGGCGTGAAGCAAAACACCTGGTCGTGGAAGAGCTCGAGCTTCGTGTGCTCCAGAAACTCTTCCGGATTGTTGCCGTCGAGCAGCGTCTCGACGAGCCGGCGCAGCCACATGTAGGGGCCGCTATCCTTCTCGTAGACCGACCTGGAGCCGTTGCCGTGGTCCTTATAGAGGGCGTGCGCCGCGACGCCGTACTCGGCGACTTGGTGCATCTCCCGAGTGCGGATCTGTAGCTCGACGCGCTGATGCCGCGGCCCGACGATGGTCGTGTGAATCGACCGGTACCCGTTCTGCTTCGGAGTCGAGATGTAGTCTTTGAAGCGCCCCGGAACTGAGTTCCAAGTCGTGTGCACGACGCCGAGAACGCGGTAGCAATCCTCCACGTTTTCGACGATGACGCGAAAGCCATAGATGTCGGACAACTGCTCCAGCGAGATCTGCTTGTTCTGCATCTTACGCCAGATTGCGTAAGGCTTCTTCTCGCGGCCCGACACCTCGGCGGTGATGTTCACTTCGGCCAGCTTGGCCCGCAGCGCACCCTGAATTTCCTCGACGATCCCGCGATTCCGCTCGCGAAGCTGCGCGAGCCGTGCGGTGACCGTCCTGTAGGCCTCCGGGTGCAGCCACCGGAAGGCATGATCCTCCAGCTCCTCGCGCAGCTGTTGCATTCCCATGCGCCCCGCCAAAGGCGCGTAGATGTCGAGCGTCTCCTGGGAGATGCGCTCGCGCGCCTCAGGCCGCATGTGCTCCAGGGTGCGCATGTTGTGCAGGCGATCTGCGAGCTTGACGAGCAGCACGCGGATATCGCTCGAAATCGCGATGAGCAGCTTGCGAAAATTTTCCGCCTGCTCCGCGCGCTTGGAGACGAGGTCAAGGCGCCGGATCTTGGTCAGCCCGTCGACCAAGGCGCCGATCTCGGGCCCGAACAGCTGGTCGATCTCGGCCCGGGTCGCTTCAGTGTCCTCGATGACGTCGTGCAGCAGCGCCGTCGCGATCGTCGCGTCGTCGAGCTTCAGCTCAGTGAGGATGGCCGCAACTTCGAGGGGGTGTGAAAAGTAAGGGTCGCCAGAGGCGCGCTTCTGGTTGCTGTGCGCCTTCATGGCATAGACATAGGCGCGATTGAGCAGCGCCTCGTCGGCGTTAGGGTCGTATGCTAGGACCCGCTCGACGAGCTCGTACTGGCGCATCATGGTTTGCGCACCTCAATCGAGAGTACGCACCCGGCACCGCTCCGAACGGTAGGGCGCCGCAATTCCTTGTGGCGCCGCCCCACCCATGGGGAAACCTCAGCGGCCGTTGCGCCCCCCATTTCCGCCAATGGAAGCGGACGGCTCGGTCGGCGTCAGGCTTTCCATGCCGCGCAGGAGCTGCTCCTCGGTGAGGACATCGACGACGTTGTCGCTCGCCTGGTCGTCGCGGCCAAGCAGTGGGCTCCGCCCATCCCGCGTCAACAACGGAGCAGCGACGGCCTCGGGCTCGTCCACCTCGACGTTCTTCTGGATCGAGTGGATCAGCGACTCGCGCAGATCGTCGGGCGGGATCGTCTGTTCGGCGATCTCGCGCAGCGCAATGACCGGGTTCTTGTCGTTTTCGGGGTCTACCGTGATTGGACTGCCGTTGGCGATCGCGCGAGCGCGGTGGGCGGCGAGCAGTACGAGCTCAAACCGATTGGGTACCTTGTCGACGCAATCTTCAACGGTGACACGAGCCATTCTGTGTCCTTTCGTTTGAGCAACTTGAGAGCGTGCTTGAGCCCCCCGACGACCCGATGGTCCCAGGAAGCCTTCCTAATTGCACAAAATCCAATGCGAATCAAGGATGCGCCGAACCCCGCGACGCTGTGGCCCGAGCTTTGCTAGCAGAGCTTTCGCCGGAGTCCGGAGCACGGGATGGCGCCAGGTAGGAGCGACGTCGAGGAGCGGCCTCAACACGAAGGCGCGCCGATGCGCTTCCGGATGAGGCAGGATGAGCCGCCCTCGATGCCGCTTGCCCGACGGCCATCCGAATCGCAATCCACAGAAATCTATAATATCGAGATCAAGAGGGCGCGGCCCCCAGTGAACGCCCAAGCGCCGGCCAGCCCGCCTTTCGAGCTGCTTGAGAGCCCGTAGCAACATGGCCGGCGAAAGCTTTGCTTTTGCCAGGATGACAGCATTTAGGTAGTGTGGCTGCCAATTCCCGCCGATTGGCTCCGTCTCGTAAAGAGCCGATGCGGCCTCGACGGTGATGTGCAGAGCGCGCAGCTCAACTATGGCGCGGCGCAAGGTCTCGATGGGGGAGCCCCATCTCCCCGGGAGATTGGCGCCAAGCGAGATGAGAATCGCGCACGATGTAATCCCGTGAACGGTCGAAACGATCATAGGAGCTGAATATTGCTGGCCACGGGATTGTCCCAACGCCCTATTCCGGTCCCATAATGGGGCGAAGCTACTGGATGGCTTGAGATTCTCTGACAGCCATTGGGTCTGGCCCGCGGCTCATACGCGCCCCCCTGGCCCATACACGAAATTGAGTGTCGAGCGGGGAGACAAACTGCCTATGAAGCTCCCGAGGTGACAAATGCATTTTTATCCTCACGAAAGAATCGCGCTGTTCATCGATGGTGCAAACCTCTATGCAACCGCAAAGGCATTGGGTTTCGACATTGACTACAAGCGCCTTCTGGCGCTCTTCCGAAAACAGGGTCACCTTGTTCGCGCTTTGTACTACACGGCTCTGGCGGAGGACCAGGAATACTCGTCGATCCGGCCTTTGATCGATTGGCTCGACTACAACGGCTACACCATGGTGACCAAGCCGACCAAGGAGTACACGGACTCCATGGGCCGGCGGAAGGTCAAGGGGAACATGGACATCGAGCTGACGGTCGACGCGATGCGGCTGTCGAGGAATCTCGACCACATCGTGCTGTTCTCCGGTGACGGCGACTTCAAGTGCCTCGTTGCTGCCCTTCAGCAGGAAGGGCGCCGGGTCAGCGTCGTCTCAACCTTGCAGACCCAGCCGCCAATGGTTGCCGATGAGCTGAGGCGCCAGTCCGATCAGTTCATTGACCTGGCAGACCTGGAGCAGTTTATCTGCCGTGACCCGGCAACGCGCACGGTCCGCAGTGAGCGCAATTCCACACGGCGGGAGGCCTATCAGCGGTCCGGGGTTGAGCCGGTTCCGTTCCAGGAGCAGGATGACCTCTCCGAAGAGGTCTGATTCTGGAGCCTGACCTTATGCATGGTATGCCGGATGCGGCAGCAGCTGAGCTGACTGCCGCGGAGCCGGATTTTGACTGCCCGCTCTGTCCCCGGCTGGTGGACTTCCGTCTGGCCAATCGTGCGGCTGAGCCCGAGTGGCACAATGCACCTGTCCGCTCCTTCGGAGATCCTAATGCCCGCCTGCTGATCGTCGGGCTGGCGCCAGGGCTTCGGGGGGCGAACAGGACAGGGCGGCCGTTCACGGGGGACTATGCGGGCGAGCTCCTTTATCAGACGCTGATCGAACTGGGCTTCGCGAGTGGGACCTACCTCGCGGACCCGGCCGATGGGCTGGTGCTCAACGACTGCATGGTGACCAATGCAGTCAGATGCGTGCCGCCCCAGAACAAGCCCACGCCGGAAGAGGTGGCGACATGCCGCCGATTCCTGATCGGGCGAATTGCCGCGCTCCCGCGGTTAGAGGCCGTGTTGGCTCTTGGCCGCATCGCGCACGAGAGTGTCCTCGTTGCATTCGGCGCCCGGAGGGCCGCCTTCCCCTTCGCTCACGGGGCGCGGCACGCAATCCGGCCGGACCTCACCTTGTTCGACAGTTATCACTGCTCTAGGTACAATACGAGCACGGGCAAGCTGACGCCGCAGATGTTCAAGGCCGTTCTGCAGGCGATCCGGGATCACCTCGGCCCCTCTCGGGCGGGCCGCTGATCTCCCAGAGCGGAGCTCCACATCTGCAGAACCCTGCGCCGCATGGGAACCGCGGACATCAATTGCGATTAGCTCTGTGGCGAGCGATGCCTTGCGTCGGATCAAGGGAAGCGGAACCGAGGCGCGGCAAGCTGAAGGTAGCGAACGCACAGGGTGCCCTAACATGCTCGAGATTGCGCCGGAAAAGGTGGCTCACATCATCATCAAGGCTCGTGAATACGACGCCAAGGTCGCGGCCGAATTCCCGAACGAGGGGAGCGGCTCCGAGGGCGAGCCAGAAGATATTCTCGAGGATATGCCGGATGACA
>NICF_comb_assmDRAFT_10001587_pt1 | contig 17825 bp, 13 predicted proteins | sample NewIslPassag4_SG_FD_11279 | JGI IMG/M metagenome (IMG submission 11279) | reverse complement strand
GCGGTCGGCATCAGCGGCGCGATCCAGCACCTGACCGGCATCAAGGACGCCGGCACGATCGTGGCGATCAACAAGGACCCGGACGCGCCGATCTTCGAGGTGGCCGACATCGGCCTGGTCGGCGACCTGTTCCAGGTGCTGCCGGAGCTGGAAGCTGCGCTCTGATCGGTCACCGCCTCACCCTTTGTGCATACTCACGGGGCCGCGACGTCGGCCCCGTTCCATTTCCGGGATCCACGCATGGGAGACACCAGGAAGATCACGGTCGTCTTTGGCACCCGACCCGAAGCCATCAAGATGGCGCCGGTCGTGCAATCACTGCGCGAAACGGGAATGGCCGTCCGCGTCGTCGTGACGGCACAGCACCGGGAGATGCTCGACCAGGTGCTTGGCCTGTTCGACATCAGGCCGGATGACGACCTCGACCTGATGCAGCCGGCGCAGACATTGCCAGACCTGTTCTCGCGCGTATTGACCGGGATGAGCTCGGTCCTCGAACGCCACCGCACCGACTTCGTGCTGGTCCACGGAGACACGACGACCACGGCCGCCAGCGCACTGGCCGCCTTCTACGCCCGTATTCCGGTCGGGCACGTCGAAGCAGGGTTGCGGACTGGCAACCTGCAGGCTCCCTGGCCGGAAGAAATGAACCGCAAGGTCACCGCCTGCCTGTCCACCCTCCATTTCGCCCCGACGGAACAGGCACGCGCGAATCTGCTGGCGGAAGGAGTCCATCCCGAAACGATCCACGTCACCGGGAACACCGTCATCGATGCCCTGCTCATGACGCACGAACGGATCAGGAGGGACTCAATCCTCAGATCCAGACTCGAAGCTAAGTTTCCATTCCTGTCCGAACCCAGGCGCACGATCCTCGTCACGGGGCACCGGCGCGAGAACTTCGGTCCCGGTCTGGAACGGATATGCGCGGCCCTCAAGGCCCTGGCTGCCCGGGGCGACGTACAGATCGTCTATCCGGTACACCCGAACCCGAACGTCAGCGGTCCGGTACGCCAGCTCCTGTCCGGCGTGGACGGAATACACCTCGTCGCCCCACTGGACTACGCACCCTTCGTCTACCTCATGTCGAAGTCGGCACTCATCCTTACCGATTCCGGGGGAATCCAGGAGGAGGCGCCTTCGCTTGGCAAGAAGGTGCTGGTGATGCGGAACACGACTGAGCGCCCGGAAGCCGTTGCAGCCGGCAACGCCATCCTCGTCGGCACCGACACGGATAGCATCGTCCGCGAAGCCGGACGGATCCTGGACACCCCTGAACGGGAAACCCGCGCTGACGGGGCTGGCAATCCGTTCGGCGACGGCCACGCCGCGAAGCGCATCGCCCGGATACTGTCCGGGATCCTCCCCCACGGGTGATTCACCTTGCCGGGAAGGCAATCCCGCTATCATCCGCTCCCGTCAGCCCCCTTTTCGGCAAGCACAAGCGGATACCCATGAAAACCCGGCTCCTACCTACCCTCCCGATCCTCCTCGCAATCCTGCTCGGCGGCTGCCAGAAGCCTGCCGCCCCGGAAGCGGCAGACCTCGCCGCCGGGCAGCAGGACCAGGTGACCCCGGCGAAACCGAAGACGTCCAAGGCACGCGCGTTCAAGGAAGCGCTGCCCGCAGGTATCGTGCTGACCCTGCCTTACCACGCCCGTTCAGTGAAAACCATACAGGCCGATGACGGCAAACACTTCCAACGCTTCACCATGGAGTTCCTCGGCATGTCCGTCAAGGAAGCCGAGGCCGCGTTGACCTCCGACATGGAACGCGTAGGTTTCACGGTACTCTCGTCCAAGAGCAGGAAGGGAAAGAAAAGGATCATTTACTCCCGCGGGGACGATGGCCAAGTCGTAGCTGTCATCTCCAAGGAAAACCCGGACAGGCTCAGGCACCAGGACGCCCATGGCTTCATCCGCCTCCGCTTTCCAGCCACCATGTCCAGCGAATGACGTTGCTGAAACCCGCACGCAAACACGCCAAACAGATGACGATCGATATCGATAATACCAACCCGCCTTTCCATGAACTTCTTGCCGCCGCCATCGACCATTGGCTCGGCAGATCGAGGGGGGGATATGACTTCTGGAAGATCGGAAAGCTGATATCATCGGTTGACACGGCCCGGTACTTCGAAGAGCACATGCTGACGACCCCTTTGTACGGGTCGAAGGCGAAATTCCACGATGCCATATTCCGGATGCGGGAAATCCCGGGGCTGCTCCTGGAGTTCGGCGTCGCCGGCGGCAAGAGCATCAATCGCCTCGCGAAAATCCATCCTGGGGAAACCATCTACGGTTTCGACAGCTTCAAGGGGCTCCCGGAAGCCTGGCGCCCAGACTACCAGAAGTCACATTTCGCGCAGCCAATCCCGCAGGTGCGTGACAATGTGAAGCTCGTGGTCGGATGGTTCAACGAAACCCTGCCGGCGTTCCTCGAGGAACACCACGGAGATGTGTCCCTCTTGCACATTGACTGCGACCTGTATTCATCCACGAAGGTCGTCCTGGACCTGCTGCGGGATCGCATCAAACCGGGGACGGTCATCGTCTTCGATGAATACTTCAACTACCCCGGTTGGCGCATGCACGAACACAAGGCATTCATGGAGTTCGTGGAGGAAAACCGGCTTCGCTTCCGTTACATCGGCGCCGTCAAATCCAACAAGCAGGTTGCAGTGCGAGTGGAATAGCGTCAGGTCAGATCCTGTTGGACGCCGGGCGGGCCAGACCCTCTTCCCGGCGCCACGTTGCCCGGAAGGCGGTTCTCCGCGAATGCCCACCAGACAGGGAACATGTTTCAAGAGATGAAAAGGATTCACTTCAACCTAAGCACTTCCCGCCACCACGGAGAACTGCAAAAGCAGATTGCCGAATGCATCCAGGCCGGACTCGGCAACTGCCCGTGGAGTGTGGGCACGGGCGAATACGACCCGGATTCGATCAATGTCTGCATGCGGGTACGTGATGCCGGCGACGTACTGGTGCATTACGTCACCGCCGACAGGAACCTGCTGTGGGGGCGCGATGACGAAGGGAAGAGGCTGATCAACCGCTTTCGTCTCGTCCTCGTTCCCGGGCAGTGGCTGAAGCAGCGCCTCCTGAAAAGCCCAAGTATCCACCTGAGGCCGGACCAGATCCACTGTGTGGGATCCCCGCGCGTGGACATGCTCCGCAGGGCGGGGGCAGAGATCCTGCCCCGCCCGCACGCCGGCCACCGCCTGAAGGTCCTCTGGGTGCCGACCAGCAACAAGGCCGCCAGCGGCGCCACGGTTTCCAGCAACCCCGGGTTCGAATGTCACCTCCGTGAACTTTCGGGAAGATTCGACGTCATCCCGGTGCCGCATCCGAGGAACAGGAAGCGCAAGGCTCCCGTTGTCAGGGAGCTGTTGGAAGCCGACGTGGTGATCTCCGATACCAGTTCGGTGATCTATGAGGCATGGGCTCTTGGCAAGCCCGTGATCTTCCCGCGTTGGCTGGTCGCGGACAAACTCCTGGCCGAGGCACCCGGGTCCGCAGAGGCCCACATCTACAGGTCGCGGATCGGGCTGCACGCCGACAATTTCACCGATCTGGTGGATATCCTCGAGAGCGGCCCGCGCATCGGCAATGACGTCCATGAATTCATGGACGAATACCTGGAGAACTACAGGGGCGGTGATGCATGCAACAACATCGCACAGCTCCTGGCTTCCTATGCGAACGACTACGACCTGCAGGCGAAACTGGACTACGTTTCGGAAATCCTCGAACCTCCACCCCCCGCAACCCCGGACAAGGCATCGGATGGCCCGGCCCCTGCCGACATCGCGCGGGCGATATCGACCTGCGAAGAGATCCTCCGTTACCCGCAGAGCAGCATCACCGTGCTGCGCAGGACCGCAGGTCTCCTCCTCCTGGCCGGGCGCCCGGATCTGGCGGAATGCGCACTCAGGGAGATAACAGAGCGCGACTGGAACGACGCACGGAACCACCGCGAACTGGGCGAGGTTTTCAAGGCCCAGAAGAAGTGGTGGTTGGTCGCGGAGTCCCTGACGACCGCCACTGAGCTGGACCCAAACCACGCGGAGTGGTTCTTTGACCTGGGCGATGCCTTGGAGCGCATGGGCCGGCACGCGGATGCAGCCGCCGCCTTCAGGGCTGCCACTCACCTTGCCCCGGACCAGAAGGACTTTCACTACAGGCTCGGCTACGCACTCGAGCTGGCCGGCGAAGCCGGGCAGGCCCAGGCTGCCTACCAGGAAGCGATCCGCCTGGACGGTGGCGCCGAACCGGCCAGATTCGGCATCGGCGTGTTTCACCAGAAGCGCGGCCTGTGGGAAGCGGCGCTCGCCGCCTACGAGCGCCAACTCGAATCCAGTCCTCTCGACGGGGAGCTCCACTATCGCATCGGTATGGCCCATGACCGGCTCTACCGCTGGCAGGAAGCCTCCGAGTGCTACGTCACCGCCATCTCGCTCGATGCCAATGTGCCACGGCCTGAATGGCACTACAGGCTGGGCTTCGTCCTTGAACGCATGCAGCAATGGGACCGTGCCGCAGACGCCTACCGTGCCGCGATACACCTTTCGCGCAAGCACATTCCCTACTGGAACTACCGGCTAGGTTACGTCCTCGAGAAGGCTGGCAAGCTTGAAGCGGCTTGCAAGGCCTACCTGCGCACCAAGCCTTCGCCGGAGCTGCCGCCGGCCAAGGGCCTCATGCTCCCTGGCACTGCGGAAGACATGGCCGGCAGCGAACTCCTGCTCCACGACCGTGAGGCCGCCGCGCGCTACCTGTCGGGATTCTCCGCGATCGAGTATGTCCGCAGGCTCATGCGCGATGACATGACTCGCCCCGAATACCATGCATTGCTTGGCGAACTGCATGAACGCAATAGCCAATGGAAGCAGGCAGCAAAAGCCTACGCCGCCGCCATCGACCGCAGCAATGACCATCCTGCAGACCTGTATTACAGGCTCGGATATGCCCTATACCAGTCCAAGGACCTCGGAAATGCATGCGAAGCGTTCCGTTGCACGAGGATCCTGCAACGACCGCATGGAGTGTCCGAAGACAACTTCAACAGGAATCCGGAGCTGCGCGCCACGACAAGCTACGTCGAGCATCGGGAATGTCTGCCTGTCCGTGAAAACGTGGTGCTTTACGAAAGCTTCCACGGAAAATCCATGTCATGCAACCCATTGGCTATATTCGAAAAGCTGGTTTCTGATCCTGAATACGGATCCTACCTTCACGTTTGGGTCCTAAACGATCCATCGCGCGTCCGGCCTGGTATTCGCTATCTTGAAAATGTCATTTTTGTCGAGAAAGGTTCAGATGCTTATCATCGCTACCTTGCCACAGCGAAGTGGCTGATCAACAACACCGGTTTCACCACATACTTCATACGCAGACCAGAGCAGAAATACCTGGCTACATGGCATGGCACGCCACTAAAGACCCTTGGCAAGGAGGAGAAATACAAGTTCTTCGACCACAGGCGCATGCAGCGGAACTTCCTGCAGGCGACCCACCTCGTCAGCCCAAACAGGCACACCAGCACTGTCCTCCTGGACAGCTATGACATACGCCACCTGTTCACAGGGAAGATCGCAGAGACAGGTTATCCCCGCATTGACCTCACACTTAACCAGAGCGAGGAATCGAAATCTGATCTCCGCAGCAAACTTTCCGTCCCACACGGAAAGCCCGTAGTCCTCTATGCGCCAACCTGGCGCGGCACCTTGGATGCTGTAAAGCTCGATCTTGACAGCATCCCCAAGGACCTCGAAGCCATATCCTCTCTTGGCTGCCATGTCCTTTTCCGCGGACACAGCCTTGTCGAAGGCTTGATGTCCGCAGACAAGATCCCATGCACAGTTGTCCCTGCCAACATCGACACTAACGAACTCCTCTCCATCGTTGATGTCCTGATCACCGATTATTCCAGCATCTTCTTTGACTTCCTGGCTACCGGCCGCCCCATCATCTTCTACACGCTAGACCTCGAGGAGTACGAGCGCGAAAGGGGGCTCTACTTCAGCATGGACGACATGCCGGGCCCAAAATGCCGGTCGATTGTTGAGTTGATCGAATGCCTCGTCAAGGCCTTGGCTAGCCAACCGGTCATCGACCAGAGCCTCTACCAAGCATGCAGAGAGCTTTACGCCCCCTTGGAAGATGGCAAAGCGACTGATCGAGTTATTTCTTTCTTCTTCGGAGATTCAACTGATCACGTTCTGAGTCACCATGCCAGAAACAATAGATCCGTAATTTTTTACGGCGGCTCATTCCAGGCAAACGGTATTACCGCGTCCTTCATCAACCTTCTCCATGCACTGGACCGTGACTCATCCGACATCGTGCTTGCTTTTTCACCAGGTCCTGTTGAATCGCATCCGGAACGGCTGTCCCTTTTCCGAAGACTTCCCCCTGGAATTTATTCCGTTGCCCGCTGCGGGAACATGGCCATGACGCTAGAGGAGCGGCGGATCAGGCGCAGCTATGAAAACAGTCAGATTCCGCTTCTCGGAGAAGCGGAAGAAATTCTGTTCCGCGCCTATGCCCGGGAATTCACTAGGATCTTCGGTGACAAGACATTCGACGTTGCCATTGAGTTCTCCGGGTATGACCACTTCTGGTCGTCCATCCTGATCGGGAGCGGAACTCCCAAGAGGAGGATCATCTACTTGCATAACGACATGTATTCAGAACATGTTGCCAAATATCCGGAGCTACGCCTAATGTTCGATCTATACAGGCATGCGGATGCGCTTGTCTCCGTGTCGGACATGACCTGCGACCACAACCGGGACAATATCGCGCCAAGGTTCGTAGTCGATCCTTCGAAGTTCACCTACTGCGACAACCCGATCAACCCGGAGGAAATCATCCAGAAATCCGCCCTCCCCTTCGAGAACGGTGAGGACAACCGGATCTTCGATTCCGGAAGCCCGGTTTTTGTGAACATCGGTCGGCTCTCGGTCGAAAAGGACCACGAGAAGCTGATCCGCGCGTTCTCGATCTTCCGGCAGGAGTACCCCCGAGCGCGGCTCGTGATTATCGGCTTTGGCCCCTTGGAACACCACCTGAAGCAGGTCGTCAAAGATCTGGCTCTTTCCGAGTGCGCCCATATCATCGGCTACCGCAGCAACCCGTATCCCTATCTGAAACGGTCCAATTGCTTCGTGCTGTCATCGAACCACGAAGGACAGCCCATGACGCTTCTCGAAGCGCTTATCTTGGGTAAACCAATTATTGCCACTGACATTGTCGGAAACAGAAGTGTCTTGCATGACAAGCCAGGCCTACTCGTGGATAACAGCATCGAAGGTCTTGTCAGCGGCATGAAACAGTATGTCTCTGGAAACTTCCCTGAAGGGAAGTTCGACTGGCGAAGTTACCAGAGCAATGCAATAAAATCCTTCTACGAGAAAGTGGTCGGGATACGCGTCTGACTTCGACTTCAGGAGTTCACCTTGGCACGGATTCTTCTCAGGGCAGGCTTCCCCCCCTTCGAACCTACAGACCCTTTCACCTGTTATCGGAAAAACCTGATAGCGAACAACACTGGAAACATGCTATTTGCATTCTCCGTGTACAAGTCGCTTTCTCACCCAAACAACACCATCACATGCAATGCATACCGTATTCCTAAGAACGCCGACGAGATAAACGAGGAGTTCGACGCGTTCGTCATCCCCTTGGCAAACGCCTTCAGACCCAGCTTCCTAAGACAACTAAATGCCCTGACGGATCTCATACGAAAGCTTCGGATACCTTGCATTGTCGTGGGTGTTGGAGCGCAGCATAGTCTCGACGGCAAAGCAACAAATCCCATCGTAGACGATGCCGTCAAGAAATTTGCTTACGCTGTTCTTGACAAGTCGCATTCCATTGGAGTCAGGGGCGACCACACCCGAGAATATCTACACCGTCTTGGTTTTTCAGACGTTGTAGCGATTGGCTGCCCTTCCATATATTTCAACGACGGACAAATTCACATTAGGCACAAGCCAGTGACCGAATCAAGCAAGATTGCCGTTAATTTGACCAAGGGCATGCCTGATTCCGTGTGGAACCTGTTTAGACGTACATGGAATAACCTTGATTGCACATACGTCGCGCAGGACATCACTGACTTCGAGTACATTTACTGGGGAAAGCCGATTACCGCTGGCGTCAAAAAAGGCGACGCATTTCCCGCCAAAATCAACCACCCACTTTACGCCAACGACAGGATCAGGATCTATACACACCTTAAGCCTTGGCTCGAGTCGTTGTCAAAGTTCGATTTTTCGTTTGGCACCCGAATTCATGGCAATATCGCGGCACTTCTCGCAGGAACCCCTTCTGTCGTGATTGCCCACGACTCTAGGACGCTCGAAATGTCGCAGTTCTACGAGATCCCTTTTGTCCGCACAGATGAAATTAATGAGCACACAAGCGCAATCAGCCTGTACGAGAATGCCGACTTTTCAAAACTGACGAATGCAATTTCTGGAAAATTCGATCAATACCTGAAATTCCTCGAAAACAACGGCTTGAGGCATATTTATCATGACAGCAACGCTGTTTCCGAGTTCAACCGAAAGTTCTTTTCCTTGACCCCAGCCGGAGAAATCGGCCCAATTCTTTCCTGCAGCAAGAAGGAACTGGCCTCGCGAATCTCAACCCTTCACGTCCACTACGATGCCAAACTCGAGAATGCAAAGGCGTCCGTCGACGGGAAATAACCCGGCACGCCCTCGAGTTCTTGCCCACCGCGGCGGCGCCGGCCTGCGTGTCGAAAACACGCTCGCGGCGTTCGCGCATGCGATGGACTGTGGCGCCGACGGTTCCGAGCTCGACGTCCGGCTCACGGCAGACGGTGAAGTCGTGGTGCACCACGACTCCAGGCTCAACCCCGCCTACTGCCGCAGGCCTGATGGCAACTACATCCGTGATGATGAGCGCAGTGCCATCTCAAGCCTGTCGTACCAGGAACTCTCGCGCTACGAGATCGGTATTCCTGATCCTCACTCTGACTATGCCGCCCGCTTCAACCGGATTGTTCCGGTCGCGGGACAGAGGGTCCCTTCCCTGCGTGACGTCATCCGGATCGTCCGGGACAGGTCCGACAGCTTCATCCTCGTGGTGGAAATCAAGTCATCGGTCCTCGACGCGGCCAAGCGGCCATGGAAGCAGCTCGTAGACAGGACCCTGGAGGTGGTCGAAAGCGAAGGGTTCCCGGGCCGGATCGTGCTGTGCTCCTTCGACTGGGGATCCCTGGTCTATGCCATGCGGCAACGCCCCGGCCTGCCAACGTGGTTCACCACCCATCCGTTGAGCTGGCTGGGAGATGGCGTTCCCCCGGCATCGGACATCCCCCCCGATCCGGCCTACCTGGCTGAACTCCGGAAGCTGTACCACCGTGGCGCTCCCTGGTACGGCGGGTTCGATCCACGTGATTTCGACGGCGGCTACCCGGAGGCGATCGCAGCGGCAGGGGGATGCGCATGGTTCATGTACTACACCGATTTCTCCCCCGCGCGAAAGCAGGCGCTTGATTCGCACCGTCTCGGTTCCGCCGCGTGGTCAGTCGACCTCCGGGATACCGCTGTTCTTCAGCAACTTGCCGGATCCGGCCTCTGCGCCATCTGCATGGACTATCCGGACATGACCCTGGGGCAGTTCCCGCCGGATCCAGACATTTGACAAGCGCGGCACGACCATCGCGGCCGCGACCCTCCCCGGCGTCCGGTCAGCGCGACAGTTCCTCGAGGAGGGTCGCCACGCGCTTCGCACTGCAGCCCAGGTATTGCGGTTCGAGGTACTCCTGCAGGAAATCCTGCACCTTCCGGTCGAGCGTGCAGCCTGCAAGCAGGACCTCGAGCATCTCATCGAACGAAGACGGGTGGATCCCGATCTTCTCGTTGAAGATATGCCATTCCGCGCACCCTGCCATCATGTACTTCAGTATCCGGTCCCGGATGATCCAGCTCGGGAAAAGCACGGGTTTTCCCAGTGCCCACGCCTCGTAGACCATGGTCCCGAAGTCCGAAACAACATAATCGGCCCACAACAGCTTTTCGGCCGTTGGCATCTTGTCCTTGCGGTTCCTCGGGTGGAGGGACACCTCCACGTCAAAGTGCTTTTCAAGGAGAGGGAGGTATTGCTCGAATTCCGGATACGAGGACAGGGAAAGATTTTCCTCACCCCTTCTTGCATAGTCGTGCGTCGGTGCCCAGAGCACCCTTTTCCTCCGGCCTGGTTCAAGCCGGGAGGCAATAACGGACTGCTGACTGAGGAGCGTATCGAGTCGTGGCCACCCGACGACGTGTACCTGCTCCGGGGACAGGCTCAGCTTCCTGTTGGTTACCAGCCTGTGCTTCAACCACTCGCCAGGCACGAATATGTACGAGAGCCTGTTTGCAATCCGCTCGCCGCTCTCGTCCTTACGCAGGAAGTAGTTCTTGTCCGCGACCCCATGGGACATCACCACGTCCGCGGGTTGGTGGATGAACAAGGTGAAGTTCAGCGCTCCGTCCCTGCGGGCACTCTCGGTTTCCGTCCACGAACCCGGCTCCAGCTGCCGCTTGATAAGCCCAAGGATCTGCTCCTGGACGAGCGCATAGTTCTTGCTCGGTGTTCTTACGAAATTGATAGGCATGCAAGCAGTTCAGGAATGTTCCCGCGCCCAATCACGGATGGACAGTCTCTTTGGCTTGGCTCTTCTACTGTGGCGGATCCGCTATCCGGAATCCTCCGTTCATGGCGGTTTCTCCGATCTTCTCCTTGAGCGATGTCGTACTGATTCCTTCCGTTCTCGGGAGATAGACGACTTCGCAATACGATTTCAGGAAATCGAACTTTCCCCGCCAGTCATCGCCCATCCCGAAGATGTCAATCTTGTACTTCTTGATGTCATCGATCTTCTGCTCCCAACTTTGCTCCGGGATGACCGCATCAACACAGCGCAGCGCGGCGACGATCCTGGCCCTGTCCTCGAATGGCATGGAGCAGACCTTCCGTTTAGTCATATTGAATTCATCCGTCGAAACCGCGACGGTCAGGTGGTCCCCCATGGCACGGAGTCGCTCAAGCAGGTTCAGATGCCCGATATGGAACAGGTCGAAGGTTCCGTAGGTAATGACCCGCTTCATATCCCGCCCTCCTCGCTGGCATTCCCGTAAGACATTCTTGCCTCCACATACCTGACGGCCTTGCGCATCTCGACCGATGGACTGGAAAGCCTGCAAATCGCAGACCAGACCTTGTTGAACAACACTTGGCTCCCGGAATAGTAGTAGTCAAACAGCATCCTGTAGTAATACCACAGCATCTCGTTGTGGTCCGAGATGATCATGTTGGGGGTGTCGCAAAAGGTCTCGAATTCCGTCACGGGCGTGCGCCAGTCCCCATAGTTCTCTGTGAGGTAGCGGTCCGGGTCCGACGGCACGAGGAACCTCTCGCCCAGAAACTCGACCTCGGAAAGCCCGAAGGGTGTGTTCCACCATTTCGTCTTCTGTCCTTCGTGGAACATCTTTCCGTCTTCTTCCCAGTGGAAGAAAATGTCGATCATCACACCATTGCTGTGCTTGACCCTCAGGATTTTCTCCGTAATCACGGGCAGCAGCACGAACCTTCCGGTCCCGCTCAGGGCGCCCCGAACCTGGTCGAAGCCAACCTCCTGCATGACGCCGACGTCGATGTCCTTGTCGTGCCCAAGGATCGACCCCTCCCTGATGCACCCAAGCAAGGTCCCGCTGATCAGGAAGAACCTGATGCCTGCCTTGGAAAGATCCGCCTTCAGGTCCGCGAGCGCGCGCCTGGCATCCGCGCTCCAATTGACCTTGGCCGGGCGCCGTTTCTCACCGAAGGAAACAACCCTGGAACCTATGACGAACCTCCTCTGGATGGCAAGGAGGGCCTCTTCATAATGGCCAAGGTCACGCGCGGCGATCGAATAATGGAAAAGGGAATTGATCGCCCGGTAACCATCATGGGCAAAGCTCGGCAGCAACAGATTCTTGAACCAGACCAGATCCCGGTCATTCAAAATTGTCTTCCTGAGGCTGGCGAAGTGCCGATCTGTCAAGTTGCCGGCCTTCTCGTCAAGCGGGAAAGTCCGTACGAAAAAATCCCGAGCTTCCTCATGCCTGCCAGCAGCCACCAGCAGGTCCACCTTCTGCAAGCCTGCCTCGGCAAGGAAGGAGGAGTTCTTGCGGCTCACCGGCATGAAGAAGAACGCCCTCTCGACAGCCTGCAGGGCCGCATCCACATTTCCCGTGAAGACGCCCAGCTTCGCCCGACGCATCAGGGTGCTCCATCGTGCGCCATAGATCGCCTCCATGCGATCCAGCGCCTCGACCGCCTCGCGCCCCCTCCCATCCGCAATCAATGCGTCAACCCTGACGATCCGGGCATAGAAAAGGTTGTTGTCGAACAGGTCCTGCTCGCTCGTCCGATCGTCGTAGGCGTCGACCAGGGAAATCGCGTCCTGGAGCCTCCTTTCGTTATAAGCCTGGCCTGCGTCGCGGTAGACCGAGGCCGTTTCCTCATTGACGTATTCATCTTTCGGCCCAGCCTGCTGGGGACCTGCAAGGACGATGAGCCCGAGCTTCACGCCCGCGACACGAAGTACCCGTTTGGCAGGCTCGGGCAGAGGCCTGAGGAGACGCCCCAGCAACAACACAAGCCGTGACTTCAGGGTCATGGGAACATCTCCATCATCAACAACCATCTCCATCGCCAAAATCCATCCCGGCCGCCTTCGCGGTGAGGATGAACCGGTCCACGGGCAGTCGTGCCTGGCGTGATGGCATCATGCCGCCCCGGCCATTTCCCGCAGAACAGTCGCAATCCGTTCCGACGCATTCCCACTGCGGTAATTGTCGAGGTATGAATCCATGAATTCCTCGACGTCACTGGTCAAAACCGGCCCGGAATCAAGGATTTCCATCATCTCCCCGGGGGAATCCGCATGGTAGCCGATCCTCTTCTCGAAAATGTAGGCTTCCGCTGAATGCGGAAGATATTCCTGGATCCGGTTGCCCAGGATCCACCGGGGGAAGATCACAGGCTTGCCCAGGGCCCAGGCCTCGTAGACCATGGTACCGAAGTCGGAAATCACATAATCCGCGTCGACGAGCTTCTCGATCGTCGGCTTCTTGTCCTTTCTGTTCCTCGGATGCAGAGACACTTCAACCGGGTACTTTTCCCTCAGGGCAGGCAGCCAGGCCTCGAAGTCGGGATAGGATGACGTCGACTTGTTCTCGGCCCCGCGCTTTACCTTGTCATGAGTCGGCGCCCAGAGGATGCCGCCTTTCACCCGGTCACCCGCCCTGGCCGCAGCCAGCTGCCTCAGCATGTCGAGCCGGGGCCACCCCACAGAAAAAACCCTGTCACTGCCAAGCTGGAGTTTCCGGCTGCGTACGATGCGGTCCTTCAGCCACCTACCAGGCACGAGTACCGCCTTGAGACGATCCGCATACCGAAGACCCTGTTCGTCCTTCACCCAGAAGTAGTTCTTGTCCGCGACGCCATGCGACATCACCACATCTGCCCTGTCCCGGATGAACAACGAGAAGTTGAGGGAACCTTCCCTGTATTTGCCGACCGTGTATTCGTCACGCCCCAGCTTCTCCATGATCAGGGAGAAAATATTCGACTGGACCTCCGTGTAGTTGGGCGAGGTATTCAGGACGAAATTGATCTTCACGCGGACCCCCACACCCATGGGTTGCTGTAGACGATGCAGCCTGTCTTCATAGCATTGCCACGTGTTCCATGGTGCTCATGGAGCCGACCGAGAACGACCGCTCCCTGATGTCCCGGTCGCTTATGTTCCAGGTGTGGAACTTTTCCTTCGCGCTCCTGTAGCGCACAAAGTTGAACCCATCCATGGACAGGACGTCCAGACCCGCTTCGTAGCAGCGGCGGATAAAGTCCGAATCGGACCCTCCCCTCCTCTTCACCGAGAAACCCAGGTTATCGAAGACATCCAGGCGTCCGCCGATCGTGCCACCTGCGACGAGAGCCGACCTGGACCTGCCGGCATCATGCACGAGGTTCTGATGTCGGGCCCAGACAGGGTCCCACATCAATTCATCGGTGGATTCAAGGTAGTTGAACATGGGTGGCTTGCCGAAAACCTTGAAGTCTCCCAGCTTCTGGTAAAGCATGACGTCGGAAAGGTACATCCTTCCGTAGAAGTCGTCGTCATCCATCTTCGTCCAGAATCCGGCATCGGCCTGGGATGCCGCGAAGTTGAGGCACGCCCCAAGGCTTTGGCTCTTACCAGCCGCATAGATGCGTATATGGTCCTCTTCCCGAACAAGGCGGCGGAGCCCGTTGAGGTCCACTCCGTCGTCGTTCACTACGACGACCAGTTCCTTTGCCGGATAGGCATCCTCACGGAACCTCTCCAGGCAGCCTGCCAGCCTCTCCGGTCGCATGGTCACGAGCAGGCAGGCAATTCTGGGAAGTGGCCCCAAGAAATCGGTGGGGATGTCCAGGTCATCCACCATCTTCTGGAGGCGGTGCGCCACAGTGTGGCCCCGCATGAGGTGCCGCCAGACCCGGTGCACGTGCCGCGCCCTGCCAAGGGGGTCCAGCAACATGGCGGCAAGCCTCGCCACCCAGTCGTCATCCGGCACCTGCCTGTCCGCATCGCCCGGGACAGCGATACCGGCATCGAGCCAGGCGACCACACTGCCACATGCAGCGGCCCGGCACATCATGAGTGAACTGTGCCACTCTCCCGCATACGGGTTCCTCGCGAAGACCTGCGCGCCCACCAGCCGGTCCAGCGTCAACCGCTCTTCCCGGCCGAGGCAACCGATCGTGTAATTCCTGAACTCACGCAGGTCATCGAGACGTACATTGGTGAAGTCCCAATGGCTTTCCGACACCAGCAGGCCGTACTGCTTCAGTTTCCTCAATGCGTCCAGGCCCGGGAAATCCCCATGGAGGTCCCACCAACCGTCAAAGAGGATCTTGTCGCCCAGAGCATCGGATGCCTCGAGGAAATCGATCGGCCGCAAAGGGTTATTGACGCGTGGCTGGATGGCAGGTGGCAGATACTCGGCCCGTGCGCCGGGATGTTCCGTCCGCACGGACTCCAGCAGCGAAGGGTCCGCGACGTAGGTCACGTCCACCAAGCCGCACAGCCATGAGAACCTTCCGTAGTTTCCCGGCGTTTCACGGAACCACAGCACGACCGGAAGCCCAATCTTCCGGCAGTGTTCCAGCAGCGCGCGGATCAGATTATGGTCCGCTGCATCCTCGACCAGCGGGTAACGCCAGCATCCGTGCATCGGCTTCCAGGTCGTTTCGACCAGCAGGAACAGGATCCTTTCCCGGGTCAGGATGATTTGCCAGTTGTTCTCGTTGACACAGTGGATGGGGACATCCGGCGCAAGATCGTGGTACAAGGCCTCGCTGCCGATGAAGCCGATCGCGGCCGGCTTCCCTTCCGCCGGATATGCCATGGGTTCCCTGGGCGAATCCGATACCACAAGGCCAAGGCCATCCGGCAACCTCAGCCGGCTGCATGGGGAGTTCAACGAATCGAGATCCGTGGCAACCTCCTTCAACAGGAAGGCGGGAAGTTTCGCCACGGTTCCCGCCTCGCTGGAATCCGCCACGCCTTCCTGGCCACGGTCCTGGACCTCCTGCTCCGTCCCGTTACCGCCATGCGACCTGCGCGCCGGTTCCAGCCGGAGCCGGAGCACCGACATCAACCTGCGCAACGGCGCGGTCATCCTCCAGGAACGACTGTGCAGGACCGCATCGAGCTCCCTTGCAATGCGCTCGTTCTCCTCCCGGGCCGCAGAGAGTTCACTTGCAAGCGCGCTGATCTGGCGCCTGGCGTTCAGCAGTTCCGCTTCCAGTACGTCAAAGGACGGAGTTTTTTCCTTCATGCGTGGCGACTGGCCTCCAATTCCTGCGATTGGGCAACCTGCTTCTTCGGGTCATCCCGTTGTGGCGGCTCACCCACTGCCACCGCAACTTCCGCCGCATCCCCGCCCCCCACGGCCTGCGCGGCCTGGAGTTTCGCAAGCCTGGCCAGTTTCTTCGCCTTCTTCCATTTCCTCGCCTTCTTCGCCAGGTACCTTTCCATCTCCTCGGAATCCATCCTGGGATACATGCGCCTGTACTCGGCGAGGACTTCGGACACACCGCCGTCCATGATCAACCTGCCCCCATCGATCAGCAAGGCACGGTTGCAGATCTTCTGGAGCAGAGATTCGTTGTGGCTCGCGACGACGACGATCTTGCTGCCCTCGACCCTGTCCGTCATGCGCTTCCTCGCTTTCCGTACGAACTGGGCATCGCCAGCACCAAACCATTCGTCGAGCAGGAGGATGTCGGTCTGGACCGCCGTGGACAACGCGAAGCCAAGTCTCACCCTCTGGCCACTGGAAAGCGTGAGCAGCCTCCTGTTCGCGACCTCCCGCAGCCCGGCGAACTCGAGGACCGGCTCGATCAGGTCGCGGATCTGGCTGGATGGTATCCCCATCGCCGTGGCGCGGAGGTAGATGTTCTCCATGATCGTGGCTTCGGAGTTGAAGCCCACGCCGACGCTGAGCATGGCCTGCCTGGAACCGACGATCCTCAGCGAACCCGACGTTGGGGTGAACGCACCCGCCAGGACACGCAGCAGGGTGCTCTTGCCCGCGCCATTGCGGCCGACGAGGGCCACCCTCTCACCTTCGTGGATGGTGAAGGTGAGCCTGTCCAGGATCCGGGCAAAGCGGCGCCTCGGCACCGAAGTGGCTGCGCTGACCAGGGTCGCAAGCCAGGACGACGAGATCCTGTCCGGCTGGGCATAGTAGGGAACGACCAGAGACAGGTCCTCGGCCTGTATCAGGGCGCCTTCCTCTTTGGCGTCAGATCCAGATCGGGACATAACGGGAATACCGGCGACAAAGGAACATCGCGAACAGCCAGCCGGCCACGGTAAGCACGGCCATATAGATGATCGAGCCCGTCTCCGGCACCTGGCCATAGAGTGGCTTCCTGACGATCTCCAGGACGTGGAACGCCGGGTTGATCCGCACGATCATCCCCCCCACGCTGTCCGGGGAGTAACGATCTCCTTCCCAGATGATCGGCGTGAAGAGGAAGCCCATCATCAGGATGGTGTTCATGACCTGGCCCACGTCGGGCAACCGGGCCCCGAGGATGCTCAGTGCGTAGCCAACCCAGGCGAGGTTCACCAGCACGAACGGAATTGTCAGGAAAAGGGAGAAGATCGCGTAGGCTGGAACGGCAGGCGACCAGATCAGCACCCCCACCATGCCGATCATCGAGAACGCGAAGTAGAACAGGGACTTCGCGATCGTGATGAGGACGTAATCGGTGAGCCTTGTGTTGCCGTCGAGGATGAACGACTTGTTGCTGCGGAAGATATTCGCAGCGTCGTTCACCACCATCACCATCAGCCGCCAGACCGCGTACCCCATGCCCAGGTGGACCATGTAGCTGGCGAGGTCGCGCTGGAAGATCCGCGCGTAGAGGGGCCCCGTCACGAATGTGAAAAGCATGACGGGGGCCAGCAGCCACACCAGCCCGAGCCGCGTCCTGCGGTAGCGGATCACGATGTCCAGCCAGCTGGAATATGCCCAGAATTCCGGCCGCTTCAGGCTTTCGGCAAACTGCGCAAGCAGGTTGGCGCGCATGACGGGATGACGGGTGTGTTGCTGGATCGCGGTCACGACAAGGCCTGCTCGACGTCTTGCACCAGATCGTCAAGGTCCTCCACACCCACGCTCAGCCTGACCAGGCTGTCGGTGATGCCCAGCCGCTGGCGCTTCTCCGGCGGGACCGAGGCGTGGGTCATGATCGCAGGGTGGT
>NICF_comb_assmDRAFT_10001585_pt1 | contig 17834 bp, 22 predicted proteins | sample NewIslPassag4_SG_FD_11279 | JGI IMG/M metagenome (IMG submission 11279) | reverse complement strand
CCTTGCGGTCGCGGTGCCGGTTGAGGGTGGCGGCCGGTGAGAGGGTTCGTGCGCAAACGAAAGCCCCCTCCCGGAAAGTGGGAAGGGGGCTTCGCGGTGAAGAGGTGCCCGGTTAGCGGACGACCATGCCAGCCAGGCGGTTTTCGATGATCCCGGCGGCTTCCTCGACGATGCGCTCGACCAGTTCCTTCACAGTCGGGATGTCGTGGATGAGGCCCTGGGCCATGCTGGCGCTCCAGACGCCGCCATCGACATCGCCTTCGCCGAAGACCACATCGCGGCCGCGCTGGCCCGAGGCCAGGTGGGCGATGTCTTCGAACGTCGAGTCAGGGCGCGATTCGATTTCCTTAATCTGCTGCGAGATCTTGTTCTTCGCGACGCGGGCGGTGTTCCGGAACTTGCGGTAGATGAGCTCGGTCTGCCGCTCGTCGTTCGCGACGATCTGCTTCTTCACGTTCTCGTGGATGGGCGCTTCGACGGTGGCCATGAAGCGGGTGCCCATGTTGATGGCGTCGGCGCCGAGGGCAAGGGCGGCCACGAGACCGCGGCCATCGGCGAAGCCACCGCTCGCGATGAGGGGAATCTTCACCTTGTCGGCGGCCGCCGGGATGAGCACGAGGCCCGGGATGTCGTCTTCGCCCGGGTGGCCGGCGCATTCGAAGCCGTCGATGCTGATGGCGTCGACTCCGAGGCTCTCGGCCTTGAGGGAGTGGCGAACGGCGACGGCCTTGTGGATGACCTTNACACCTGCCTTCTTGAACGCGGGCATATGGGGTTCGGGGTTGTTGCCCGCGGTTTCGACGATCTTCACGCCGCCCGCGATGATGGCGTCGCGGTACTCGTCGTAGGGGACGGGCCGGATCGTCGGGAGGATGGTGAGGTTCACACCGAAGGGCTGGTCGGTCATCTCCTTCGTGCGCTCGATTTCCTTGAGCAGCGCGTCGGGCGTGGGCTGCGTGAGCGCGGTGAGGAACCCGAGGGCGCCAGCATTGGCGACGGCCGCGATGAGCTCGGCCTTGCCGACGCCGGTCATGCCGCCACAGACGATCGGGTGCTTGATGCCGAAGGTTTCGGTGAACCGGGTCTTGAACATAATGCCTCCAATCTATGCCCACGATGAGCAGGTGCGTACGACTCTAGTGGGTTGCGCGGTTGTGGGCATGTGGGATGGCTTTTGGCTGTTCGCCATTGGCTATTGTCTCTTAGCTTCGGGCCTTCGCTGCCGGCCGTCGGGCTGTTCGGCTCCTGCTCATCGTTGCTCGCGGCTGTGCAGAGCGGCGCATTGTCATTGAGTTGTGCTCAGCTTCGAACCGCGCGACCGTGGCGGGCGTGGGCAGCTGCGTGGTGACAGCTGAAGGCCGACAGCCGATAGCCGATGGCTACTGGCCGCTCCAGGTGAGTTTCGGCATGCGGGCGAGGCCGAGGGCGTAGACGCCGACCGCGAGCACGGTGAGGACCACGAAGTCGATGCCGAGGCCGATGAAATCGGCGCTGGAGTCGGCGTAGGCGGCGAGCTGGAGGGCGTCTACTGCGTAGGTCAGCGGGTTGACGCGCGCGAGCACGCCCAGCCACGCCGGCAGGTCGTCGATCGGGAAGAAGGCGCCCGAGAAGAAGAGCAGCGGGAACAGCAGCAGGTTCAGGACCAGGTGGAAGCCCTGCATCGTCTGGATGCGGGAGGCGACCGCCTGCGCGATCCCGGCGAGCAGCAGGTTCAGCAGCAACACCGTCGCGATCGCGATGAGCAGCCCGCGCGCGATGCCGTACTGCCATTCGAATTCGACGAACGGGGCGGCGACCAGGAGCACCACGAGCGCCTGCGTGAGCCCGATGGCCACGCCCGCAAGCGACTTCCCGAGGATGATGAGCCGCGGCGAATGCGGCGACGAAAGCAGCATCCGCAGGACGCCCGTATCGCGGTCGCGGTAGTAGGCCGCGCTCGAGAAGGTCGAGGAGAACACCGAGGTCATCACGACGGCGCCGGCGACCAGGTAGGCGGTGAAGTTCCCGGCGCTCAGGTTCGATGGCTGCAGGCCTTCGGACACGCCGTTGCCGAGGAACACAAGGAAGAGCAGCGGCGTGAACATCGACGAGTAGAGCTGCGAGCGCGACCGGATTACGTTGCGGATGTCGCGCACGAACAGGGCGGTGCACGCGGTCACGCTGGCGCTCACGCCCTCACCTCCCGCGGGGTCCTGCCGCTGACGTACTGGAAGTACGCGTCTTCGAGTGACGATTGTTCGATGGTGACGGAGCGGATGGCGTGGCCCCCGAGTTCGAAGACGCGGGGCACGAACACCGAGGCGTCGTCGACCGTGACGTGCACCAGGTTGCCGCTGCGGGTGACGTCGCCGGTCCCGGGCCACGCGGCGATCTTCGAAATCTCGTCGTCGGTGACGCCTTCCCACGTGAGGCGAACGGCTTCGCGGCGGAGGCCGCGCTTCAGCTCTTCGGGGGTACCGGTCGCGACCACCCGGCCGGCCTGGATGAAGGCCACCTGTTCGCAGACTTCGTCGGCTTCAGCGAGGTCGTTCGTCGCGAGCAGGATGGTCCGGCGGCCGCGGGCGCCGTGGAGCAGCGCATCCCAGAGCGCGCGGCGCTCCTCGGGGTCGACGCCGGTGGTGGGTTCGTCGAGCAGGAGGAGTTCGGGGTCGTGGAGCAGCGCGCGGGCCATCTCGAGCCGCCGCCGCATGCCGCCGGAAAGCGCCGACACCGGGTCGTTCGCGCGGCCCCCGAGCCCGAACACTTCGAGCAGTTCGGCGGCGCGGGCGGTGGCCTGCTTGCGGCTCAGCCCGAAGAGCCGCCCGGCGAGCTGCAGCAGCTCGCCGACGCGCATCAGGGGGTCCTGGGCGTTTTCCTGGAAGACGGTGCCGATGCGGGCGCGGAGGGCGGCGTGGGGCTGTTCGCCGAGAATGCGGAGCGTGCCGGAGGGCGGCTGTTCGGCGGCGGCCACGAGTGTGATGAAGGTGCTCTTGCCGCTGCCGTTGGGGCCGAGGAGCCCGAACACCGAACCGGCGGGAACGTCGAGGGTGAAGTGATCGAGGGCCCGCCGCTCGCCGTAGCTGCGAACGATGTCACGCGCTTCGATGGCAGCAGGCACCGGTGTTTCCGGCATGCGAAGGGTCTCGTGTACGGGCCGCGAGCCTAGGCGCTGGTGACCGCGAGGTTCGCGACGAGCTGGCTCATGATGATGAGAACGATGATGGCCGCGAGCGGGCTCAGGTCTATCATCCCCGTTTGCGGCATGATGCGTCGAATCGGCTCGATGATGGGCTCGGTCGTCCGCCAGAGCATCTGGTAGAGCGCGCTCGACTGATCGATCGGGAACCAGCTCAAGAGTGCGCGGGCGATGATGGCCCACGTCAGGATCTGAATAAACGCAATCGTGAACTGGGCGACGTACGGGTTAATGGCTCGACTCCGCTGCGGTCGCCGTTCCCGGCGGCCCACTTTCGATCAGCATACCAGAGACAACGAAAGCAGCGGGAAGCATTCAGGCGTTCGCCGCCCGCTGCACGGCTTCGACCATCAGGTAGAGGACGATAATGACGACCAGCGTACTGAAGTCGATGAAGCCGGTGCGGGGGAGGATTCGGCGGACCGGGTCGAGCAGCGGTTCGGTGACCTGGTAGAGGAAGCGTGCGAACTGGTTGTTCTGCGATACGGGGAACCAGCTCAGCAGCGCGCGGCAGATAACCGCTGCGATCAGCAGGTAAAGAAAGATGAGAAAGAGCGTCGCGATCTGCTCGTTCAAGCGCGCCCCCCGAGTTCGACCGCACGATCGTAGGCCGCCTGGATGCCCTCGACGATCGCCGCGCGAATGGCGTGCCGCTCCATCGCCAGCAGGCCTTCGGCGGTGGTGCCGGCGGGCGAGGTGACCATGCCGCGAAGTTCGGCGGGCGGGCGGCCGCTTTCGATCGCGTAGAGCGCGGCGCCGTAGAACGTCTGGAGCACCATCTCCTGGGCCTGTGGCCGCGGGATGCCAATCGCCACGGCGCCTTCGATCATTGCTTCGATGAACAGGAACACGTAGCCGGGGCCGCTGCCACTCACGGCCGTGGCCATGTCGACTTTGCGTTCGTCCTCGACATAAATTTCGCGGCCAATGGCGTTGAGCAGGCCTCGCGCAAGCCTCCGCTGCTCGGCGTCGACCGCTTCGGTCGCGGTCCAGACGCTCATTCCGGCCTTGGCCGCGACGGGTGTGTTGGGCATCACGCGAACGATGCGGTCGTGGCCGAAGGCCTTGCGGATGGTGTCGATGCGAACGCCGGCCATCACGGAGAGGAGCAACGCCTCGGGGCGCAGGCGGCCCTGGACCGAGCCGACGTCCTGCGGCTTCACGGAGAGGATGACGAGGTCGGCGCCCTCCATGGCCGCGGTGCCTTCGGCGGTGACGTTCACGCCATATTCGGACTTCAGGAGGTCGCGCCGATTGGGCACGACTTCGCAAACGGTGGCGTCCGAGGGCTGGAAGACGTTGCGTTCGAGCGCAGCGGCGAGGATGGCTTCGCCCATAACGCCGCCGCCAATGATGGCGATCTTCATTCTCGTTCTCCGAAGATGGCCCGGCCGACGCGCACGTGGGTGGCCCCTTCTTCGATGGCGACTTCGAAATCGTTGGTCATGCCCATCGAAAGGACCGGGAGGCTGTGGCGTTCGGCCAGCTGGCGCAGGGTCCGAAACACCGGGCGGACCTCCTCGGGGTCGGCGGTCAGAGGCGCCACGGTCATCAGGCCCTCCACGGCGATGGTCGGGTAGCGAGCAGCGTGGGCGATGAGCGCGGGCAGTTCCTCCGGGGGCGCGCCGTGCTTCGTGACTTCCCCGGCCACGTTCACCTGGAGAAGCACGCGAACGTCGTGGCCCGAAGCTGCCAGCGCGTCGATCAGCCGGCTGGAGTCGATGCCGTGGAGTATAACAAAGCGGCCGGCGGCCGCCTTCGCTTTGTTCCGCTGGAGGTGGCCGATAAGGTGCCAGCGAACCCCGGCGCCTTCGCCGAGCAGGGCCTCCACCTCCGGCATCTTGGCGATGGCTTCCTGTACGCGGTTCTCGCCGAAATCGCGAACCCCGGCGCGCCACGCGGCCGCGACGGCTTCGGCGGGCTGGGTCTTTGTGACTGCGATGAGGGTGACTTCGGACGGGTCGCGGCCGGCGCGTTCGCAGGCCGCGGCGATCCGCTCGCGGACCGCCCGGACGCGTTCGCCGATGAGGTCGTCCAGCGCTGTGTTCATTCGATCGTTGGAGGGTGCCGCCACTCCCAGTATGCCCGCGCGCCAATCGCCGCGACGATGAGGAGGATGGCCGCCAGCCCCGCGAGCGGGTGCCAGGTGAACAGGTAAAACAGGAGCACCAGGAACGCGATGCCCCCGAAGAGGATGGCAAGTGGCACCGCGAGCACGCGGAAGACAATCCAGGTGATGAGCATCGCTTCCTTGAACCCACCCGGCTTGTCCCCGTTGGGCGGCGGCGAGCTCGGGCCGTAGTAGAACCCCATGGGAAGAGTCTACGCGCTTGGCGCGGGCGCTGCCCGCGCCGGCGCGGTTCCGAGTTCCCGGTGCCCGGTGCCCGGTGCCCGCACCGTCATAGGTATCCGGCGTCCCGAGGCTGTAGTGAGGTCGCTGGTGCTCGGAAGGGGCGGCGAGATACCACCAACAGCGGACAGCCAGGAGCTAACAGCCAACTAAACAGCCGCCGAAGGCCGATAGCCGACAGCCGGCGGCCCAACCAACAGCCGATAGCCAACAGCCAACGGCCACATGCAACAATGCCCCTATGCAATTCGGCGTCTTCTCCGTTGGCGATGTGACCCCCGACGCGGCGACCGGGCGTGTGCCCACCGAACACGAGCGCATCCAGGCGATGGTCGCCATCGCGCTCAAGGCCGAGGAGGTGGGGCTCGATGTGTTCGCGACCGGCGAACACCACAACCCGCCCTTCGTGCCGTCGTCGCCGACGACGATGCTCGGCTACATCGCGGCGAAGACGAAACGGATCATCCTTTCGACGGCGACGACGCTCATCACGACGAACGACCCGGTGAAGATCGCCGAGGACTACGCGATGCTGCAGCACCTTTCGGGCGGCCGGGTCGACCTGATGCTGGGGCGCGGGAACACGCCCGAGGTGTACCCCTGGTTCGGGCAGGACATCCGCAACGGCATCGCGCTCGCCATCGAGAACTACGACCTGTTGCACCGGCTCTGGCGCGAAGACGTGGTGAACTGGGAGGGCCGCTTCCGGGCGCCGCTCGTGAACTTCACGTCGACGCCGCGGCCGCTCGATGGCATCCCGCCGTTCGTGTGGCACGCATCGATTCGCAGCCCGCAGATCGCCGAACAGGCGGCGTTCTATGGCAACGGGTTTTTCCACAACAACATCTTCTGGCCCATCGAACACGTGAAGCGGCTGGTGTGGCACTACCGCGAGCGGTTCGAGTACTACGGCCATGGGCGCGCCGACCAGGCGATCGTGGGACTCGGCGGGCAGGTGTTCGTTCGCAAGAACTCTCAGGACGCTATCCGCGAATTCCGCCCGTACTTCGATAAGGCGCCGGTCTACGGCGGCGGCCCGTCGCTCGAGGACTACATGGCGATGACGCCGCTCACCGTCGGGAGCCCGCAGCAGGTCATCGAACGGTACGCCGCCATGCGCGAGCACGTCGGCGATTACCAGCGGCAGCTCTTCCTTATCGACCACGCGGGGCTGCCGCTCAACGTGGTGCTCGAACAGATCGAAATCCTGGGGACGGAGATCGTGCCGGCGCTGCGAAAGATCAACGCACAGAACCGCCCGGCGCACGTCCCCGATGCACCCACACACGAATCGCTGAAGGCGGCGAAGGGCCCTCACCCCCGGCCCCTCTCCCGCGTTGCGGGCGAGGGGAGCGATAGCACAAGCGACGCGCAATAGTCTCGGTGAAGGACCCTTTCCCGCCCTCGGGGCCGCGGGCGAGCGTCAGTTCAGCGCGAAGGAGGTCGCTTCGCAGTCCACCAGCGGTTCATGGTGCGTGAGCAACGAGGCGGGAGTGCGGCCATGCGCCTCGACGCGCTGTGCGTGTTCGGCGAGCAGGGCGGCGATTTCGAGGAGCAGGTCGGCGTCGGGGAAGGCGACGAACTGCTCCACCAGCGCAACAAGCCGCGGCCAGTCGCGGGGGACGTCATCGCCGAGCACAGTCCGCTCGACCTGCCACGTGCACTCGAGCTCGTAGCGCGCCTCGGCAGGCGGGTCGTCGTCTTCGAGCAGGTGCTCGCCGGTTTGCCAGTCGCTCAACCAGGTGAGGATGCGGGCGCGACGCCAGCGAACCTCCGCCGCGGGTGATGGCGACCGGGCCCGGCGCGCGTCAGGCATCCCCGCCGGTCTCCGGGTGGATGTTTTGTTCGCGGCGCAGGTCCTTCTCTTCGGCGCTCGAGAAGGTGTCCATCTGCGCGTCGAGAATCGGCGACTCCGAGGCGACGTGGGCTCCGGGGCCGTCGAGCTGGTAGGCCTCGAGCGTCTCTTCGTCGAAGTCCATCACGATCTCGTCGCCCTGGATGGAAAGCACCGAGCCGATGCTGAGCCAGTAGTCGCGCTTCATCGGCGCGTCGACCTTGAAGGCGTCTTCGGTGGTTTCCTTCACGGTGCCGAGTTCATGCCCATCGCGGGTGACGATGCGCTGGCCGTCGCGCGGGGTGAGCCCGAGGGCCGATTCCATGCGCCGTGGTGAGGTCATATAGCAGGCTCCTGGCCCATGTCCGGGCAACCAGACCAGTGTCCCGGGCGCTGGCGCGGTGCGGCATCAATCGCTCGCAGGCGCGGTATCGGTTCCGTAGCAGAGGGTGGGGCGATGACTTCTTGCGCGGTGCCGGGGGCCCCACCACACTTTCCGACGATGCCCCGCCTGCTGTTAGCCACGAACAACCCGGGCAAAGTGCGCGAGTTTCGCCGGCTGCTCGACGGTATCCCGTTCGAGGTCGTCACGCCGGCCGACCTCGGGATTTCGCTCGACGTCGAAGAGAACGGCACGTCGTACGCCGAGAACGCCACGATCAAGGCGCGGGCGTTCGCGAAGGCGGGCAACTGCTACGCGCTTGCCGACGACTCGGGCATCGAGGTCGATGCGCTCGGCGGCAAGCCGGGCATGTATTCGGCGCGCTACGGGGGCCCGGGGCTGGATGACGAAGGCCGGACGCGTCTCCTCGTGCGCGAACTCGAGGGCGTGCCCGGCGACCAGCGCACCGCTCGCTACCGGGCCGTGGTGGCTGTCTCGGACCCCGAAGGGAACGTGCGGACGTTCGAAGGGGTGTTCGAAGGGCGCATNGGGCACGAGTTTCGCGGCGAACGCGGGTTCGGCTACGACCCCGTGTTCGTGACCGCGGACGGGCGAACCGCCGCCGAATTGACCGACGAAGAGAAGGACGCGGTGAGCCACCGCGGGCAGGCAGTGCGCGCTGCGGCGGAGTACCTGCGGAGCCTGGCGGATTGAAGCTCGAGCGGGCGGCGGCTGCGCTATTCGGCGTGGCGGTGCTCGCGCCGGTGGCGCTCGCGTGTGGCGGAGGCAGCCACTTCCCCGACCCGCCCGAGTGCGTTGAGCCAACCCCGACGCCTTCGGGCCGCGAGGAGCAGCGGAGCTCCGGCTTCGCCTACGTGGTGACCCTCGCCAACGGCTTCGAAGAGTTGCAGCGCCTCAGCGATGAGTTCGAGCTTCGCTGGCCGGGCCAGCGGTTCTCGAGCCGCCGGGAGTTCCGCGAAGAGTTCGCGATGTTCGCCGGCGAGAGCGCCTGCCTTGTGAACGCACTCATCGCCCTGGAGCCGACCGATCCCGAGCGGTTTGGCGCGTTCGAACAGGAGGCCGACGCGGCGCTGCAGCACTACCTCAACGTGCTGGAACGGGGCCGCGAGGCGGTGCGGAAGCGAAACGTCTCGAAGTACCGCGAATTCCACCGCGAGCTGGACGACGCGCAGGCCCGGCTGGACGCCCTCCTGGACCAGCGGCCTCGCTGAGCCTGGGTTGCCTCATGCGTTACCGATGTTGATCCAGCACCCCTCTTCCCGCTGCGGGAGAAGGGGCCGGGGGATGAGGGCCTAGCTTCCGCCGCCGACGTTCGCCGCGAGCGGGTTCTGCAGCGGGATGTCGCCCGGTTCGGGAACCTTCGGGGTGGCGCGTTCGGCCTGCGGCAGCGACTTCGGGTACCAGTGGTCCTCGAACTCGCTGAACTTGTCGCGCAGCATGGGGATGACCTTCTCGGCGAACATTTTGGTGTTGTAGAAGGTCACATCGCGCGGCATCGACCCGATCTGCAGCAGCACCATCAGGTGGCCGATGCGCAGGCCATCGGCGAGATCGTTCAGGCGCTCGGCGACGGTGGTGGGGCTGCCGGCGATGACGTAGCCCTGCTCGACCAGGTTCTCCCAGGTGAGTTGCATGCGGGCGCGCTGGGCCGCCATCTCCAGCTGGCTCTTGATGCCCGCCTTCACAGTGCGGTTCGTGCGGTAGCCGGGCGCGTCGGCGAAGCCGGGGTAGATGTGGAGGCAGCGGTTGTAGAAGTAGTCGACGTGCTGCGCGTAGATCTCCTTCGCCTCCGCATCGGTTTCGGCGACGCAGACGAGCTGCGCGAACCCAGCCTGGTAGGGGTTCGGCTCCTTGCCCTTCTCGCGCATTCGCTGCCAGAAGCCATCCATGATGGCTTTGCCGCGGAGGTACCCGGAGTACGACAGGTAGGCGTAGAGGTAGCCCATGTCGGCGCACCACTCCCAGGTCTCGATGGAGCCACCGCCCGGGATCCAGATGGGCGGGTGGGGCTGCTGGAGCGGCCGCGGCCACGGGTTCATGTAGCGAATCTGCGTGTACTTCCCGTTGAAGGTCGAAACGCCCTTGTCTGTCCACGCCTGCAGGATGAGGTCGTGGGCTTCGTAGTAGCGTTCGCGGAGCTGTGCGCCCGGCACGCCATAGGCGAAGTTCGTATCCATCGAGGTGCCGACCGGGAAACCGGCGACCAGCCGCCCGCCCGACAGGACGTCGAGCATCGCGAACTCTTCGGCGACGCGAAGGGGCGGGTTGTAAAGCGCGATGGAGTTGCCCATCACGACGATGGCGGCGCGGTTGGTGCGCCGGGTGAGAGTGGCGGCCATGATGTTCGGGCTCGGCATGAGCCCATAGGCGTTCGAGTGGTGCTCGTTCACACAGATACCGTCGAACCCGGCCTTCTCGGCGAACTCGAGCTCATCCAGGTAGTCGTGGTAGACGTGGTTGCCCTTTGCGGGGTCGTAGAGGCTGTAGTCGGGGTCGACCCAGACAGAGCGATGCTTCTCGCGGAAATCATCCGGGAGATAGGGCCACGGCATCAGGTGGAACCAGTGGAACTTCATGGCGCACGCCTCCGGGCTTACCGCCTGCGCGGAAAATGCGCGGCTAGCGTAGCGTCTATTACAGGATTCGTACACCGGGCGCGCCGCGGCCTTCGGCGCGGTGCCGGTGCGCCCTCATCCCCCGGCCCCTTCTCCCGCTGGCGGCGGGAGAAGGGGGGGCACATTTGTCTCCCTCGCCCACAACGTGGGAGGGCCGGGGGTGAGGGAAGACTCCTCCTCCGGGAACCGGGAACCGGGAACCGGGAACCCCTACTGAGCACTGAGCACCGGGCACTGTGCACTTCCTCCAGGGGGCAGTAGCATTCCCCGGAACAATGAGCGGCGCCCTCTTCCGTGTGACGTTTTCCCGCTTGCGATCGTTCGAGCGGTGTCGAAAGCAGTACTGGTTCCGGTATGTGTCGGGGCGCGTGTGGCCGCCGGAAGTGCCGACGCCGGCGCTGGTGATCGGGAAGGGGGTTCACCGGGCGCTCAAGACGTTGTGCGAGACAGGACGGGCCGAGGATGGCGCGGCGGAGCTCGACGTGTTCCTGCGGATGCCGGCGCACGAATGCGCGGGGCCCGGGACGGAGGCGTACCGTACCGCGTTCGAGCTATTCGAACGCGGGGTCGAAGCGCACGCCAGCATCGTGGCCGAGGCGAGCTACCCGGAGATCGAAACGTGGGTGCCGTGGCACTCGCGAGGGATTGTCATCAGCGCGCGAACCGACCGTGCCGACCGGCTCGAACCGGGCCGCTGGCAGATCATCGACTGGAAGACGGGCAAGTACGAACTCGACGAGCACGTCGACACGCAACTCGACATCGGCCACCTGGCGCTGCGGGTTTCGAAGCGACTCCGGCGGGACGAGGAGGTGGTGGCGGTCGCGTGGAACCTGCGCACGGGGCAGCGCCGGGAACGCCGCCTCACCCGCGACGACGCCCGCGCCACGATGTTCCGCCTCCACGGGCTCGCCGAACGCATCAAGTCGGTCGGCGAGTTCGACGCCACGCCCGGCCCCGGCTGCGCCTATTGCGAATGGCGCCCGCAATGCGAGGCAGCCGACGCCGTCGAAGCCGAGGTGGAAGCGCTCGAGTGGGACGACGACTGGGAACCGCCGGAGGAGGACTCAGGGCTCGGGACTTAGGAGTCAGTGGTAGAGTGCTTAGCTCTTAGTCCTGGGTGCTAAGCCCTCGCACGGGGCACCGGGCACCGGGCACTGGGAACTTCACTTTGGGAGGGCCGACATGGACTACGAAGACATCATCTACGAGGTCGAAGGCTCAACGGCCATCATCACCCTGAACCGCCCGGAGAAACTGAATGCGTGGACGGCGGCGATGGATCGCAGCGTTCGCGACGCGCTGAAGCGCAGCGATGCTGACGCCGGCGTGCGCGCCGTCATCATCACCGGCGCGGGACGCGGGTTCTGCGCCGGCGCCGACATGGGGATGCTGAACAGCATTGCGGATGCCGGCGGCGAGGGGCAGCGCGCCCCCGACCCGGACACGGGCAGCATCGAGGACAACTACCGGCAGCGCTACAGCTTCCCGCTCGCCACGCATAAGCCGCTCATCGCGGCCGTGAACGGGCCGGCGGCAGGCCTCGGGCTTATCCTGTCGCTCTATTGCGACATGCGGTTCGCGTCCGACCGGGCGCGGTTCGGGACGGCGTTCTCGTCGCTCGGGCTCATCGCCGAGCACGGCATCAGCTGGACGCTGCCGCGCGCGGTCGGCATCGGGAATGCGCTCGACCTGCTCTATTCGGCGCGCGTCATCGATGCGGACGAGGCGCTGCGGATGGGGCTGGTGCAGCGCGTCTATCCGCACGACGAACTGCTGGAGCGCACGAAGGAGTACACCGAGTACCTGGCGCGCCGCGCTTCGCCCAGGGCGATGGCGGTCACGAAGCGGCTCGTGTGGAACGCGCAGTTCCAGGACCTGGCCGAGGCCATCCGGAAGGCGAACGTGGCGATGGCCGAGGCGGTGGCCGGCCCCGAGTTCAAGGAAGGGCTGAACGCGTTCGCCGAGAAGCGCGACCCGAGGTTCGAGGGGCTGAGCGTCACCGATTAGGGTGTTGGCCAGGGCCTTCGGCTGTCGGCCGCCGGGCATCGGCGGCCCCTCCGCCACCGGTGCCTCCCCTTTTCCCGTCAGCGCGGGAGAAGGGGTTGTGAACTCGTTCGCAGAACTGGCGGCGCGATGGCGGTAGGTTCGGAGGACACCACCCCAAGGAGGGCGCCATGCAGCCGACCTACCAGACCATCGACATGGACCAGCGCGAACGCGAGCACGACATCGAGCAGCAGCTCGCCATGGAGCCGTGGGTCGAGCCGCAGGGCATGCGCCGCGTGTTCCGCAACATCGCCATCGCGCTTCGCGGCCGCGAACAGCAGGAGCACCTCGAGCGCACGTGGCGGATGGGCGCCGTACAGCGCAAGCTCCGGCCGACGAGCGGCTGGTAAACCCTTTCCGCAGCAACCAACAGGGCCGCCGGGCAGCGCTACGACAGCGCGACCGGCGGCCTTGCTGTACCCGAGAACTTCTTCGGCAGGCGGACGGTGAACGTGGCGCCCTTGCCCGGCTCGCTTTCGACGCTGGCGGTGCCGCCGTGGATGCGAACGGTGTGCTTCACGATGGCCAGCCCGAGCCCGGTCCCCGAATCCGAGCGCGAGGGGTCCGACTTGTAGAAGCGTTCGAACACGCGGGGGAGTTCGTGCGGTTCGATGCCCGGGCCTTCGTCGCGAACCGAAAGCGCCACGAGGTCGCCTTCGTCGCGGGTTTCGACGTGCACGGTCCCGCCGCAGGGCGAAAACTTCACGGCGTTGTCGAGCAGGTTGTTCACCACCCGGAGCAGTGCGTTACGGTCGGCTTCGACCCGCAGGCCGTTCGGTTCGGGCAGTTCGAATTTCACCTCTTGCTGTTCGGCGCGCGGCCGGTGGAGCGCGGCGGCTTCGGCCACCAGCCCGGCCAGGTCGATCGGCTCGGGGTTCAGTTCGACCGCGCCCGATTCGATGCGCGAGAGGTCGAGCAGTTCGTTCACGAGCGCGGTCATGCGGTCGACCTGCAGCCCGATGCGGCGGAGGAATTCCTGCGACTCCTCGCCGGGTTCGACGCCGCCCTCCTGCATCGTCTCGACCAGGGCGCGAATCGAGGCGAGCGGCGTTCGCAGCTCGTGCGAGACGTTGCTCAGGAAGTCGCGGCGCATGCGGTCGATGCGCGCCAGCTCGGTGAGGTCGGTGAGGATGAGGAGCGCGGCCCAGGCGCCGCCATCGCGAACAGGCACGGCGACGGCGCGGAGCGGCGTACGGTCCGGCCCGAACGCGACCACCGCTGTGCGCGATTTCTCGCCACCGCTGAGCGCTTCGCGCACGAGCTGGTCGAGCTCGTAGTCGCGGGCGATGACCATGAGCGGCCGCCCGATCGCGTTCTCGGCCGTGGTTTCGAAGAGGGTTGCGGCGGCCTGGTTCAGGAACGCAACCTCGCCCTCGGCGGTGACGGCAAGCATCGGGTCGGTGGAGGCATTGAACACCGCCTCGAGGCGGGCCTGGTCGGCCTCCTCTTCGGCGATGATCGCTTCGACCCGGCGGGCCATGGAGTTGAAGCGGTAGACGAGGTCGCTGACGGCGGCGTGCGACCCGCTGGCTTCGCTGGTGAAGTCGCCCTCTGCGATGCGGTCGGCGGCGCGGGCAACTTCATCGATGGCGCGCGAGGGCCGCAGGAACAGGAGGTAACCGGCAAGGAAGGACGCCCCGGCGAGGATGAACGCTTCGAAGAACCATGCGACGGCTGGCTGGTCGACCTGGTGGCCGATGATGCCCACGGTGAGGCCCAGCGTGGCCGCGACTGCGGCGAGGAAGCCGCCACGCACCATCAATTCGCGGCTCATGGGGCATCAACCTTCGAACAGGTAGCCGCTGCCGCGAACCGTGCGAAGACGCTGCGGATCCGCAGGGTCTTTTTCGATCTTCTGGCGCAACCACCGGACATGAACGTCTACCGTCCTCGGCCCGCCGAAATAATCGAAACCCCACACCTCATCGAGGATCTGTTCGCGCGAAAATACGCGGGCCGGATGTTGGACGAAGAATTGTAGCAAATCGTATTCCTTCGGTTTCAGACGAAGGATTTCGCCGTTCTTCCGTACTTCTCGGCGCGCGGTGTCGATTTCGAGATCCCCGGAAACGATGATTTCCGAACCGGCCTGTGCAGGAGCCGGCGCTTTCGCGCGGCGAAGCAGCGCGCGGATGCGTGCGAGGAGTTCGCGCATCCCGAATGGTTTGGGCAGGTAATCGTCGGCGCCGGTATCGAGCCCGCGAACGCGGTCGCTTTCGCCGCCCAGCGCGGTGAGCATGAGGATCGGCACCTGGCTGTCCTTGCGCAGCAGGCGGCACACCTGCAGGCCATCGAGCCCCGGGAGCATCAGGTCGAGCACGATGACGTCGGGGTTCGTTTCGCGCGCCAGCCGGAGTCCGTCGTCGCCGCGCGTGGCCGTTGTGACGTGGTACCCCTCGCGCCGCAGGTTGTGCGCGAGGGTGAAGAGGAGCGTCTCTTCGTCTTCGACGACGAGCACACGGCTCGGTTCCGCTGCGGTTGTCATCGGCTCCGATGGTCGGTCCGGGGTGTTAACGGACAATGAAGCGCCCTCCGGTACCATTGTGACAGGGCTGGCATGCGCCGGCCCTCCACGACGCGGTTGCCGCGCACCGGGGTGAGGAACCATGACCGAAGCGAACACGGGGAACCGCCAGCTTGCGGGCGTGGCGGTGCTGGTGCTGGCCGTGGTGGTGGCGTTCGGCGTCGGCGCGTACCTGATGTTTTCCGGCGGGGGCGAAACCCTGGCCGATACGCCAGAATCGGCCGTCCGGGCGATGTACAGCGCCATCAACAGGGGCGACCGCGAAGCGTTCGAACAGATCCTCGCGCCGGACGTGATCGAAGCCGGGCAGGCGCAGCTCGTGCCGTTCCCCGCGTCGCTCGGGGCATACGAAGGGTTCGAGAGCGACGAGGGCGCGAAGGTTTCGAACCTGCGCCTCCGGGTGATCGGCGAACAGGAGAACTGGGCGCTCGTGGGCATCAGCGGCACGCTCCAGTACAGGGGCGAGGAGCGGCCGTTCAACGAGACGGCGTATCTGCAGCGCGTCGGCAACCAGTGGCGGGTTTCGACGCAGCAACTGTTCCTTGGGCGGCCCGATACCGGCAGCACCGTGAGCGGCGACCTTGGCCCGCTGGTGCCGGACCGGCCCGACATCGGCAAGCCCGCGCCGGACTTCGCACTGATCGACGCCCGCGACGGCACGACCGTGCGGAAGCTCTCGGACTTCCGCGGCACGCCGATGGTGGTGAACTGGTACGCGAGCTGGTGCGGCCCCTGCAGGGAGGAGATTCCCGAATTCCAGCGGGCGCAGGAGGTGCTCGGCGATAGCGTCGTGTTCCTCGGTGTGAACGTGCGGGAGGATGCGAACAAGGCGACGGGCATCCTCGACGAGTTCGGCGCCACCTACCCGGCGGTGCTCGATAGCGACGGCCGCGTGAGCGACCACTACCGCGCGAACGCGCTGCCGCACACGGTGTTCATCGACGCCGAGGGCATCGTGCGCGCGATCAAGGTCGGGCAGGTGCACCCCGACGACCTCGAAGAGAACCTGGCGAAGATCGGGCTGGAATACTCGGCGAGCTAGCCGCGCGAACGCGCCAGGGCTCCTTCCCGGCAGCCGCCATCCCCGGGACACGACAAAAAGCCTGCCGCGATGGCAGGCTTCGCGTTCGGCGTTCGAAGCGCCGGGTTAGCTGGCGGCCTTCTGAGCCAGCAGGGCGAGGCGGCGCTTCATGCGGTCGGCCTTGCCGACATGAATGGCGCCGGTCTTCGCCGCGCGATCGAGCGTGGAATAGGCGCGGCTGAGCGCCTGGGCCACCGTTTCAGGATCGCCTGCAGCAACGGCCTCGCGGACGCGGCGTGCGGCGGTGCGGGCCGCCGAGCGGCGTGCGCGATTGCGTTCGCGGCGCTTCAGAGACTGGCGCCAGCGCTTCTCCGCGGACTTGTTGTTCGCCATACGTAACTACTCAATCCAATAAGAACGGGTCGAAGACTGAGGGTAGCCCGGAGTGGGGCAAAGAGCAAAGGGCCGACGGCCGTCGGGGCTGTTGGCTGTTGGCTATTGGCTGTTGGTCATCGGCCTTCGGCGGACTGTGCACTGAGCACCGGGCACCGCGCACTAAGTCCTGAGCCCTGGGTCCTGCCCCTTGGCACTGTGCACTATTCTTTCCGCATGGAACTGCGGCAGCTTGGACGAACCGGAATTCGCGTGAGCAGCCTCTGCCTGGGCTGCATGATGTTCGGGGGCAAGACCAGCCCCGAGGACTCGGCAAAGATCATCGACCGGGCCATCGACGCCGGGATCAACTTCATCGATACGGCGAACGTCTACAACGCCGGCCGTTCGGAAGAAGTGACCGGCGAGGCGCTGAAGCGGAACGGCAAGCGCCAGCAGGTCATCCTGGCGACGAAGGTGTTCAACCGCATGGGCCCGGGCCCGAACGACTGGGGCCTTTCGCGGCGCCACATCATCGAGCAGTGCGAAGCCAGCCTCCGCCGCCTGCAGACGGACTACATCGACCTCTACCAGGTGCACCGCCCGCACCCCGATATCCCGATCGACGAAACGCTGCGGGCGCTGGACGACCTGGTGCGGTCGGGGAAGGTTCGGTACATCGGCACGAGCACGTTCGCGGCGTGGCAGCTCGTGGAGTCGCTCTGGGCGTCGAAGGAGCTCGGGCTGAACCGCTTCGTGACCGAGCAGCCGCCGTACAACATCCTCGACCGGCGCATCGAACGGGAGCTCATCCCGATGGCGCAGACCTACGGCTTCGGCATCCTGCCGTGGAGCCCCCTCGCGGGTGGCCTGCTCACCGGCAAGTACAACCGGAACGCGCCACCACCCGAGGATTCGCGCTTCGCGGCGATGAACCAGGACTCGCCGATGGCGGCCATCTATCGCCAGCGCTGGACCGAGCGCGTGTTCGATGTGGTCGAAGGGCTGGAGCCGATCGCGAAGGCGAAGGGCGTGACGCTCTCGCAGTTCTCGCTGGCGTGGGTGATGGCGCAGCCGGGCGTCACCAGCGCGATCATCGGCCCACGCACCATGGAGCAGCTCGAAGACAACCTGAAGGCCGCCGAGATCGAGATCACCGACGAGGACCGGGAGGCGGTCGATGCGCTCGTCCCGCCGGGCGGGATGGTCTCGCCGTTCTACGAGGCGAGGTTCGGGCCGCACCCGTATCGATGGTAGAAGTGGCTGTTGGCTATTAGCTATTGGCTGTTGGTGGGGCTGCTGGTTCGCGACGGGTACCGCACTCGAGGCCGGTGTCGCGAGGGGTGCGGGTGGACGTTCCCTTGCGGTCGCGGTACCGATTCAGCCGTCGGCCATCAGCGTCAGGTCCGCAGGAACGGCCCGGGGATATGGATCCTGTCGCCTTCGCCACGGGGAACCGGGAACCTCACTGAGCACCGAGCGCCGGGCACC
>NICF_comb_assmDRAFT_10001584_pt1 | contig 17835 bp, 11 predicted proteins | sample NewIslPassag4_SG_FD_11279 | JGI IMG/M metagenome (IMG submission 11279) | reverse complement strand
CCCGCCGCGGCCGCCTTGCGGTACGCCCGCAGGTCCAAGTAGTAGCGGCCGGTGGTCACCTGCTCCAGCCGCTCCAACGCTGCCTGGCCCAAAGCCACAAACGACAGGCCAGGCGGCAGCATGAGGCATTTCTGCGACCCTGTGACCACCACGTCCACGCCCCAGGCGTCCATGGGCAACGGGGCTCCACCGAGGGCGCTGATGCTGTCCACGACCAAAAGCGCCTTGTGGCGCCGGCCGCCCAACTCCCGGGCCCGGGACAGGCCTTCAATGTCGTTCAAAACGCCGGTGGACGATTCGTTGTGGGTGGCAAAGACCGCCACGATGTCCGGGTCGGCGGCCAGCCGCGCCGACAACTCCGCCGGGTCCGCCCCCCGGCGCCAGTCGTAGCGCAACTCGATCACCTCGGCGCCAAAGGCGCGGCCGATCTCCGCCCAGCGCTCGCCAAACTTGCCGCCCACCAGCGCCAGCATCTTCTCGCCCGGCGACACCAGGTTGACCACGGCCGCCTCCATGGCTGCCGTGCCTGAACCGGTAATGAGCATCACTTCGCCGCTCGTTTGAAACACGTCCCGCATCTGGGACGTGACCTGCTTATACAGCTCCCGGAAAGCCGCGCCCCGATGGTTGACCATCGGCCGGCTGGCCGCCCGCACGACCCGGGGCGGCACCGGGCTCGGCCCCGGGATGCGCAAGTGCTGTTGCTCCGACTGCAACTCCGTAGTGCCTCCCTACTCCTTCCCCGCAGCCGCCTGCTGGGCGCCGGTGGCCGCCGCGCCGCGACGCTTGGGCTGGATCCAGGGCATCATGGCCCGCAGTTCGCGGCCGACCCGCTCGATCAAGTGGTTTTGCTCCTTCTCCCGGAGGGCGTGGAACACCGGGCGGTTGGCCTGGTTCTCGAGGATCCACTCCCGGGCAAAGCGGCCGGAACGGATGTCGTCCAGGATCCGCCGCATCTCCTTGCGGGTCTCCTCGGTGATGATGCGCTTGCCGGAGACGAGGTCCCCGTACTCGGCCGTGTCGCTGATGGAATAGCGCATGTACGAGATGCCGCCCTCATAGATGAGGTCGACGATGAGCTTCAGCTCATGCAGGCATTCAAAGTACGCGATCTCCGGCTGGTAGCCGGCCTCCACCAGCGTGTCGAAACCGGCCCGGATGAGCTCGGACACGCCGCCGCACAGCACCACCTGTTCGCCAAAAAGGTCGGTCTCGGTCTCCTCCGCGAACGTGGTCTCGATGACGCCGGCCCGGGTGCAGCCGATGCCCTTGGCGTAGGCGAGACCGCGCTCTTTGGCCTGACCCGTCGCGTCCTGGTACACCGCGAGCAGGCCCGGCACGCCCTGCCCGTTTTCGTACATGCGCCGCACCAAATGGCCCGGGCTCTTGGGCGCCACCATAAAGACGTCCACGTTGGGCGGCGGCACGATTTGCTTGAAGTGAATGTTGAAGCCGTGGGAGAACACCAGGGCCTTGCCGTCCGTCAGGTGCGGGCGGATGTCGTTCTCGTAAATCTGCGGCTGCACCTGATCAGGTGCGAGCATGACGATGACGTCGGCCTTGGACGCCGCCTCGGCGGCGCTCACCGGCTGGAAACCGTCAGCCACCGCGAGCCGGTAGTTCTCGCTGCCCGGGCGGTTGGCCACGATCACGTTGAGCCCGCTGTCCCGCAGGTTGAGCGCGTGGGCATGCCCCTGGCTGCCGTAGCCGATGACGGCGATGGTCAACCCTTTCAGCACATCGAGACTGGCGTCCTGGTCGTAATAGATCACTGCCATAAGTGCATTGCCACCCCTTCGTTCCTTCGCTGCGTATCGTACCGTTTGCGCCGCTTGCGCTTTAGCCGCTGACCGCCTGCAGCCCGCCCCGCTGCCGCTCCGGCTCGGCCGTCACGCCCCGGGGTCCGCGCGTCATGGCTACCCGGCCCGTGCGCACCAGCTCCTTGATGCCAAAAGGCCGCAGCAAGTCCACCATGGCCTTGACCTTGTCGGTGTCGCCGGTCACCTCGATGACCAGCGAGCGGTCGCTGACGTCGATGACGCTGGCGCGGAAAATGTCCACGATCTGCAGGATCTCGGAGCGGTTGGACCGGTCCGCGGCCACCTTGATCAGCGCCAGTTCCCGCTCCACCATCTCCTGCGCCGAGAGCTCCGACACCTTAATCACGTCGATGACCTTGTGCAATTGCTTAGAAACCTGCTCCACCTCGGCCTCGTCCCCGATGACCACGATGGTCATGCGGGAATAGCGCCGGTCCTCGGTGGTGCCCACGACGATGCTTTCAATGTTAAACCCCCGCCGGCTAAATAGGCTCGCCACCCGGCTCAGGACGCCGGGGCGATTTTCCACGAGCACCGACAGGGTGTGCTCCCGCAAATTGCTCGCCTGCATCACTCCATCCATCCCTTCGGCCCCAGCATCTCGCTGTTGGATCCACCGGCCGGCACCATGGGGAAGCAGTTCTCCTCCGGCTCCACGCGCACGTCGATGACGACGGGTCCGTCGTGGGCCCGCGCCTCCTCCAGCGCCGGCTTGACCTCCTCCGGCTTGGTGACCAGGATGCCCTTGACGCCGTAGCCCTTGGCGATGGTGACGAAATCAGGCGTGCCCAGGTAGCTGTCGGCGTAGCGGCGGCCGTAAAAGAACTCCTGCCACTGGCGCACCATGCCCAGGTACAGGTTGTTGAGGATAACCACCTTGACGCCCACGTTGAGGTCGGCGGCCGTAGCCAGCTCCTGGATGTTCATCTGGAAGCTGCCGTCGCCGGACACCACAAACACTTCCCGATCCGGCCGGGCCAGCTTCGCGCCGACGCCCGCCGGGAATCCGAAGCCCATGGTGCCCAGGCCGCCGGAGGAAATGAAGTGCCGCGGGTACTTGACCTTGTAGTACTGAGCGGCCCACATCTGGTGCTGGCCCACGTCGGTGGTGATGATGGCCTCGCCGTTGGTCACCTCGTAGATGGCCTCGCACACCGCCTGGGGGTGGATGGCCCCCTCCACCTTGCGGTACTGCAACGGGTACTCCCGGCGCCACTCATCGATCTGCTGCCACCACTCGGGATGGCGCTTCTCCTTGACCTTCTCGAGGAGCACCTGAAGCACCGCCCGGCAGTCGCCCACGATGGGCACATGGGCCACCACGTTCTTGCCGATCTCAGCCGGGTCGATGTCAATGTGGATGATCTGCTCCACCTTGGGAGCGAAGGTCTTGAGGTTGCCCGTCACCCGGTCGTCGAACCGGGCCCCGACCGCGATGAGGACGTCGCAGTTTTGCACTGCGTAGTTGGCGTAGGCGGTCCCGTGCATGCCCAGCATCCCCAGGGACTGCGGGTGATCGCCCGGAAACGCGCCCAAGCCCATCAAGGTCATGGTCACCGGCAGGTCGCACTTCTCCGCCAGGGCCCGCACTTCCTGATGAGCCCCCGACGAGATAGCGCCGCCGCCGACGTAGAGCAACGGCCGCTTCGCGTTCATGATGGCCCGGGCGGCTTCTAAGATCTGGCGGATGTGGCCCTTGTACGTGGGCTTGTAGCCTGGCAGATCCACGGTTTCCGGGTACGTGAAGTTAAACTCTTCGGTGCCCACGTCTTTGGGGATGTCGATCAGCACCGGTCCCGGCCGGCCCGTGGTCGCGATGTGAAACGCGGCCTTGATCGCCCATGGCAGCTCCTTGGCGCTGCGCACCAGGAAATTGTGCTTGGTGATGGGCAGCGTGATGCCCGTGATGTCGGCCTCCTGGAACGCGTCCCGACCGATCAGCGCCCGGGACACGTTGCCTGTGATGGCCACCAGCGGGATGGAGTCCATGTACGCGGTGGCCAGTCCCGTCACCAGGTTGGTAGCCCCTGGGCCCGAGGTGGCCAGCACAACGCCCGGCCGGCCGGTGGCCCGCGCGTAGCCGTCGGCCATATGGGCCGCGCCCTGCTCGTGCCGGCACAGCACCGTGCGCAGCTCCGAGCCGTACAAGGCGTCGTACAGCGGCAGCACCGCGCCGCCTGGAATGCCGAAGATGTACTCTACACCTTCCGCCTTCAAGCACTCAACCAGCGCCTGCGCTCCCGTCATGCGGGCGGGCGCCGGCTTCCGACCGCTGCCCTGCACCGCCAGTTCGATGGCTGACATCCCAATGTCCCTCCTCTGGTCGTTTCACCGCACTCGGGGTCCGTCTTTGACCGGCGCCGCCGGACCCCGGGTGGTGCCCGCCGCGCCTGCGAACAAAAAAACCCCTCGTCCCTGGCCTGGACGTGCCAGGGACGAAGGGACGCGCCTTCGCGGTACCACCCTGATTCGCCGGTGCCTCGCGGTCACCGGCCTCGGGCGCTCACGCCGCCTGTGGCCTCGAGCGGGAATGCCCGCCGGCGCGGCGTGAGCTGGCTTGATAACGGGTGCGCTGGACAACCAGCGGCTCCCGGCCTGGCTTACTGATCGGCCGCGGCACCGGCGTCCGGGATCCAGCATACGCTGTACCCGGCAACCTCCACCGCCCGGCCGACGTTGGGCCGGCAGCTCCGGGACGAGTTCGGCGTCGGCTGCGGCGCCGGCTTCGCACCCACCGCCGGCTCTCTTAGCCCGCCTTGCGCCTACTGCTTCCCTTCATTGCCGTTGCGAAAGGGTCTCTGATATTTCTTCCTAGCATACCCAAGGATGGGAGCCGTGTCAACGGTTTTTTTACTCTTGCCCGCTGAGCGCTGCCAGGGCTTCGGCCAGCCCCTGGATCTCCCCGGCGCCCACCGGAACGCTGATGGACGACCCGGCGAAGTCGTCGCCGATGGGCTCAAACCGTCCGCCCAGGTGCTGGTGGAGGAACGCCTCCTGCACGGCGTAGAACGAGATGCGGTTTTCCGGCCGCGCGAAGCCGTGCCCCTCGTCCGGGTACAAAACGTACGTGACGGGGATGCCGTGCGCTTGCATGGCGGCCACGATCTGCTCTGACTCCGACTGCTTGACGCGCGGGTCGTTGGCGCCTTGACCGATGAGCAGCGGCCTCCGGATCCGGTCCACGTACGTCAGCGGCGAGCGGGAGAGCAGGAACTCCCGGCCCTCCGGCGTCCGGTGGTCGCCCACCCGCCTGACCAGGTTCTCCACTTGCGGCTCCCAGTAGGGCGGGATGGACTCCAGCAGCGTCACCAAGTTGGACGGACCCACCACGTCGACGCCACAGGCAAACAGCTCCGGCGTGAACGTGAGCCCAACCAGCGTCGCGTACCCGCCGTAGCTGGCACCCGTGATGCAGACCTTGTCGGGATCCGCGATGCCGTTATCGATAGCCCACTGCACGGCATCCACCAGGTCATCGTGCATCTTGCCGGCCCACTCGCGGTTGCCCGCGTTGAGGAACGCCTTGCCGAAACCGGCGGAGCCGCGGAAGTTGACGCTGAGCACCGCATACCCCCGGTTGGCCAGCCACTGGTGATACGCGTTGTAGCCCCAGGAATCCCGCGACCACGGGCCGCCGTGCACGTCCAAGACCATAGGCAAAGGCTGTGCGGGCCGCCACCCGGTTTCCGGCTCGTGCCACGGCGGCAGGGTCAGGTAACTGACCAGTTCCAGACCGTCCCTGGCGCGAATGATGATCGGCTGCATGCGGGCCAAGGGCAAGCCCTCCAGGGCCGGCCGGTTGCTGAAAAGGAAGACCGTCTCGCGGCGATCGCGATCGTAGCGGTAGTAGCGCGTAGGACCATTGTCAATGATGTACGCTACGATCCAGGAACGGTCATCCCGGGTCCGGCTGACCACCTCCAACTCCCCATCGGCCACGCCCGCCAGGTACTCGAAGTCTGCGGCCACGCGGTCGTCCAGCACTTTCCAGCGGGTGCGCTCATAGGTGGAGGCCGCCGCCTGCACCGTCCACTCGGTCGGGTGCCACAGCACGGTGCTGACGTCGGCCCGCGGATCTTCATAGAGGACTTCCACCGTCCCCGCGGCCAGGTCGTGGACGGTCAAGGCCGCGGTATCCCGGCCGCGGCTGTCCAGCATGTACAACCTCTGCCCGGTCACGTCCAGCCCGAGAGGCGCGGTCGTCAGGCTGTCCTCCGCGGAGGCGACGGCAAAAGTCTCCCAGCCGTCCCCCATGCGGGCCTGGACCAGTAGGCCGCCGTCCGGCGTAAACCGGAGGCCGAACCGCACGTTGTAGTCGCCGTCCAAGATGAACGTCAAATAGCCGTCGTTTTCGTAGAGCAGTTCGCGCTCGCCCGTGCGGAGGTTAACCCGGTAGACGTCGTGCCAATGAGGGACACGATCGTTGAGGGCAACCGCGATGCTATCGGGATGAAAGGGGCTGATGCCCAGGATGCGGGCTGCCACCCCTTGCGCCGGCGTGAGCAAGCGGGTCTCCCCGGACCCGACGTCAACGCTGTACACTTTCCAGTTTTCATCGCCCGCGGTGTCCTGCAGGTAGACGAGATGTCCTTCCAGATACGTCCATGAGTACGACAAAATCCCGCGGTCACGGGCATGGGTCACCGGCCTGGCAGCGCCGGGATCGTCTGTGGGGGCCACCCAGACGTTCAGCACGCCTTCGCTGGGCGCCAGGAAACTGATGTAGCGCCCGTCGGGACTCAGCCTCACCGTAACGCGCTCCGGGTCGCTGAACAAGACGTCCCTGGGGATCAACGACACGTCTCCAACTGGGGCGGCTTTTGCCGCAGGAACCGCCAAAACCAACACCAACAAGATCCAGCGCAACGCCCAGGGAAAACCGGCCAGGTCGCGCCGGACCGCCCGCGCCTCAGTCGTCCGTTGAAACACACGCCTCACCCCTTGCGCTCGTCCCTGGCCCGCACCGCCGCGACGGTGTAGACCCGGCCGCTCGCGCCGCGGTGCAAACCCGGGCCCGCACCAGGCGGCGCCGCGCGAACATCGGCGGTCCCCGGTGTCCCGGGATCCCGTCGCTTTTTAGGTGATTCACCGGTGAGAAAGCAGGTCCTCCCCGGCGCCGCTCCGGTCGCGCCTGCAAGGCCAATCGATCCGCGCCGGGATCGGGAGCGTGCGTCATAGTATAATGGGGTCGAAGAGGGACGCCGCCGGCCGGCAGGCGCGGGTTTCGGGCGGCGAAAAGGAGGAGACGGGACCGTGACCGCCGATGAGCTGCTGCGCCTGACCCAGCTCAGCTCCAAGGCAGGTTGAGGGTGCAAAATCGGTCCTGGGGACCTGGCGCAAGTTTTGCGCTACCTACCGCCTTCCATACCGGATCCCAACGTCCTGGTGGGCCTGGACGCGCCCGATGACGCCGGGGTGTACCGCCTGTCCAGCGATGTGGCTCTCGTCCAGACGGTCGACTTTTTCACTCCCATCGTGGACGATCCGTACGCCTTTGGCCAGATCGCGGCGGCCAACGCCCTGTCGGACGTCTACGCCATGGGCGGGCGACCCGTCTGTGCGCTGAACATCGTGGGATTTCCCGTCAAGAAGCTGCCGCCGCAGGTGCTGGCCGACATCCTGCGCGGCGGTGCGGACAAGGTGCGCGAGGCCGGCGCCGTGATCATCGGCGGGCATAGCATAGATGACCAGGAGCCCAAGTACGGGCTGGCGGTGACGGGCATCATCCATCCGGACAAGATCATCACCAAGGGCGCCGCCCGGCCCGGCGACGTGCTGGTCCTGACCAAGCCCATCGGCGTGGGCGTGGTCACCACGGCCATCAAACGGGGGCTCGCCGCCGAGGACGAGGTGCTGGCGGTCACCGATGTCATGCGCCGGCTCAACAACGTGGTCGACGTGCTGCACGCGGCCGGGGTGCGGTGTGCCACGGACATCACGGGCTTTGGCCTGCTGGGGCATGCTGCCGAGGTGGCCAGGGAAAGCCGGGTGGCCTTGCGCATCTTTGCCGGAAAAGTGCCGGTGCTGGATGCCGCCAGGAAGTACGCCGAAATGGACGTCTTCCCGGGCGGCAGCCGGGCAAACCGGCGGCACGTGCAGGCGTGCACGGCATTTGACGACCGGATTCCCGAGCCGGAGCGGATGCTCTTGTGCGATGCGGTGACCTCCGGAGGCCTGCTCATCAGTTGCCCGCCGGACAAGCTGGAGCAACTGCTAGAGGGCCTGCGCGCGGCGTCCACGCTGGCCCAGGCCGTCATCGGTCACGTGGAAGCTGGACCCGCCGGCCACATCACTGTCGAGCCGTAGCCAGCCGCGGAGCCGGGGCCAAGGGATCTGCCCGCGGCGACCGAGCAGGCGAGTGCCGGCTAGAGAGCCGTGCCGCCGCGGGCGCTCACGGCGCGCCCTTCCCGCAGGTGCTCGTATTCGTGTAGGGCCCGTACCGTCACCGGCCGCCCGTCGCGCACCGCGCGGATGACGTCCAGCAGGGCCCGGGCTGTGTCCAGGGACGTCACGCAGGGCACCCGGAACTCCACCGCCGCGCGGCGGAGGCGGAAGCCGTTGCGGGCGGGCAGCCGGCCGCGGGTGGGCGTGTTTATGACGAGATCTATCTCACCGCTGTGGATTAGCTCCACTACGTCCGGGTGGCCCTCTCCAATTTTGTAGACCGTGTCCACGTCCACGCCCTGCTCTTTTAGGTAGCGGGCCGTGCCATCCGTGGCCAGGACACGGAAACCCAGCTGCGCGAAGCCGGCGGCCACCGCCGCGCCCTCCGCCTTGTCCTTATCCGCGAGCGTAATGAGGACGGTGCCGCGGGTCGGTACCACCGCCCCGGACGCGACCAGGCCCTTGTACATGGCGCGCGCCGGGTCGGGGTCGATGCCCAGCACCTCGCCGGTGGATTTCATCTCCGGCCCGAGGAAAACGTCGACGCGCCCGAGCTTCTCGAAAGAGAACACAGGCGCTTTCACCGCCACAAACGGCGGCGGCGGCAGCAGGCCGTCATGCTCGTACCCGAGCTCTGCTAGGCGGCGGCCCAGGCTGACCTGTGTAGCTAGGGCCACGATGGGCACGCCGGTCACCTTGCTCATCATGGGCACGGTGCGACTGGCCCGGGGATTAACCTCCAGTACGTATAGGCGTCCATCGTGCAGCACGTACTGGATGTTCACGACGCCGCGCACTCCGAGGGCCAGCGCGATGCGACGGGTGTAGTCCACCACCCGGTCGACTTGGGCCCGGGTCAGGCTCCGGGGCGGGAACACCGCCGTGCTGTCGCCCGAATGCACCCCCGCGCGCTCCACATGCTCCATGATGCCAGGGATGAGGACCCGCTCCCCGTCGGCCACCGCGTCCACTTCCAGTTCCTTGCCGGGCAGATAGCGGTCCACCAGCACGGGGTACTCGGGCGTCACCTCCACGGCGTATTTCATGTATTCCAGGAGCTCCTGCTCGTCGTGGACGATCTCCATGGCCCGCCCGCCCAGCACGTACGACGGTCGCACCACCAGCGGGAAACCCAGCTTGTGCGCGATACCCATGGCCTCCTGGATGGAAGTGGCGGTGCGCCCTTCCGCCTGGGGGATGCCGAGGCGCCGCAGGAGTTGGCCGAATTTCTCGCGGTCCTCAGCCAGGTCGATGGCCTCCACAGAGGTACCGAGAATTGGCACGCCCGCCCGGGCCAGGGGCCCCGCCAGGTTGATGGCGGTCTGCCCGCCAAACTGGACGATGACCCCGTGGGGCCGCTCCCGCTCCACCACGTTGAGCACTTCCTCGAGCGTCAGCGGTTCGAAGTACAGCCGGTCGGCGGTGTCAAAGTCGGTGCTGACGGTTTCCGGGTTGTTGTTGATGATGATAGCGTCGTAGCCCGCTTCCCGCAGCGCCCAGACCGCGTGCACCGAGCAGTAGTCAAACTCGATCCCTTGCCCGATGCGGATGGGTCCCGCCCCCAGCACCAACACCGAGCGCCGGCCCAAGGGCGGCACCGGATCGCCGGCACGGTAGGTCGAGTAGTAGTAGGGGCTGGCCGCGATGCGCCGCTCCGGGTGGGTGTTGACCGCCCGGTACGCGGGCACGATCCCGTGGGCTTGCCGGGCCCGTCGCAGTTCCAGCTCGTCGACGCCCGCCAAGGCCGCGATCTCCCGGTCGGCGAAACCGATGGCTTTCGCCTCCCGGACTTTTTCCCACGCGGCTTCATCCCACCCGGCGCAGGGGCGCAGCGCGCGCAAGGAGGCCAGTTCCCGCTCGTGGGCGACGATGCGTTGGATGGCATTGATAAAGAAGGGATCAATGGCGGTGGCCGCCGCGACGGCGTCCGCGCTCATCCCCCGGCGCAGTGCCTCGGCCACCACAAACAGCCGCTCGTCGTCCCCGGCCCGCAGGCGGCGGCGCACGTCCTCATCCGACCACTGCTCCACCCCTTTGAGCCGCAGGCCGTACGCGCCGATCTCCAGGGACCGCACCGCCTTGAGCAAGGCCCCCTCCAGCGTCCGGTCGATGGCCATGACCTCGCCCGTAGCCTTCATCTGGGTGCCCAGCAACCGATCGGCCGTGACGAACTTGTCAAAGGGCCAGCGGGGGATCTTGACCACCACGTAGTCGACCTTGGGCTCGAAATGGGCGGTGGCGTCGCTCGCGGCCGCCAGGCGGATCTCATCCAGCGTGAGGCCCACCGCGATCTTTGCCGCCACCCGGGCAATCGGGTATCCCGTGGCCTTGGACGCCAGGGCGCTGGAGCGGCTCACCCGAGGGTTGACTTCGATGACGTAGTAATCGAGGCCGTCCGGTTTCAAGGCAAACTGGATGTTGCAGCCGCCCTCGATGCCCAGGGCTCGGATGATGCGCAAGGCCGCCTCCCGCAGCCGGCGGTACTGCTCCTGGGTCAGGGTCTGGGCCGGGGCCACCACGATGCTGTCGCCGGTGTGGATCCCGATAGGATCCAGGTTTTCCATGTCGCACACCGCGATGCAGTTGCCGGCCCCGTCCCGAATGACCTCAAACTCGATTTCCTTCCAGCCGGCCACGCTGCGTTCCAGGAGCACCTGGCTCACGGGGCTTGCGCGCAACGCCCGGCGCACGATTTCCTCAAATTGGGTTTCGGTGTTGGCGATGCCACCGCCGGTGCCGCCCAGGGTATAGGCTGGGCGGGCGATGACCGGCAGGCCGATTTCCTCTAGAAAGGACCTCGCCTCCCGGAGATTGGAGACGATGCGGCTTTCGGGCACCGGCTCGCCCAACTCGATCATGGTCCGCTTGAAAAGCTCCCGGTCCTCGCCCCGCTGGATCGCGGCCAGGGGCGTACCCAAGAGGCGCACGCCCAGCCGGTCTAACACGCCGCGGCGGCTGAGCTCCACGGCCATATTGAGCCCTGTCTGTCCGCCCAGGGTCGGCAAGAGCCCATCGGGCCGCTCCCGCTCCAACACCTGGATGACCAATTCCGGCGTGATGGGCTCCAGGTACACCCGGTCGGCGATGTGGGTGTCGGTCATGATGGTCGCAGGGTTAGAGTTGATGAGGACGACCTCGATGCCTTCTTCGCGCAGGGCGCGGCAAGCCTGCGTACCAGCGTAGTCAAACTCCGCTGCCTGGCCGATGACGATAGGCCCCGACCCGATGACGCACACTTTGCGCAACGTGTTGTCCCTAGGCAAGGCCGTCACCTCTGGCCGGAGGCCACTGCCGCCAAGCTGTCTTCCAAAATCGCGACGGCCTCGTCGATTTCCTCGCGCCGGATGATCAGGGGAGGCAGCAGGCGCAGCACCGACGGCTTGGGGGCGTTGAGGAGCAGGCCCCGCTCCTGGGCGGCGACCACCACGCGCGGCGCCTCGAGGCCGTCCAGCTCCAGACCCACCATAAGGCCGAGGCCGCGGATCTCGCGGATCCACCCGCGCCGGCGCGCCAGATCGCCGAGTCGCTTGCGCAGGTGCTGCGCGGCGGCGCCCGCCGCCTCAGGCAGGCCCTCGCTTACCAACGTCTCGACCACGGCCAGCGCCACCCGGCAGGCAAAGGGGTTGCCGCCGAAGGTGGAGCCGTGGGTGCCAGGCCCCATAGCCGCGGCCGCCTCTTCCCGGGCGAGCACGGCCCCGATGGGCACGCCGCCGGCCAGCGACTTGGCCAGGGTTAATACGTCCGGGCGGACGCCGTAGTGCTCAAACGCGAACATGCGCCCGGTGCGGCCCATGCCCGTCTGGATCTCGTCCAGGACCAGGAGCAGGCCGTGGGCGTCGCACAGCTCCCGCACGGCGCGCAAGTACCCGGGGTCTGCTGGATAGATGCCGCCCTCCCCCAGTACGGGCTCGAGCATGACGGCCACGGTGTGCTCGTCGATGGCGGCCTGCAGGGCCGCTGCGTCATTGTAGGGCACGTGCACGAAGCCTTCGGGCAGCGGTGCGAAGCCTTCGTGGTACTTGGGCTGGCCCGTGGCCGCCAGGGCGCCCAGGGTGCGCCCGTGGAACGAGTTGTGGGCAGCGATAATCTTGTAGCGCCCCTTGCCCTCCAGCCAGCCCCAGCGGCGCACCAGCTTGATGGCCAGTTCGTTGGCTTCCGTGCCGCTGTTGCAGAAAAAGGCCCGGTCCAGCCCCGTCAGCGCCGCCAGGCGCGCGGCCAGCTCCGCCTGGGGCTCGATGTAGTATAGGTTGGTGGTGTGGAGGATGGAGTCCGCTGCCTCGCGGATGGCCGCCACCACCCGCGGGTGGCGGTGGCCGAGGCCGTTGACGGCCAGCCCGGCCACGAAATCGAGATAGGCTTTGCCCTCGGTGTCCCACACCCGCGCGCCCTCGCCGTGTACCAAAGCCAAGGGGAGACGGTTGTAGGTGCGCATCAGGTGCTTGTCGCTAAGCGCCTGTATCTCGGCCAGCGTCCGTGCCATCGTCAACTCACCACCATGGTGCCGATGCCCTTGTCGGTGAAGATCTCAAGCAGGAGTGAGTGCATGGCGCGGCCGTCGATGATGTGCGTGCGGGGCACGCCGGCCTCCAAGGCCCTGATGCACGCCTCTACCTTGGGGATCATGCCGCCGGAGATGCGGCCCTCCTGGATCATGCGGCGGGCGCGGTCCACCTCCAAGGCCGAGATGAGGGTAGTCGGGTCGCCTTCCTCGGCAAAGATGCCCTCCACGTCCGTCAGCATGATGAGCTTGTCCGCCTTGAGGGCGGCGGCCAGGTCCCCGGCCACCGCGTCGGCGTTAATGTTGTAGCTCTCCCCGTCGTAGCCCGCGCCAATGGTCGCGATGACCGGGATGTAGCCCTCGCGGTTGAGCAGGTGCAAGAGGTTCGCGTTGATGGCCTCGACGTCGCCCACAAGTCCTAAGTGGTCCCCGCGGCGGCGGGCGGTGATCAGGTTGCCGTCGTGCCCGGACAAGCCGATGGCCTTGCCGCCGTAGCGATTGATGAGGCCGACCAGATCCTTGTTTATCTTGCCGGCCAGCACCATCTGGACGATCTCCATGGTCTCCGCGTCCGTGACCCGCAGGCCGTTGACGAAGCGCGGCTCCTTGCCCACCCGCTTCATCCACTGGGAGATCTCCGGTCCCCCGCCGTGCACCAATACCGGGTTGACGCCCACATACTTGAGCAGGATGACATCCAAGATAACGGCCTTCTTGAGCTCTTCGTCGGTCATGGCCGCCCCGCCGTACTTGATGACGAACGTCTTGCCAAAGAAGGTGCGGATGTAGGGCAGCGCCTCGATCAGCACCCGGGCCTTCTCCACCAGCCGCTCGTTGCTCACCCCTGGACCTCCTTCACGAGCGGTAGCTCGCGTTGATCTTCACGTAGTCGTAGGTGAGGTCGCACGTCCACACCGTGGCCGCCGCCGGCCCCGCCTTTAGGTCCACGGTCAGCGTCACGTCGGCCGCCCGCAGGATTTCCTTGGCTTTGTCCTCGTCAAAGGCCAAGCCCGTTCCGTCCTGGGCCACCAGCAGGTCGCCGATGTAGATGTCGACCCGGGAAGGATCGAAATCAACGCCCGAGTACCCGGCCGCACACAGGATGCGGCCCCAATTGGCGTCTTCGCCGTAGACAGCGGTCTTGACCAGGTTGGAGCGGGCGATGGAGCGGCCCACCTGCACCGCGTCGGCTTCGGTTTTGGCCCCCACGACGCGGATCTCGATGAGCTTAGTGGCCCCTTCGCCGTCCCGCACGATAGCCCGGGCCAAGTAACCGTTGACGTAGTCCAGCGCCGCCGCAAAACGTTCGAGCTCCGGATCGTCCTCTGCCAGAGGCGGGTGACCGGCCTGGCCGTTGGCCAGCACCACCACCATGTCGTTGGTGCTGGTGTCGCCGTCCACGGAGATGCGGTTGTACGTCTTGTCCACCGAACGGCGCAGCACCGCCTGCAGGGCGCCGGTCTCCACGGCCGCGTCGGTGGTGATGAAGGCCAGCATGGTGGCCATGTTGGGGTGAATCATCCCTGAGCCCTTGGCCATAGCGCCGATGCGCACCGGCCGCCCGTGGATCTCCACCTCCACCGCGATCTGCTTGGGCACCGTGTCGGTGGTCATGATGGCCATGGCTGCGTCGGTACCGCCCTCAGGGCTGAGGCGGTACACCGCCTGCTGGATCCCCGCCGCGATCTTGTCCATGGGCAGCGGCACCCCAATGACGCCCGTTGAGGCCACGGCCACCTCATGGGCCGGAATGCCGAGGGCTGCACCCGTCAACTCCGCCATGCGGCGGGCGTCGATGAGCCCCTGCGGGCCGTTGCAGGCGTTGGCGTTGCCGCTGTTGCACACGATGGCCCGCAGGTAACCGCCCTGGACGTTCTCTCGCGTCACCAGCACCGGTGCGGCCTGCACCCGGTTGGTGGTGAAGGTCGCCGCCGCGGCCGCGCGGCTCTCGGACACCACCAGGGCCAGATCCTTGCGGGAACGCTTGATCCCGATGTGCAGCCCGGCGGCGCGAAACCCCCGCGGGGCGCTCACCCCTCCCGGCACTTCCCGGACGGCCGGGACGGTCGGCTTGTGCAACGGTGCGGCCATGCGCGGTCACTCTCCTGTCTTGTGTTGGGTGCGCACTGTATCTGGCATGCCTGCGCACTGTATGCAGACTGTCCAAGGGGCTTTTGGGCAGAGCGACAAGACCCCGCCGCGGCGCACGGCGCCCGCCCTCCGCACGGGTACAGCCCCGGCACCCGCCCTCATTACGGGTACAACCCCGGCGCTCGCAGGCCCAGGGTCTCCTCAAGGCCAAACATGATGTTCATGTTCTGCACGGCCTGGCCGGCAGCGCCCTTGACCAGGTTGTCGATGGCGGACAGCACGATGAGGCGGCCGCTGCGATGGTCGACCCGGGCCGTCACGTCGCAGTAGTTGGAACCCAGGACCGATTTGGTCTGGGGCAGCCGGTCGGCGCCCAGGACCCGCACGAAAGGTTCGGAGCGGTAGTAGTCCTGCATAAGCTGCACGGCGTCCTGGGTCGTGATGGCCCGCGTCAGGCGCAGGTTGAGGGTGGCCAGGATCCCGCGGCTCATGGGCACAAGATGCGGCACGAAGCTGACCGTCACCGGCCCGCCGCCGCGGGCGGCCAGCAGCGCCCGGATCCCCTGCTCCATCTCGCCAGTGTGGCGGTGCCCCGGAACCCCGTAGGCCTGCACGTTCTCAGTGCACTCGGGGAAGTGGTACATCTGCTTGGGCGTGCTGCCCGCACCGGACACGCCCGACATCGCCGACACCACGACGGTCGCGGTGTCGATGCAATCCGCGTGCACGAAGGGCGCGATGCCCAGCAGCACGCTGGTCGGGTAGCAACCGGGATTGGCCACAATGCGGGCCTTGCGCACCGCTTCCCGGTTCATCTCGGGCAGGCCGTAGACGGCTTCGGCCAGCAGCTCCGCAGCCTGGTGCTCGATGCCGTACCAAAACCGGTATTCTTCCGCGTCCCGAAACCGGAAGTCCGTCCCGATGTCGATGACGCGCACACCCTTCTCCACCAACTCGGCCGCCAACCCCATCGAAGCCCCGTGCGGCACCGCCAGGAACACCACGTCGCAACGGGCCGCCATGACCCCGATGTCGATGGCCTCGTACTCAAGATCCACGACGCGAGCAAGCCCCGGGTGGGTGGCGGCCACCGGCTGTCCCGCTTGGGTCCGGGACGCGGCGTACACCACCTCGGCTTGGGGATGCTGGGAAAGAATTCGCAACAACTCGCCGCCCGCGTAGCCGGTGCCGCCGACGATCCCGACCCGTACGGCCATGATGGAGCGAAACCCCTTTCTTGCCCTGGTCGCGCCGAGCCGCCTGCGCTGCACGCCGGCGGCCGTTAAGGATGATTATACTAGCGCTCTGCATAAAATTGCAAGCCCAAGCCGGGGATTTCGATAAAAAAAATTCACCGGCGGCCATGCCGCCGGTGAAGTGAATGCACTTGCATCTGTCGCTCGTTTCAGTTGCCCGCGGCCTCACTGCTCGCCCGGTTTCTCCAGGACCAGCGCGCACTGCCGATGAGCGACACCCGCGTGGTCGCGACGCACGCGCACCGCCGGCCCGGGTCGGCTGCCGTCTTACCAGATCGGCCCGCCGTCCGGCGCGGGGTTGGGCTCTACTCGATCCACTCCGCCACGACCCCCAAAGCGCCCAGCTTTTTCTCGAGCCGCTCGTACCCGCGCTGGATGTGCTCGACGCCTTCGATCAGCGTTTCCCCTTCCGCCGCGATGCCGGCCACGATCAGCGACGCTCCCATGCGCAGGTCAGTGGCGGTGACCGGCGAGCCCAATAGCCGCTCCACGCCTTCAATCACCGCGGTGCGGCCGTCGGTCTCCAGGCGCCCGCCGAGCCGCTTGAGTTCGTCCACGTGGCCGAAACGGTCTTCGAAGATGCGTTCGCTGATCACGCTCGTCCCTTGTGCGAGCAACAGGAAAGCCGACAACTGCGGCTGCAGATCGGTCGGAAACCCGGGGTAGGGCAGGGTCTTCACCTGCAGCGGCTTTGGCCGGCCCGCCAAGCGCGCGCTGATGGAGTCGCCGCAGTCGGCTAGCTCCACCCCGGCCTCCTCCAGTTTGGCCAAAAGCGCCTCCAGGTGGGTCGGGATGACGTTCTCGACGGTCACACTGCCGCCGCCGGCGAGCCCGGCTAAGAGGTACGTACCCGCCTCAATGCGATCCGGGATAATGGAGTACTCTACGGGGCGCAACGGATGGCCGCCCTCCACCTTGATCGTGTCGGTCCCGGCCCCCACGACCCGGCCGCCCATGGCGTTGATGAAGTTGGCCAGGTCCACCACTTCGGGCTCTTTGGCGGCGTTGTAGATCACGGTCACGCCCCGGGCCGCGGTAGCCGCCATCATCACGTTTTCCGTGGCGCCGACACTGGGAAAGTCCAGGTAGATCTCGGTCCCCAGCAGCGAGCCGGCCTCGGCGCAGATGTGGCCGTGTTCGATCTCAACTTTGGCCCCCAGCTCCCGCAAGCCTTTGAGGTGCAAGTCCAACGGGCGGGACCCGATGGCGCAGCCGCCTGGCAGCGGCACCCGCGCCCTACCGACTCGGGCCACCAGAGCGCCGAGAAGCAGCACCGAACCCCGCAGCCGCTTGGCCAGCGGATACGGCACTTCGTGGCCGATGGGGCCCGCGGCGTTGATCTCCAGATCGCCGTCGCCGCGCGTGGCCACCGGCGCCCCCACGTGCTCTAGGATCTCCTTTTGAACGGCCACGTCGGCGATGTCGGGCACGTTTTGCAAAACCGACGTGCCGTCGGTCAGCAGGCACGCGGGCAGCAGGGCCACGGCGGAGTTTTTGGCGCCCGAGATCCGCACGCGGCCTTCGCGCCGGGTGCGGCCGCGAATGAGGAGCCGGCGGGTCACCGACAAGATGGGATTGCCGCGCGTCTGATAGACGGTTCCCATAACAGGGCGATCTTCGTCGCTGATTGCCAGGTTCCTCCTGCGCTTGCCAGATCCTGCTGGGAAAGTGCCGTCCGTTGAGCGGTGCCGTGCGCCGCCCGGGATTAAGCCAAGGCGGGCCGGGCGAGAATTACTGACCGGCCGGGGCTGCGGCGGCCCACGGGCCCGCCGGCGACTGTTCGCCG
>NICF_comb_assmDRAFT_10001582_pt1 | contig 17844 bp, 6 predicted proteins | sample NewIslPassag4_SG_FD_11279 | JGI IMG/M metagenome (IMG submission 11279) | reverse complement strand
GTGGGAACGATCACGCCGGTTCGCCCTCCTGACGTCAGAAGCAGACGCATGCGCTCGGCGAAAACGGAGTACGTATTTAATCTACCCTGACCAGTAAGGGGATACTGCTCCGATGATTTCAAAAATAGATTGGTGGCTTCTACATCTCTATAAACCTTGCGATACTCCTCGTAGAGGAATGGATTTGTTTTCGACAATTTGTCGATCAGCTTTTTCCTTTTGTAACCGGGCGCTTCAGCTATTTGTGAATCCCGCGACGCGAAAAACTCTTGCTCTTTGAATTCCAACTTCTCCCACGGTGGGTTGCCGAGCATCACATCGAATCCACCTTCCCAGCCGAAAGGATCATCTTCCCGGATTTTCTCGGGCGGCAGGGGGCGAAAGACCTGGGGGAATGCCAGATGCCAGTGGAAGAAACGCAACCGCCCGGCAATCTCCTTCACTTTCTCCCGCATCCAGTGCGGAAGGGCGTAGGGATTGGTACGTGCCTGAAGGAAGACCTCGTTCGTAATGGGGTAGGAGATCTCCTGTGGGTGCTTCGGGAGGAAGAATGCCGCGCACCAGAGGTCGGCAAGCAGGCGCTCGCCCGTGCTCTGGCAAACGATTTCCTCGTAGCGCCGTCTTTTTTCCTCGATGTCCTCCAGCGTCTCTTCCGGCTTTTCGTCCAGATGGAGCAGCACGGTGCCGAGCATGCCGATCATTTTCCAGGGCTCGCCCCGGTAGTCGAAAAGGCTGAGCTGGGCTTTTTTAGCCGTCTCCCGGTTGCGTTTCTGATATTCCCTGAGCCAGCTTTTGTCGTCGCCGGAGAGAGGCTTCAGGGCATCATCAGGAATGCCGCGTGCAAGTGCCGCGGGCGTAGCGCCGAGAAGGGCGTTACCACACTGGATGTGATGATCCAGGAACGCCAGCGGCTTGCCCGGCTCCATGGTCTCCATCCAGAGTGCCACCTTGCAGAGTTCGACCGCCATGGGGTTGACGTCTACCCCGAAAATGCAGCGGGAGATGACGTCGCGGAGCGCACGACGCACCTCCTCGGGTGGCGGCGACTCCTCACCGGTGCGAATGGATGCCAGGCGGCGCGCCATGCGATGGGCGGCGGCGATGAGGAAATGCCCGCTACCCGTTGCCGGGTCACATACGCGGATGGAGAGCAGCGCCCGTTCTGCCGCTTCGCCCTCCAGCCCGCGCAGCCGTCGTTCGAGCACAGGTTCGAGCGCCGAGTCGAGCAATTCCTGTACGAGTTCGTCGGGCGTGTAGTAGCTTCCCGTGGATTTTCGTTCGCTGCCTGCGGCGCGGCGCAGTTTGAAAGTGCGTCCCTCGATCTCGGCGTGCAGCTCCAGCAGGCTTTCATAGACGCTGCCGAGTTCTTCGACGCCGAGGTTGCGGTAATCCACCCGACGGCGCACGCCCTGCTCCTCGGTATAGGCAAGGGCGCGAACGGCATCGAGCAAATGGCGGTTGTCAAGCTCTGCGGCTTCGAGATGCGGCATTGCCTCCTCCGACCACAGGAAGCTACCGAGTCCCGGAAGCCCCAGCGCAGGTTCACCAAGCCTGAGCGCGCGAAATACCGTCTTGAGCCCCTCGTAAAGATCCACGTGCTTTGTGGTGCCCCGAAGCCGATCGGCGCGTTCTCTGAGGCGCGCGGTGCTGTAGTGCGCCTGGTAGAATTTCCTGACCNCTTCGGGAGTCTCCGGCGGGTGAAGCAGCTCGCGATCTTCCGCCACAAAAAGAAAGATGAGCCGNTAAACCAGGCGGAGGAGTTCCTGAAAGAGCGTCTGGGGCGAGAGTGCACCCTCGGAGAGCTGNTCGCGAAGACGCTGGTTGCCAGGTGCCTGAAGAAAGCCGTTGCCGAGCACCTCGATGGCGGTTTCCACGCCGTCGCGTAGCCGATCGAGCAGGCGCGTGCCCTGCGCGTGTGCCCAGGTGCGCCAGCGTTCGAGGATGCAGTTTTCAGGAGGCGTGCCCTCCAGACGGCTTTCGTGGCAGATGAGCCAGAGGAGGGCAAAGTCGTGATAGAGTTCGCCTTCGAAGATGGCTTCGAGATCGAACTCTACGTACGCCATGCGGGTCAGGGCGTGGTTGTCGCGGAGCAGGCGAAGCCGGCGTCCGTTGGAGACGAAGCCCCAGAGGTGGTCTTCGGAGGCGTTGAGGAAGGTCTGTACCAGGCTGTGGGGGCTCATTCGGGCAGCGCCTGCCACGCCGGGCGAGCGTTGATCGAGCGGTATATCCCAGCCCACCAGATGGATGGGCACATGGTACCACATGTGCGAGATGGGATATTCTCGACCGTCTATTTGAGGTGATTCGGCGGGTTGGAGCTGCCCGTAGCCCAGTTCTCGGAAAAGGGGCAGGAGCCACCGGCTGCGTGTCTCGGCAATGGAGGCGGAGCCGTTATTGCTTTCCAGATAGCCTTTAAAGCGTCGCCACTGGCTCAGAAGACGCTGGTAGGAGTCATTGATGGCGTCGGGCAGCCGGATCCCTTCGTAATGATAGCTGGCAGCGTCAAGGTATTCGAGTTCATTGCTTCGGCGGCGCAGAGCATTGAGCAGTTCTCTGGGGAGCAGGGCTCCCTCTACGTGCACCGCATCAGACAGAGGCGCAAACATCGTTCTGAGTCGCGTACTTCAAGGGGATAGGTGCAATATAGGCGAATGAAAAAGGCACTACAACCCCTTGAGGCAAAGATCGGACCTGCTTCAGCTGGAGAGAGTTATGCGAGTCAAAGCGGCTAAATTGTGAAAATTTGTGGAATAGAAGCGCTCTGGAAGGGAGAATTTTTCTTGCGGGATTTTTGAGCGCACACAGAAACTCTGGTTGTAAATCGATAAAAAGCAGGATTTACAACATCTATCTGGTGGAGATGGCGGGAATCGAACCCGCGTCCGGATTTTCCTGTTTTTGTTTCTGTAAACAAAACAAAAACAGTTGTTTGCGCTGCTCGCGTGGTCTCTCAAAAATCCCGCCGAACCGATTCAAACCGCAAGTTTTTCTTGTGGTATTATTGTGCGATTCTTGCGGAAAGTGGTCAGCTTTTTTGAACCCAGATGGCTGTACGGTTTTATCTCGATCGTTCAGGGTCGGATGGTCGCGCCACTGTTCGCATGGCGGTCATTTCAAAGTATCGCCAGCGCTGGCTCAATGTTCCGCTACGGGTGGAGGTCAAAAACTGGAACAAGCGGCGCGGACGCCTGCGAAGCGGCACCGAGGGCGCCGACGAGGTAAACCAGGCGCTAAATGAGCTTCAGAGGCGGGCAGAAGCCCTGCTGCTTCAGGGGGCAACGCCAACGGAAGTGGTCGATGAAATTCGAAAATTCCTGGGCTATCACAAAACAAACGATTCGCTACTGGAGCTTTTCGATGAATGGATTGAAATCAAGGCAATTCGCGTACGTCCATCGAGCCTGAAAGCATTCCGGCGTGTTCGCCAGCACTTGCAGGGGTTTCTCGGTAACAGGGCTTCTCTTTCGCAGGTAGATGTGGGATTTTTGGAGCGCTTTCAAGCTTATCTGGTTCGAGAAAAAAAGCTTACAGCAAGTACAGTAAATCGTTATCTCGGGTATTTGAAAGGCTATCTTAAATGGCTGTACGAGCGCGAGCTTATCAAACAACTTCCTTCAGCCAAAAGCCTTCCAGAAGCCAATCCTGAAGTTATTTTTCTTGATCCTGAGGAAATACATCGCTTCCAGCAGGTGGATCTGTCCGATCTTCCAGAAGGCTATGAAAAGGCACGATTCATTTTCCTTTTTGCATGTTTTACAGGATTACGCATCTCAGACATTAGCAAAGGTATGCATCCGCATGCCTGGGCGGATATTAACCTGGAAGAAGGAGTCTGGCAGATTATAGAGCAGAAGACCAATGCGCATCGTCGCTGGATTCTGGCAGCGCCTGCGCTGAAGATGTTGAAAGCACGCAAGGAATCGGGCGAAGCTACACCAATTCCCAAGCTGTCAGCGCAAAAAGCTAATCGCTATATCAAGGAAATAGCACGTCGCGCAGGAATTAATTCCCAGGTCTTTGTAGGTAATGGAAAATACCGACCCAAATGGAAGTTGCTTACCATGCACGCGGGGCGTAAAACATTTATTACGCTCGTTGCTCATGAAGCCGGTGCCACGCATCTGCTGGGGTTTACTCATGCAGATTTGCGAATGCTCAGGCGGTATATTGGGTCTCATGAGAAAGCGCGCAGAAAGGCTATACAGGACGCTTTCAAAGAGTTTGCTTCAGAAGCGTGATTTCAGGTATAACAAGCACCTCTCTGGGGCTTTTAAGCTACAGCATTTTTAAAGGTATATATCAGTTTCTCTGCTGATTAAACTTTTTAAGTTTAATCAGAATTTCTGAGATATTCTTTGGGGATCCTATTTGTGAAGATTTGGTTAGTACATGTGATAAGTGTATCTACTACTGGGATCCCAAACAATAAGTAGCGTTAACAAAGCTTAAAAAAAGATAAGTATGGAAAAGAAAAAGCACTTACTCCCAGGGAGAAGCACTTTTCGATAGGATTAATCAAAAAGAAAGTTCTCTTGTTAAGGCTTTTTGGAGTTGTAAACTTAAAACTAAAAAAAGGAGGTGTAATATGAGTAAAAGAAAACTAGAAAGCATTAACTTTTTTGAAAATACCAAAATTTCGTGGGTTGTTGCTGCAAATAAGCCAGATGAGATTAGAAATTTGAGTTTGGAAAAAACTATTAAACATCTTAAGAGCAATGATAAGATCAAAGCTAAAATTCAGGAATTAAGAAAATTAAATGATAAGAGCCGATATGATTCTATGAAAAAGAAGTTGCCGCAGATTGTATTTGCAGGTGTCTTTGAAAGACGCGCCAACAATGCCATTAAAAGCTACTCCGGGCTGTTGGTTGTTGATATCGATAGCAAGGATAATCCAGATGTGAATCTTCTTGAGGTAAAGTCGATTCTGAAAGACGACCCCTACGTCTTCGCGGTTTTTGTTTCGCCTTCAGGGAAGGGATTGAAGTTACTGGTTCGAGTTGCAGAGCCTATTCCAAACGTAACCGATTATGAAGCCCTCGCAAAGAAGCATGCTAATTCAGCCAGGGGCTTTTTTTCGTATCTTGAAGCTTCTTATGGCTTAGTGGCAGATAAGAGTGGCACAGATTTATCCCGAGCCTGTTTTGTAAGTTGGGATCCAGATATTATAATTAACTGGGAAGCACATATTTTCGAATATAAAGATAAAGAGAATAACAGTGATTATAAAAAGTACTCAGACTGGGAGTCTTATTCAGATGCAGAACTCAGGGAGCTGGTGGAGTCTGCCTTAGCGGCAATACCTTTTGGTAAGGACTTCAATTATCATGACTGGTTACGTATCGGGCTTGCCTTAGCTGCGAAGTGGGGGGTTGATACGGCGGTAGAACTAATGTTAAAATATGGCAACCATCCGGATGATACAAGAGAAAAGTTATATAAGCATTTTAAAAACCCAAATGGAAAGTTAAGCCTTGGAACTGTTTTTTGGTATGCTAAACAGTACGGCTGGGAATTTCCTAATAGGCGGAAAAACAATAGCTTAGTATGCGGTGATGGTCACCAGTCAGACTATAAACTTGTTGCAGTAGCGGCTTCAGAAGTAAAACCCCAGCAAATCCAATGGATCTGGAAAGATAGGATTGCCAGAGGGGTGTTGCATTTGATCGCGGGGGATCCTGGAGTTGGTAAAAGTCAACTTACAATAAATATCGCCGCTACAATCACACGTGGTGGAAAATGGTGCGATGGTCAAGGAATTGCTCCTTGCGGTGAAGTGATTATAGTTAACTCGGAAGATGATTTTTCAACGGTTATAGTACCACGACTAAAAGCTGCAGGAGCAGATCTGAATAAGATTAAGTTAGTAGAAGGAGTACAATTGTTGAAAACAGAAACAGAAGATGTTCAAATGTTTTCACTAGCAAATCCGAAACATCTTAAAGCATTGGGTGACCATGTTAATGAAAATACTATCATGGTTATTATTGATCCTTTATCATCATTCTTTGGAAGCACCAAGTTGAATTTCTATAAAAGTACAGATGTACAGGGTGTGCTTAATCCGCTTAAAATATTTGCTAAAGAGAAAAACATAGCTGTAGTAATTGTAACGCATCTAAATAAACAAGAAAATAATAATAATGCATTATACAGGATTGCTGGAAGTCATGCAGTTTCCGGTGCGTCGCGTTTGGTGCACGTAGTAGGTGTTCATCCTCATAATCCAAACTTACATGTGATGGCGACGAGAAAAACGAATCTCTCAGATAATCCTCATAGTTTGGCATTCACAATAAACAAAGCAATAATTGATAATGAAATTGAGACAAGTTATGTGGAATGGCATCCAGAAATAAGTGTAGACCTTAGTGCTGATGATCTTTTAGCTGTTCCTATTAAGAAGCAGGGAAAGAAGGGGGGGAAATTAGAAGAATGTATAGAGTGGTTGAAGAATGAATTGGCAAATGGTCCACGAAAAGCAAAAGAAATTGAGGAGAAAGCAGAAGAGATGGGATTCTCAGGTATTACTCTTAGAAGAGCTAAAGAGGAACTTAATGTTGTAAGCAAGAAGGTGGGATATCAGGGAAGTTATGTGTGGGAATTACCAAATAATGAATTAGACATTTTAATGGATTTAACCGAAAGTAGTGATAATGAAAATTAAGATCAAGGATGATCATAAAAATCAAGATTCCCTTATCAAAAAAATGATCATCTTTGGATAGTTTGTTAAATCAGCACCGGGTATTGATACGACTGTAGGGGGGTACAGAGAATCCCTCTTCTGAAATAAACCTCAGAGAGGGATTCTCTGTTTACCTTATTTGTGGCAGCACTGTGCTGATACAGTTTCTGGGCTTAAACGAATTGTTTTTCATTGGCTATCATTTAGCACTCTGCTGGGGTTATTATTAACCAGACGTACCCTTAGGGTAGATGAATTGATACAGGAGCGCAGTGCTGAATAATAGCAGCAGGCGGACTCAAGGGGGATTTTTGCATTATGGATCAAATATCCAAAGATGATCATTTTTTTTTTTTGATACAGGATAATACTGGATATTTGATAATCTTTGGGTTTTTCTGATTAAGAATAATAACTTTAAAACTGCAAAATAGTTAATTCTAAATGTGCAATGTTATTTTGTTGAATGGAAATTAATTTTTTAAATTAAAACGCACCCTCCTTGAAATCAAATCATCAGTATTACTCTTGGACTAAGGATAATTGTATACTGAAGATGTTTGTTGGATGAAGAATTGTGTTTTGTCTTGCTCAAAATAGGGTAAATATCAATGCTGTTGTGAGTCCAGCAGATATTGTGATAATAAGTATTAAGCATCCACTGTTTTGTATATTTTTTAAATCATTAGATATTTTATGTTTGTGTTTTCCGGATAATTCTATCCATTTTTTTCTTGACTCTTTTAGAGCAGCTAATCCTTTAGCATCAAGTAATAGTGAACCATCCATGTCAGGAGTGTTAGATAAACTTTCGAAAACCAGATCATGAAGTTGAACTATCTTGTACGCTATATCTTCTTTGTTATGTGCAAGATTGTAAAGTAGAGATGCTAGTTCTATTCCATGTTCATATCTGTAAATGTGCTTATTGATAAATTCCATAAACTCTGCGCTATCCTTCATACGTTTAACGGCATAAAGGGTGCCAAACGGAGCAGGTCTTTTTGTAAATTCATTAGCTTCTTCTCTAAAATTTTTGTTTAATCTTTCAAAATACTGATGAATTTGATCTAATACTTTTAAAATGAAATCGTTTATTTCATCGGGTGTTAATTTAGTTTTATCTAATTTGCCTAAATATACCTTTGCTGTATTAATTTTGTTATTATCGAAATCACTTTCCGCTATTTTGCAAATGATAAGTCCTTTTATCGCATCAACTGAATTTTCATCTGAATCAAATATATTAGAAAATATAGATTCGGCTTTTTTGTATTCTCCTGCTTCAAGATAAAAAAATTGCTTTTTCGAGTTCCTTGTGTTTCATAGCTTTATATTGTTTTTAATTGCTTAAAGACACATCTATTAGCTTATCCATTTGGATCACAAATCTATCCATAGAGGCATTGCATACTTGAGCCATTATTGCATCCTCTTTTCCTCGTTTGTCTACAACATATCCTATAGCTTCAATATCCTGGCTGTTGGCTGTAGATGTTATTCTTCTAGTTAAAAGCTTGTTTCCTTTATGAATAATCTCTATTGTTCCAGTGTGACTGCAGTAATAAATAGCTTGGCTTGTGCCTGGAGAAAATAGAGTTTTTAATGCCATTGATGTTGCCGATTCATTAATCTGATAAACAGGCTCAACTTGCTCAAGAGTTACTCTAAGGGTAATGCTGTCTTCTGCTATAGGATTAAATTTTAATGATACATATTGCGCTAAAACTTGTCGAAATGATTCAACCTGAGGTACTTTCTTGGATGCCATTGTCTTATAAGGACGTCCATCCTTATACTTTCGAACTACTACTATACTGTCATCATGAACTAAAGATGTGTATTCTAAATTTCCAGCCACATCTACAGGCTCCATCATTAATTGAACTGTCTCAGATAGAGTCGCAGGAACCATCGCAGTGGTAGAGCAACCCCCTAGTAGTACAACTAACAATCCGATTAAGGCAAAACGCTTCATGATGTACTAGCTGTTTGGTTTAGAGTTTGCTCTTCTTCTTTAAAGAAACTGGATGTAATTGGATGTTATCTCTATGAATGTGAATAATATTTGAATTCCTAGACGTTAAGCACCGGTAAAAGCACAAACAACCCGAGCACATCTGGCGGTGGAATGGGTTCGACGCGCAGATTGCCGTAGCGTGCGCCTGCGGCTTTCCGGACTTCCCGGTGCTGGTTGAGAATCTCCATTGCCCGCCTGCGCACGTATTCATCCAATTCGCCAGCCGGTAACCGATCCAGTTCCTTTTGGATCTGACTGCGCGCAAGCTCAAGCGGCACGCTTCCATCGGGCTTGGCTTCCAGCAGGTGTGGCTCGCTTAACAGTCTGCCATCTCTGACCGTCAGCACTGCCAGATCTTCGACCAGATCCACGCGCGATTGCCATTCCAGCTTGAAGCGAAGTCTGAGCAGAAGTAATGGAGTGCGCCGGTCAACCTGACGGGTTCGGATTACGCCACAGCGAGCCGCCAAGGATTGCGCCGGCTCCTCAAGGGCGCTCTCGAGCACATAGGATGCCAGCGCTTCTATGATTGGATGTGTACGGTGCAGATAACGCTCTTTTTCAGAAACGGGAAGTTCAAACCGCACCCGATAGGGCTTGTCGGGCTGCACATCCAGTGCATCAAGTAATGCGGAAGGAAAGTTTTCCGGAAGCCGAAATTCAAGGGCGTCCGAACGCTCCGTCAACGTGGCACCAAGGGCTTCAAGTGCGCTCCTGAAAAAGTTTTCGACCACGCGACGGTCACCCATCGCCGCCTGCACCTCCTGATAATATCGTTGCACAACATCCTGCTTGATGCGATGTTGGGCAAAAATGGAACGGGTCTTCTTTTCGCGCTCCGCCAGCGTGTTCCACTCGCGTTCCAGCGCGCTGTCGTGGACGCGGAACCATTCCTCATTCAGGACGAGCTGTCGGGGGATATCCTGTGCTCCTCGAAGGATAAGCCCTTCAAGAATGGCTTCGGTGACCGCCTGGGTGTTCTGGGGCACGGGCACGGAGATGCCCAGCCGCCTCTGGATGCGCTCATGCTTCCGGTAGAGCACCTCCAGCACAATGCCGTCGATGGGATTGTTTTCACCAAAATAGCGGATGCAGCGTACCTCCCGCGACTTTTGCCCGTAACGGTCAACGCGCCCCTCTCGTTGCTCGTGGCGCATCGGATTCCACGCCAGATCGTAGTGCAACACGGCATTGAAATAGCGTTGCAGATCGATCCCCTCACTCAGGCAATCCGTGGCGACGAGCACCCGGCGTTCCCTGGTGCCCAGATCCTCGACGATTCGCTGGCGCTCCTCGGGAGGGAGATCACCGGTAACAGCCTCCACGTGTACATCGGGAAGCTCTTTTCTCAGGTAATTTGCTACGTACTGTGCCGTTTGAATAAACCGACAGAATACAATGGGGCTAAAACCATCGTCGAGCAACGCGCGAACGTGTCGAATTGCATCCTGAAGCTTGCCGTCACGTGAGGGATCGAGGGCAAACTTCTCAATACGAGACGCAAGCTCCGCAAACCACCGGCGAAGCGCTCCGACTTTCAGTACGGGTTCCTGATCAGACGTTTCCTCGGCATCATCCGTGCTCACGTCCATTACCTGCTCACGCATCATCTCTGGATCGGTCTCTTCAGCGGATTCCCGGCTATCTTCGCGGTTTTTCTCCCGGGTTCTTTCACCCAGCGTTTTGATGGCAGCGGCAGGGCTGCTTCCGACAGCGCGTAGCAGCGAGAGCAGGCTCCACCACATCAGGCGGTTACCTTCGGGATCGTCTTTTACGATTTCTCGCGTTCGCGCGACGATCTCATCGATCAGTTGCCGGTATTCCAGATCCAAGTGATAGGCTTCATCTCGCACGAGGCGTCTGGGGAACGGCGTGTCTTCCCCCAGGTAATGCTCCACGTCGCCTCGTTGCCGCTGCACGAAATGACGTGCCAGACGCTCCCGGATCGGTCTACCCGCCTCTCCGGAGATATCTTCAGGAATGCTTTCGAACTCCTCATTTAAGAGCCCCAGCAATTTGCGAAAGGCTTCTTCATTGCCACTGTGTGGTGTTGCAGTGAGCAGTACCAGGTGACGTGAGGGATCCTCGGAAAGGCGCTTGACCAGTTCGTAACGCAGATGCCTGCCCACACCCACAGGTGCGCAGGTATGCGCCTCATCCACAATGACAAATTCCGGGGCGTTTCGCAGAAACTCATCGCGGCGACGCTGCCCCTTAATAAAATCAATCGAGACGACCGTAATGGGATGGCGCTCGAAGAGGGATTCCGCAACGCCAAGCCCCCGCTCCAGACGGGCAACTGTGCTTGGAAGCACCGCCTCGGCTTCCAGGTGGAATTTGGAACGCATCTCCTGCACCCACTGAGGTACCAGATGGGGTGGCGCAAGAACGGTCAACCGATGGATTTCACCGCGGTCGTAAAGCTCGCGGGCAATGAGCAGGGCTTCGACCGTTTTGCCGATCCCCACGTCGTCGGCGATGAGCAGCCGCACCGGATCCAGCTCCATTGCCATGAGCAGGGGTATGAGCTGGTAGGAGCGGGGCTCGACGGCGATTCGGGCAAAGCTCCGAAATGGACCCGCCGTTGAGCGAAAACCCAGCCGGATGGCGTCGCGCAGCAAACGCCCCTGCGCGAACGTTCCCACATGCTCAGGATCGGGACGAGGAAACTGGGCGGGCTCGACATGCTCCAGGGCGGTGTGTATTCCGGTGATTTCCTCGTCGCGCCCGCCAATGGGGCGAAGAATCAGGTGCTGACCGTGGCTTTCGGGCAGAACGACCCATTCCCGGCGCCGAGCGCGTACCAGGCTCCCCGGACTGAAGACAACTTCCTGTTCCATCATGGATCAGTCAACCGTTGTTTCCTGTAGCTCGCCGGATCCGGCTTAACCGGCAGCCGGCTCCTCACGCATGTTACCAAAAATATCCGGATACTCCCGAAAGATCGCCTTCCAATCTGCGTCGTACCGAAAGCGAATGACGGTAATGCCCTTTTCTTCGAGGCAACGGGTCAGGCTTTCGTCTTCGCGACGCACATCGCTTGCATCGTGGAAAGGACCGTCAATGTAGACGGCAGCATAAAAGGGATCGTCGTACCAGAAATCCACACGCGTGCGGCACTCTTCGCCGAGATCGAGGTGCTTCTGCGCTTCGTCGGGCAGCCGCAGCCCGAGATCGTACGCCGTGCGAAGCCAGCGGCGCTCCAGTTCAGAGTCGCATTTCTCCAGCAGCTCTGCGAGCGTCTTTTCGACGTCGCCCGACTTTCTCAGAGAAGAGAAGGCATCTGGCGCATCCAGCGCTCGCAGCATCGCCATGAGGATGGGCTGGGCGGCATGACGGTCGAGTTCGCGGTGATAGCGCTGGTTGCGGTAGGAGAGCAGACAGTGATAGCACGCCGCCTCACAATCCTCGTGCATACCCTTTGCACGACGCAGATCCTCGCCCGTATCCGGATCGAAATGACACACTTCCAGGGCATAGCGGAGCACCTGCCGCCAGTCGTCGCGGCTGTTTGCGAGATGCCTGAGAACGCCCGCCCCGCCTTCGGAAGCCTCATAGAACAGGATCAGGCGCCGTTCGGCAGGGGAGGGCAGGGGCTCTGCCTCGATTTCATTTTCCTCCAGCTGGTAGGTTAAAATAATTCCCTGGCGCAGCGCCTCCATCAGACTCGTAAGCTGCACGGAATCGAGCGGCTCTTCCGGCACCACGAGCAGGCAATTGCGCGTGTCGCGCACGTATGGAATCACCCGTACGTACCGGTCGGCTTCTTCCCGCTGTTCTTCGTTCAGACCGCGCAGCCATTTCCCCCGGAGCGTGTCGAGGTAAAAGCCTTCAGCCCTGCCCGATTCGAGATCGCGTTTCCAGCCGAAGTTGACGCGCCAGATGTCGGTCGTGGGAGCATAGCGCAGCAGGAACGACAGCTCGTCACTTACCCGAAAGCGGGCTTCGGAGAGTCGGGGTCTACCGTTGGTGTGGGCGAAGTGTACGAACGTGCGGATTTCGTAGCCCATGCGACGGCGCTCCTCCTCGTCGGAGGTGATGCGCTGGCGCGCGCGTGTAATAACGTTCTGCATCCGGAAGAGCCCCTCTTTCGGCAGGGGTAGCAGGGCACCACAGCCCGGACAGCGGTCTCCCAGCTCATCAGCAGTCACCACATAGCCACATGCATTGCACAGCTGTGCCTTCTCGGTAAAGGTGCCCCGCTCAGCAGGTGGCATGATCACCCGCTCCACCTGATACTGCACGCCTTCGTGATAGATGATGGATTCGGGGGCGAACTCCGAAATGGCAATGAAACGGGGGCGGTTGATGTACTCATCGGTCGGGTCATTGCCTCGTCGGCGATGCCCTCCCGGAATGTAGGCGGAGAGGGGAAGGCGCGGGAAGCTGTATCCCGGCAGAAATCCCTCGGTAGCGAGATAGCGGTAAACATAGAAGTCCGAAAAACGTACGTTTTCCTCCTCAATGAGGAGGTCGAGCTGGCGTTTTGCCATGCTCCACATGCTTTCGGCAATGCTCCGCTCTTTTGCACTGAGCGAGGGATCCTGAGCACGCCGGTGATTTTCTTCCATCTGCCGAAGGGCGCTACGATAGAGGGTGCGCCACCGGTCGCATGCCCGATCCAACGCTTCCGGTGCCTGCGCCACCACCCGTTTAAGCCATTCCTCGCTGAACCAGTCTGTCTCCAGAAGCTCGTTCCATACGCTTGCGAGCGCCTCGCGGCAGCGCCGGAGCGTGCGTTCAGGAAGGGCGGGCGCGCTCATGTGCATGCGCAGGCTCTCTTTCAATGGAAGTTCGGGCGACTCCAGATCCAGCACATCCCTGAGTGTGGTGCCCAGATCCATTCCGGATTCGGTCAGCCAGATGGCGTGCACGTGCGCACGCACGAGGTCTTCGTTGGTCAGGTCGATCCGGGGCGGAGCGACGGCACCGGAGACCATAAGTTCAGGGCGGAAGAAGAAATACTGGTCGTGCGGCGAGCGGGCAGAGCAGAAGGTCGTGACCAGGGCGGGTTGACCGCTTCGCCCGGCGCGTCCGCTGCGCTGCGCATAGTTGGCGGGCGTAGGCGGCACGTTCCGCAGATTTACGACGTTGAGCTCGGCAATATCGATGCCAAGTTCCATCGTGGGGGAGCAGTAAAGGATCGGCAGTTTGCCCTCGCGGAAGAGCGCCTCTCGCTGCATGCGCAGCTCGTTTTTGACCTGAGCGGTATGCTCGGCTGCACGTATGCCGTGCATTTTCAGCGCATCCTCCCGGTAGAAGCGCTGGAAGAATGCATTGGGGCGCCGCATGACGTGCGTGCGCAGACGGGGAGCTTGCGGACGCGGACCGCTCCGCCAGAGAATGACGTCCGGGTTGACCTGATAGATGGTGATGGCACCATTACGACGAGGGATCTCTCTGGAGGTCAGCAACCCGGTGCGGGCGCCTACCGCAAAAAGATATTCGATCACGCCGCGTACTTCCTCATCGGTAACCTTTCGCGAGGCAAGCACTCCAGGGCGTTTGAGCAGCCTGCCCAGCCTGCCTCGTTCCGAAACGAAGAGGAATGCGTCATCCTGGTAGGGTATCGAACGCGATCCGGGAACGGCAAGTCGGGCGGTCGTCAGCGGTTCATTCTCCTCGATGCCCCATGGATCAACCAGACGCAGGCGAGACCTTTCGCGTAGGCGTCCAAGGTAGTCCGGGTTTAGCTGGGGAGCGCCGATTGCCAGCTCCAACCGGAGGTAATCCAGCAGTGCGAAGAGCAGCTCCTGCCGACGCGTTGGATCCTGCATGCGCAGTAGTTCCGGGGCATCCTCCCAGAGTTGCTCATTCTGACTTATCTCATCCAGCATGGCATAGTCGAAGTGGATCAGCCCTGACTGCTCCAGGTTGGGAGAGTTGAAGCGCCAGCCACGCCGGATGTCCTGGTAGACCCGATAGACAAGCACATCCTTCATGGTCTGCTCAATCTCGGCGCGTAATGTGTAAGGGGCATCGGGATTTGCCGAGTATTCCTCAAAGGGAACGCCGAGGGCTTCGAGCACGGCATCGCCAAGCTCCGTATGGCTGAGCTCGCCACGCTGCTCCAGCGCTGCGGTCAATGCACCGCGAACCAGCCCGACGTGCACGAAGTCGTTGAAATGCCCCGCCTGAAGCGCAGCGTCCTGCCGGTTGTCTGTAAAGGAAAGAAGTTTTTCGTAGCGGGCGTCAGGGTGGACGCCGTGCCGGGCTTCGATCACCTGGTAGAGGCTCACGAGGGTGGTGGCACTGCTACGCCCGGTTTCTCCCATGCCGGTGAGTTTTGCTCGATCGGAAACCCTGGGCGGGTATTCCGCACCGCAACTCAGGCAGAAGTGCAGCCGCTCCGGAATGAACGCCACTTCGATGCCGTCGGGCGCCACAGTGCCGTCAGGACGGACGCCCATCTGTTGGGGTAGTTTGTCTTGATGATGAGGAGCTACGATAAGGTTGCCCTGCCTGTCGTAGGTCAGATAGGCATCCGGCGTGCGGCTGAGGATATCCCCGTTGTCTTCGAATCGCCAGCGATCCTCCAGGTCTTCTGTGTTCAGGTAGAGATAGCCGGGCACGGGCTCTTCCTCCAGTTCATCCAGCCCCACGTCGAGCGGATAGAAGCGTTTGTCGTTGTTCTCGGTCACAAGCTGCACCAGGTAGTACTCGCGCCCGCATTCGCGACAGAACTTCAGCGGATAGAGACGGCGCTTCCGATCGCTTCCCGGAACGAACTGTTGCCCTTCCAGCGTGATGTAACGTTGGTCGGGAGGTTCGATGGAGGCGTAGACCTCCCTGCCTCCGGCAAAGAACTGGTGCAGTCGGAAGGCAAACGCCGGAGCATCTTCGCTTCCGGGAAGGTGAATGGTGTTGCCGCAGAGCAGCGCCTGGCGAATGCGCTCCTCGCACAATTCCACGGGCAAATCCGTTCGCTCAGCGAGCTTCTCCGCCAGTCCTTCCTCGCCCCGGATGCGTCGGGGCTTTGCCCGCACATAGGTGCCCTCGATGTGCTCAAGCCCGATCGTATCCTCCAGCCATTGCATGAGCGGATGCCTGCGAAACTCCTCAAAGGAGCTCGGAAGATTGCCGGCTTGGACTGCGTGTCGAAGTGCTTCGTCGAAGTCTTCGCCTGGAAGCTCGGTGATCCGCTGGAGTGATTCACCGATGACGTTTTCAGGTCTGACCTCGGTGGCAAAGATGCGCGATGCCAGCTCCGCCACCGCGCGGCGCTGCTCGCTAAGGCTGTCGCCGGTTGCCAGCGTGGCGGAAGTACCTACGCAGACGAGTTGCTCGTCGCCCACGTAGGCGCGGAGCCGCCGGAGCAGGTAAGCGACGTCGGCGCCCTGCCGCCCGCGGTAGGTGTGCAGTTCATCGAGAACGAGGAAGCGCAATGCCTGTGCCCGCTGAATGAGGCGCCGATACTCCTCCGGACGCGTGAGCAATAGCTCCAGCATGACGTAGTTCGTCAGCAGGATGTCGGGCGGGTTTTCCTGAATGCGGCGCCGCTCTTCGTCGGGCTCCTGTCCGGTGTAGCGGGCGAAGGTGACGGGCACGTTGTTGCGGGCAAGGAGGGTCTCCAGCGCCTGCATCTGGCTGTTGACCAGCGCATTCATCGGGTAGATGATGATGGCGCGAATCCCTCTGCCGCCTCCCTCTTCGAGCACGGCGTGCACGATGGGAAGAATGTAGGTGAGGCTCTTGCCCGAGCCCGTGCCGGTGGTCAGCACGTAGCTTTCGCCACGAAGGGCGCAGCGAATCGCTTCCTCCTGGTGGCGGTAGAGCCTGAGGTCCGGCAACCTGCGGCAGCCGGGGTGCAGAACTCCTTCGTTTACCAGTTCATGGAGGCGTTTTCCGTACTGGAATCGCGGATTGAGCTGCACGAGCGCATCGGGATAGAGCAATCCCGCTTTCAGTTCCTCCTCCACATGCTCCCGAATGCGATCGTCCTTGATGAGTACCTGGGAGGCAACGTATTCGGCAAACCGATCGACGATCGTTTGGCGGAGATCGAAGACGTTCATGAGCGTTCACCCGGTTGCTGAGCTTCGAGGGTGACGTTTGATAGTTTCAGCCGCTCCCATGCTTCCAATACCAGACGGCGCGTGCGGTACTCGCCATACTCACGGAGTTCCTTTTCCTTCAGCACGCGGAAGGTCTCGCCGGGAAAGTCGCTCCGACGAACCCTTTCTTCGTAAGACACCGGATCGAGGGGGTCGGTAACCTCTTCCCACGGGTCGAGAATGTCTTCCAGTTCCTTCGGAGTGAGATCCGCCGGATCGAGGATGTAGCGTAGTTGTTTGCGGGAAAGCCCGTAGAGGCGGGCGTAATAGGCGTCGAGTTCCGCCATGAGCACGGCGCGGCGCTCGGAATCCCACTTGAAGGGGGGAAGGGGGATGCCCTTCTCCGGGTTGGTTTCGATCTCGGGGTAGGCTTCGATCCAGTCGGGAAGCCGCCACGTGTGCCCCCCGGTAGCCTCCCGGTTGGCTTCGTGCTGGCGGCGGATGGCATCTTTCAGGGCATTATCGGCATCCTTCCATACGTCATCGGCAAAGGGCTTGACATCCCATGCCGTGTAGACCAGCTCCAGCACACGGGGGATGATGAAGCGCAGATCTTCCTCCGTGTAGACATTTGGGGGTAGGACAGGAAGTTGGCGAAGGATAAAATAACCAAGTGACGTGCCGCCAACTTTCTGGCGTGCTAAATAATCAAACGTCAGACTGGATGACAGAGCGAGAAATGTAGCTACTTTGTTGGAGGGAGCATCGCAAAAAAGCAAAGGAAGCTTGTGCCCCACTCCCACCCACGGCAGCAGGCTGAAGATGGCGGTGCGCTCGGTTATTGGACTGGTGACATCCCGAAACCCCATCAGCCATCCTTTCCTCCAGTCGCCGAGGCGGGATTCCACTTCCTCGGAGGGTACCCAGTACCATGGCAGAACCAAAAAGTAGGGATCTTGATATTTTTCCACTGGGGTTGGGGGTAAGACACGATAGCCGCGTTCGGAGACTCTACTTGCGTATGTACCAAACCGGTGGTCATAGAGCCAGATCATCTTCGCCTCATAGAGCGGCAGCCAGACCTCGTCGCCCTTCACGAACCGGTTGCCCACGAGCCGGAAACCCTCCTCTTCCAGCTCCTC
>NICF_comb_assmDRAFT_10001572_pt1 | contig 17904 bp, 19 predicted proteins | sample NewIslPassag4_SG_FD_11279 | JGI IMG/M metagenome (IMG submission 11279) | reverse complement strand
CCCGCCGGCTGCCGGCGGGCAGGTACAACGTTTCACACAGCACCGAGTGGTGGATCGGCGGGATGCGGCCGAGCTGTAGCCGAGACGGCGCGCTGAACGGAGCCGCCGCGGCAAATTGAAAAGCCCTTGAGAGCTAAGCCGCCGTGGGGACGGTCAGGATGACGCCGCCTCGCCGTCCTTGCCGTCTGCGTCGCCAGTGGTGTAGATGGTCGTGCCGCACTCGGGGCAAGCTACTTCGACGTCGTCGTCGTAGAGGAAGTCCTCCTCGAAATACAGCTTCTCCTTGCAGTTGGGGCACTCCATCTCCACGAAGTTGGTTTCCTCGTCGTCCTCGTCGTCATCCTCGTCATCGTCGTCGTAGTCGTCGTCATCGTCGTGATCGTGGTCGTGCCGGTGGCCGTAGATCTCCTCTTCCAGCTCGCCCAGGTCGGCGTCGATGGCCTCCAGGTATTCTTCGACCTCCTCCTGGCCGGCCTCCAGCTCATCGATGTGATCGGCCACGTCATCAAAGATCTCCAGCATCTTTTCCCACACGGCCCGCGCCTGGGCGTCTTGGCCCCAGAAGTCGGACCCCTCCAACAAGCCTCGCAGGTACGCGATCTTTTCCTTGACCGTCGCCACCTGGCCACCACTCCTTGACTGTCCGTAGTCCGCCTGTATTCTCCCCCGCCGCGGGCCAACCTGAAACGCGTCCCGCGCGTGGCTGCCGCGCCTTGTTACGCGCGCGACAAATACTCGCCCGTGCGCGTGTCCACCTTGACCATTTCGCCCACTTCCACAAACAGGGGCACCTGCACGACCAGCCCCGTCTCCAGGGTGGCCGGCTTCGTCGCGCCCTGGGCCGTGTCGCCCTTGAAACCAGGCTCGGTGTGGACGACCCGCAACTCCACCGCGGTGGGCAGGTCGATGCCGATGGCCTGTCCTTCGAAGAACTGGATGAGGATGTTCATGTTCTCCTTGAGGAAGTAGGGTGCGTTGCCCAGCTGCGCCGCGGTCAACGTCACCTGCTCGTAGGTTTCCGTGTCCATGAAGACGTACTCGTCGCCCGTGTTGTACAGGTACTGCATCTCCCGGGTCTCGACGTGGGCCCGCTCCACCCGCTCGCCTGCCCGGAACGTGCGCTCCATGACTTGGCCCGTGCGCACGTTGCGCAGCGTCGTCCGCACAAAGGCGGCACCCTTGCCGGGCTTGACGTGCAAGAAGTCGACGACGCTGTACACTTCCCCATCCAATTGTATGGTCAGGCCCTTGCGCAGATCGTTGACCGAGATCACCTGAGCAACCTCCCTGTTTCCCCCGAGGACCGCCGCCTAAACCGGCAGGCACAAAAGTTGCTTGGGAGACTTCGTCAAGACGCGGCAACCGTCCTCCGTCACGACCACCAGATCTTCGATGCGAATGCCGCCCCACCCGGGCAGGTACACCCCGGGCTCCACGCTGGTCACCATTCCCGGCGCCAGCACCGTCTGGCTGCGGGTGGAAAGGCGCGGCACCTCTTCGTGCACCTCCAGGCCCACGCCGTGGCCGAGCCCGTGGCCGAACGCTTCCCCGTAGCCCGCATCGGCGATGACCTGCCGGGCCGCGGCGTCCACCTCCCTGCCCGTGCGGCCGGGCCGCACCGCGCTCACGCCCGTTTCCTGGGCGCGCAACACCAGGTCGTACAACTCCCGGTGGCGCGGCGTGGGCTCCCCGAGGAACACCGTCCGGGTCATGTCCGAGCAATAGCCTTTCCAAACGCAGCCAAAATCCAGCGTCACAAATTCGCCGGCCGACAACGGCCTGTCGGTGGGCCGGGCGTGGGGCATGGCCCCGTTGGGCCCGGAAGCGACGATGGTGGGAAACGCCAGCCCCTCGGCGCCCTGCTCCCGCATGAACACCTCCATCCGCCACGCGACCTCGCGCTCGGTGACGCCCGGTTTCAGTTGGGGCAGGATGTGCTCAAAGCAGCGGTCCGCCAGGGCCACGGCCTCCTCGATGAGGGCCAGTTCCTCGGCGTCCTTGATCGCCCGCACGTCTTCCACCAGCCGCTCGGTGGCCACCCATTCCACTGGGGCTGCTTCCCGCAGCTTGGCCATCTGCGCCACCGTAACGTGCTCCGCCTCGAAGCCGACCCGCCTTACGCCCAGCGCGCCCAACTGCTCGCCCAGCGCTTGGAACACCTCGTCGTAGCGGACGACGCGAAACGCCGGAGCCTGCCGGCTCGCCTGCTCGACGTAACGAAAGTCGACTAAAAGGAGCGCCTGGTCCGGTGTGATCACGACCGTCCCCGCGCTGCCGGTGAAACCGGTCAAGTACCGCCGGTTGGCGGAGCTGGTGACGACCAGGGCGTCGATGCCTGCTGCCGGAAAACGAGACCGCAGCCGTTCGATGCGCGCTGACACCACTACATTCCCTCCTGCTTGCGCATGTGCCGCACGCGGTTGACCGCGGCGATGAGCCCCAGCAGGTAGCTGTCGGGCCCAAAGCCGCAGATTTGACCGACGCACACCGGGGCGATGACCGACACGTGGCGAAACGGCTCGCGCGCGTGCACGTTGGAAAGATGCACCTCGATGGTGGGCAGTCCCACGGCGGCGATGGCGTCGCGCAGCGCGTAACTGTAGTGGGTCAGGGCACCGGCGTTTAGGACGATAGCGTCGGCCCAGCCGCGGGCCGCGTGGATGGCGTCAATAAGTGCACCTTCGTGGTTGGACTGCTGAGTGCGCACCTCGGCGCCCAACTCGGCCGCGGACGCGGCCAGCCGCTGGTCAATTTCAGCCAGCGTCACGGACCCGTAGATGTGGGGTTCCCGCTGCCCCAGCAGGTTGAGATTGGGCCCGTGCAGGACCAACACCCGCACGGGGGCGCCGTCTACAGCGCTCGCTGCTCCGCCAGTACTTCCGTAATCCATTCAGTCGGCACCTCATCCGTGACGAACGCCCTGCCCAAGCCGTCCAGCAGCACAAACCTTAGGCGCCCGCCCCGCACCTTCTTGTCCCGCTGCATAACGGCCAGCAACTCTTGCGGGTCCAGGGGCGGCGGCGCTGTCGGCAGCCCCGCTCGCCGCACAAGCTCCACCAGCCGCGCCACCTCGGCTGCCGACAGCTTGCCCAGCCGCTGGGAAAGGAGCGCTGCGCTGACCATCCCGATGGCCACCGCTTCGCCGTGCAGGTAGCGCTCATAGCCTGTAACGGCCTCGATGGCGTGGCCGATGGTGTGCCCGAAGTTCAGCACTTCCCGTATGCCCTGGGTCTCCCGCTCGTCGGCGGCCACCACGCGCGCCTTGATCTCGCAGGACCGGGCCACGATCCGCTCCAGGAGCGACAGCCGGCGCGTCAGAAGCGCCTCCAGCCTGTCCTCCAGAAAGTCGAACAGGTGCGGGTCGGCGATGGCCCCGTACTTGATCACCTCGGCCATGCCGGCCACCAGTTCGCGATCGGGCAGCGTGCGCAGGGTGTCCACGTCCGCCAGCACCAATCTCGGCTGGTGAAAGGCGCCGACCAGGTTTTTCCCTTCCGGCAGGTTGACTCCCACTTTGCCGCCGACGCTGGCGTCCACCTGCGCGAGCAGTGTGGTGGGCACCTGGACAAAGGCGACGCCCCGCAGGTACGTGGCTGCGGCGAACCCGGCCACGTCGCCCACCACCCCGCCGCCCAAAGCGGCGAAGAAGTCCCGCCGCTCAAGGCGCGCCCCGACAGCGGTGCGGTAGATCCGTTCCGCGGAGGCGAGGGTTTTGTACGCTTCCCCGTCGGGAATCTCCACCTGGTGCACCGCCAACCCTGCGGCCGCAAGCCCGCTCGAAAGCTTGGCACCGTACAACGCGCCCACCGTCGGGTTGGTCACCACCAGGCACCGGCCGCTCAAGCCCACCTGCCGGACCAACTCGCCCGCCTCGTCCAACAGGCCTACGCCGACGTACACGGGGTATCCGCCCGCTCCCGCCGGCACATCCACCACCGCCGGTACCGGGCTGGGCGCACCGGCGAGCTGCGCGAGCACGCGCTCGGCCACCTCGTCGGGCGCCGCCGCCGCCTCCACCACCACATCGGCTAGGGAGTAAACCGGCACCCGCTCCTGGTAACGCCGGGCCACCGCTGCGTCGTCAGCCGCGAGCAGCGGGCGGGACCCTTCGGCCCTGGCTCTGGCCAGCATCTCTTCCAGGGGAGCCCGCAGCCACACCAGGGTACCGGCGGCCCGCAGAGCCGAGAGGTTTTCGCGCCGCATCACGGCACCGCCGCCGGTGGCAATGACTTGACCGTTTCCCTGGACCACCGCGCGGATGGCGTCGCTCTCCCGCTGCCGGAAGCCGGCTTCGCCCTCGCGGGCGAAGATGTCCGGGATGGACATACCGGCGGCCTGCTCCACAACAGCGTCCAGGTCCACGAAGGGCCGTCCCAGCCGCGCCGCCAGCCGGCGGCCCACGGTGGTCTTGCCCGCTCCCATGAAACCGATGAGAATCACATTATCGGCCACTTGCGAGATGTTCTGCGCTGCAGGGCCGATTCCTGCGCGCGGGAACGAAGGCGAGGGCGACCCGCAGGTCGGGACCGGCGTCACGCAAGCTCACGTCGGCGAGTTCATAGCCGTCAAGAAGCGGGCGTTCGCGCCGCACGCGGGCCACAAGACGCCGCAGTTCCTCAAGCATCCCCCCTGCGCACGTGGGCCGGGGAATCCGCTCGATGACGGCGATCGTCCTGATGCGGGCATCCTTGTCCACTGGCTGCGCCTCCTCCCTGCCACGCTGTACTCCAGTTTATGGCAGGGAGGCGGCGGACTATACGGAAGCGAGGCAGCCGCGAGGGCGGCTACGCCCCCCTCAGCGGATGACCGTGCGCGCGGCGGGCCGCCCGGGGCGATCTTTCGGGCCCAACAGGTTAGGCCGGATCGTGATCTTGGTGTCATTGGGCACCCGGACGGAAAGGGCCAGCGGCCCGCCCCGGAGGGTCACCCAGCCGAGCCCGTGGATGACCAGGTCCTCTGCGTGCGCCAGTGTGACCGCGTGCGTGGTGAAACCCCCGGCCGCGAGCCGCTTGCGGCAGTGGCCGCACGGCGCCTGCCGCAGCGGAGGCGGCGGGTCGGACAGCAATTGCGGCACCCGCTCGGCCCGTGTGCGGTGAAGCGGAAGCCCTTGCGCGCCGTACGCGATCAGCACGGAACCCGGCGGTACGGGCCCGGAAATCTCAATAGCCGCGAAGCCGCCCAGTAACACGGCTTGCCCGGGCTGGACCGTCCACAACTGTCCCTTGAGGCGCCGGTCGGGCACGACCCGGCGGGCGCAGTCGGGACAGAGCCGGTCGCTCATGCGGCCGCGCGGCGGGATCCCGGGCGTGTCCAGCAAGGTGAAGCTGTCGGGGTCTAGTTGCAGCGGCAGCGGCGCCAAGGTGGTGCCGGGAACCGCGGACACGGTCGGAGCCGGGCCCTTGTGGCCCACGGCTTGGCTCCAGCGGGCCAGGAGCGCCGACTTGCCCACGTTGGTGACGCCCAGCACCGCGACGGTACCGCGCCCCACCCGCTCCGCAAGCCTGGCCCACAGTGCGCGGGTTCCCCAGCCGGTGCGGGCGCTGATCAAGTGCACTTCCGCCCGAGGCCAGCCGCCCGCTGCCAGGCGCTGTTCCACCCAGGGGCGCACTTCCTCGTGGGGTGTGCGGGGCGGCAGCAGATCGATCTTGTTCACGGCCAGCACCAGAGGCGGCCGTACTAGTTCCCGCACCGAGGGCGCCACGCTGGCCTCAAAGTCAAAGGCGTCGGCCACGAGCAGCACCAAGTCGGCCCGCTGGACCGCCCTGCGCACCGCGGCCCGGACCTCGTCCTCGGCAGGCTGCCCACCCCCCGCCTCGCCGTAGTGCCGCATGCGGAAACAGCGGCGGCACACGGCCAGCGGGCCGTCCCTTTCCAGGATTTCCCGCGGGACAAACCCGGGTTTGTCCGGATCGTCGCTTTGCAACGGCGCCCCGCAGCCAGGGCAGAGGTACTCAGACATCGGGGGACACCCCCTCCCGCAGGCGCCAATCGGCCTCGCTCAACATCCCGCGGTGGACCAGGTGCTTGAGCACCCGCCGCTCCAGCCGGCGCACAAGGCGCGTCGTGCCCAGCTCCGCCGAGCTCAACGGGTTGACCAGAATGGTGTACATGCCCATGCGGTTGCCACCCAACACGTCCGTAAAAAGCTGGTCGCCGATGACGGCCGTTTCCCGGGCTGTGGTGCCCAGCAGCTTGAGCGCCAGGCGAAACGCACGGCGCACCGGTTTCACGGCGTAGGCGATGCCCGGGACGCCCAGCGCGTCGGCGAAGGCCTTGACCCGCCGGGGCCGGGCGTTGGAAGTGATGCAGACGCTAAAACCCAGGCGCAGGGCTTCCTGTACCCACGCCTTGGTCTCCGGTGGGACGACCGCCTTGCCGTATTCGGCCATGGTGTTGTCGAGATCCAGGATCAGGCCTCGGATGCCGCGCCGGGCCAGCGCCGGGAGGTCCACTTCCCACAGCGACCGGCGGCACTCATGCGGGGCCAAGAGGCGCAGCAACACAGTTCCTCCATCCGTGGACAGCCAAATACAGATCTTTGTTATTATACCACAGCCCCGGACAGCACCGGCGCGCCCCACCCGGGCGGCAGACCAAGCCCGCGGGGGAGCAGTCGCGCCGCTGGATCCCTATCCGTCCGCCAGCATCTCGCGCTGTAGCTTGGTGATGGCGCGTTTTTCAATGCGGGACACGTACGAGCGGGAGATGCCCAGGAGGCGGGAGATGTCCCGCTGCGTCTGGCGCACCCCGTCCAGGAGACCGTAGCGCAGCTCTAGGATACGCTTCTCCCGGCGGGTCAGGCGCTGCATGATCTTGCGCAGCTTCTCGTGCTCCAGCTGCCACTCGACCCGGTCGAGGACCGCATCGGGGTCGGTGCCCAGGATGTCCAGGAGCGTGATCTCGTTGCCTTCCTTGTCGGCGCCGATGGGGTCGTAGAGCAGCACCTCGCTGCGGGTCTTCTTGCTGGAGCGCAGGTGCATGAGGATCTCGTTCTCGATGCAGCGGGCGGCGTAGGTGGCCAGCCGGGTGTTCTTGTGGCGGTCAAAGGTGTTGATAGCCTTAATGAGGCCGATGGTGCCGATCGAGATCAGATCGTCGGTGTCCTCGCCGGTGTTGTCGAACTTTTTGACGATGTGGGCCACAAGGCGCAGGTTGCGCTCCACCAGGATGTTGCGGGCTTCCCGGTCCCCGCGCGCCATCCGCTCGAGGAGCTCTGCCTCCTCCTCGCTGGACAGGGGCTGGGGAAACACGCTGTTGCTGATGTACGCCGCCGCCAGCATGAAACCGTCGACCAGGGACGCCAGCAAGGCAGCCAAAAGGGATGGCAACACCGGACACGCACCTCCTGGGGCTTGCGGCGCAACCGGCCGCTCTCCGCCAGTGTATGAGGTCGTGCCGGGGCGAGTGCCAGTACAGCGCGGCGGGCGCTACCGGCCTAGCTGCCGACGGGCCCGCACGTGTTCGTTAAAGGTGCGGCTGAAGACGTGGGTGCCGTCGCCGCGGGCGACGAAGAAGTAGTAGTCGGTGGTGGCGGGCTCCAGCACCGCCCGGATGGCGCCGAGGCCTGGGCTGCCGATGGGCCCGGGCGGCAGGCCCGCGTAGCGGTAAGTGTTGTAGGGCGAATCGATCTCCAGGTCCGCGTACAAAATGCGGCTGCGGTGTTCATCAAACAGATAGTTGATGGTCGGATCGGCCTGTAGGGGCATGTTGATCCTCAGCCGGTTGAGAAACACCGAGGCGATAATGGGGAGTTCCCGGGCGTACAAGGCCTCCGCCTCCACAATCGAGGCCAGGGTCACCACCTCGTGCGGGGTGAGGTTCAAAGGCGCGGGACGGGCGGCGATGACGGGCAGAGCCACTTCCACAAACCGGCTCACCATGCGCCGGATGATCTGCTCCTCGCTCATGGACGGACTGAAGAGGTACGTATCCGGGAAAAGATAGCCTTCCAGGGACTTGACCGGCTTGGGGATCGGCGGATTGTTGCCGTACACGAGGGTTTCGTCGGAGGCCAGCTCGAGAAACCGCTGCCGGTCGACCAGCCCCGCCTGTGCCAGGATGTCCGCGATCTGGCGCAGGTGCAGGCCCTCGGGGATGACAACCCGCACCGTGTGCACCCGGCCGGAGGCGAGCCGCTCGGCGATGTCCAGCAGGCTCATGTCCGCACTCAGCAGGTAGTCGCCCGCCTGTAGCCTCTGATCGTACCGGAGCAGCTTGTTGAGCCATTGAAAGTGGCGCGCGTCGCGGATAAGCCCGGCTTCCTCCAGCAACCGCCCGATGTCGGCCGCGGTGCTGCCCGCCGGCACGTGAAACAGGACCGCCTCTGCCTCGTGCGGCGCGGCAATGGGCAGGAACACGGGAACGATGACCAGTCCCCCGGCAAGGACGGCAAAACCCGTCAGCCCCAGGCCGTAAGCAATCAGGCGGGACACATAGGAGGCCAGGCTCTCCCCCGTCTCCCGCAGCGGCCGTTTCAGGGATGGGCCCGGTTGGCCCAGCCCGGCCAGCGGTTGCACCATTCCTCGTCCACCTCGCTCCCCAAATTATACCGGCGGGAGCGAGATCTGGCAAATGTACGCACCGGCGCCGTCCGGCCGTCCGCACCTGCGGGAACCACGCCGCCTATCGCGTTCGGGCAGGGCGCGCCGGTTTGCACCTGACCTTAGGGCGGCTGGCTCCGGCCGTGCCGGGCGACCGGGTCAAGGCCGCACGCCGCCGGGTCTTTGTGCAGTCAAGCCGGGTCAGTCGCCATCCAACTCCTCCAGCGCGTGGCGCACCCGCTCCCACTCTTCGTCGTCCTCCACGGGGGTCAGAACCTTGTCCCCCTCCCCGTTGGTCTCGGCCCGGAAGATCCAAACGCCTTCCTCTACGCCCTCAAGAGGCTCGGCGGGCTCCAGGAGCCAGTACTCCTTGGAATCCAGCTCGATCATGTCCCAGACAAAAACCTCGAGCTCCTCGCCGTCATCCCCGATGAGCGTGATGCGCTGCGGCTGGTCCTGCCACTGCTCGGCGTCATGCACCATCATGTTCACTCCCGTTCAGTATCGGTCGCCCGGCGCTGGCGGTCCAGGTACGCCTGGAGAATGACGCTGGCGGCCACCTGATCGATGACCTCCCGCCGCCGGGCGCGCCGCATCCCGGCTGCGATCAGCGTATGTTCCGCTTGGGCGGTGGAGAAGCGCTCGTCCCAGTAGACCACCGGCACCCCGGCGGCCTGCTCAACGCGGCGGCCGAAAGCTTGCACCTCCTGCGCCTCCGGGCCGAGCCGCCCGTCAGTGCGGCGGGGGAGGCCGATGACGATGCGGGTGCACCCGTGGTCGTGCGCGATGGACGCGATGCGGGCCGCGTCAACCTTAGGCCCGCGCCGCTCGATTACGGTCAAACCCTGAGCCGTCCATCCCAGCTCGTCACTGATGGCGACACCGATCCGCCGCCGGCCCACGTCAAGACCCAGCGTGCGTCCGGCAGCGGCAGTGCTGGCTTCAGACCGCTCCGCGGGCGTCTCCCCAGCCTCGCCCGTGGAACCCGCAGCCGTCACGTCCCTACCCCGCCTCCTGCTCCAACCTTGGCTCCTGCCTCGCCTACCGCTCTCGCCACGCCTGTGGCCCTGCCCGGCTTGGTGCTCCTGCCTCGCCTCTAGCGCCGATGCGTGTCTCGCCAACGGTCATGCCGCGTCCCCCGTGCTTGGTCCAGCCTGCACCCGGCTGCTGGCACCGGCCCCGGCCACGCGCCCGAGATCACCACAATTTTCCGACAGATTTTGCCCGCACGTCGGGCCTCTTACACACCGCCGCCCCGTGTTCCTCGCGGCTCGTTGCCCAGCCCCCCTTGCGTAGATCGCCCGGGCGGTCAACGGACCCGCTGGTCAACCAGATATGCCTTGACCAGCTCTTCCAGGAGTTCGGAGCGTTCGACGCTGCGGACGAGGTTGCGCGCGTGACGATGACTGGTGATGTAGGTGGGATCACCCGAGAGCAGGTACCCGACGATCTGGCTGACGGGGTCGTAGCCCTTTTCCTCCAGGGCCTGGTACACTTCCCGGAGGATCCGTCCGGCACGCGGGAGCCGATCGGGATCGAACCGGAAGACCATCGTACGATCCATGCCCGCCATGATCGGCTTCCCCCCTCCCCGCCGGTGATGCAGGTTGGATTCGGTGGGTGCCCGTCCGATTCCTCCACCGGGTTCCGTCCCGGTGCGGCCCGGGCACCCATCGGCCCGTCACCGTCCCGCATCGGGTTAAGCCTGCGACCGGGCGGCACCCAACTGGGCACGGACCATGTCGCGGGCCTGGGCCAAGGCTGCATCTACCCGCGCCGGATTGCGCCCGCCGGCGCGCGCCATGTGAGGCTGGCCGCCGCCGCCGCCGTCCACCATTTGGGCGGCCGCGCGCACGATCTGCCCGGCATGCACGCCTTCGTTGACCAGATCGCGGCTGGCCATGGCCACCAGGCTTACCTTCCCATCCGAAACCGTGGCCAGGACCACGGCACCGCTGCCCAGCCGGTCCCTGACCAGGTCGCCCAGGGTGACCAAGTCATCGGGCTCCACGTCCCGCACCTGCGCCACCACGACCCGGGCGCCGCCCACGGCCTCCGCCTGCGCGAGGAGCGCGTCGACCCGCATGGCAAGCAACTGCGCCTTGAGAGCAGCCCGTTCCTTCTCCAGGCGGCGAAGTTGACTCAACATTCCATCCAACTGCTGCGGGATCTGAGCGAGCGGCGTCCGCAGCCGATCGCTCACCTCGCGCAGCAGCGCCTCCTGGGCGGCTACGTGCCGCCAGGCTGCTTCGCCCGCCACCGCCTCGATGCGGCGCACACCAGCCGCGACGCTGCCTTCGGACACGATCTTGAAGAAACCCAACTCGCCGCTGCGCTGCACGTGGGTGCCCCCGCACAGCTCGAGGCTGTAGTCGCCGATGCGCACGACCCGCACCCGGTCGCCGTACTTCTCGCCAAACAGCGCTCGTGCACCGATCCGGCGGGCATCGGCCAGGGGCATCTCCGTCCACGTCACCGGCAAGTCGGCGATGATCTGCTTGTTGACGCGCCGCTCCAGCGCCGCCAACTGCTCGGCGGTCAGCGGCTCAAAGTGGGTGAAGTCGAAGCGCAGCCGGTCGGGTGCGACCAGCGACCCGGCCTGGTTGGCGTGCTCGCCCAAAATCTCATGGAGCGCCGCGTGCAACAGGTGTGTCGCGGTGTGATGACGCTGCGTGGCGGCCCGGGTGCGGCCGTCAACGGTGGCCAGCACCCGCTGGCCCACGGCCAGCCGGCCGCTCGCGACCCGGCCCCGGTGCAGGATCAGGCCGGCCTCGGTACGACGGGCATCCAGAACCTCCACTTGCCCGTCGGCTCCGGAGATGGTGCCGGTGTCGCCCACCTGTCCGCCTCCCTCAGGGTAGAAGGGCGTGCGGTCCAGGACGACCTCCACTTCCTGGCCCCGGTGCGCGGCGGCCACGCTTTCGCCGTTGACCAGCAGCGCGAGCACCCGCCCCTCGATCTCAAGCCTGTCGTAGCCCACAAACTCGGTGGCGGGCAATTGGGTGAGGCCCGGTACCTTCTGCTGATCGCGGCCCATGTAGCCCTCATCGCCCCGAGCAGCCCGGGCCCGCTCCCGTTGGCGCTCCATGGCCGCACGGAAGCCCTCCTCGTCCACCGCAAAGCCCCGTTCGGCCGCGATTTCGCGGCTCAACTCCAGCGGGAAGCCGTAGGTGTCATACAGGCGGAATACGTCCTCACCAGGAAGCACCCGGCGCCCGTCCCGCTCCGCCGCGGCGAAGACCTCCTCCAGGATCTCCAGCCCCTGACTGAGGGTCTGGTGGAAACGCTGCTCCTCGGTTTCGATGATGCGGCGGATGTACGCCTCCCGCTCTACGACCTCCGGGTAGCCCACCCGCATTTGCTGGACGACGGCCGAGGCGATATCCGACAGGAACGGCCCGTCAATGCCCAAGAGCCGCCCGTGACGCACCGCTCGCCGCAGGAGGCGCCGCAACACGTAGCCGCGCCCTTCGTTGCCGGGCAGCACGCCGTCATGGATGAGGAAGGTGACCGCCCGCATGTGGTCCGTGATGACCCGCAGGGACACGTCCGCGCGCGGGTCGGCCTTGTACGCGACGCCGGCACGGGCCGCGACCCGGTCCAGGATGGGCCGCACCAGGTCGATTTCAAAGTTGCTGCCGACACCCTGCAAGAGCGCGGCCGCCCGTTCGAGTCCCATGCCTGTGTCGATGCCCTTGCGCTCTAGGGGCGTGTAGCGGCCGTCTTCGTCCTTGTGGAACTGGATGAAGACCAGGTTCCAGATTTCCACGAACCGCTCGCAGCGCGGGCAGCCGGGCCGGCAATCGGGGTGACCGCAGCCGCGCTCTGGTCCCCGGTCCACGTGGATCTCGGAGCACGGGCCGCACGGGCCAACGCCGATCTCCCAGAAATTGTCCTCCTTGCCCAGGCGAATGATGCGCCCGGCCGGAACGCCGATCTCATGCTCCCAGATGCGGGCGGCTTCGTCGTCCTCGAGGTAGACGCTGACCCACAGCCGCTCGCGCGGGATGCCCATGCGCTCGGTGACGAACTCCCACGCCCAGGCGATCGCGTCCTGCTTGAAATAGTCACCGAACGAGAAGTTGCCCAGCATCTCAAAGAACGTGTTGTGCCGGTCCGTGAGGCCCACCTGGTCGATATCCAGCGTACGCACGCACCGCTGGCACGTGGTGATGCGCGGATGCTCGGGTACCGCTTTGCCCAGGAAATAGGGCTTGAACGGCACCATCCCGGCAGCGGTCAACAGCAGCGTCGGGTCCCCGTGGGGTATCAGCGGGGCGCTGGGCAGACGCTTGTGGCCCTTCTCCTCAAAGAAACGCAGAAACTCTTCGCGCAGTTGGTCCCCGCTCCACTGCTGCATACGGGATGGCCTCCCTCAGACACCGTGGCTGAAGCGAAAATCATTTACTTATGGTATCAACTCGTCCAAAACGTGTCAAGCAAGGGAAAGACGGGCGTAGGACGGGCGGGCCCGTCGCCCGCCCGGATGTGAGGGTCAAATTGCTTGCCAACCCCCCTGGGATTTGCTCCCCACCCGCCCGCCGGGGCGTCCGCTCGGCCCCCACTGGCCGCCACAGAGCCGCGGCTAGCCCCCCGTCAGCGCCTGTACCGTGTCGTTGACCCACTGCATGCCCCGGGCGCGGGCGCGAGCAGCGGCCCGTTCCACGCGGCGTCCCATGCGCCTGGCTTCCCGCATCCATGCCCGCCGCTTGCGACCGTCGGCGCGGGCCATCATGTAGGCGCCTGCAGCGAAGCCCACGAGGCCCCACGTCAGCGCGCGCATCATCGCCGTTCAGCTCCTTCCTGCCGTCATCACCTGCGGCTTGGACGCGCGCGTAGTATGCCCAGCCGTGGCGCCTCCCTTGGAACCAAGGGGCCGGTCAATGATGCCTCCTCCCAAAAGCAGGTCCCCGTCGTACCACACGACGGCCTGCCCGGGGCTGATGGCCCACTGAGGCTCAACGAACAGGGTAATGACGCCGCCGGTTTCTGTGGGCTCGATGACGGCCCGCGCGGGTTCGGCGTTGTAGCGTATCTGGGCCTCTACAGGCGTGGGCCCGTCGATGCCGGGAATGCTCACCCAGTTCACGTCCCGTACGACGAGACCCAACTCCCGTACGTCCTCGGCTGTGCCGACAATGACCGCATTGCGCTCGGGATCGATCTGGACCACGTAAAGGCGCTGGCCGGCCGCGATGCCGAGGCCCTTGCGCTGTCCGACCGTGTAAAACGCGATCCCCTGATGCTCCCCCAGGTAGTTGCCGTGCACATCCAAGATGGGCCCGGGGCGATGGGCCTCAGGACGGTACTCCCGCAGGAAACGGCGGTAGTCGTTGTCCGGGATGAAGCAGATTTCCTGCGAATCCGGCTTATCCGCCACGCCCAGGCCCAGGTCTCGCGCGATGGCCCGGATTTGCTCCTTCGTGTACTCGCCGCACGGCGTCAGGGTGTGCCGCAGCTGCTCCTGCGTCTGCCCGTAGAAGGTGTACGCCTGGTCCTTGCGGGGATCGACGGACTTGCGCACAATGTAGCGCTGTCGCTCCGGGTCGTAGCCGACACGGGCGTAGTGCCCGGTGGCCACGAAGTCCGCATCCAGCTCCAGCGCCTTTTGCAGCAGGAAGCCGAACTTGACCGCCTGGTTGCACAAAAGGCACGGGTTGGGCGTCAAGCCACGCAGGTACTCGTCGGCAAAGCGGTCGATGACGGCCTCCTGGAAGGGCTCCTGGAGGTTGACTACGTAATAGGGAATCCCCAGGCGATGCGCCACCCGCCGGGCGTCTTCCACCGCGGTCAGGCTGCAGCAGCCGCTTTCGGAGCGGTGGCCCAGGGGCAGGTCTTCCGGCCACAACTGCATCGTGATGCCGATGACGTCGTATCCTTGCTTTTTGAGCAGGGCGGCCGCCACCGAACTGTCCACGCCGCCGCTCATGGCGACCACCACCCGCAACTGGTTCTTGGGCGGTGCGTCCGGCGGCAGCGGCCAGGTGGGCGGCACGCCGTTGGTGCCAGGCATCGGCTTACCTCACTCTCCACGCGTCCGCCGTCTCGGTGCCCGGAGCCGCTGCGGTCCACGGCCGGCAGAGGGCCGGCGCACGGCCGCCTTACGGCCCGGTGCGGGCTTGGGATAGTTTCCGCCCGGGCGCCGCGCGACTCGCTGGCTCACATCCGCGCGCCCGACAAGCCGGTGGCGGTTCCCGCCTTCTCCCGCAGCCGCGCCACGGTCTGCGCCACCAGGTCCACCGCGGCGTCCACGTCGGCCTCAGTATTGTCCTTCCCCAGGGTGAGCCGCAGCGAACCGCGCGCCAGCTCCCGGGGCAGTCCCATGGCAAGCAGCACGTGGGACGGCAAAAGCGATCCGGACGTGCACGCCGATCCGCTGGAGGCCGCCAGGCCGGCCAAGTCTAGGTTCAAGAGCAGCGACTCCCCGTCCACGCCGGCAAAGGATACGTGCACGTTATTGGGCAGGCGCCGCTCCCGGTGGCCGTTGACGCGCACATCGCGCACCCGCGCCAGGATGCCCGCCAGGAGCCGGTCCCGCAACTGCTCTAGCCGGGGCACGACCGCTGGGCGCTCCTCGTACGCCACGGTCAGCGCGTGGGCCAGGCCGACGATGCCGGCTACCGCCTCAGTACCGGCCCTCATGCCCCGCTCCTGCCCGCCGCCGTGCAACAACGGCTCAATGGGCGTCCCCCGGCGGATATACACGGCGCCGGTTCCCTTGGGCCCGTAAAATTTGTGCCCCGACATCACCAGCACATCGCACCCCAGCGCTTCCACGTCCAACCGCAACAGGCCTGCGGTCTGCACCGCGTCCACCACCAGCGGCACGCCCCGGGCGCGCGTTACGGCGGCGATGTCGGCGATGGGCTGCACCGTGCCCACCTCGTTGTTGGCATGCATGACGGCCACCAGCGCCGTGTCCGGACGCAAGGCCTCCGCCACCGCTTCCGGGTGCACCAGCCCGTCGCCGTCCACGGGCACCAGGGTCAACTCCCAGCCCTGGCGCTCCAGAAACCGGGCGGCCTCCAGCACCGCCTGGTGCTCCACGGCCGAGACTACCAAGTGGCGGCCGCGGGTGCGGCGGGCCCACGCGATCCCCTTAATAGCCCAGTTGTCGCCTTCCGTGCCCCCGGAGGTGAAACACACCTCGGACGGCCGCGCACCGATCAGGTGCGCCACCCGTTCCCGCGCCTCATCAATGGCCGCCCGGGCCTGACGGGCGGCCGCGTACGGGGACGACGGGTTTCCATACCATCGCTCCAGCCACGGTGCCATGGCCTCTCGGACCCGCGGGTCCAGCGGCGTGGTGGCGGCGTGGTCCATGTAGATGGTCCCCATGGGACCCGCCTCGCCCTCCGGTCAAATGTGGTACATGTATTCGCCTTCGCTGGCCTGCGCGGCTTCCGCGGCCGCCAGCAGATCCGCCAGGGTCAGCGACTCCAGCAACTCCGCAATGCGGTCGCTCAGCGCCTGCCAGAGGTGACGGGTGCCGTAGCGGGCCAACTGGTGGCGGTCGCCTCCGAGCGGGCTGCCGTCCTCAAAGCGGATCTCCAGGCTCCCCTCCAGCGCCCGCAGCACCTGGCCCGCCGTCACCTCCCGCGGTGGCGCGGCCAACTGGTAGCCCCCTTGCGCTCCCCGGACGCTGATCACCAGCCCGGCCTTGCGCAGGCCGCCCATCAGTTGCTCGAGGTAATGCTCGGAAATCCCTTGCCGCTCCGCGATCTGCTTAAGGGCAATGGGGCCCTCGCCATAGTGCAGCGCTAGATCCAGCATCGCCCGCAGCCCGTACTCGCCTCGGGTGGAGATCCGCAACCGCGCTTCGCCTCCCCTGTGGCTTTGGCCGCGCCAAATCCGACCGGTTTTCCGGAGTTTGCGAGGTCATCTTAGCACGTGGGGCGCCCCCCGTCAATCGCCCCGCCAGCGGCGCAGCCGCTCGCGCACGGTCACCTCGTACCCCTGGTCCGAAGGCTCGTAAAACCGCCGCCCCTCCAAGTTGGCCGGCAGGTACGTCTGCTGGACATAGTGGCCCGGAAAGTCGTGGGGGTACAGATACCCCTCTCCGTGGCCCAAGCGCTTCGCCCCCGGATAAGACGCATCCCGCAAGTGAATGGGCACCGGCTCCCAGCGCTCGCTGCGCACCGCGTCCAGCGCGGCGCCGATAGCTTTGTAGGCCGCGTTGCTCTTGGGCGCCGTGGCGATGTACAGCGTGGCCTGCGCCAGGGGGATCCGCCCTTCCGGCAGGCCCACATGCTCGACGGCCTGGGCCGCGGCCACCGCGACCACCAGCGCCTGCGGGTCGGCGTTGCCTACGTCTTCCGCGGCGTGGATGATCAGGCGACGGGCGATGGTGCGGGGGTCCTCGCCGGCTTCCAGCATCCGGGCCAGCCAGTACACCGCGGCGTCGGGGTCGGAGCCCCGCATGCTCTTGATAAAAGCGGACAGGGTGTCGTAATGGTCGTCCCCTCCCGCGTCGTAAGCCACCGTGCGGGTCTGCAGGGCGTCGGCCACTATCTCGGCCGTGACGCGCAAAGGCCCCTGCCCCTCTGTCCCGCTGTTCTCACCTGGACGCTGCTGCCGGGAGACGGCTCGAGCGATCTCCACAGCCAGTTCCAGCCCGTTTAGTACCGCCCGCGCGTCGCCGTTGGCGGCCCGCAAAAGAAGCGACCGGGCGGCGGGCTCAAGCTCAACCGCCACGGACCCTAGCCCCCGCCCGGGATCCGCCAGCGCCCGGTCGATGATCTGCCCCAACTGCTCGTCGCTGAGGGCGTGCAGCCGGAAGATGGGCGCCCTCGACAGAAGCGGTGCGTTGATGGAGAAGTAAGGGTTCTGGGTGGTCGCCCCGATGAGGATCACGGTCCCGTCTTCCACCGCCGGCAAAAGCGCATCCTGCTGCGCCTTATTGAACCGGTGAATTTCATCGATGAACAGCACCGTGCGCTGCCCGTGGAAGCGCAGCCGCTCTCGAGCCTCGTTGAGGACCTGGCGCACGTCGCCCACGCCGGCCGTCACCGCGTTGAGGGAGGCGAACGCGGCCTTGGTCCGCGCCGCGATCAGTCTCGCCAGCGTCGTTTTGCCGGAACCCGGAGGCCCATATAAGATCATGGACCGCAGGCGGTCGCTTTCGATCAGCACCCGCAACGGGCGGCCAGGCCCCAACAGGTGGTCCTGGCCCACTACTTCGTCCAGGTCCCGCGGGCGCATACGGGCCGCCAGCGGCTCGTTTGCGCGCCGTGCGCGTTCTTCGGCCACTGCAAACAGGTCCACCTGCCTTCACCTCCGCGGCGGGTGCGGCCCCTGCCGGCCGACAGGCACAAGAAAACGGGAGGATGATCCTCCCGCTTGGCCCGATGAAACCCCGCCGTGC
>NICF_comb_assmDRAFT_10001567_pt1 | contig 17979 bp, 15 predicted proteins | sample NewIslPassag4_SG_FD_11279 | JGI IMG/M metagenome (IMG submission 11279) | reverse complement strand
GCAAGGATCCCGTCCACCCTTTCCCGGAGGACGGGAAAGGTGTGCTCCCCCAGGCTTAGCGTCCGCACCCCGTCCGCCCGGGTCCTGGGGGCTTCGGGGAGGCGGACGAGCCTGCCCTCTTCCAGGCTCCTTTTGGCGTCGTCCGCGGCCTCGGGCTCCACCCCGAGGACGAGGGTCGTGGGGGAGAGGGCCTTCACCGCCGTGGCCACCCCGGCGAGGAGCCCCCCGCCCCCCACGGGGGCGAGGACGGCCTCGGGGAAGACCCCCATCCGCCCCGCCTGGGCCAGAAGCTCAAGCCCCGCCGTCCCCTGCCCGGCGATGACCAGGGGGTCGTCAAAGGGGTGAATCAGGGCGTAGCCCGTCTCCTCCTGAAGGGCCCGGGCCACCTCCTCCCGGTTCTCTGCCCTCACCCCCCGGTCCACCACCTCCGCCCCGTAGGCCCAGGCGCAGGCCTTCTTGTAGGGGCTCGCGTCCTCGGGCATGACCACCAGGGCCTTCACCCCGAGCACCTTGGCGGCATAGGCCACCCCCTGAGCGTGGTTGCCGCTGGATACGGCGAGAAGCCCCTTGGGGGCCTTCAGGGTGAGGGCTTTGGAAAGCGCCCCCCGGGCCTTGAAGCTCCCCGTCTTCTGCAGGTGCTCGGCCTTGAGGAGAAGGCGCTTTCCCAAAAGCTCGTCCAAGAGGCGGGAGGTGAGGAGGGGGGTGCGGTGGGTGTAGGGGGCGATGCGGCGGAAGGCGGCGTAGAGGTCCTGGAGGGAAGGCATCACTCGGTGCGGGGCCCGGCCTCGGCCACCTCCTTGGCCACCCCCGAGGCGTATTTCTGGAAGTTTTCCTGGAAGAGGCGGGCAAGCTTCCGCGCCTGCTGGTCGTAGGCCTCCTTGTCCGCCCAGGTCTCCCGGGGGTTTAAGAGCTCCTGGGGCACGCCGGGGGCCTCGAGGGGCACCTCAAACCCGAAGACGGGGTCCCTGCGGTAGGGGACGTTCTCCAAGGCCCCGGAGAGGGCGGCCTTCAGAAGGGCCCGGGTCACGGGGAGGGGGAAGCGGTACCCCACCCCGTAGGGCCCGCCGGTCCAGCCCGTGTTCACCAGGTAGACCCGAGGCGCGTGCTTCCGGATCTTCTCCCCCAGCATCCTCGCGTACACCCCGGGGTGCATGGGGAGGAAGGGGGCGCCGAAGCAGGCGGAGAAGGTGGCCCTGGGCTCGGTCACGCCCCGCTCCGTCCCCGCCACCCGGGCGGTGTAGCCGGAGAGGAAGTAGTACATGGCCTCCTCCGGGGAAAGCCGGGCGATGGGGGGAAGGACCCCGTAGGCGTCGGCGGAGAGGAAGAAGATGGCCCTGGGTGGCCCGCCACGCCCGACTCCACCACGTTCTCCAGGTGGGCGATGGGGTAGGAGGAGCGGGTGTTTTCTGTCTTGGAGTCGTCGTCCCACTGGACCCGGCGGCTTTCCGGGTTGACCACCACATTCTCCAGGATGGCCTCAAACTGGTTGGAGGCCTTGTAGATCAGGGGCTCGTGCTCCGGGGAGAGGCGGATCNCCTTGGCGTAGCACCCGCCCTCAAAGTTGAAGACCCCATCCTCGCTCCAGCCGTGCTCGTCGTCGCCGATGAGGGGGCGGTCCGGGTCGGTGGAGAGGGTGGTCTTGCCGGTGCCGGAGAGGCCGAAGAAGACCGCCACGTCCCCTTCCTTCCCCACGTTGGCCGAGGCGTGCATGGGGAAGACCCCCCGCTTGGGCATGAGGTAGTTCATGACGGTGAAGATGCTCTTCTTGATCTCCCCGGCGTACTTGGTGCCCACGATGAGGACGAGCCGCTTCTGGAAGCTAATCCCGACGAAGACTTCGCTCCGCGTCCCGTCCCGCTCGGGGTCCGCCTGGAAGTAGGGGGCGTGGACCACGGTGAAGCCAGGGACGAAGGCCTCCACCTCATCGTCGTTGCCGAAGCGGCGGGGGAGGATGAACATGTTGCGGGCGAAAAGGGCGTGCCAGGGGCTTTCCGTCACCACCCGCACGGCGAGCCGGTAGCGCCTGTCCGCCCCGGCGTAGAGGTCCTGGACGTAAAGGTCCCGCTCGGAGAGGTACTGGACCACTTTCTGGTAGAGGGCCTCAAAGGCCTCCGGGGCGAAGGGTTGGTTCACCTCTCCCCACCAGATCTCCCCCTCCACCTCCGGCTCCCGCACCACGAACTTGTCCTTGGGGCTTCTCCCCGTGTAGGGGGTGGTGTCCACCACCAGGGGGCCGTGGTGGGCGAGAAGGCCTTCTCCCCGAAGAAGGGTGTGTTCCACGAGGACGGGGGAGACGGTGTTCCAGAAGACCCGCTTTTTGGGGTGAATACCGAGGGCTTCCAAACGTTGCATGCCTCGCCTCCTTCGTCCAGGATATCACAAGCGGCTTTCCACGCTTCCAAAGCCAGGGTATACCCTGTCCGAGGCGAGGGGAAGCCCGTCACCCCGCAAGCCGCTTGCGGGTGAGGGCCTTGCCCAGCTCCACCCCGGGCTGATCAAAGGCGTTGACCTCCCAAAGCTCCCCCAAGAAGGCGGTCTGCCACATGAGGTGCTGCATGAGCCAGCCCACGGCGTAGGGGGAGACCTCGGGGAGGAAGAGGGCGTAGACCCTCTGCCCCGCCTCGGCCAGGGCCTCGTAGGTGGCCTCGGCCTCCGCCTTCAGGAGCTGGAAGAGGGTCTTGCCGAAGAGGTAGGAGGCGGCCTCGAGGCCCTCCACCTCCGGGATTTCCACGTCCTCGAGGGGGGCCTCCGGGATGACCAGGGCGAGGAGCTTGTCCAGGGGGCCCTCGCGGAAGAGCTGGACCTGGGCGTGCTGGTCCTTGGGGCCGAGGGCGGGGACCGCGGTGGTGCCCACCCTCTGGCCTTGGCGGTTTACCTTCCCCAAGGACTCGTCGTGGAGCTGGACGAACCAGCTGGGGAGGTGGCTTAGCCTCTCCGAGTAGACCATGAAGACGTGGATCGGGAGGTGGCGGTGGAGGTGGAGGAGGAGGGCGGTCTTTAGAGGAAGGTTCTCCTCGAGGGGGGCGAGGGCGGTCTCGTTGGCCTTGCGGGCCCCCATGAGGAGGGCGTCCAGGTCGGCGCCGGCGAAGGCCAGGGGGAGAAGCCCCACGGGGGAGAGAGCGGAGAAGCGCCCGCCCACCTCCTTGGGGATGGCGAAGGCCTTGAGCCCCTCCTGCTCGGCGAAGGCGCGCAAGGGGCCCTCCTTGGGGTCGGTGGTCACCACGAGGTGCCGCCGCCAGTCCTCCCCCAGGTGCGCTTTAAGCCACTTCAGGAAGACGGCGAGGCCCGCCAGGGTCTCCGCCGTGGACCCCGACTTGGAGACGGCGTTCACCAGGGTCTTCCTGGGGTCCAGGGTGCGGAGGAGCCTGAGGATGGGCTCGGGCTCCACGTGGTCCAGGTAGTGGAAGCGCCCCCCGCTCTCGTTGAAGGCGGCCTCGAGGGCCTTGGGCCCCAGGGCGCTTCCCCCGATGCCGATGAGGACGAAGTCCTCCACCCAGGGGTTCGCCTCCCGGTAGCGGCGGATCTCCCTCAGGGTCTCCGTGTCCTCGGGGAGGTCCATCCAGCCGAGCATGTTCTGAGGATCCCGCCGCTTGGCCAAGAGGGCCTCCTGGGCAGCTCTCAGGGCTTCGGTGTTGGCCTTTAGGGTCTCGGGGAAGCCAGGGAGGAAGCGGGTGTCCAACCGGAGCATGGGTCTATGCTAGCGCGGTACCCTAAGGGTATGGGCTACGTGCCCGCCCCCACCCCCCAGTACAGCCTCGAGGAGGGCCCCGTCCTCCTCAAGGACGGGCGCACCGCCCTCCTCCGCAGGGCCTCCAAAAAGGACCTCCCCCTTTTCGTGGAGTTCCTGAAGCGCCTTTCCCCCGCCTCCTTGCGCATGCGCTTCTTCTCCCCCATCTCCCCGGAGAAGGCCGCGGAGCTCCTCCTCTCGGCCAAGCCCGAGGAGGAGAAGGTGACCCTGGTGGTCCTCCTGGGGGAGCCCCCCAGGATCGTGGCCACCGGGGAGTACGTCCGGGTCAAGGGGGAGGACACCGCCGAGGTGGCCTTCCTGGTGGACGACGCCTTCCAGGGGAAGGGCCTTGGCACCCTCCTTCTGGAGCGCCTGGCCCTCATCGCCGCCAAACGGGGGGTGCGCCGCTTCCAGGCCTTCGTCCTGCGGAGAACAAGCAAATGCTAAGCGTTTTTATGGAAAGCGGCTTCCGCGTCCGGGCCCACCGGGAGGGTGGGGAGGTGGAGGTGGAGTTTGAGATCCTCATGGAGGAGGAGACGGCCCGGCGCTTTGAGTGGCGGGAGAAGGTCTCCACCATCGCCAGCCTCCACCCCTTCTTCTTCCCCCGGGGGGTGGCGGTGGTGGGGGCGAGCCGCGACCCGGAAAGCATCGGCTACCGCGTCCTGGAAAACCTCATCTTCGGCCGCTTTCAGGGGCCGGTCTTCCCGGTGAACGAGGCCATCGGGAGGGAGGGGGGGACCGTGGGGCCCCTCCTCGCCTACCCCAGCCTGGAGAGCGTCCCCGGGCCCGTGGACCTCGTGGTGGTGGCCGTGCCCAAGGAGCGGGTCCCGGAGGCCCTCGAGGCCGCGGGGCGCCGGGGAGCGCGGGGGGCCATCGTCCTCACCACGGGCTTCACCCCTAAGGAGGCCCAGGCCCTGGCGGACAAGGCGAGGCGGCTGGGGATGCGCCTTTTGGGCCCGGGCTCCCTGGGCCTCGTCCACACCCACCCCGGGGTGCGCCTGGCGGCGGGCCTCGCCCCCCTACCCAAGGAGGGGCCTTTGGCCATCTCCAGCCAGTCCGGCACCCTGGGCCGGGCGGTGCTGGCCTTCGCCGAGGAGATGGGCCTCGGCGTGGCGAGCTTCGTTTCGCTTGGGGCCAAGGCGGACATCTCCTCCAACGACCTCCTCCAGTTCTGGGAGGAGGACGAGCGGACCCGGGTCATCCTCCTTTACCTGGAGCACTTCGGCAACCCCCGGCGCTTCTCCCGCCTCGCCCGCAGGATCGGGAAGAAAAAGCCCATCCTGGCGGTCCACCCTTCCCGCGACCCTCTGGTCCGGGCCCTTTTCGCCCAGGCGGGGGTGGTGCGGGCCAACAGCCTGGAGGAGGCCTTTGACGTGGCCCTCCTTTTGGCCCAGGGCCCCTTACCGGAGAACGGGCGGGTGTGCCTCATCTCCAACGCCTCCGGCCCCTCCAACCTGGCCCTCGAGGCCCTGAAGGAAGGGGGGATGGAGGTGGAGCACGTGGACCTGGGCTCCACGGCCGACCTCGAGGCCTTCCGCCGGGCCCTCGCCGAGGCGGAGGCGAGCGACGTGGGGAGCGTCTTCCTCCTCTTCGTGCCCGTGGGCTTCGCCCCGGAGGAGGAGGTGCTGGGGCTTTTGCGGGAGGTGCGGGGAGGGAAGACCTACCTGGCCTGCCTCATGGGGCTTTCCTCGGGGCGGGCCCGGGTCCTGGGCTCCGTCCCCGTCTACCGCTTCCCCGAGTCCGCGGCCATCGCCCTCGCCCGGGCCTGGGGCTACAGGCGGTGGCGGGAGGAGCCTCTCTTCTTCCCCGACTTCCCGGACCTCCGGCTGGAGGAGGCGAGAAAGCTCGTGGAGGGGAAGCGCGCCCTCTCCCGGGAGGAGGGGGAGGCCTTGCTGCGCGCTTTTGGCCTCTCCCTGGGCGAGGAGGAGGGGCTTAGGCTTCGCCTTTTGGCCGAGCCCCACCCCCTTTTCGGGCCCGTCCTGGCCCTCGTCCTGCCCACCCCCCTGGGGGACCAGGTGCTGGAGCAACGCCTCTCCCCCCTCACCGCCAAGGACGCGGAAGAGCTCCTCCGCCCCCTCGCGGGACGGGTGGAGGGGCTTCAGGCCTACAAGGAGCTCGTCCTCCGGGTTTCCCGGATGCTGGAGGAGCTTCCCCAGGTGGAAAGGCTCCTTCTGGAGCTTTCCGGTCCCCGGGTGGCGGCCTTTACAATAAGCCTCCGTGCGGATTGAAAGCCCGCAAAACCCCCGGGTAAAGGCCCTCGCCGCCCTCAAGGAGCGGAAGGAGCGGGAGCGGACCGGCCGCTTTCTCGTGGAGGGGCGGCGGGAGGTGGAAAGGGCCCTTAAGGCGGGCCTCTCCCTGGAGACCCTCCTCCTCGGGCCCAAGGCCCGCCCCGAGGACCGCGCCCTGGCCGGCGGCGCGGAGGTGTTGGAGCTTTCGGAAAGGGCCCTGGCCCGGGTCTCCACCCGGGAGAACCCCGCCCAGGTCCTCGGGGTCTTCCGCCTCCCCCGAAGAAGCCTCGCCGGGGTGGCCCTTGGGGCCGCCCCCCTGGTCCTCGTCCTCTTGGGCCTGGAGAAGCCCGGCAACCTGGGGGCCATCCTCCGGGCGGCGGACGGGGCGGGGGCGGACCTCGTCCTGGTGGCCGAAGGGGTGGACCTCTTTAGCCCCCAGGTGATCCGCAACTCCACGGGGGCGGTCTTCGCCCTTCCCGTCTACCCCGTGGCGGAGGAGGAGGCGGCCCGCTTCCTGGAGGAACAAAGCCTCCCCCTGGTGGCGGCCACCCCCGAGGGGGAGAGGCTCTACTGGGAGGGGGACTACCGGGGAGGGGTGGCCTTCCTCCTCGGGGCGGAGGACAAGGGCCTCCCCGAGGCCTGGAAGAGGCGGGCCCAGGTGCGGGTGCGGATCCCCATGCGGGGGCGAGCGGACAGCCTCAACGTGGCCGTCACCGCCGCCCTCCTCCTCTACGAGGCCCTGCGGCAGCGTTCAGGGGGCGCACCCTTATAACCCTCCCCTCAACCCCCTTGACAAAGGGGCGCCAGGCCAGGATAATGACCCTTGGTTTGACACTCTCACCCTTTGGGCGTCAAAGGAGGGAGTGGATATGGCCGCGGAGGTGAAGACGGTGATCAAGCCCCTAGGAGACCGGGTGGTGGTGAAGCGGATTGAGGAGGAGCCCAAGACCAAGGGCGGCATCGTGCTCCCCGACACCGCCAAGGAGAAGCCCCAGAAGGGCAAGGTGATCGCGGTGGGCACGGGCCGCGTCTTGGAGAACGGCCAGCGGGTGCCCCTCGAGGTGAAGGAGGGGGACATCGTGGTCTTCGCCAAGTACGGCGGCACCGAGATTGAGATTGACGGCGAGGAGTACGTGATCCTCTCCGAGCGCGACCTGCTTGCGGTCCTGCAGTAAAGGAGGTGAACTATGGCGAAGATCCTGGTGTTTGACGAGGCGGCTCGCCGGGCGCTGGAGCGCGGCGTGAATGCGGTGGCCAACGCGGTGAAGGTCACCCTGGGTCCTCGGGGCCGGAACGTGGTCCTGGAGAAGAAGTTCGGCTCCCCCACCATCACCAAGGACGGGGTGACGGTGGCCAAGGAGGTGGAGCTGGAGGACCACCTGGAGAACATCGGGGCCCAGCTCCTCAAGGAGGTGGCCTCCAAGACCAACGACGTGGCCGGTGACGGGACCACCACGGCCACCGTCCTCGCCCAGGCCATCGTCCGGGAGGGCCTGAAGAACGTGGCCGCCGGGGCCAACCCCCTCGCCCTCAAGCGGGGCATTGAGAAGGCGGTGGAGGCCGCGGTGGAGAAGATCAAGGCCCTCGCCATCCCCGTGGAGGACCGGAAGGCCATTGAGGAGGTGGCCACCATCTCCGCCAACGACCCCGAGGTCGGCAAGCTGATTGCCGACGCCATGGAGAAGGTGGGGAAGGAGGGCATCATCACGGTCGAGGAGTCCAAGAGCCTCGAGACCGAGCTCAAGTTCGTGGAGGGGTACCAGTTTGACAAGGGGTACATCTCCCCCTACTTCGTCACCAACCCCGAGACGATGGAGGCGGTCCTCGAGGACGCCTTCATCCTCATCGTGGAGAAGAAGATCTCCAACGTCCGTGAGCTCCTCCCCATCCTGGAGCAGGTGGCCCAGACGGGCAAGCCCCTCCTGATCATCGCCGAGGACGTGGAGGGCGAGGCTTTGGCCACCCTGGTGGTCAACAAGCTCCGGGGCACCCTGAGCGTGGCCGCGGTGAAGGCCCCCGGCTTCGGTGACCGCAGGAAGGAGATGCTCAAGGACATCGCCGCGGTCACCGGCGGCACGGTGATCTCCGAGGAGCTCGGCTTCAAGCTGGAGAACGCCACCCTCTCCATGCTGGGCCGGGCCGAGCGGGTGCGGATCACCAAGGACGAGACCACCATCGTGGGCGGCAAGGGCAAGAAGGAGGACATCGAGGCCCGGATCAACGGCATCAAGAAGGAGCTGGAGACCACCGACAGCGAGTACGCCCGGGAGAAGCTCCAGGAGCGCCTGGCGAAGCTCGCGGGTGGCGTGGCCGTGATCCGGGTGGGCGCCGCCACGGAGACCGAGCTCAAGGAGAAGAAGCACCGCTTTGAGGACGCCCTGAACGCCACCCGGGCCGCGGTGGAGGAGGGCATCGTGCCCGGCGGCGGCGTGACCCTCCTCCGGGCCATCAGCGCCGTGGAGGAGCTCATCAAGAAGCTGGAGGGCGACGAGGCCACGGGCGCCAAGATCGTGCGCCGGGCCCTGGAGGAGCCCGCCCGCCAGATCGCCGAGAACGCCGGGTACGAGGGCTCGGTGATCGTCCAGCAGATCCTGGCCGAGACCAAGAACCTCCGCTACGGCTTCAACGCCGCCACCGGGGAGTTTGTGGACATGGTGGAGGCGGGCATCGTTGACCCCGCCAAGGTGACCCGCTCCGCCCTGCAGAACGCCGCCTCCATCGGCGCCCTCATCCTCACCACCGAGGCGGTGGTGGCGGAGAAGCCCGAGAAGAAGGAGTCCACCCCCGCCTCCGCGGGCGCCGGGGACATGGACTTCTAAGCCCTAGCGGCTAAGGGGCCGGGCCTTCAAGGCCCGGCCCCTTTCTAAGTGCCGGGGATGGCGTCAGCCGTAGAGGGCGGCGTACTTTTTCTCCAGATAGGCCAGGAAGGGCCTGGCGCTTGGGGCCTCCCCCGTCACCCGTTCCACCAGGACCCGGGGGCGGAAGCGGCTTCCCTCGGCGTGGATCCGCGCGCGCGTCCAATCCAGGAAGGTCCGGAAGTCGCCCCGGGCGAACCGGGGCTCCAGGGGGCCGAGCTCGGCCTCCGCCTTCTGGAAGAACTGGGCGGCGTAGAGGTTGCCCAGGGTATAGGTGGGGAAGTAGCCGAAAAGCCCCCCGGCCCAGTGGACGTCCTGCATGACCCCGTCCTTGTAGTCCTTGGGGGCCACGCCCAGGTGGTCCCGGTACTTCTCCGCCCACGCCTCCGGCAGGTCCTCGGGGGAGAGCTCCCCGCGGAAGAGGGCGAGCTCCAGCTCTAGGCGCACCAGGATGTGGAGGTTGTAGGTGACCTCGTCCGCCTCCACCCGGATGAGGGAGGGCTCCACGGCGTTGACGGCGAAGTGGAAGTCCTCGAGGCTTACGTCCCCAAGGCTCGCGAAGATCTCCCGGGCCCGGGGGAAGAAGCGCTCCCAGAAGCCCAGGGAGCGGCCCACCAGGTTCTCCCAGGTGCGGCTTTGCGACTCGTGGACCCCCAAGGAGACCGCCTCCCCCCTCGGGGTGCCCCAGTGCTCCTTGGGCAGGCCTTGCTCGTAGAGGGCGTGGCCCATCTCGTGGAGGGTGCCGAAGATCCCGGCGTTGAAGAAGTCCTCGTAGTAGCGGGTGGTGATGCGCACGTCCCCGGGGCCGATGGCGATCTCAAAGGGGTGGGCCGTGGGGTCTAGGCGGCCGGCCTCGAGGTCGTAGCCGCAGGCCGAAAGGAGCTCCAGGGCGAAGCGCCTTTGGGCCTCCACGGGGTAGGGACGGTGGAGGATGGAGGTGTCGGGCCTCTTCCCACTTCCCAGGATCCGGTCCAGAAGGCCCTTGAGCCCCTCCTTGAGCTCGGCGAAGAGGGGAAGAAGCTCCCGGGCCCGCATTCCCGGCTCGTACCCGTCCAGGAGGGCGTCGTAAAGCTCCCCGTAGGGGGGGTCCCCGGGGGCCGGGGGGAGGGCGAAGAGGACCTCCGCCTTCTCCTTGGTGAGGGCGTAGACCCGCTTCAGGTAGGGCAGGAAGCCCCGCCAGTCGTCCCTGGGCCTGGCCTCCTCCCAGAAGCTCTCCGCCTCGCTTTCCGCCTGGGCGAGCTCCACGGCGAGCCTTTCGGGGATGGCCCGGGCCCTTTCGTAGGCCTGGCGCCACTCCCGGACGTTGACCGCGGCGTCGGAGAGGGGGTCCTGCACCAGGGGGCTTCCCTCCACCTTCTCCAGCCACTCCCCGATCCTGGGGTCGGTCATGCGCTGGTGGAAGAGCCGGGCCAGGGCGGCCATCTGCCGGGCGCGGTGCTCGTGCCCCTTTTTGGGGATCATGGTGCGCTGGTCCCAGGCGGCCAAGGCCCCCAAGGAGGCCAGATAGGCGGTCTCCCTCTGGAACTCCAAAAGGTTTTGGTAAGCGGTTTCCGGCGTCACGAGTCTATCCTACCCCAGTCCCGTGAAAAACCGGTGGAAGAAGCCTTCCTTCCCCGTAAAATGCCCCCATGTGGCCCCTCTTCGCCCTGGTCTTGGGCCTCGTGGTGGGCTCTTTTCTCAACGTGGTCATCCACCGCCTGCCCAAGGGGGAGTCCATCGTCTTCCCCCCTTCCCGCTGTCCCCACTGCGCCCACAGGCTTTCGGCCTTGGACCTCGTCCCTATCCTTTCCTACCTGGCCCTTAGGGGGCGGTGCCGCTACTGCGGCGAGCCCATAAGCCCCCGTTACCCCCTGGTGGAAGGGCTCACGGGAGGGCTTTTCCTCCTCGCCGCCCTCTCTTACCCGCCCTCGGTGGAAGCGGCCTTGGTCTTCGCCTTCTTGAGCTTCCTGGTGGCCCTCGCCTTCATTGACCTGGACACCTTTGAGCTTCCCGATGCCCTCACCTACGGGCTTCTTTTCCTGGGGCTTCTTGCCTCCTGGGCGCTGGCCTTCCCCCTCCCCTTTAGGGAAAGCCTGGACGGGGCCCTCCTCGCCGCCGGGGGGCTTGGCCTCGTGGCGGGGTACGGGAGCCTTTTCCTGAGGCGCTTTAGGGAGCCCAGGCCCGAGGTCCCCGTGGGCCCCCACCAGGTCCACATGGCGGCCCTCTTCGGGGCCCTTTTGGGCCCGGGGGTGGGGATGGCCCTGGCCTTCCTCACCTGGGCCCTTTCGGGGCGCACCGGAAGGCCGGTGGTCCTCCCGGACCGCCTCACCCTGCTCCTTCTGCCCCTCTTCCTCCTCCTCGCCCCCCTCTTGGGCCTGGACTTCCTGGTGAGCCTCAAAGGGGCCCTCCTCGCCGCCGGGGGGCTCGCCCTCGCCGGGGGGCTTTACTGGGCCTTTAGGCCCCTTCCCGAGGAAGGGGAAGAAGAGCCCGTGGCCATGGGCTACGGGGACGTGAAGCTTTTGGGGGCCTTAGGGGCCTGGCTTGGGCCCTACGCTTTCCTGGCCCTTTTCCTCGGGGTCTTCGCCGGAGCCCTTGTGGGCCTTCTCCTTAGGCAAAGGAAGCTTCCCTTCGGCCCCTACCTGGCCCTTGGGGGGGTGGTGGCCTTCTTCTTCGGGGAGACCATCTGGGGAGCTTACCTTCGCCTTTTGGGCTTTTGAACAGGGGATGGGCTTGCCCTCTCCTATCCTGGAAACCATGAGGGGCATAAGGGCATTCCTGGTGGCGCTTGGACTTTTGGCCTTGGGCCTTGGCCTTTACACCTGGGCCTCTCCCTACCTCTTCCTCCGCGACCTCCAGGGGGCCATCCTCGAGGGGGACCGGGCCCGGCTGGAAAGGATGGTGGACTTCCCCCGGGTGCGGGAGGGCCTCAAGGCCCAGATCCACGCACAGCTTCTCAAGGAGGTGGGGAAGGAGGTCCAGGCCAACCCCTTCGCCGGCCTCGCCTACCTCTTCGCCGCCGGACTGGTGGACCCCTTGGTGGAGGTCCTCGTTTCTCCGGAGGGCCTGGCCGCCTTGGGCACCGGGGCTGGGCCCGGGGAGGCCCCCAAGGAGGAGGTGAAGAACTGGCGGCTAAAGTACCAAGGCTTCCGCACCGCCTACATCCACCACAAGGACGATCCGGAAAGCCGGCTTTACCTGGAGCGGCAGGGGCTTTGGGGTTGGAAGGTGGTGCGGCTGGAGTTTCCCCTGGAGTAGCATAGCCGCCATGGAGCTTCTGGAAGTCCTGGCCAAAAGGCGGAGCGTACGGCGCTTCAAGCCCCTTCCCATCCCCGAGGAGGACCTGGAAAAGCTCCTTTTTGCCCTGCAGCGAGCTCCCACCGACGCCAGCGCCCAGCTCTACTCCGTGGTCCGGGTGAAGGACCCGGCCCTCCGGGACGAGATCGCAAGGCTTTCCGGGGATCAGGAACACATAAGGCAGGCGGCGGAGTTCTTCGTCCTTTTGGCAGATATCCACCGCCTGGAAAGGCTTTTGGAGCACCGGGGGCAGAAGATGGCCCCTTGGCCCAGGACCGCCCTTCACTTCGCCATCCTGGACGCGGGGCTTGCCGGGGCCTATTTGGCCCTCACCGCCGAGGCCCTGGGCTACGGGGTCTGTTTCATCGGGGGGGTGCTGAACGGGATTGAGGCCCTCCTAGACCTCCTAAAGCTTCCCCCCGGGGTTCTCCCCGTGGCGGGCCTGGCCGTGGGCGTACCCGACGAGGAGGGCCCCCCGAGGCCCAGGCTTCCCCGGAGGCTCGTGGTCCACGAGGACCGCTACCGCCCCTACACGGAAGCAGACCTGGAAGAGGCCTACCAGGCTATGGCCCCCTACAGCCGGGTGGGGGACTGGAACCGGGTCCTGAGGCGCTACTTCGCCGAGGGGGGCACGATGGAGGCTAGGGAGAAGCCTTACGGGAAGGTTCTTTCCCGGCAGGGCTTTGACCCGGACCTACCCCAAGGGGCCCCCTTTTACTCCCTGGGGGCCTTGGTGGAAGAGGCCCTGACGGAAGGAAGGGGGGTGCTCTTCCGCAAGGGGGAGGCCTGGCTGGAGCGGGAAACCGAGGCCTTCCGGGGGGAGGGAAGGCCGGGAGAAGCCCTCCTCATGGCGTTGCGGAAGGCGCGGGGGGAGGTTCCGGACTGGCCATGACCCGCCTCGCCCCCCGGTAGACCTTCCGGTAGAAGGGGGCCTCGAGGCTCTCTATGACCACCCGGCTTCCGTAGCTAGAGGCGTGGGCGAAGACCCCCCGGCCCAGGTAGATCCCCACGTGGTCCACCTCCTTCCCGCCGAAGCTGAAGAAGACCAGGTCCCCCGGGCGCGGGGCCTCCGCAGGGGGGAAGGCCTGGTACTGCTCCTTGGTGGTCCGGGGGAGGGCCACGCCCAGCTCGGCGTAGACCTGGGCCACGAAGGCGGAGCAGTCCAGGGCCAAGGGGGAGTTCGCCCCGTACTTGTAGGGCACCCCCAGGTAGCGGAGGACGGCCCGGAGGAGGGGGCTTTCCGGGTCCAGGGCCTCCGGCTCCGGGGGAGGGGGCGGAGGCGCCTCGCCCTCTTCGGGAAGCCTCAGGACCTGCCCCACCTTGATCTCCGGGGAGGAGAGGCCGTTTAGGCGCATGAGGGCTTCCACGGTGGTGCCGTAGCGGCGCGCCAGGGAAAAGAGGGTGTCCCCCGGGGCCACCACGTGGGTCCTTTCCCCCGAGGGGAGCTTGAGGACCTGCCCCGGCTGGAGGAGGAAGCTTTCCAGCCCGTTTAAGCGCATGAGGGCCTCCACCGTGGTCCCGTGCCTGCGGGCGATGGAGTAGAGCGTGTCCCCGGGGGCCACGGTGTAGGTGGCCTGGGCCAGGGCGAGGCCTAGGAAGGCGAGGAGGAAGGCGCGGCGCATTCACCCCTCCTTGAGCAGGCTCCGCACCCCTTCGGGTAGGGGCTCCTGGGGAAAAAGGTTGCGATAGCGGCGGGCCAGGTCGGCGAGGAGGGGGCGGAACTCCTCGCTCCGCAGGGCCTCGGGGTAGAGGTCCCGCATCTGGGCGAGGAGGTTTTCCCGGGCCAGGTGGCGGGCGGCCCGGAGGGCGTCCCCCTCGAGGCCCGCCTCCTGGCCCCGCATGAGCCGCTCCGCCGCCCGCCGCACCCCGGGGTCTTCCAGGTGGCGGCGGCAGGTGGGGCAGGGATGGGTCTCGCTCAACGCTTGGCAGACGGGGCAGGGGTCCCCCCGCTGCCTCTGGAAGAGGGCCAGGGCGGCCCGGGCCACCCGCTCCCGGAGCTCCGGAGGGGCCTTTTCCGCCAGGGCCAGGGCCTTGCGACCCGCCTCCCGCAGGCGGCCGGGGTCTGAGGGCGAAGGGGCCTCTCCCCCTTCCGCCTCGATGGGGCCCACCTGGAACCGGATCTCCCGCACCGTCCCGGGGAAGCGCTCCTCGTAGCGGCGGAGGAGGGCGAGGCGGGTGTAGGTGAGCTGGTGGGCCACCACGGGGTCGGGCACGTGGACCACGAGGACGCCCTCCTCCAGGGCCACCGCCTCGGTGAAGCGGGCGAGGTCCTTTCCCGCCACCTCCCGCCAGGCGGCGAGGACGAGGCCCCGCCTGAGCCGCTCCTTGCCCCCGGCCCGCTTCAGGGCCTCGGGGATCACCTCCTTCAGGCGCCAGGGCACAGGACCACCCCTCGTACCACCGAGCATACCGGCACCCCCGGGGGGGCTTCCAGCCCCGCCAGGATGGCCTGGGGCAGGGCCTCGGCGTAGGCGAGGACGGCCCGCCTGCGGGCCTCGTCCAGCTCCTCTCCCCACTCGTCCACGAGGAGGAGGGGGGGCTCGCCGTGGTGCTCGCCGAGGAGGCGGTGCTCGGCGAGGCGCAGGGCCAGGGCCAGGGTCTTGGCCTCCCCGCGGCTGGCGAACCGGTGGGCGGGCCGCCCCTCCAGGAGGAAAACCAGGTCGTCCCGGTGGGGCCCCACCAGGGTCTGGCCCCGCTCCCGCTCCTCGGCCCGGCTGGCCTCGAGGGCCCGGAGCACCCCTTCCCCCGCGGTCTCCTCCAAGCGAAGCCCCGCCTCCTTGGGGGCGAGGGCGGCATGGACCTCCCGCAGGATGGGGGTGAAGCGCCGGAGGAAGCGGCGCCTCAGGGCCACGATCTCGTCCCCGTAGCGGGCGAGCTCCCGGTCCCAGGCGGAAAGGCCCTCCCCCCCGGCCTTGAGGAGGGCGTTCCGCTGGCGCAGCGCCTTCTCGTACGCGGAAAGGAGGGCGGCGTAGCGGCGGGAAAAGCGGGCGATGAGCCGGTCCAGGTAGGCCCGCCTTTCCTCCTTGGCCCCGAGGACGACCTCGAGGTCCAGAGGGGAGACGAGGACCGAGCCGGGAAGCTCCCAAAGGGCCCGAAGGCTCACCCGCTTCCCGTTGAGGAAGACCTCCCGCCCCCCGGGGCCCAGGCGGTGCTCCAGGCGGTAGGCCCCGAGCTCCGTCTCCACCTCGGCGAGAAGCCAAGCCTCCTCCTCCCCGAAGCGGACGAGGTCGGCAAGGCCCAGGGGGACCTCCCCCCCTAGGGCCAGGTGGATCCCCAGGAGGAGGCTCGTCTTCCCCTGGGCGTTGGCCCCCACCAGGGCGGAAAGGCCCGGCGGGGGGCGGNAGGCCTCCAGGGCCAGGTTGCGGAAGTTCCGTTGCCGGAAAAGGAGAAGCCGCATGCTAAAGCCTCGCCCGGCGGAAGAGGGCGGGAAGGAAAAGGAGGGCGAGGAGGAGGAGGGAGGCCCCGAGGACGTAGGGCCCCTCGGGGGCCAGGCGGTAGAGCCCCGTGCCCACGATGGGCCCGAGCATCCTCCCCAGGGCCTGGGCGGAGCTGTTGAGCCCCGCCACCAGGCCCTGCTCCCCCTCGCCCACGGCCAAGGAAAGGGCCGCCGTGACCCCGGGGAGGGCGAGCCCCTGCCCCGCCCCCTGGAGGGCGAGGCCCAGGGCCAGGGCCCAGAAGGTCTTGGCGTAGACCAGGAGGACGAAGCCCAGGATCCCCAGGGGCAGGCCCAGGGAGAGGAGGCCCCTCGGGGGCCAGCCGGTCTTGCGCACCAGGACGCCCTGGACGAAGACGGCCACGACCCCGTAGAGGACCAGGGCCAGGCCCACCTTCTGGGCCGTCTCCACCCCGCCGAGGAGAAGCCGGTCCTGGAAGTAGAAGGCGATGGTCTGCTCCAGGGCCACGCTGGAGAGGTTCAGGGCGAGGCCGAGGAGGAGGAGGGGGAAGACCCTGGGGTCAAAGGGGGAAAGCCGCGCCCCGGCTTCCTGCCCCCGGGGTTTGGACTCGGGGAGGACCAGATAGACGAAAAGGGCGTTTAGGAGGGCGATCCCCGCCGAGAAGAAGACGGGGGCGAGGAGGCCGAAGAGGGCGGCAAGCCCCGCCCCTAGGGCGGGCCCTAAGATCACCGCGAGGCCAAAGGCCGCCCCCAAAAGGGCCATCCCCGCGGTGCGGTTCTCCCGCTCCGTAACGTCGGCCACGTAGGCCTGGGCCGTGGGCAGGGTGGCGGAGCTGAAGGCCCCGCCGAGAAGCCGCGCGAGGAGGAGCAGGAAAAAGAGGGGCCCCGGGGGCACGAGGCCCCGCTCCCCCAGGAGGGCGAAGACGCCGAAGAGGAGGAAGCTCGCCGCGAAGCCCAGGATGCCCAGAAGGAGGACGGGCTTCCGCCCCTTCTCGCTTCGCCTCCCCCAGTAGGGGGAAAGGAGGAACTGCATGAGGGCGTAGCCCGTGGAGAAGAGGCCCACCTGGACCTCGGTGAGGCCCAGCGCCCTGCCCAAAGGCCCCAGGATGGGGAAGAGGATGGAGAGGCCCAGGACGCTGTTGAAGAGGGTGAGGAAGAGGAGGGCAAGGGGCGACATGGGCCGATTTTAGCCGAAGCGCCCGGTGATGTAGGCCTCGGTGTAAGGGTGCTTGGGCTTGGTGAAGATCACCTCGGTGGGGCCTTCCTCCACCAGGACCCCTAGGTGCATGAAAAGGGTGCGGTCGGAGACCCGGGCAGCCTGTTGCATGTTGTGCGTGACGATGACGACCGTGTAGCGCTCCTTCAGCTCCAGGATCAGGTCTTCAATGGCCTGGGTGGCGATGGGGTCCAAGGCGCTCGTGGGTTCGTCCATGAGGAGGAGGGGCGGCTCCACGGCGATGGCCCGGGCGATGCAAAGCCTTTGCTGCTGGCCGCCGGAAAGCCTCAGGCCGCTTTCCTTCTTGAAGCGGTCCTTGACCTCTTCCCATAGGGCGGCCCGCTTCAAGGCCTCCACCACCCGGTCCTCCAGCTCGCTGCCCTTCACCCCCATGAGCCGTAGGCCGAAGGCCACGTTCTCAAAGATGGTCTTGGGGAAGGGGTTGGGCTTCTGGAAGACCATGCCGATGTGGCGCCGCACCGCCACCGGGTCCACCCGGGAGTCGTAGATGTTCACCCCTTCGTAGAGGACCTCTCCCTTCACCCGCACCCCGGGCACCAGGTCGTTCATGCGGTTCAGGGAGCGGAGGAGGGTGCTCTTCCCGCACCCCGAGGGGCCGATGATGGCCGTGACCTGGTTTTTGGGAAAGCGCACGGAGATGTCGTAAAGGGCCTGTTTCGTCCCGTACCAGAGGCTTAGCTGGCGCACGTCCACCAAGGCCTGGCTTTCCGGCACCGGGTCGGTGCGCACGGTCTGGTGCTCTTTCAGCTGCTCCAGGCTCACCATTCCCTCCTAAAGCGGTTCCTGAGGTAAAGGGCCATGAGGTAGAGCACGGAAAGGAGAAGGAGCATCACCAGGATGCCCGCCGCCGCCACCCGGGCGAACTCGGGCTGGTTCTGGCTGATCCAGAGGTAGATCTGCACCGGGACCACGGTGTACTGGGAGAGAAGTCCCGAAGGGGAGAAGGGGACGTAGGCCGCGGCGCCCACCAGGAGGAGGGGGGCGGCCTCGCCCATGAGCCGGGCGGCGGAGAGGATCACCCCGGTGACCATCCCGGGCAAGGCGGCGGGCACCACCACCCGGAAGACCACCTGCCTCTGGGTGGCTCCCAGGGCGAAGGCCGCCAAACGCAGGGAATCGGGGACGGCCCTAAGGGCCTCCCGGGCGGTGACCACGATGACCGGGACGCCCAAAAGCCCCAGGGTGAGGGCGGCGGCCAGGACCGAGGGGCCGAGCCCCATTCCCCGCACGAAGAGGGCCAGGCCCAAAAGCCCGTAGACGATGGA